>OGPX01001142.1_pt1 | contig 18748 bp, 20 predicted proteins | sample 1553101 | NCBI WGS metagenome assembly OGPX01 (sample SAMEA2579964, study PRJEB22360) | human gut metagenome | biome: human gut; feature: human-associated habitat; material: faeces | place: Denmark | collected 2008/2010
TGACATTCATAATTGGATTATAATGTTCTCCCTCTATTACAGGAATTTCCCATACCAAACAACACGTTTTCATTTATAGATTCCCCTTTACAAAATGCATAACTCCCCAATTTCCTAATCAATAAAACTTGAATTTATTTGGAAGATTTTATTATCCATTCATCAAGAAATTTCATTTGTTCATCCGTATGAAACCAATGCTCTCCATTTTTCATAATAGAAAGTGTTGAATTAGTCCTCTGTACAAATTCAAATATCGTTCCATAAGCGGTAAGATTATCTTTTTCACCATACAAAATGTGCGTTGGGATTTCCCATATAATAGGATTTTCTCTTGCATAGCAAAGATAATCCCATGAAAGAGTCTCTCCAAAGGTTGTCTGAATTTCTTTTTTCTCTTTGAGTTCATCCTCTGTAACATTTGCCCAAATCATCATATCAGCAATAAGCCTTTCCATATCTACAACGGGCGAAATAAAATATGCTTTCTCTATTTGCTGATTTGATAAGGCATTGATAGCAAAATACGCTCCAATGCTATTGGCAATTACTTCAACAGTCTTGTAGTTTCTATAAATTGAATTAAAAAGTAATGGAAATTCTTCTTTTGCTTCCCATGGAAACTGTGCAGTATAGTCGAGACCAATCACATCACAATTACTAAAGAGCGGTTTGTAATGAATAGCTTCTTCAGCATTACCACCTTTTCCATGTATATAAATAACTGCTTTATCCACAATAGTTATCCTCCACAAATTCAAATTGTTACACTTAAAAAAGCGGAATTTCACCATCATAGTTTTCTGCTTTTTCCAATAGCGGTCCTTTAGCTCCCATCGTAAACGCGATGTCGCTACTGCGGATAGAGAGCAGCTCCATTCCGGGTCTCACCTTCAAAAAATCCATCATTTTCTTCGTAAGAAGAATTTGCCCCTCCTGTGAAATCTCTACCCAGCAGTAGGAACGCCCCTTGTATTTGATAAATTCGCCAGAACCTGCTGAGTAGTCAAGCAACGGTGGAGTATCGTCCAAAATGTGACCAAGTTTTGACGGATGCAAAAGGCCTTTCCGGGTGACGCAGAAGCCACCGGTAATCTTACTTCCGGTAAAAAGATATACTTTTCCTTCATCTGCAATGTGATATTCTTCCATTGCCTGCGGTGGAATCCGCAATGTTCCATCCGTCCGAATGAGTGATTTCCCGAAAATAAATTTTCCTCCCTTATTCATTTGTGGCATAAAAACACCTCCTGAAATTCCGATTTTAATGTCTCTATTATACCATAATGATACTATTATAAAAAAGGAAAAAGAGCTCCTTCGAGCTCTTTTGATTCAGTTCTGTAAACTTGAATTTCTGGATGCGTATAATATGCGAAAAAAACTTAACTTCATCTTAAATATAGTGCTGAGTTTCACTGCCATTCTTTAACACCATTTTCACCACACCAAGCAATGCTGCAAACAAAACACCAGCAACCGGCCATACAATCCATGTAATATCCCAGCTCATCGTCCAGAAGCTCCATGCAAGGTAAATCGCTGTAGTCAAGCACCAATATACACCAGAAAACGTGTCAGTCTTTTTCTTAAACAGTTTTTCTTCTTTTGTATATTCGCCTTCCTGAAGAAGGGTATCGTAACTGCTTTTTACCATCCCAACACGAACCAACAGATTCACTCCTATTGCAAGTATGAATAGCAGCAATCCAACGGAAAGGCCACAGTAATAGTCAGACGCTTCCATGGCTTCGGCAATAATTGTCGGAATCACTGCCAGTATACAAAGCACTACCCCAACAGCTGTTCCTCTGATAAAAATCGGTTCATAGAAATCTTTTTTTTCTCGTACCATTCCAGATACACCATACTCTGTTTCAAAGCATTCTTTTTCAAAATGTTCCATATGTGATTCACTCATTCCATATGTAATAAACAAAAAGACGGCTGCCGCAACCATTCCAAGCAAAAAAACACATCCAAATACTGTTGCCAGAGATTCCGAAACATGAAATACGCTATCTTCTGCCATTGTCACAAGAACAATCAATAATATTGGACTTAAGATACACATACTTGTTGCGTTTGCCACTACTTTGGATCCATTTCTTTTCATGTCAAGAAATTCATTTGCATTCTCCATAGTTACTTTTTTCAACGGTTCTGCATAGCTTTCAGTACTTTCGTGATAGGTGATATTTTCTGCTTTCATTTCATCTTTTAATAGGTAATCTGTACTAACACCAAAAAGCTCCGACATCTGTAAAATTCTTTGCAAATCTGGAACAGCTCCTGCACTTTCCCACTTAGATACTGCCTGTCTGGATACGCCCAACTGATTGGCTAGTTCTTCCTGTGACCATCCATTCTTTTTTCTTTCCTCTGTAATCTTATCAGCTAAAATCATTTTTTTCTCCTTTTGCAGATTTTATGAGCTAAATATAACAGTTTTGCTGTTTGCATTCCACCATTTCAGGCTGTAAATCTGTCAACCAGAAGTTGCAAATCACAAAAGGATTCTATGAATCCCGATTTTCCAACAATACAAGCAGGAAATTATTTATCATCTGTATTTGTTTTATTGTTTTCCTTTTTCTTATAAGTCGAACCTACCTTCGCTTTACTATTTCTAATAGTTTTCTCACATAATCGTCTGCGTGGTTTATTGAAAACTCTCCATGATACATATTAGGAAGAACTTGTATAAAACTATCCTGCAATTTTTCATGAATGATTTTAGCAGATTTTTTCATTGATTGCTTTTCTTTTTCTCCAACATAAATTTGAATGGTTGCTTCACACTCTCCAATGCCATCTTTTAGTGAATATACTGAGTTTTCCTGTAAAAAGGCAATCATATCACTCTTTCTAATAGCACAAGTATCTTTGTAATATTCATCAAACAAATTCGACTTTATTCGTAGTGATTTGAATTGCAATTTTGAAAACCACTTATACTTTATTAAGCCATAGCAACTTCCAAACGCCGGTTTAATCATAGAATATGTAAATTTTGAAGGTATCACAAGTACACTTTCCACTATTGCATACTTACATATATCTTTGCGTTGAGATAAAATTTCAAGCAAAATCTGCCCTCCAAGCGATAGTCCTCCCATCATTAAAACAGAACCGCCCAATTTGCTATTTACAAATTCTATAATATCCAAAGCATTATTCTCTATCGTTGTAAACTGCTTATCACATCCTGCATGACCATCTAATATAGGCAAAACCACATGATAATCTGTTTGAAGTCTTTCAGCAACCTCTTTGTAATTCCACCATGATAAACCGCCTCCGTGTAAGAGGATAATTACATCGCTGTTTTCTTTTCCATATTCTACATAATTCAACCTCTTTCACCTCGCTGTAAACTTCAAATTTTCATGTGTTCGACAAATGGAAGTTGTTAAATTCGATATATCATATTACCTATATTCCAGATTCTCATGATTCCAAAAAGCGAAACGTTCTCTGCTTGCCAAATGTATCCCTGAAATGTTATGTCATATCCGCAATATCCCTCTGTAACGATTTCAAATTCTGCATTAGGGTATTGCTCCTTAAATTCATCAAAAGATAATTCTTTACCAGAAAAAGATTTCACTTCGTTATACCCGTATGGAGCGTTAAATACCATAATATTGCACTCTTCTTTATCAATATTTGTAAATTCAATTATTCCCTTATACCACTTTTCTTCATTATCAGTATATTGAAATATTCGATCCATATTTAAGGATAATTTATCTTCATTAATTTCAATCTGTAATATCCTACTATCATGTAAGCTAAATGAAATATTACTTTTTCGGTCTCTAATATAATCCATATCTTTAACCTCCGTAAATTCCAGTTTTCTTAGTTTTAAAAACTGGGGGTTGTTTGTTTCTTCTTTTTCGGTTTTGGAGCTGGCAGTTCGTCATACATAGCACCAAACAAACCTGCCAAAAATCCCTTATTATCAACTTCATCTACCAACAACATCTCTTTTGCTCCCTCATAGGGTAATTCATATGAAGCTGTCGGCATATAACTAATTGCTGCTTTTACTGGTTTAACAAGTAATCTATCATCATAGATACCACCTACAATCTTTCCTCGATAATAAATAATAAATTCTCCCATCATAGCTCGATAAGTAATTTCTTCTAACTCAGATAGCTGCCCTAAAATAAACTCTAAATATTCTTTGCTTGATGCCATAATTTCACCTCAACTTATAATTTACTTAATAATATGTGCTGTAATAATTGTATAACTATATGAATTGATAGTGATTTTGACATTTTCAATTTCGCAATACCAATTTTTACCTTGTTTGTATATATGGCAATTTTCATCCAACACCTTATTTTTGCAATACTCAACAACATCTACTATATCTATTTTTAGATTTCTTTTAATTCTATCAACTCCCAGTTCAGTTGTATGAATTTTGTTAATATTATCGAGTAATATTTTTTTATCTTCCATTCTTCTTTTCCTCAAATACCGATTGAGCTTTCCCTTATTGTTTCCCTTGTGTTATATCGTCCCGCCAGTGTTTACGAACTCTGATAAGGGAAAATACAAGACCAAGAAAATTATGTAAAACAGTATAACACAAAATAAAAGTGACATGGTGAACTGATTGAAATGCTTCTGATTTTTGTAGCAAATAATTGATTGAACGATAAGGAGATAAAATACGATGAGAACAATATTTGCAGAATATAATCCCGGACGAAACAGCATTGATGTTTATATCAGTGCAGGCTATATGCTTCGCATTGACTGCTGGAAAGCAGAAAAGAATTTGAGAACCACACCCGGATCAGATTGTGCATTAAACACACTTGCCATTGATGAACCACTAGAATATGCGAGACTGTATCTTGATGGAAATTTACAGATGTGGGGTAGATGCAGAAGATTCCTTGACATTATAGTAATGTTCAAAAAACGCTGAGAATAATTTCTTCTCAGCGTTTCTGACGACTATTCGGACTTATTTTTTCCAGTAATTCTATTGTTTATGTTATTCCTGCTATATTGGAAGAAGATATCAAAGCACTGACTTATTGATTGTAATTATATTTTTTTCACTCTGCAAACCCGGAAGTTATATCATCACTTTGCTGCCAGATACTATAGATCTGATACAACATTGATCGGATTTCCTTCCATAAACTGCTTTATATTATCCGCCAGAATAGAAACCAACCGCTGTCTTGTCTCAAGTCCTTTCCATCCCATATGTGGCGTCAAAAGGACTTGATCCATAGTATAAAGAGGGTTTGCTTCTTCAGGTGGTTCAGTTTCCTGAACATCAAGTCCGGCTCCTGCAATCATACCATTTTCTAATGCTTCTATAAGAGCAGCCTCATCAATAAGCGCACCTCTTGAAGTATTAATAATAAACGCTGATGGCTTCATAAGCGATAGAGTTTCTTTATTGATCATATGTTTTGTACTTTCTGTCAATGGACAGTGCATGGAAACATAATCACTATTCTTAAGCAGCTCCTCAAGCGATACATAGCAGATCCCCTTCTCATCCTCTTTCGGTGTCCTGGTATATACAAGTATGTTCATATCCAAAGCCTGTGCGATCTGGATAACTTTCCTGCCAATGTGTCCTGCACCTATAACACCAAGTGTTTTTCCATTTACCTCAACATGCGGAACCTGAAGATTTCTGGTAAAATTGTCATGATTTCCGCATGCCAGCATCTTCATCTGTACCTGCATTGCAGAACTCAGATTCAATATCATCATGATCGCAGTATGTGCCACACGTTCTGTGCTGTATGCCGGGATATTGCAGACTGTAATCCCCTTCTTTCGTGCTGCTTCAAGATCAATATTATTATATCCTGTACCTGCCTCGCAGATCAGTTTAACAGATTCCGGAAATTTCTGTATCATTTCTGCACTCACAGGCATCTCCTTTGTTACAATGATATCTGCACCCTGAATACGCTCTGACAGCTGCTGTTCTGTTGTATCATCATATACTGTAACATCAGAAGATAAAACGGAAAAATCCAGCTTCCCATCAAAATTCATTTTCTTTGCATTCAATACCACACATTTATCGTTCATACTATAAATTTCTCCTTTTAAATTACTTTAGGCTATCGAGATTGCACCTCTTTATCAGTCGGCCATGATCTCCGAAGAGCCACATAGGATATTAAAAAGTTTGCAAACCAACCTGCTGGTACAGCAAGCCAGACAAACACAATGCCAAAACGCGGTGCACAAATCAAAGCAACCGACAGACGGATCGCCAGATTCACCATATTTGCAATAAGGAACGGGCGCATGATTCCAAGACCACGAAGGACCCCATCGGTTGCCATTTTGATTCCCATAAAGATGAAGAAGTAACCGAGCCATCTCATATAACCCTCGGATACCTGATAAGCCAGGGCAGTTCCATCTTTACCAAGGAATAGTGAGGAAATCTGAGTATGCAATGTTTCAATGACTATAAAAGCAAGAACTGCAAAACATACATCTAACACCAGTGCAGCGTGATATCCTTTTTTGATCCGTTCAATTTTCTTTGCGCCAAGATTCTGGGAAACATATGGGGAAACCGCATTGCCAATGGATACAAAAATCAATGAAAAAACATTCTCTACCCGCATCGTCGCCGCATAACCCGCAAGTGCCTGTGTACCGAAAGGATTTACAACAGCCTGTACGATCATCATACCGATGGACACTGTAGACTGCTGAAGAACCGAAGGTACAGCAATTTGAAGCATGGAATATAACTCCTGCCTGTCAAACCAGTCAAAGCGACTTTTATATCGACGCATCCGGCTAAGGAAAAGAAAAAGTGAAAACACCGCAGAAATCCCCTGTGCTATAAGAGTCGCAAGGGCTGCACCAAACACACCGAGACCAAGTCCTGCCACCATCCAAAGATCCATAAAAATATTTAAGATTGACGAGAATACCAGGAGCCCCAGTGGGATTTTTGATTCACCAATGGAAGTGAACATGTTGGAAAGAATGTTATACATAAACAGAAACGGAAAGCCCACAAAATAGACCCGCAGATATAACACTGCATCATTCAGTATATCGCCAGGGGTTTGTAATACTCTCATCATCGAGTGGGAAAAGCAAAAGCCAAAAACACCAAGGACTATGCTTAAAATTAAAAAGCTAAACAAGGACGTTGACACGATGGTCTTCATTTTTCCATACTCCCTGGCACCGAAATAGCGGCTCACGAGCACACCGGCACCGACACCTGCCCCCAGTGCCACACAAATGAAAACATTGGTCAGCGCTGCGCAGGCCCCGACAGCTGCAAGTGCAGAGGAGCCAACAAATTGGCCGACGATGATAGAGTCAGCCATATTGTATATTTGCTGAAAAAAACTGCCCAAAATCATTGGCATTGCAAAAACCGTCAACGCTTTAAGAGGCGTATCTGTGAGCAAATATTCATCTTTTGACATTATCATATTCCTCCAAAGCCTTTATAATTTCGCTTATTCTTTCCTTCACCAGAATCTATTCCATACATTCAAAACGCAAGTTTTAAATTACGTTATGAAACAATTATATGTAGCTACAGCTGCTAAGTCAAGCCCGCGTTTACTTTCAGCTAAATAAATGATATGATATTTAATATCCGGAGGATATTATTTTACAGGAGGGACACTTATGTACCTGAACGGTTTAGATGAACTGGATCAGAAAATCATCCAGTTGCTTATAGAAAATGCACGTATTTCTTACTCTGATATCGGTAAAGAAACCGGTATTTCCAGAGTGGCAGTAAAAGCCCGGATTCAGGCTCTGGAGAAACAAGGCATAATTGAAGAATATACAACTATAATAAACCCTCAAAAGATCAGCGGTGCTGTTTCATGCTATTTTGAAATCGAGATAAAACCAGACCATCTGTCGCAGGTGACAGATATATTACATAATAATGATACTGTCACGCAGATTTACCGTGTCACAGGAAGAGACAAGCTGCATGTACATGCCGTTGCTTCATCAAGTGATGAAATGGAACACTTCCTGCACACAGTCATTGATACACTTCCCGGCGTTATCAGCTGCAGCTGCAATACGATCTTATCACGTATTAAAGATATTAAAGGATTACGGCTATAGAAGCCGACATAAAAGGCAATGATTTTTGCTAAGAAAATGCCGGTTTTGACTGGCAAATTTATAAGCTACTTTCATATTTTTAAACACGGACATAACCAGTAGATGGACCTGCACCAACTTTTGCGATATACCCACTCTTAACCAGATTCGTCAAAGTCCTTTCCACGGTAATTTTGCTTATATCAGGACAAAGCTCCATGATTTCTTTCTTTGTAATTTTGCCAACCTTGTTATCAATAACCGCTTTAATTCTATCAGGCTTAGAAAGACTCCGATGCTTCAAATACTCTACACGGCTTTCGAATTCATTGTATGCTTTCAACATGATACCCAGATAATATTTAACAAAAGGCTCATAGCTGTTTTCGCCCTCATGCCAGCCAGTAGAACTTGCTTGAAGGGCTTCATAATATGTTTCTTTTGTCTTTTCAATCAGCATTTCCATACTGACATATTTTCCAACGATGTATCCCGCCTTGTAAAAAAGCAGTAAAGTGAGCAAACGGCTCATCCTACCATTTCCGTCATTGAAAGGATGAATGCACAGAAAGTCCAGAATGAACATGGGAATCAAAACCAGTTTATCAATGCGGTCAGCTTCCCATGCTTCAAGGAAGCGAGCGCAAAGTTCTTCCATCGCTTCAGCAGTCTGAAATGCGGGAACTGGAATAAAACGTGCCTTCTGATGACCCTCGGCATCTGTTTCTGCAATTACATTATCGGAATTCTTATAACTTCCACCAGCAGATCCCTGTGAATAGGAGTACAGATCTCGATGTAACTGCAAAATAATGTTCGGTCTTGGGTTGATATATTCATAACCTTCGTAAATTGTGGAAAGTACTTCACGATAACCAGCAATTTCCTGCTCAGATCGGTTGCGGGGTTCTGCTTTTTGACTTACCAATTCTTCCAAACGCTTATCGCTTGTAAATATACCTTCGATTCGGTTGGATGCTCCCGTACTCTGAACCAATGCAACTTCTAAGAGTGTTTTCAATTCATCTACATTGGCTTCGAGAAATAATTCCTGTTTGCCTTTATGTTCATGAATGCTGCTAACCATCTGAACAATTTCAGGTGTTAACAATTTTTCAGGACTTACAATAAAATCAAAGTCTCTCATAGGAATCTCCTTCACTTCAGATTTATTTCCATCATTCTATCAACAAATGATGGAGATTTCAATAGATTTGATGGAGATAGAATATCCATATACACAATAAATATCCTCATTTCATCCATATATTATATCGTTTTATGGATTGTTTTTTCATTAAAATTACACTATTTTTTCACTATTTTTCATTACTTCATCGTTTTCGCCAACGAATTGAGCAACGCCCGCCTCTCTGGATTCAGATTCTTTTTCTCATAAAATGCTTCTTTAAAAAGCTCTGCATTTTTCCTTTGGTCATCATCCGGAATATGAGAGTACGCATCCGTAATCATATTGACCTGTGCATGGCCGGAATCACCCTGTACTGCTTTGATATCAGATAATGGTACACACAAGCACGGAAAACACTTTATGCAAAATCTTCCACAGTAAAATCTATAAATGATCCGCAAAGGCAAAGGAAACCGACAGTTTACCATGTTTGGAATTATGGCAGTTCTTTTAGGAAGTGGAGATGCATTCCATCTGGTTCCCCGTGCAGTAGCGCTTTGTACAACTGGACTTGAGAACTTTACTGTACAGATGGGGTTAGAAAAGTGGATTACCTCTATCACTATGACTATCCTAAAATCATCCCCGCCTCAGAATTTGCAACAAGTTGTTGCAAATTTTCTATATCCTTTTATTTTACAGAAGTACTTATTTTTAACTTTTTTCCTTCAGATTTTTATATTGCAAAAATCATATCACCATCTGCAGTATATCCTCTATATGTTCTGCATAATAATCAGCCCCATTCAGTTCCCCTTTCTCACCATATCCATACAGGCATCCTATAAAAGGGCTTTTGCAAGCTCTGGCACATTCCAGATCCTGCCTCCTGTCTCCGACCACCAGATAAGGGCCTGTATATTCCCGGATAATTTCCTGCACAATTTCTGTCTTTGGACGGAATCCATACGATTCACAGTCATAAAAATGATCGAACCATCGTTCCATCCCAAATTCCTTCCAGTGCGCCTCACGATATGAAGCCTTACAGTTACTTAAGATCACAAGATGATATCCCCGGTTCTTCAAAGCTGTAAGCATCTCCTCTGCTCCCGGATACCACACTGCCTTATGCTTCCTGATCTGTCTGACCATCAGTTCTCCTACCATCCTGCTTGCCTGCTCTTTATAGCTCTGATCCAGCTCCGGCAAAAATGTATTCCACATCTCCTTACTGTTAAATCCCAGCCAGCCGGCAATTTCCGCCGAGCCTATCTCCCGTTCTTCTGCAACCTTCTGTTCTGTCAGCCACTGATAGGTTTCACGAAATGCCGGTTCATAGATTCCAAGGGTATGATGGATCGTTCCATCATAGTCGAATATGATCGTTTTTGTCATCATTTATTTTCCTGTCTTTTAGAGCTGCTTCATCAGATTGACCATTTCGATCGCAGATAATGCACAGTCATAGCCTTTATTTCCTGCTTTGCTTCCTGCACGCGCAATAGCCTGCTCGATATTCTCAGTCGTGATCACTCCGAATAAGACCGGGATTCCTGTTGCAAGTTCAACCTGTGCAATCCCCTTGGCAGATTCATTGCACACCAGATCATAATGTGAAGTATCTCCACGGATGACAGCTCCCACGCAGATAACTGCATCATATTTTCCTGACTGTGCCATTTTCTGTGCTGTAAGCGGGATCTCAAATGCTCCCGGCACCCATGCAGCAGTAATATTCTCTTCTTCTACTCCATGTCTTACCAGTCCGTCGACTGCCCCTCCCAATAATTTATTCACAATGATCTCATTGAATCTCGCTGCCACGATACCAACCTTCATTCCCTCCGGTGCTACTACTTTTCCTTCTACTAAATTGATCTGTCTCATTTTTTCTTCCTCCTGATATTTACTGTTTTTTTATAAATTTATTTCTTTAAAAATATGACCCATCTTTTCCTGCTTCGTCTTCATATACTTCCGGTCATACTTTTGTACCGGAATCTCCAGAGGTACTCTCTCATTGATCTTCAGCCCAAATTCACCAAGTCCATAAACTTTATCCGGGTTATTTGTCAGTAATCTTAATGATTTCACACCAAGGTCTGACAGTATCTGTGCCCCAACCCAGTACTCTCTGAGATCCGGTGCAAACCCTAACTTCACATTAGCCTCCACGGTATCGTATCCCTGTTCCTGAAGCGCATAAGCTTTGATCTTATTGATCAGTCCGATTCCTCTGCCTTCCTGTCTCATATACAGAATGATCCCTCTGCCTTCCGCCTCTACCTGGCGCATCGCTGTCTGCAGCTGCAGGCCACAGTCACATCTGAGTGATCCGAATGCATCCCCTGTCAGACACTCCGAATGTACCCGGCAAAGCACATCTTCACCATCTCCCAGATCACCTTTTACCAGTGCCAGATGATGCTCTCCTGTAATGTCATTGATATAACCATACATTTTAAAATCACCGTACTGCGTTGGGAGGTTTGCAGCTGCTTCCTCCTTTACATGCTTTTCATGTATTCTTATATAATCCTGCAGATCACGGATCGTAATAAATGTAAGGTTATGCTCTTTTGCCATTTCCCATAGCTGTGATGTACGCATCATAGTTCCATCTTCTTTCATAACTTCACAGCACACGCCGCATTCCTTCAGTCCGGCAAGTCTCAAAAGATCTGTTGTTGCCTCCGTATGGCCATTTCGTACCAGAACCCCGCCTTTTCTGGAAATAAGCGGAAATACATGTCCCGGTCTTCTGAAATCCTCCGGTTTTGACTGATCATCCACACACTTCATGATAGTATAGGAGCGCTCTTCCGCAGAGATACCTGTGGTTGTATCTGCGTGATCTACTGCCACGGTAAATGCTGTACTGTGATTGTCCGTGTTCTCCGCAACCATCGGCGGAAAGTTCAATCTCGCCGCAATTTCTGCACTCATCGGTGTACAGATAAGACCCTTTGCATAGGTCGCCATGAAATTAATATTTTCCCTGGTCGCAAACTCTGCCGCACATATCAGATCTCCCTCATTTTCTCTGTCCGGATCATCTGTGACCAGAACTATTTTTCCTTCCTTAAGATCCCTAAGTGCTTCTTCAATTGTGTTGTACTGATAATTTTGTGACATAGTGTATATCCTCCTGTTCTAAAACCCGAATTCTTCAAGAAACTCCATCGTAATTCCGGATTCTTTTTTCTCTTCTTCGTTTTTTCTGATGCCAAGCAGTTTTTCTACGTATTTTCCGATCACATCATTTTCCAGATTAACCAGATCCCCCGGCACCTTTTCCAAAAGAGTGGTTTCTTCTCCTGTATGTGGAATGACCGACACCTGAAAACCAGCTTCATCAACCCTTGCAACTGTCAGGCTGATCCCATCAATACAGACGGATCCTTTTTCCACGATCAGATGCAAAATCTGTGGCGATGTCTCAATTGATACCCAGATGGCATTTTCTTCCCGGAGCATGGAACGTATCACGCCAGTCCCATCAATATGGCCGCTTACTATGTGTCCCCCGAACCTGCCGTCTGCAGCCATTGCACGTTCCAGGTTTACCTGGCTTCCGGCCTTGCAGCTGCCAAGACTGCTTCTTCTGATCGTCTCTGCCATCACATCGGCAGTAAATCCGTCCGGCTGAATCGACGTAACTGTCAGACACACACCATTCACAGCGATACTGTCACCGATCCTTGTCCCTTCCAGGACTTTCCGGGCTTTCACTGCCAGGATCCCTGATTCCCCTGTCAGCTGTATATAACGGACTTTTCCTTTCTCTTCTACGATTCCTGTAAACATGATTCCTCCTGTTTTTTATCACACACCTGACATTTTATCCGGATATCCTCACCGATCTGACAGATATCTGTATATTTCAGTTCCACTGCTTCAGACGGCAGTTCAACTCCAATACCCTCTACCGGTGTCTTCCCAGCCACACCGCCAAACAGCTTTGGTGCCACAAAAGCCTGTACTTCCTTTACAATTCCAGCTCGCAGTGCACTGTCATTTAACGTACCTCCTCCCTCCAGGAGGATGCTGTCAATGCCTCTGTTTCCCAGATCTGCCATCAGCTTCTTAAGGTCTATCTGATTCTTTTCGTCGGGACAGTAAATGGTTTCAACTCCCATGGTATGTAATATTTTTATTTTCTCTTTTGCATTTTTCTGTTCTGCATAAGCCACGATCGTCCGGTACTTTTCCGCACTTTTTACAATCTGACTGCCCGGCGGGATCCTGAGCTTACTGTCACACACAATCCTGACAGGACTTTTCCAGCCTTCTACCCGGACGTTTAACATCGGATCATCTGCAAGCACAGTTCCAATACCAGCCATGATTCCCATGTACTGATGCCGCATATGCTGTACTTCTTTTCGTGCAGATTCTCCGGTGATCCATTTTGATGCTCCTGTTTTCGTTGCGATCTTCCCATCCAGTGTCATGGCATACTTCATTACCACATAAGGGGTCTTCGTAGTAATATAATGGAAAAACACCGGGTTCAGCTGATCACATTCTTCTCTCATAAAATCTTCAACTACTGTTACACCGGCTTCCCTTAACATCTGTACACCTTTTCCTGCCACTTTCGGATTCGGATCTCTGGAACCGATCACCACTTTTCTGATCTTCTGTTCAATGATCGCTTCCGTACATGGAGGTGTTTTACCATGATGACAGCAAGGCTCCAACGTGACATAAATCACCGCACCTTCTGCTGATTCTGTAAGAGAAGCAATTGCATTACGTTCCGCGTGAAGTTCTCCATACTTTTTATGATAGCCTTCCCCGATGATCTTTCCGTCTTTTACGATCACTGCCCCTACCATAGGATTGGGATTCGTCCAGCCTTCTCCTTTTTTGGCCAGTTGAATAGCCCGAAGCATATATTCCTGATCCGTCATTTCTATTCCTTCTTTCTTATTCCTGTTCTTTGCCTGGGCTACGCCGAGGCTTTTAAACATGTGCAATCGGATTCACAGACAAGTGAATGGTATAGTTATTTCGAAAACGATGTACCAGATACAAAAAAAGCCTGCAGAAATATCTGCAGGGTGGAATTGATCTGTTACATATGATTGATAAATGAATGTCTGATTTTCCTATATAAAAAGCTCTGAAATGGATCACCATCTCAGAGCTCTGATACTACATTCATTCATACAAAAATCAACTGTACTATCATCTTCTTCCATCCAGACTATACTGTCGGCCCCGGAATCTCACCGGATCATGCCTCTCGGCTCGCGGGCTTTACCGCCGGTAGGGAATCTCACCCTGCCCTGAAGATATCTTTTTGTTTATTTTAATACTTTATCTGTTGTTTGTAAAGCAGAATTTTTATTTTACTTAGTTTACTGATGGAGATAGAATATCCATATACACAATAAATATCCTCATTTTATCCATATATTATATCGTTTTATGAATTGTTTTTTTATTAAAATTACACTATTTTTTCACTATTTTTCATTACTTCATCGTTTTCGCCAGTGAATTGAGCAATGCCCACATCTCTGGATTAGCCAATACTTTTGCCAGAAGTTCCGGATCGACTTCATCAGCAACAGAACCGTCACAAGCAACCAAACGATAACGGTTTCTGTATAGAGTTGGTTGAAGCTTCTGGTTAAAGATTTGCAAAAGTTCCCATAGTGCATTATCTTTTAATTTTGCACGCTGGTGATAGAAAGCGGCTTTTGATGGTGTTTCATCAGTGCGTCCGAAAAAATGATAAAGTTCTCTCTCTCTGATATTGTATATCCACTATAGTTTTAGATGTATCATCTTTACCATCTTGAATTGATCAGAAACTGTCATACTGACCTTTGTGGATAGCTTTAAGCCATTTTTAGGGATGTAACGATAGTATGGTTCCTCCGCAATCACCTTCACATTACCCCCGATCTTTGCTGCCAGTTCTTCCGCTGAATCCACATAAAAGAACATTTGTGCATCGGCATGGCCGACCTGTTTCATATATTTTTTCTTCATCATGGTCATTCCTCTTTTGTTCACCGTATCAAAAACAACTTCCATATTTCCAAATTGCCCAATCATACGCAGAAGGGCAATGACCTTATGTTCCTCAAAATAATGAAATAACCCGCCTGCAGTAACGAGAATAGGAGCATCAAGTACATCATTGCGAACTTTTTTGATCCAATCCTTTGCAAAGGCATCCCCGGAAATATATAATTCCCTCTCTGGTTCGGGAAGAAGTCCCCGCCGGTATTCGATTACATGAGGCAGATCCACGGCATACCAGTGTGTCTTCCCGTTATCACATCGGTGATAGGTTGTCTCCAGACCACAGCCCAGTTGGACAATCACACCGTCCGGTCTGCGTTCCAGAAAAGACCGAATAATCCGATCCATATTAGCAGACCGGGAAGCAGAGGCCAAAAGGGTATACTGGTTCTGCATATTCTGTTTAATCAAGTCTGAAGGCAGCTTCTTTTTCAATTCCAATGCTTTTTTATCATATAAAATTTGTGGGCAATGCTCAGCAGCATAAATTCTTCCCAGCATAGGGACAAACAGGGTATCCTCCACGACTCCTAACTTGGACATAGCCAAACCTCCTGTTTTGATACATTACTTTCTGCCGACAAGCAGCCGGGAAGACCCCAGCATCATCATGGCAGCCCGACGGTGGGAGCCAAAAGCTTCCTGTGCAGTGTCAACGAGTCGTACTTCCTCATACCCCATATCCCGCAGTTTCTGCGCAAAACCTTCCATGTCACCGTACATCTTTGGTTTCATATCATCGTTGAGTGCAAAGACGCCGCCTTTTTTCAATACCCGCAGGCTTTCCAGCAGCAGTTTCTGCATATCAGCACCCATAACATTGTGATAGACATAGTTGCTGATAACTACATCAAAGCTCTCATCAGGAAAATCCAGCTGCTTCGCATCACCGTGCTGAAATACACAGCGGGAAGCCACGCCCTCACTGGCAGCATTCTTCTCGCAGAGTGCTTTGCTGTAATTGTACACAGCGCCCCAGTAATCAACACCGATCACTTTTGCTTTCGGCCATGTCAGAGCTGAACGGATTGTCAATGCTCCGGAGCCGCAGCCTACTTCCAGAATCTTCCCCTCGCCGTCATAGTCCAGATGAGAAAGAACGACTCGATGAACCTGTTCCATGATTCCGCCAATGATGTAAAAGACAGGGTTGGACATCCAGCTTCCATAGTCTTCTCCGTGGGTACCAAGTCGGATATTTTCCTGCTTACAATGGTTCTTGTTCATTACATTTCCTCCTTCTTCACGCAAGTTTCCAGTTCTGGCTTTCTGTCTGCAGTTTTACCATATGGGCATATACACCATTCTTTTCTTCCAGATCCTTTGGTGATCCTTCTTCTGCCACGGTGCCATCAGAAAGGACAACGATCTTATCTGCTCCGGCTACGGTACGCATCCTGTGGGCGATAACCAGAACGGTTTTATCTGCGATCAGACGGGAAAGGGCTGTCTGTATCAGAGTTTCATTTTCCACATCCAGGGAAGCAGTCGCTTCATCCAAAAGAATGATCGGCGCATTTTTCAGAAATGCACGGGCAATAGAGATACGCTGGCGCTCTCCGCCGGAAAGTTCACAACCATTTTCCCCGATATTGGTATGCCATCCATCCGGCAGTTTTTCCGCAAATTCATCCACATTGGCAAGTTTCGCAGCCGCAATGACCTGTTCATCTGTGGCGTCTTTGTTTCCGATTCGGATATTCTCCAGAATCGTATTGTCAAACAGTGTGACATCCTGGAATACGATGGAATACAGAGAAAGCAGTGTTTCCGGGTCTATTCGGGATACATCCATACCTCCCACGGTAATCTTTCCTCTGTTAATATCCCAGAATCTTGCAGCCAGCCGGGATACGGTTGTTTTCCCGCCGCCAGATGGGCCGACCAAAGCCGTAACCTCTCCCTGTTTTGCCGTAAAGGAAACATCTTTCAATACGGTTTCTCCGGTATTGTAGGCAAACCCAACATGGTCAAAGACAATATCATACCCCTGATTGGAAAGCCTGTCGCTGCCCTGCTGGATCGGATGATCGAGAATTTCATTCATACGGGCAATGTTGGTTCGTGTACTGATGACTGCCGCAAGATTCTGGAGTGCGCCCTGCAGAGGGTCATATAAACGGGATACTACCAGAAGGAACATAAAGAATGTAAGCACGGAGAGGCTTCCTTGCATGAGCAGAACAGCTCCCACCAGCGCAACCGTTGCAATACCAAGCTTCAGCACCAGCGATGCGGAAACCACAAAAACAGCAAGGCCAAATTCATTGAGGATGGAACGATGCTCCACGGCACAGATCTTCTTTTCCAGACCTTTTAAATATGCCTGCTCCGCATTGTTCGCTTTCAGGTCACGAACCGTTTCAATGCACTCCTGTATCCCGTCTGCGCAGGCCATCTTCACATCCATCGCTTTCTGATTCAGATTTTCCTGAATCTTTGCGGAAAATCCCACAATCGCAAAGGCAACCGGCAGAACCCATAAGGCAGCCAGTGCCATTCTCCAGTCCGTAAAGAGCAGACCGATGGAAATCAGAATCGTAGAAATGATCGAACCTGCAAGCTCAGGGATAAAATGCGAAAAACTTTGTTCCAGGAAGGTACAGTCCGCCATAATCGTACTGGTAAGATCGGCTAAATCCTTTTTCCCAAAAAAGGAAAGAGGGATTTTGCGCAGATGCTCTGCCAGAGTAATGCGGCGGACACCGCTTTCTTTGTAAGTGGCAAAATAGGTCGCATTGTATTGAAAGAAAGTGGTCAGCAGAATCAGGCCGATACACACCACGCAGCCTGCCACATAAAATGGAATTTTCCCACCGGGAACACCTCCGTTCATCAGATCGCTGACCATGTAATATAAAAGACCTACCGGAAACATCAAAGACAGATTCTGAAGGACACAGGCCAGGCAGCCTTTGATCAGGTCTTTTGCTCCCTGTTCAGACAGGGCATATTTTTTCTGCAGTTTTTTGATCATATCACTGCACCTCCTTTGTTACCTTCCATTGCACGGAAGTCTGGTAATTTTTCCACATACGGCTGAAAATGCCGTCTTTTGCAAGCAATTCACGGCTGTTGCCGCACTCGGCAACCTGTCCGTTGCAAATGACAAAAATCTGATCCACATTTGTTACGGTAGAAAGCCTGTGGGCAATCATAATCACGGTCTTTCCCTCGGAAAGTCTTGAGAAAGCAGCCTGTACGCGGCTTTCGTTATCCGGGTCAGCAAAGGCAGTGGCTTCATCCAGAATGATGATCGGTGCATTTTTCAGCATTACACGGGCAATGGCAATTCTCTGCTGCTCGCCGCCGGAAAGATAGACACCCTTTGTACCAATGACCGTATCCACACCCTGTGGGAGTTTTTCCAGAATATCATCGCATTGTGCGTGATGAAGGGCAACCAGAACTTCCTCACGGGTAGCTTCCGGTTTTCCCATACGCACATTTTCCAGAATG
>OGPX01001143.1_pt1 | contig 18732 bp, 17 predicted proteins | sample 1553101 | NCBI WGS metagenome assembly OGPX01 (sample SAMEA2579964, study PRJEB22360) | human gut metagenome | biome: human gut; feature: human-associated habitat; material: faeces | place: Denmark | collected 2008/2010
ATATTAACCCACCTATCAGAAAAATATTACTTTCTTCGTCATATTTGTTTTTATTAGTATCGATAGCTCACATCTCAACATTAAATTTTGATTTTTTCTTTTTTCGTGATTTTCTGTATAAGATCTTCTGTGCTTTCTATTGCTGGTTTTTCTCCAAATGCAATTGTCACGCTATTTGACGCAGCGATCGCATTATCATACTCCTTATTTTTCAAGAAAATATCCATTGCTTCAAACGATTCATCAAAAAACTCTCTAAGATCCTCACAATACCGACTTGCATACTCATCAAGTCTTTCTCTATAATATCTCAATCTCAGCATGACGTCGATGCTCATAGCAATTTCTAACTCAATTTCTGCATGATGTACAAAATAAGACTTGATCTCGATTATAAGTTCTTTGAATGTTTCACTTTTCAATATAAATATTAATGAATTTTCAATAGCATTAATAGATGTGCTTTTAAATATCTCCTGAAATTCCTTTTGTCGTTGCAATTCTAATGCAGCCTTAAGTTTTAATTCTTCAATGCGTTCCCTTTCTTCACGTTTTACTTCTGCATATTTGTCTGTCAGACTCGTTACCCAATTATACACATAATTGAATAATGTACCTCCTAACATACAGCCAACAATTTCGCCAAAAACAGGAATAGGGATCAGCCAGTTTCCAACCACTGAGCCGATTTTTGAGCCAACAAAGGTTGAACCGTTTTTCCCAACTTCCCTAATACACTCTTCGTCAGATATTGTTCCATCTGCCCATTTACAAACTGTTTCTCCTGTAACTGACACTGCAGAAATGATTTTGCCAGGCACATTATTTTTACCCAAAAATGCAATAAATTTTGAGGTCGAACTTGACATGAAATGATTTAATGTAGTTGTGCCTGCGCCGTAAGCATACCCTTTTGTTGTCGCCTTTACTGTATCCTCAGTGATTTCAAGCAAAGCATCATCTAGATCTTTTTCACCACTTACAACAGCCGATATATTACTTATTGTTGATGTTGTACCGGTATATGCCGCAGAAAGTCCCGCCGCATATAAACCTGATGAATTTGCAGTTTTAATAACATTTTCTCTTACTCTGGCTTTTTTCCGCTTATCTATTATCTCCTTGGCTCTTTCGCCCTCTTCAACTATCTGTTCTGATACTTCCGAAGATGAACGTCCGCTATCTTTGCCAAGGCGCTCCATTTCCTCTTGATCCGTACTCCATTCTTTTTGAGTTTGACCGCCTTTACCGCCTGTCTGATTATTCTTCCTTGAAATAATCTGAATATTATCTTCACTATTCATGATCTCTTTTATGTCATCGGTCTTTAAGAATGCGTCATCTTGAAAATCTTTTACACCCTTATTTAGCGGATATATATGATCAGATTCAGCAACATGAGCTTGCCAATCATCACCATAGTTTGCAACAGCCTCTTTTTGTGTTTTCACCAAATTCTTACCCGAATAAGGATCAATTGCATTTTCACCATTTTTAAAAGCTTTGTCTTTTGCGTTATTTAACGCCGAATGATTATCATAAAACTTTTTCCTATTTTGAGATGAATATTTGGGTTTATGATACTCCACATTTGCTTTCTCTGTCATTTCCACAGCAGCATGATCAGCTACAACAGCAGAACCTATCAAATGTTTCTTATCTTTCTTTTTCTTTCGTGTTGATTCAAACATATTTATCACCTTTACTGTCTATTTCTCTTTACACAGCCATAAAATAAATCCCACTGATCTTTCTGCACTTTGTAAAGTTTTCGGAAGAAGGACAATTGAATTTAGACACCCTCCACGCCACGGAGCTCATTTAAAGAATGATCCGACAAAATACAATACTGAAACGGGTGAAACAACTCGTGATGTTGGATTGACCACAGGTTTAAGGCGCCGTGAGCTTGGGCACTTAAAAGTCGATGATATAAAATTCATTGACTTTGAAACTGTTCACATATTCAGTGTGGGTAAGGGCGGTAAGCATAATCGTACTGTATTGAAAGGAATAGTCGCAGTGGCAAAGCTAAAAGAATATATTAGTCGTGCAGAGAAAACGAATAATGATTTTTTGTTGACAAAGGCAGAAGCTCACGTCCCAGATGGACTCCACTATTGCAGGGCTATGTGCGCACAGATTACATATAATGCCGTTTTGCAGGAAATGGAAAATGATCCTGCAAAGCGTGCAGAATACATTCAGAAAATCAAGGATGAGTTTAAACGCTGCGGTAGAAAACTCAAAGAGAATCTCGACAAACCTTATCGACTTCGAGGATATAACAGAGAAGCAGCATTATCAATCGGCAAGCCAATTGTCTACGATCGTGTTGCGGCGATGTATGTTAGCCTGTTCATACTCCACCACTTCCGCACGAACACCACTATTTTACATTATTTAGTGAAATAGCGTGTCCAGCCAAGTTTATCAACATAGAATGGGTGTGTCAGCGTAGCAGAAATTGTTTCGCCATTTACACCAATATGAATAAGCTCGTCAAATACAAATCCAATACCCGGAAGCATTCCAAGCAGATCAAGAATATCATGTCCCGTAATTCCGTCAAGCCAGTTAAGAAACGGACTTAGTCCGAACGGGTCGTTCAGGCTTATCGGATTGCCGTTGACATATGCGTACCTGTTCAAAGTCGGGGTATTGACGATTGAACCCGTCATAACGTCCTGATTGATAAAACGCTTGATCTCGGGGTTGTAATACCTCGCCCTCATGTAGTAGAGACCGTTGCTGTCCGTAGCTACGCCGAGTTCGCCGTTATACAGGAACATTATATCTATCAAAAAGAAAGAGCAGCGTAAGGCTATTACGCTGCAATTACAAATAATGAAAAAATTTTCAATACTACAGCTTTAACCTAATGTAAATCCATCTTCAGTAATCATTCTGATTGCTTCTTCATCTATATATTCTTTAATTGTATATCCCCCATGCTTGCAATATGTATACTTTTCTGCTTCTATATTTTCATATAAAAGATGTTTTTTTAACCATCGAATGATCTTGTTATACTCTTTTGTCATGAGTTCTCTATCCGCATTTTCATCATACAGATCATCAGATGTCATCCATACTCTTCCGTTTAGGATTCTTTTTACAGTTTTGGTGCTTGGTCTTGATATAATGTACTCGATAACCGGATTATAACAGCCATCTATATATTTTACTATACCCGTATCGCGCAAATATATTTTGCCAAATTCTTTTTTATATAAGTACACTTTAAAAGAACTATAAATATCAGACGGTGCAATATAGGTTACCTCTTCACAGACCCCGTCATCTACGTAACAAAAGCCTTTGTTTGTGAGAAAATCCACAAACTCCTGTCGCATTTTATCACTCATGTAAAAATTTATCTGTCTACCCATGATTAACCTCACTAATTCATATATATAATAGGACCACTATCGCTATTATATGGTATAAAATAAATTGGTGCGCCATTATATTTAGATGAATTCATAATATCCTCTATGGCTTTGGATTCTCTGGATACAGGCAAACCATTTTTGTTTACCTTTCCAACCTGATATATAGAAACTATCTCATCACCATCATACTCAACGACATCAGCAAATCGCTTATTTTTATAACCCCCTGTTGTATCAAACATCATTTCTTTATCAGGATAAGAGTTATTTCTAGCTTTAATATCGTCTTTAATTTCCTGAGTTTTTTGCTGATGTTCAGTACCGCCTTTTCTTCCATTTGGACTCGGGCACTCATTATGCACCAGCACCCCACACTCGCCCACAAAGTAAGTATGGAAATCCTCAACTTCAAAGTTATAAACCTTGATAGGTGATTCGTGAATTTCGTGCTGAACCCATTCAACTGTTACAAGTTCACCATTTGAAAGTACAAGTATATCGCCTGCACGAAGTGAACGTGCTAAAGTCCAACCAAGTTTATCAACATAGAATGGAGGATTTGGTATAGCTGAAATCTTTTCTTAAATGATATGGACATGAATTAGTTTTTTCGGTTTATTTTTCATATCATTTGTCTTTTTGCTATGTTGAATGAAAGACTGTACTTTTCAGCTCATTATGTAGTAATTATAAACTCTAATACTTAAGTCCGATTTAATTAATTTTTCCTATGGTGATATTTCCTAAATGGTAAAATTCAATTACTTCTTTATAATCCATAGATAGTAACCATGTATTAAATGAAACAGGTAATACAGCATCAACATCTTTTAATATTTCACAGAAATTACATGATATACATGGGATATTATTTTTATCCCATAATATATAATACTTTGAAAATTTGTTAATATAAGCATTTAACTCTGAAACATTAGATATTTTTATTGACCTTCCTTTGAAATTCTTCCAATCTATACTTCCTGAAGATAAAATTGGATAGAAATTTTCAAACTTAGAAAATATCTCTTTTGATTCATTAAGTGAAAGAATTGTACATTTATTTAATACATTTTTACATTCTTGGAATAGAACATCAATTTCAAATTCCAAAGACATCAACTTTTTTTTATTTCGTTGTTTTAATAATTCATATTTTCTTTTTAATTCATCATTCATTTAACCAACCTTTAGTTCCATAAAGCTATAATAGATTTGTACTCATCGTAAGATATATCAATTGGAATTACTTTCTTGATTGCTTTCATGCCTTTACCATTAGAAAAATCCTCTATATTATAGTGAACTCCTATTTTTTCATCATAATCCAACCTCCATCTGACTTTCCCATCAAGAGATTGCGTTCCAATTTGCTTTCCATATCCATAGCTTTTCTCTAATCGTCCAATATATGGTTTTGCACCATTCGTGAATGTTCCTGTTTTATCCAGTTCATTTACCAGCGTGTTTCGTGCAGATTCATGTGTTTTCTCTTGATCCAAGAATATTTCTCCTGAATCAGAAGTCTTGCACATATTATGAACCAGAACACGGTTTTCGCCCACAAAGTAAGTATGAAAATCTTCAACCTCAAAGTTATAAACCTTGATAGGTGATTCAAGAATTTCGTGCTGAACCCATTCAACTGTTACAAGTTCACCATTTGAAAGTACAAGTACATCGCCTGCACGAAGTGAACGAGCTGTAGTCCAACCAAGTTATTGATAGCAATTATTTTTACAATCCTAATTATACTATAAAATCTGTAAAAAATCAATAACCGAATACAGAAAAAGCAGACGTGGCAAAACGTCTGCTCAGCTATTTGGAGCAAGCAACGGGAATCGAACCCGCATCCCAAGCTTGGGAAGCTTGTATACTGACCATTGTACTATGCTTGCAAAAAGGCAATACTAAAATATATTGCCTTAGAGCAAAGCCTGTTACCACGGACTTTGCTCATTCTTGTATTTTTTATTGTATCTCATCTTTAAACGCCAAGATGTGAACCCCACGCAAGCCCCAAGAGTGTTGTTGAAAACATCGTCAAATTCACAAAGTCCTCTGCCTGTGATATACTGCGTTATCTCGATACCTGCTGAAAAGGCAAGGGACAAAAGGAAAACTTTTTTGAACTTTGTGACACCGCAAAGATACGGGAGCAAAACACCCAAGGGGATAAACATTGCAATGTTTCCGAATATCTGTACCAGCCAAAAACAACGCAGATACTTGATGCTTATGTTCTCCAAAAGGTTTCGCACCTCCCAGAAGGGCACAAGCTCAGCCTGACGTTCTCCCCACTGTCGGTCTAAAAGTGTGAGCCAGAGGACGGCAAAGATGTACACTGCAAACAGCGATGTAAGTATTTTTCTCTTTTTACTCCACCGTAACGCTCTTTGCAAGATTTCTCGGCTTATCAACGTCATAGCCCTTTCCTACTGATACATAATATGACAAAAGCTGAAGCGGTACTACTGAAAGGCTTGCCGCAAAAAGGTTATCTATCCTTGGAGTGTAAACTGTGAAGTCAGCAACGTCCTCCATAGCATAATTCCCATAGGTAGTAAGTCCGAAAAGCTTTGCTCCACGGCTCTTTACCTCGACCATATTGCTTATGGTCTTTTCATAAAGTGCAGACTGTGTTACCACGCTGAACACGACAGTTCCGTCCTCGATAAGGCTGATAGGGCCATGCTTAAGCTCGCCTGCTGCATAGGCTTCAGAATGGATATAGCTTATCTCTTTGAGTTTAAGGCTTCCCTCCATGCCTACTGCATAGTCGATACCTCTGCCGATAAAGAATGCGTCCTTTATATTCACTACCTTTGAAGCAAACCACTGCAAGCGCTCCTTATCCTCAAGGATCTTCTCTATCTTTTCAGGGATAGTATTGATCTCCTCAACGAGCTGAGCAAATCTTTCGTCGGATATCTCCCCTCTTGCTTTTGCAAACTGCATTGCAAGGAGATAGGCGGCAACAAGCTGGCAGCTATAGGCTTTAGTTGTTGCGACGGATATTTCAGGGCCTGCGAGGGTATAGAAGACATTATCGGCTTCTCTTGCGATCGATGAGCCAACAACATTTACGATACCGAGAGTTTTTACTCCTTTATCCTTACAAAGTCTTAATGCTGCGAGGCTGTCGGCAGTTTCGCCCGACTGGCTGATGATGATAGCGAGGCTATTTTTTGCAAGCTTCATTTGTCTATATCTGAACTCAGAAGCAAGCTCCACACGGACAGATAGCGAAGTCAGTTCTTCGATAACATACTGAGCCACCATACCAACATGGTAGGAAGAGCCGCAGGCAACTATACACACCTGCTGGATATTTTTCATATCCTCGTCAGAGAGTCCGACGCTTTCAAAGCTAATATTTCCATCTGTAAGGACAGAATTGATAGTATCCTTTATTACCTTTGGCTGTTCGTGTATCTCTTTGAGCATAAAATGCTCATATCCGCTTTTCTCTGCAGATTCTGCGTCCCACTCGATAGTTTTCATTTCTTTCTGTATTTCTTCGCCATCGAGGTTGTAGAAAGCAACTGCGCCCTTTGTAAGTTTTGCAAGCTCCATATTGCCTATATAGTAGACATTTCTTGTATACTTAAGTATTGCAGGAACGTCAGAGGCAAGGTAGCTTTCACCACCAGTTACTCCTATTATCATAGGGCTGTCTTTTCTTGCGGCATATATCTCACCGGGATAGTCCTTGAACATAACAGCGAGGGCATAAGAGCCACGGATACGGACGAGGGCGTGATTAAGAGCGTCAACAGGAGTACCCAGGTACTTTTTGTAATAATAGTCGATAAGCTTTACAGCAACCTCGGTATCAGTTTCAGACTTAAAGGTATATCCTTTTTTGATAAGCTTTTCACGAAGCTCCTGATAGTTTTCGATAATACCGTTATGTACAGCGATAACATTTTCATCGTCGCTGCAATGAGGGTGGGCGTTTACAGTTGACGGCTCGCCATGGGTAGCCCAACGGGTATGGCCTATACCGCAGGTGCCTTTTACAGCTTTTCCGTCGTTAGTCATTTCCTTTAGGACTTTCAGCTTGCCTTTAGCTTTTACGATCTCAGGCTCTGCGTCACCGTTTCTTACAGCGATACCGGCAGAGTCATAGCCTCTATACTCCAGCTTTGACAGGCCGTCCAAGAGGATCGGGGCTGCCTCGTTATTTCCAGTAAATCCAACAATTCCACACATAGCAGTGTCTCCTTTTAATCTCTTCTAAATATATCTCTTGTATACACCTTGTCCTCAACATCATCAAGGCAAGGATCGTATCTGTTTGCGATGATAGCGTCAGACATTTCCTTGAATTTTGCAAGGTCATTCACCACAACGCTTCCGAAGAAAGTTTCTCCGTCTTTTAGCGTAGGCTCATATATGATGACTTCCGCACCTTTAGCCTTAACACGCTTCATAACACCCTGTATTGAAGACTGACGGAAGTTATCACTATTGGATTTCATTGTTAAGCGGAATACTCCAATAACGATCTTCTTCTCAAAATCTGCATTCCATTCGCTATTTGAACTATAATAGCCAGCCTTATCAAGAACTCTGTCAGCAATAAAGTCTTTTCTTGTTTTATTAGATTCAACTATAGCAGACATCATATTCTGCGGTACATCTTCATAGTTTGCAAGCAACTGTTTTGTATCCTTTGGCAGACAATATCCACCATATCCAAAGCTTGGATTGTTATAGTGTGTACCGATTCTTGGGTCAAGGCACACACCGTCAATGATCTGCTTAGTATTAAGTCCCTTCATTTCAGCATAAGTATCAAGTTCATTGAAATATGAAACTCTGAGTGCGAGATAAGTATTTGCAAAAAGCTTAACGGCCTCGGCTTCTGTAAAGCCCATAAACAGCGTATCAATATTCTCCTTTATCGCACCCTGCTGGAGAAGCTCTGCAAATGTATGAGCAGCTTTCACAAGTCTTTCGTCATTCATATCGGTGCCAACGATAATTCTTGACGGATAAAGATTATCATAAAGAGCCTTTGATTCTCTCAGAAATTCAGGGCTGAATATGATATTCTCACTGCCCGTCTTTTCACGAATACTCTTTGTATATCCTACAGGGATCGTTGATTTGATGACCATAATTGCATTTGGGTTATATTTCATTACGAGGTCGATAACAGCCTCAACTGCACTTGTATCGAAGAAATTCTTCTTACTATCGTAATTAGTTGGCGCTGCAATAACTACAAAATCGGCGTCTTTATATGCTGATTCTGCATCAAGAGTTGCTGTCAGGTCAAGTTTCTTTTCTGCAAGGTATTTCTCGATATAGTCATCTTGGATTGGTGACTTTCTGTTGTTGATAAGTTCTACCTTTTCGGGAATAATGTCAACTGCTGTTACTGTATTATGCTGTGCAAGCAATGTTGCAATTGACAGTCCTACGTATCCTGTTCCTGCTACTGCGATTTTCATAAAAGATCTCTCCCTTTTATATCTTATAGAAATTTTTATACCATTCAGCAAATTTTCTAAGTCCATCTCTTAGACTTGTACTCGGTTTAAAACCAAAGTCATTTTCCAATGCACTTGTATCAGCATATGTTACAGGTACATCGCCTGGCTGCATTGGAACAAGCTCCTTATGTGCATCAAAATCGTAATCCTGCGGCAATACTCCTGCACGGATAAGTTCTTCACTGAGGATCTGCACAAAGTCAAGAAGATTTTCAGGGTTATTGTTTCCAATGTTATATATTTTGTAAGGAGGCACAGGAAGTCCGTCCTCACCATTTTTCTTTTCAGGTGGACTCATCATGACACGCTTTACACCCTCAACTATATCATCAACATATGTAAAGTCACGCTTGCAATTTCCATAGTTGAAGATCTTGATAGTTTCGTTATTTACAAGCTTATTTGTAAATCCAAAATACGCCATATCAGGACGACCAGCAGGACCATATACTGTAAAGAACCTCAGGCCTGTTGATGGGATATTATATAGTTTACTATAGGCATGAGCCATAAGTTCATTGCTTTTCTTTGTCGCTGCATAAAGGCTTACAGGATTATCCACCTTATCATCTGTACTAAAAGGCACTTTCTTATTGCCTCCGTATACGCTTGACGAGCTTGCATAAACCAAATGCTCAACGGGATGATTTCGACAAGCTTCAAGAATGTTATAGAAACCTATGATGTTTGATTCTATATATGCATCAGGATTTGTGATACTGTAACGAACGCCTGCCTGAGCTGCAAGATTTACCACAATATCGATCTTGTTTTCTGTGAATATTTTTTCTATCAACGCTTTATCAGCAAGATTGCCTTTGATAAACGTATACTTGCACTTCGGCTTTGATTCTGCAAGCTTCTCTATTTCAGCAAGACGATATTCCTTTATTGAGACATCATAGTAATCATTTACGCTGTCAAAGCCTATGATGCTTATTTCTTCATTTGTTTTCAGCAGCTCTTTTACAAGGTTGCTTCCGATAAAACCGGCTGAGCCGGTGACTAAGATTGTTTTGTTGTTTATTTGCACATTTACTTGTTTCATAATCCAAAAACTCCATTCACTAGTATATATGCCTTCTACACCTCAGCTTTATTCAACTTTTTTAGCCTTTTCTCAGCATATCTCTGTCTTTTTTTTGCAATCTTTCCATTTATAAACTTTATTAAATCTATAAATTTTCTAAATAATACCGTATCATTAGGAATATCTCCTTTTATGCATATTCCTCCCCACAAAATTTGGGATTTCACATGATAATCCTTTGTTGTAAACATAATTTTTCTGTCATATGGCAATTTATCAAACTCTATTATTTCCTTCATACTACAATAATTTTGTTCGGAAAATTTAAATACGATATTATTCCAATTAATTCTTTTGCTTCTTCTTTTCCATTTTTCTAGTGCTTCTTGTTGAGATTTATAATGTAAAAAAACTATCTCAACATCATCCAAAACGCCAATAGGGCAAATAGTATTTCGTTCTACCAAATTATCTTTGTGTTTACTTTCGTCAACAGAAATGAATTGTAGTTCTTGATCAATATAATATTTCAAGTTTTTACAAAATTTCACATAATCATCTGCAAAAAAGTATAATCCAATTGTAGGTGATAAATATTCAATTCCTAAATAGCGATACACATGTCCACCCCAACAGTTATTTGAAATAATTGTCACGTTTTTATTTGACAACTTTCGGTTTCTATACTTTCCTAAATATATATTCATTTTTTCTCGAGTTTTCACCCGAACTGCGTCCTTAAATTCCTTATATGTCACTACGATCCACTCCTTCCCCCCCTATAATCCATTACTTTTTATTATTCAAATCTTTCTTTATCTGTGTTGTACTGATTTCTGGTGTTCTAGGTAAATATACTACTTCGCATCCTTCATCTTTCAAAAAATCAAACTTTCCCTTCCAATCATCGCCAATAACAAATGTATTTATGTGGTATTCATGAACATCTGTCTTCTTTTGTTCCCATTTTTCTTCTGGTATTACAAGATCTACATATCTAATAGCCTCTAATAATGCTTTTCTTTGTTCATACGAAAAATAACATTTTTTCTGTTTTTCATTCCAGTTAAACTCATCTGTTGATACAACTACAATTAAATAATCACCTAATTCTTTTGCCCTGCGCAATAAATTGATATGTCCCGCATGCAGTAAATCAAATGTTCCATATGTGATTACTTTTCTCATATCACACCTCCGTGTCTTCTATCTTACTTTGTTTTCTCTTCGTATACTTTACTTACTTCTTCAATCGATCCATGAGAAATGATCTTTCCTTTTTCAAGTAGGATTGCCTTATTACATAATCTCTTTACCTGATCTAAAGAATGAGATACAAATAATACTGTAACTCCCTTGTCAAACATACTCATGATCTTTGCTTCACTTTTCTTTCGGAATTTCGCATCTCCGACAGATAATACTTCATCCAGGATCAAGATATCTGGTTCCACTAATGTTGCAACAGAGAATCCAAGTCTTGATTTCATACCTGAAGAATAGTTCTTAACTGGGACATCTATAAATTTGCCCAGTTCTGAGAACTCTATGATCTCATCTAACTTCTCATCTAAAAACTTCTTTGAGAATCCAAGAACTGCTCCATAAAGATAAATATTCTCACGTCCTGTATACTGTTGATCAAATCCAGCACCTAATTCAAGCAATGGAGCGATCTTCCCCTTGGCTGTCACAGTTCCTTCCGTTGCTTTTAATACCCCTGCAATAACCTTTAACAGCGTACTCTTTCCAGCTCCATTCAATCCAAGGATTCCAAGTCGATCCCCTTTGTTAAGGGTAAAATTAATATCTTTTAATGCCCAGAATTCATTATATGAAATCTGATGTTTCAATAACTTGATCACATAATCTTTCAGATCATCAACCTTTTCCTGACTTAAGTTAAACTTCATTCCAACATGTTCAACTTTCAATACTTCTTTCTTTGCCATGATACCCTCCTAAATATGCAGAATGAATTCATCTTGCTTCTTATAGAAGAAAATCAATCCTACAATAACACTTACGATTGCAAACACGATGGATGCAGCTAAAAACTTCATATTCATCGGCATACCAAAAACAGCCTGTCTAAAATTATGGATCAAAAGATATAATGGATTACATTTTAAGATCCATCCAAAACCTGATTTTAATAACTTCTCTGGTTTGTAGAAAATTGCTGAAGCATACATAATGATCATTAATCCTACAGACCATAAATATTCTAAGTCTCTAAAGAATACTGCCATCGTAGATAGGATCATTCCAACTCCAAAAGCTGTGATCAGTAATAAGATCAATGGAATGATCGCCTGTGCCAGATAAATGGTTGGATATACCTTCAAAACAATAGATACTACTACCAACACGATCAAAGAGATAGCAAAAATAATATAATTAAACAATACACTGGATAATGGATAAATATATTTTGGCACATATACTTTCTTGATCATTCCTGCATTCGTCCTGATCGCTTTCATCGCACCATTTGTCGCAGATGAAAAGAAACTATACATCAAACGTCCACATAAGATATATACTGGGAAATGTGGATCCTTGTTTCCAAACAATGTACCAAATACTACACTTAGTACGATCATTGTCATTAACGGTTCTAACAGTGTCCATAAAATACCTAAATATGATCTTCTGTATTTTAACTTAACACCTTTCTTTACAAGTTCCCATAAAAGGAATCTGTACTTTTTAAAATTTTCAATATAAGATTTCACTGTACTTCTCCATTTTGATATTTTTAATTTACACCTTGCTATTATACTATTCCTTAACAGATTATTCAACTATCTAAAATCTTCCGATCAAAAATTTAGCTTTTGTATTAACAAATGTTATTATTGAGTATTCAATGATCAGCACAAGGATCATTGCCCCAAGGCAGTCAATATAATATCTCCATGCCATGATCCCTGGCATTCCTGATATGATCTTCCATCCTGCAGTTGCAGTAGAAATAATATAAAACGGTCTTTGTGTACACATTAATATCAAAGAATTCTTTCCAAAATAATTCAGTATCGTAAATGAAACATAATCTTCAAGAAATTCAAAGACAAATAGTGCTCCAAAAGATCCAATGATTCCTGTAACAAAAAATAGTGGTGGGTAAATACCTAAAGAAATATTATTTAAATCCACTCCAATATTTTGCTGTGATAAGAAGATATTTCCAATTGTAAATACCAGTCCGATCATAAATCGGATTTCTTTGTATGTTACCTTACTGAATAACATACATCCAATATGTCCGATCTCCAAGAACCATAATGCGATCAATGCTTTACTGATCGGTAAAATCAAAAATGATATTCTTTCAAATGTTAATGGATCCACTGAAGCGATCAAGTGTCTGATAAAATAAGACTCCCAAATTCCAAAAACAGGTATCACAATCAATATCACGATCCTCACCCATTTCGGAAGATATTTGATAAGACAGAAAAACAGGATCTCCGCAATAAATAACACCGGCAAAAACCATAGTGCAAATGTTCCTCTTAATGTGATTGTTGCCAAAATATAAGATTTGATCGCCGGAATATCAATTCTGTGTTTCATGATCATCGTTGCAAATCGAAAGCCAATCGACAAAATACTAAACAATACATATGGCAGCATCAATGATTTCAATAACTTTACTGAATATCCCTTTAATGTCTGTGTCTGATAAGAATCTGCATACCGAATCAGATATCCGGCGGCAACAAAGAAAATTGCCATCTTGAATGATGCCGCCCACGTATCGACTGGATTATCAAGCTTGGTAATATGTCCCCATGTTACCATCAAGATTCCTAAGCCTTTGCACAAATCTATATATTTTATTCTCCTCTTTTTGTCCATTTTAATATCCTTTGCTTATGATATATTCATACGTACGTTTACTGTTATCATTATCACGATATTCAAAATAATAATCTTTTAATTTTGTATATTCTTCTTTTTCTTTAAATCCATTGTGAATATACTCTTCAATTCCATCGATCAATTTCTCATATTCTGTATAACGTTCTCCAAATAGTTCATGCTCCATATCCAGATAACTTCCATGCGCCTGCATATACATATCATAATCAAACTGATAGAATAATACGGGTTTATCAAGATAACATACATCCCAGCATACACTAGAATAATCTGTGATCAGCATAGAACATTTCTTCATGATCTCATTTAATGGCTCTGTTCCAAATGGAATCAACTCAATATTATCTCCACTGACATTAAACTCGCTCAAATAATCTTTAAACTTTGGATGAATGTAAAAAATCAATTTAACATCATTTTCTTTTAAGATTCTTGCAAGTTTCTGACTCTGTAACAGTTTCATATAGTTTTTATAATAATCACTTGCCTTAAACTCTTCTGCACTCTTTTCTTCCAGCCATGATCTCCATGTCGGCATTGCAAGAATGATCTTTTCCTCTGGTTTTGAAGTATCTTCCAGAACATCCCATCTCGTAAATCCAAGAATCGGTGCATCTCCATCTTCATATCCAAAATTCTCTACAATGATCTTATGCTCAAATCTTGATGTCGTTGTAAAATGAGTCATAGGACTTGAACCTTTCATTCCAAAAATCGGATGTACACGTTTTAATGCTGTCACCCCATGCTGTAAAAACAAGATATTATGTTTTGAAATACGATTTGAGATCACATTTGGTTTTGCTCTCCATGTATATAAATGTTTCTTTGAATCAGAAGCTATATATAAATTGGCAACAAGTGAATATAAAATATGTCGAAAACTCATAAATGGAATCACATGTTTTCCATATTGCTTCATCTTATCATAATCAGCAGAATCTGTATCGAGAATATAATAAATATGCTGCTTCTTTTCTTTTGGAAGCTGCTCCATACAATATTTGAAGAAATAATATCCATTATCCTGCGCCATAGAGCAGAATTTTTCAAATACTAACCATACTCGTTTCTTTTTCCAATATGGTAATAACAACGTATAAACACCAAAAGCTACTAATTCCTTGATCTTTACATCAAATCCATCATATTTTGATCTTGTACGATAAGTAAATGCCATTTTGCATGTGATCGTCGAATAAGGGAAAATAATATGCTCTTTATCAACATCACATTGATAATTCATCAGTAATAATTTTAATCTCTGCCATCTGCTCCAATATGCACTTACTCTTACTTCTTCTCCATTCTTCTCTGTTACAGCAAATACATCCCAAAACAGTTCTTCCAGTGATAATACCGACATATCGATCTGAGCATCAATAATATAATGATCACCTGATCTCGTTACTTTATATTCAAATGGATAATCGATCGTCTCCACTTTACTTCGATATGATAATATGACATTTTTGATTCCAGCTTCTTTGTTTTTATATTTCATTTTCACATGAACTTTTGAACCCTTGATTTTGAATTTCAGTACTTGTCCACGCATATTACGAACGGATAACTGTGCCTGATCTCCCATAAATACAGAAAATCTTCCATCTACTTCATTCATATAAGGAATCACACTTGTATCCGCAGGTTCAAATGTATTCTGATAAGTAATATCATGTTTCTTGATTCCTGTCATATATACAGAAGATTTATCTAATTCATCCATCGCTTCTTTTCGTTTTGCATATTCTTTACGATCTACAAAGAAATATGGCAGTTTGTTGCCATTTTCATCTTCTAATTCGAGCATCAACTGATATCTTCCGTTCATATCTGCAATTTCAAGCGAAAGAAATTCATCAAAATATTCCTTGATACAATGATCTTTCCATTCTTTTTCTGTCAGATCCCTTGTATAAATGATCTGACTTTTCTTATTTACAAGTAACAGCTTCTTTGGCTGACCTTTCTTGCCTTCCTCAAACTTAATCTCCAAATGGTCTTCCATTACTCGCATGGATGCATTGATCATTTTTTTCTTATTGAAAGAAAATGTCTCTCCTGCTTCTCCATGATAGTATTCTGTCTCAAACTTTGAATATACTGGAAGATCTGCAAAGCATCTCTTGATCTCCCTCTTATGAAGTTCTTTTCTGACCTTGGCACTCTTTCTCTTTAACACTTCTTCTGCATAGGTTCTTGGAAGTGTTCGTGTAATAAAAATATAATCAAAATCATCAAGATAATTATCATGTAGATGACTGCTTAATTCTGGATTGAAGAAACGTTTTTCAAAGATCACTACATCTTCATCTTTCTTAGCAATCTGCGCGATCGTATCGATCGTCTGTGCTGTTTTTACATTTGGATAGTGCAAAACTCTTCGTTTCTTTTCTTTGTTAAAACTGTAATCGATCGTTGGCATATCGCACATATTTCCATGAAATACAAGTTCTGCCATATTCTTTGCAGCATCAATAGAATCATACTGAATATATTTTTCTGTATATTCCTTATCATTTTCATAAGAATCTTCTCGGAATGTCTCGTTGACCAGACAATCTCTTAATGCTTCCTTGTCATAGATCTTTCTAAATGGCAATTCTTTGATATCAAAATACATTCCTCTATCATGCATATATTCTTCATAGTCATACATATACAAAATAATTGGTTTTCTTGTAATCGAGTAATCAAAAAATACACTTGAGTAATCCGTGATCAGTGCATCAACACTATTTAAAAATTCATACTTGTCAACACCACTTGGAAATGGATAAATATGTTCATAATTATCCAGCTTTACGAACTTCTGCACAATTGGATGAAAGTTTACATATAATTTCTGATCATCCTTTAAATTCTCATCAAGATAATGTAACAGCTGATTGATCTCTCTGCTATATTCAGACGTATTCACATCATGATTACTCTGTCCACGCCATGTCGGCATATATGCCATCGTTGTATAATCTTCATTTCCAAGCTTCTTTGTTACCTGATCAGCTTTCTCATGATCCATAAAAATACTGTTTCTTGGATATCCATTCATCACAACAGTTCCTGTATACAAAGCTTCCAGATTATAATCTTCCATGATAGCTTTTCTTGTAAATTCATTTGGGAACATGATGTAGTTCGCATGTAAGAAATTATGTTGCACATTATACATGGATTCAATTCCAAAACGCATTCGTTTTCCTAATGTCTTTAATGGTGTTCCATGCCATGTCTGTAGGTACACCTGTTCATCTCTTCGAATGAAATACGCCGGAAAAGAACTGTTATTGATCAGATACTTGGATGTTGCAAGCACTTTTACATATTTAAAATCTGCAATATCTACAAGTTCTACCTTCAATCCGATAGAATCAATAAATTTCTGATCACGTTTCTTATCATTCGTCGCAAAATAGATCTTGAAATCTTTTGATTCCGGCATTTTCAAAAACTCCTGCAAGATCGCCAAGGATGAATCTGACACATCCTTGCCGTGAAATGACTCAAAGAGTGCTTGTTTTTCATTGATCTTGCCATGTTTATAATACCAGGCATAGATAAATTTCATCTTTGGAGTTTTTGGAAATAATCTTTTTACAAATCGAATAATTTTTCTTATTTTATCCATGTTTCCTTCTTAAACCTTTCAATGACCTTCTTAAAGATTGTTCTGCCTTATGGCATTGTTTGTTTTTATTTTCCCTGCATCATATTAAATACTTTTTCAGATGAATTTTCACATTCATATGGAATGTATGTTTCATGGAATGCATCGACTCTCTGTTTTGAATTTTCAATCGTTTCATCCAGATGCTCAATCGCATCTAACACCTCATCAGACGTATATAGTAATGGTCCTGGTGCTTCTTTTTCGATATCAATATTAAATCCACGAAGCTTATCTCTATATTCATCCAGATCATATGTAAAGAATAACATTGGTCTGTCGAGAACTGCATAATCAAACATTACAGAAGAATAATCTGTGATCAGGATGTCTGTAATGATATATAAATCTTCAATAGATTCATAATCCGTAAGATCATACACAAATCCATCTGCTGGAACTCCTTTCCAACCTTTTGCTGAAAAGTGATGCAATCTTAAGATCAATACATATTCATCTGAAAATTTTTCCTTCATCTTCTCAAGATCTAGCATTAATTCAAACTTATCACGCACTCTCCATGTTGGTGCATACATGATGACTTTCTTATCTTTTGGAAGTCCTAATTTTTCTTTTAATCTACCCATTTCTTCTTCGTTATTAGAAGAATACAAAATATCTGTTCTTGGATATCCAGTATCCATGATCGTGTTTTCAAATTTAAATGCAGATGGTGCAAGATCCGCAACAAACTTACTTTGCACGATCAGATAATCCCAACGTTTGCACTTTCTAATATACTTCTTTTCTGATTTCTTTGTAGGGAAATCGCCTGGTACATCCAATCCAATTGTCTTTAATGGTGTTCCATGCATCGTCTGTACTTCAATCTGCCCTTTTCTCTTCTCATAAGAATCAGCAAAATTTACATTATTCACAAAGTATTTTGCTCTTGCCATATAATATAAATACTTCCAAGATAGTCTTCTGACTCTAACACCATCTCCCGTGATCGGAATGCATTCATCTTTTAATGACCAGATACACGTATAATCTGGATGATTCTTATCAATATATTCATATAAATATCTAGGGTTACAGCTAAATTTACTTCCCCACATAGATTCAAATACGATCCATTTTTTCTTTAATGGAAGAAGTCTTAATAACGGATATAAGAATCTATTGACAAAAGCTCTTTTCTTCGCACTTCTTGTCAGGAATTCCTTGACTCTCAGCGTAGTAAAATACAGAAAATCATCTTCTGGATCAATAATAAATCGATATCTTCTTTCTTTC
>OGPX01001155.1_pt1 | contig 18569 bp, 14 predicted proteins | sample 1553101 | NCBI WGS metagenome assembly OGPX01 (sample SAMEA2579964, study PRJEB22360) | human gut metagenome | biome: human gut; feature: human-associated habitat; material: faeces | place: Denmark | collected 2008/2010
GCTGCCAGCGAGCGGGCCGTGTCGAGGACCTGCTCTTCGGTTTCGGCGCTGCACGGGCCTGCGATTACCAGGGGGCGCCGGGGGTCGATTCCCGGGAGTGTGATGGGTTGAATGTCGTTCATGGTTGCGTTATTTTTGTTTGTTTTTTTAGTGTCTTTCCTTTTTCCGGCTGCTTGCGGTGCGCGGCGTTCCGGGGCGTCAGATCGCGGGGTTGGGGCATTCGGCGTATTCGCCGAGAATGCGGAAGTCGCTGGTGAGAGGCCGTGCGGCGTCGATGGCCTGCCGGTAACGCATCGGGTCGTCGAACGTCACGTCGACGTAGAAGCGGTATTCCCACTCGCGCCCGATGATGGGCAGCGACTGTATTTTGGTGAGGTTGATGTCGTAGAACGAGAGGACGGTGAGCACCTTGGAGAGGCTCCCCCGGGTGTGCGGAAGGGTGAAGAGCAGAGAGGCTTTGTCGGTGTGGGCGGGATCGGCGAATTCCGCGGCGCGGCGCTCGTCGGCGAGCAGGAGGAAGCGTGTGAAGTTGTGTTTGTTGGTCTCGATGCCCCGTTCCAGGATTTCGAGCCCGTAGAGCTCCGCCGCCCCGGCGCCGCAGATGGCGGCCGTGCCGCGGAGCCGTTGTTCGGCGATTTCGCGGGCGCTGCCCGCCGTGTCGTCGCGTTCGACGACTTTCATCGCCGGATGGGCTTTCAGGTAATCGCCGCACTGCATCAGGGCGATCGGGTGCGAGTGCACCTCGCCGATGTCGCAGGGCGCCTCCCCCGGCAGTGCTGCCAGTACGTGCGAGATGCGGAGTTTGTATTCGCCGATGACGGCGAGCGAACTGCGCCGCAGCAGCTCGTGGTTGGGAAGCAGGCTGCCTGCGATGGTGTTTTCGATGGCCGCGATGCCCAGCAGCGTCGGGTCGGCGGCCATGCGGGCGAACTGCTGGTCGAAGCTGTCGCAGGGCAGGATTTCGACCTGCTCGCCGGGGAAACTGCACCTGGCGGCGGTTTCGTGGAAACATCCGGGTTGTCCCTGTATGGTGATGCGTTTCATAATCGAATTTTAGGCATTAAAAAATCCCGCTCTTTGCAGAACGGGATCCTTCGTGTTTTCACTCTATCGTATCATACAGCTAATTGCATACAACCCCGCTCTTCCTCTTGCTATAAAAGAAAAAGTAAAAAAAGTAATATGCAAAACCGTAAAGTCTCATCTCTCGTGGGGATTAACAGCGGCAAATGTAGTAAAATATTTGCGGAATCCAAATTTTCAGCCCTGTTTTTTACCTGCGGCGGCCGATTTCCGTTTCCGGAACCGCTTTTTGAACTGCTGACGGCGGCCGAAGAGCAGACGGAAGAAGACCCCCCGCAGCAGCGTGTCGTTGATGTCCCACCCGCGTATGTCGGCGTAGCGATCCAATATGTACAGGAACGGGACGGCCGGGCAGCTCAGCCGCCGCAGGTTGATCATGCATTCGTCGGGGCGCAGCGGCCGGGCGTGGAATCTCATGCGGTTGATGTCGATCAGCTGGAAACGGTAGCTGCCTGTCGTACCGTCGTATTCCCAGAGGATATTGGTCTGGTTGAAATCCTCGTGGCAGATCCCTTGCTCATGGAGGCGGACGGTGAAGCGGGCGAAGGCTTCGAGTACGGGCAGCGTGTCCGGCGCCGGGAACTGTTTCATGGTCTGCGGGAGCGGGGTGAGCTCCGACCGGCGGGAGACGAAATAGGTGTCGGCGATCAGGCCGTCCTTGCGGTATTCGCTCCATGCCACCGGTTCCGGGGTGTCGAAACCCATCCCGCGCAGGCGCAGGGCGTGCTCGTAGGCGCGGCGGGCCTTGTTCTTGCGGAAGAACGAATACATGACCCTGTTGAACAGATGGGGGCGTTTGTAGCGTTTGACGACCAGGCTTTCGCCCCCGATGTCGAAAGCCCGTATCTGGTTGCGCCCTTCGTGGAGCACTTCGCCCGAGACGGGAAAAACCTCCGGGAGCCGCTCGATGAATGGCTGCACATGCCGTATTGCGGGGTTGATCGTTATTTTCATATGTGAGTCCGTTTACAACACAAAGTTACGGCAAACACGGTTTCCGCATAGTTCTGTTTGGGAATAATATTGGTGAAATAGATGGAAAAGGGCCTGCCGATTGTCGGTTTTGTCGTTTGTAAACGACTTTCAATACGCTAATCTTTGCCGCTGTGCTGTTAGCGGAACAGTCCGTTTCGTGGAGCTTTTGCTCCGGATTATGCAGGTGCGAAAGTGTCAGTTCGTCGAATTTGAGTAGGGGCAGGACTTTCTGCAATGATACCAGTGTGAAACGGTATTTGGTGGCTGTGTTTATCTTGCCCTGTTCTTGTTGCCGGGTTATCGCTTGTGCAAAATATTCGGCTGTCGTACCGTCGTTTTTCCGCCCGTTTCTTTCGAGAAGATTATCGAGCGTGATGTCTGCTTCCAAAATCTCAAGTCGTTTCAGGCGTTTGTGGTATTCTGCAAGCAGGCTGTCGATGCGGTATTGGATTTCCTGCGGCTCCTCGTTCTGAATGATGATACGGCGGTTTTGGGCATCCCAAGCCGTAGGAACGATTGCTGTTCCGGTGCTGACACAGCGAATTTTCGAGCCTCGGGTAAATCGCAGATGGATGGGAGTAGTTCCGTTTTTGTTTGCCTTATCCTTGCGACAAACAACGTTAACGGTGATATTCATAGCTTTACGTTATTTGCAGCGCGCGTTTCTATTTCGCCGTTTACCCGTCGGATTCGGGTAAAAATGCGGGTGAAAAACCGCTCCGAATCATGCCTTTTTTGCCATATATGCACGAAAAAAGCGGCTGCCTTGTTTTGGCAACCGCTTGATTTCGAGAGCTGTTGACGAGGATTGAACTCGTGACCTCTTCCTTACCAAGGAAGTGCTCTACCACTGAGCTACAACAGCAACATTTCCCGTTCGAGTGGTGCAAAAGTACATAAGAAAAATGAAAAGACCAAAAAATTGTGAATAATTCATAATTATTTTCTATCTTTACTTTTGAATTATAACCCATGCACATGAAACGTATACTAATAGTAGGTGCCGGAGGCCAGATTGGTTCCGAGCTGACAGTCTATCTGCGCAAAATTTACGGCGACCACAATGTCGTGGCTACCGACATGCGCGAATGCAAGGCCCTCGGCGAGGCCGGCCCTTTCGAAGTGCTCAATGCGCTCGATGCGACGGCGATGGCGTCGGTCGTGGCGCGTTACCACATCGATACGATCTTCAACCTGGTCGCTTTGCTCTCGGCTGTGGGCGAACGTAATCCGCAGATGGCCTGGAATGTCAATATGGGGGCGCTCAACAATTCGCTCGAGGTGGCGCGCCAACACCATTGCGCCCTCTTCACGCCCAGTTCGATCGGCGCCTTCGGGCCCTCGTCCCCCAAGGACAAGACCCCGCAGGACACGATCATGCAGCCCACGACCATCTACGGCATCTGTAAGGTCACGGGCGAGATGCTGGGGAATTACTACCACCATAAGTACGGTGTGGATACCCGTTCGGTGCGTTTTCCGGGCATTATCTCGAACGTCACGCTGCCGGGCGGCGGTACGACGGACTACGCCGTCGAGATCTACTATGAGGCGATCCGGTCGGGCCGGTTCACCTGCCCCGTACCGTCGGACGTCTATATGGACATGATCTACATGCCCGATGCGCTGCGGGCCTGCGTCGAACTGATGGAGGCCGACCCCGCGAAGCTCGTGCACCGCAACAGTTTCAACATCGCGTCGATGAGCTTCACGCCGGAGATTATCTGCGCCGAAATCCAAAAGCGGATGCCCGGCTTCACGATGGACTACGACGTCGACCCCGTGAAGAAGGAGATCGCCGAGAGCTGGCCCAACTCGCTCGACGATACCTGCGCCCGCGAGGAGTGGGGGTGGAAACCCGAATGGGATCTCTCGCGCATGACGGACGATATGCTGGAGCATATCCGTGCCAAAGTCGCCGCGAAGTGAATCCGGGGGACGATGGCGTTGCCATATCCCGTGTCGTCGAAACCGCGGCCAGTTGGGACGGGGCGCCGCTGCCCTCCTATCCGCGGGGTGCGCCGCGGGTGACGATACTCCGGGCAACGGTGCCGCCGCATACTGCGCTGGCGATGCATACGCACGCCCTGGTCAATGCGGGGGTGATCCTGCGGGGCGAGCTGACCGTCATTGCCGAAACCGGTGCCCAACGGATGTTCCGGGCCGGAGAGGGCATCGTGGAGCTGGTCGGTACGCGCCATTACGGCGAGAACCGGGGCGACGGGGAGCTGGAGCTGGTGATGTTTTATGCCGGAACACAGGGCATGTCGCTTTCCGAGCGTGCAGACCTATAACCAGAAGTTATGACGACGAGACGAATTGCGCGAATCATTACCGGTTTTATCCTGTTGCTGGTAGCTGCGGTTATCGGCGGGAGTTTCTATATGCTCGCGTTCTCGCTGCGTCCCGACGCCAGGATGCGGGAAAAGAATGCCACGGCCTATGAATATATGTATGCCGAATACCCATTCCTGCGCCCGTGGGTGGACAGTTTGCAGACGGCCGGGGCGTTGCGCGACACCGTGATCGCCGATCCGCAGGGTGTCCGGCTGCACGCCCTCTACGCGGCGGCTCCCGTGCCGACCGACCGCACGGCGGTCATCGTCCACGGTTATACGGACTGCGCCGTGCGGATGCTGATGATCGGCTACCTCTATAACCATGACCTGGGGTATAACATCCTGCTGCCGGATCTGTATTACCACGGACAGAGCGAAGGGCGGGCAATCCGCATGGGGTGGCTCGACCGCTTCGATCTGCTGCGCTGGATGGAGATTGCCGACGGGATTTTCGGCGGCGATACGCGGATGGTCGTGCATGGCATCTCGATGGGGGCTGCTACGACGATGATGGCCTCGGGCGAGCCCCAACGGCCCTACGTCAGGTGTTTTGTCGAGGATTGCGGCTATACGAGCGTCCGGGACCAGTTTTCGAAAGAGCTTAAAGAGCAGTTCGGGCTTCCGGCCTTTCCGCTGCTCGACGCGGCGAGCTGGCTGTGCGGCCTGAAATACGGCTGGACTTTCGGCGAGGCTTCGTCGCTGGAGCAGGTGAAGAAGAGCCGGCTGCCGATGCTGTTCATCCACGGCGACGCCGACGATTACGTGCCGACGCGGATGGTCTATCCGCTTTACGGGGCCAAGCCCGGCGACAAGGAGCTGTGGGTGGTTCCGGGAGCGTCGCATGCCAATTCGTACCGCGACAACCGGGAGGAGTACACGCGCCGCGTCGGGGAGTTCGTCGGAAAATATATCGGGCCCGCTTGAAAAGGGCCCGGGGCGGCTTCCGGGCGCTTCTGCCGGTTCGGAGTATGCCCTTCGGATAATAGAAATAAACTATGGAAAACGATAATCAACAGCGGGTCAAGTCCTTCTACCGGATTTTGGAGGAAGGCGTCGCTAAACTCCCGGCCGATGTGCGCGGGGCGCTTTACCGGCCGTGTGCCGTCGATTGTGTGAAGGACGACGTCCTGAGGGAGCTCCGCAGGCAATTCGAAGAATGCGGCCGCGATCTCGACCGGCAGTATACGAAATACGGCCGCTCGGAGTATTTTTTTGCGGACATCATCGAGCCGGGGCGGGTTTACGAGGTCGGGTATCCCCGGTGCCTCTGCCCGCAGGTCGACGCCGGGTTCGTGGACTCTCCGGCCCATTGCGAATGCTCCCGCCAGAGCATCCTCTATGTCATGGAGGAGCTGTTGCCCGGCAAGGACATCCGGGTGGAAGAGCTCGAGACCGTGTTGTCGGGCGGCAGAGAATGCCGCTTCCGGATCATTGTCGGGTAGCTCATTGCGGCGCCTGGCTACTCCAGGCCGCATCCGGTGCCCGGGCGTTGGGTGCGGGGATGGTTGCTGCCCAGAATAAAAAATCCCGAAGCCAATGCTTCGGGATTTTTTAATAGGGTATTCAGTCGCCTATGCGCCCGCATAGATCAGCATCCCGAGCCCGGTGAGGAACAGCAGGAACATTCCCAGGTTGAGCCTGTGGGAGATTTTGGGTGCTCCCTTGAATTCTTTCCAGATCAGTATTCCCCAAAGTGCCGAAACGAGTGTCGCCCCCTGTCCCAGGCCGTAGGAGATTGCCGCCCCGGCTTTGCCCGAGGCGATCATGCTGAACGATTCTCCCAGGCACCAGATCATACCGCCCAGCACGCCGACCATGTGGGTTTTGAGACCGCCTTTGAAATAGTCGGCGATCCGCACGGGTTCACCGTCCACCGGACGTTTCATCGCGACGGTGTTGAACAGGAAATTGCTGATGAAAACTCCGACGGCGAAGATGAATACGGCCGTATAGGGTGTCATTTTGCCGGCTGCGGGGGCGGCAAAATCGTTCAGATCCATGGAAGCGGCCACGAACCGGTAGAAGAATGCCATGATGATGCCGGCCGCAACCGAGATGAGAATGCCTTTGGTCGTGAGTTTGCGTTTTTCGGTCTGGGCTTTCTTGTAGGCGAATCCGTTCATGACGATCGCTGCGGCGATGAGCAGTACCCCGAGGAAAATGAAGGTCGGGTCGCCTTTGGCCGCGCTGAAATAATTTATCACTACGCCCAGTACCAGTGCGAGCCCTACACCCACGGGAAAAGCTACCGACATGCCGCAGAGGGCGATGGCTGCCGAAAGCAGGATGTTCGATGCGTTGAATATCACGCCGCCCATGAATGCAGAGAAGAGGTTGCCTGCGTCTGCCTGTGCAAGGTCTGCGAGGAAACTGCGCCCCTCCGTCCCGAAACTGCCCAGCGTGAAGGCCGACAGCACGGAGAAGAGCAGCAGGCCGATGACATAGTCCCAGTAGAAGAGTTCATAGCGCCACGTGCGGGCCGCCAGTTTCTGGGTGTTGCCCCAGGAGCCCCAGCACAGCATGGTGATGAAGCAAAAAGCGATTGCCAGGGGATAACTTTGAACGATAAACATAATGCGTCGAATTTACGGGGTTCGGATTAATTCCCGGCAGCTTGCGGAGTGCTGCCGTATACCAACAGGTCGCGGATTTGCAGCGATGCATCCTTGCGCGGGTTATGCCATTCGGCCGTGATGCGGTGGGGGCCGGACGGGAGCCGGTAACGCCAGAACAGTTCATGGCGGCGGGTGCGGTAAAGCGCCGGGAGCTTGACGCGTTCGACCGGTTGCCCGTCGATCGAGAAGGTTACTTCGGCCACGTACGACTCGTCGGGGCAGCGCAGGGCGCCCGTCAATACCGCTCCGATGCCGTCGAATTCGATTACGCCGGCTTCGGGGAGCGATTGGTGGATTGCACGGCGTTCGGTCGGATAATGCCCTTCGAACGACTGTTCGAAACGGACGGGTACGGGTTGCTGGCATGCGATGGTCACGTCGGTTTCACCTGCGGAACCGCCGTTGCGGCGGATTACTTCCAATGCCTGGTCGAAGCTCATCTTGTAGGTGCGGTTGAGCGAGATGTCGGTATAGGCGAACTCCATATCTTCCACTTCGCGCAGGTTGCGCATCCATTTTTCGGGGATTTTGCTGTACCCGAGCATTGCGCCCAGGATACCGCCGGCCGATGCCGGGTTGCAATCCGAGTCCTGTCCGCAACGGGTGGCGATGTCGAGCGTCTTCGAGAAATCGCCCTCGCCGTAAAGCAGGCCGATGAGGATGTAGGCGCTGTTGGTCACGGCGTCGATGTTGAACGGCACGAATACCCCGTCGGGGCAGCCGATATCCGAACTCCATTTCTTTTCGCATTCGAACCACGTGCGTTTCCAGTCGCCGGGATACTGCTTGTGCCAGGCGATGACGTCTTTCATGCACCGGTGATAGCGGCTCTGTTCGGGGATGGTTTTCAAGGCTTCCTCGACGATGAACCCGATGTCGTCCGAGACGAACGAAAGCGAATACATCGCTGCCACGTAAACTCCGCCGTACCAGCCGTCGCCGTAGTTCATGATGTGTCCCGCGCGGTCGCAGAACTCCGAGGCCGCGTTGGGCATGCCCGGGGACATGAGCCCCGCGAAATCGGCTTCGATCTGGAAGTCGAGGTCGTCGGCATGGGGGTTGTTGAGCCAGTGCCCCGACTCGGGCGGGCGGATGCCGTTGAGGATGTTGTAGCGTGCGGCCTGGTTGGCGTGCCACAAGACGTAGCCGGCATTGGCGAAGGCTGCGGCGAGCGAATCCACCGGGGCGTCGATGCCCAGGCGGTCGAAGACCTCGACGAACGTTAAGTCCATATATACGTCGTCGTAAAGCCCCGGCGTATTCTCGTACCACCATTTGATGTAATGTTCCGGCCACGGGATGGGGGTGTATTCCTGGATCATCGTGCCGTTGAATTTGAACTCGGTCGGGCCGCCGTAGGTGCATCCGATAGTCTGGCCGGCCCAGCCGCCCTTGATTTTGTCGAGCAGCCGTTCTTTGGAGATGGTGACTTGTGCCGGAAGTGGCTGTGTCGCCGGTGCGGAATTGCACGAGGCGCCCAGGATCACGGCGCAGAGTAGAAATAAGGTTTTTTTCATGCTTGGGTCTGTTTTAGCGTTATAGGTTGAATACGTCGACTTCGGTACGGTAAGGTACGGAATTTTGCGCGCCTACGCGTGTGACCGATATGGCCGAGGCTTTACAGGCGAAACGCACGGCCTCGGGAAGTGTCCGTCCCTCGGAAAGGGCCACGACCAGCGCCCCGTTGAACACATCGCCCGCGGCGGTCGTGTCGACGGCCTGTGTCTTGTATGCCGGGACGATTTCGCAGTGTGCACCGTCGAAGACCAGGGCACCTTTGGCACCGAGCGTGATGATGACGTTGCACACACCCATCGACGCGATTTTACGGGCGGCTTCTTCGGCCGTGCGCTCATCGGTGATGCGGATTCCGGAGATGGCTTCGGCTTCGGTTTCATTCGGGGTGATCGCGTACAGCGTTTCGAGCAGTCCGGCGGAGAGCTTCGAGGCCGGGGCCGGGTTCAGGACGACCTTCTTGCCCAGCCGGTACGCCATCATGGCGGCGGCCTCGACGGTTTGCATCGGGATTTCGAGTTGCAACAGGATGATATCCGCCGCTTCGACTGCCTCGGCCGACCGTTTCAGGTCGTTGGGGGTGAGATGCGCGTTGGCGCCGGGAGCGACGACGATGCAGTTCTCAGCGTCGGTATCCACGGTAATCAGGGCCACGCCCGACGGGTTTTTCGTGTCGGAAAATACATACGAGGTGTCGATCCCCTCTTCGTTGAACAGCTGGTTGGCCTGGTGCCCGAAGATGTCGCTGCCTGTTTTGCAGATGAAGGAGACCCTTCCGCCCAGACGCGCCACGGTGACGGCCTGGTTGGCGCCTTTGCCGCCCGGGTTCATGAAAAAGGTGCCCCCGATGACCGTTTCGCCGGGAAGGGGTAAATGCCCGGTGCAGATGACCATATCGGTGTTCGAGCTGCCGATTACGAGAATTTTTGATTCTGACATGTGTTTTTACTGTGTAGCTGTTTGTCCCGCCCTGCCGGTTTGTTGCACCCGGCAGGGCGGGGTGGTGTTTAATCGGTATATCCGTCGTTTTGTTTGAGGTTCGTGTTGGTCTTGCGGATGTTGGCCGGAATAGGGTAAAGTTTCGTGTATGCCGGGCTGACGGCCGGTTTCAGGTCGCGTGCTTCGCCCCACTTGCCGAACCGGATCATATCCTGGCGACGTAATCCTTCCCATGCAAATTCCCGGCCCCGTTCGTCGTAAATCTCGTCGAGTGTCAGATCCGAAGCCTTGTAATCGTCGAGCCCCGTACGATGGCGCACCTCGTTGAAGAGGGGGACTGCCAGGTCGGCATGTCCCTGGCGCACGAGCGCCTCGCCCTTCATCATCAGCACGTCGGCATAACGGTAGACCACATAGTCGTTGTCCATGCATTCGCCCTGCAGCCCGTTCGCATATTCGTATTTGGCCGAGCGGACGCCTTCGTTCGATTTTGCCGGGTTCGAGAAGTCGAACAGCGAGGTGATATGCGGCGTGTAGTCGAGCTGCTGCCCGTTTTGCATCAGGAGCGGATTGCCCGACATGTCGTACTGGGGGCCCGCGAGCCATTGCCTGCGCCGGATGTCTTTCGGATCGTACTTGTTATAGAAAGACTCGGTTGCGGCGAAGCCGTTCCAGCAAAAGTCGAGGATGCCGTAGGTCTGTTGCGAGAGGCTGTTGAGCGTCAGCTGGTGGAACCGGAAGACGTGCCACCAGTTTTGCGACGTATAAACTTTGTCATAGAGGATGACGAATATATTCTCCTTCGACGAGGTGTTGTCCACCTTGAAGTTCGAAAAGTAGTCGGGTTCTATCTCCAGTTGCCCGAAGCCGATCACCTGGTCGCAGGCAGCGATGGTTTCGTCCCATTTGGCCTCGCCGATCCACTCCTGCGCATTGATGTACAGTTTGGCGAGCGTGGTGTAAGCCATCGCCTTGGTTACGCGGCCGTAGTTCGAGGCGGTAGGCACGTCCTGCAACAGGCCGACGTTATCCTTGATCTGCTGTTCGATGAACGAGAAGAGGAACTTGCGATCCACCTGCCTGGGCAGGCTCGTGTCCGAGAAGTCGGTGGTGAAGGGAACATTGCCGAACAGATCCATGGCATTCAGATAGAACCATGCGCGCATGACCAGCACCTCGGCTACCAGGCTGGGTTTGGCCTCGAAATCGACCGACGACTGGTCGAACTCATAGAGTATCTGGTTGCAGAGCGAAATGCCGCCGAAAAGGAACTCCCAGATCGTTTGCAGATCCTGCATCTGCGAATTCCACGTGTGTGCGTGCATGTCGCGCCATACGCCGTCGTCGACCCACTGGTTTCCTTCGCGCAGGGGACTGACCGCCTCGTCCGTCGATACGGAAATCGTGCCCCAGATACAGCGGTAGCAGGTATAGCGTACCAGATAAGCGTAAATACGCCCGGCGCTCATCAGGAATTCTTCTTCGTTGTTGAAGAATTCGTCGGACGGGATCGAGGAGTAGGGATTCTCTTCCAGGTCGGTGCAGGAACTCAGTGTTGCACTTAGCAGGAATATCGTGGACAGGATTGATACTATCTTTTTCATAATAGGTTCGTTTGTTGGTCGGATGATTTAGAATGCGATGGCGGCTCCGAGAACGAATGTACGCGTGCGGGGATAGAAGTCATACCAGTCGATGCCGGGTTGCAGCCCCGAAATGCTGACTTCGGGGTCGATTCCCTTGTAGCCGGTGATGGTAAAGAGGTTTTGTGCCGTGACATAGCAGCGCAGCTTGGAGATGACCTTCGATTTGAGTTTGAAGTCGTAGCTCAGCGTTATGTTGTCGAGCTTGAGGTAGGAGCCGTCCTCCACGAACCGCGACGAATAGTATGCGCCGTCCTTGTAGTTGGCATGGTCGAGTGTCGAGCGCAGAATATTGCGGGTGCCGAAGTAACCGAACCCTTCGTAATAGACACGGCTCTGGTTCAGGACGTCGTTGCCGATGGAACTGCGCAGCAGGAAGCTCAGGCTCCACTGTTTGTAGCTGAAGGTATTCTGCAGCGACAGCAGTACGTCGGGATATGCGTTGCCGATAACCTGGTAGTCCGCTTCGGTAATGCCCTCTACACCGTCTAAGTCTTCGTAGATGGCGCCGCCGTTATCGTTGAATCCCAAAAATTTCGGGCCCCAGAAGTTGCCCAGCGAACCGCCTTCGACGATGCGCATGGTATACATTTTCAGGTCATCGGGGAAGTAGCCGGTCTGGATTTGCACCATTTCGTAATCCTCGTTGGAGAATTTGACCAGGTTATTCTTGTTGTGGCTTATCGTCGCCGCGAGGTTCCAGCTGAAATTCTTGCGTGAAATCGGCGTGGCGTTGACCGTCACTTCGATACCTTTGTTGTCGATCGTGCCGACGTTGGCGAATTTCGAAGGGTAGAGGTTGGGCGGTACGGGTACGGTATAGGTGTAGAGCAGATCCTTGGTGCGGCGGTTGTAGTAGTCGACCGTGACGTTGAGCCGGTTGTCGAGCACGCTCATGTCGAGCCCGACGTTGAACTCTTTTTTCTTCTCCCAGCGCAGGTCGGGGTTGGGATTGCTGCCGGGTTCATAGGTGCTGATCCACTTTTTGTTGTAATAGAAATTTGACGAACCCTTGCGCAGGATCGACAACGAACGGTAGTTGCCGATTTCCTGGTTGCCCGTGATGCCGAAGCCGGCGCGCAGCTTGAGCTCGTTGAGCCATTTGGCGTCCTTCAGCCACGGTTCGCGCGATATGCGCCAGCCGAGGCTCACGGCCGGGAAGGTTCCCCATTTGTGGTTGTCGCCGAAACGCGATGAACCTTCATAGCGCACCGATGCCGAGAAGAGGTATTTTTCCTTGTAATTATACATCACGCGGCCGAAGAAGGCGATGAGCCGGTTGTCTTCCTTGCTGCTGCCCATCGAGGCGAGCCCTTCCTTGAGCGCCCCGCCGCTGCCGATGTTGTGGAACCCGAAGATGTCAGTATCGAACTTGTAGTTCATCTGGTCGTAGCTTTCCGAACTTTCCTCGCTGAACGAGTAACCGGCGATGGCTTGCAGTTTGTGGTCGCCGAACGTGCCCGAATAATCGATCGTCGCTTCGAGCATCTTGTTCTTGTAGTGGTCGTTGTAAGTTTCCGCCGTCCCGTTGTTGCCGATATTTACCGGGTAATAGCGGCCGTAATAGTGCCCATAGCGTTCCGACCGCTCGATGATGGCGCCCATGGCACTGATTTTCAGGCCGTCTATGATGCGCAGCGAAGCATTGACGCTGCCCGAGAACTCTTTGCGGATGCCTTCGTCGTCACGTTGTTCGAGCATCGCCACGGGGTTGTGGTAGTCGATTCCCGGCGAGAAGAAGTATTTGCCGTACTGGGGGTTGTTGCCGCTGGTTTCGTAAATGGGTTCGGTCGGGTTGCGCAATACGGCCTGCCGCATGATGAACTTGTCGGCATAGGAGCCTTTTCCGGTGGTGTACGCAAAATTATAATCCACTTTCAGCCGATCCCGGATGAGCGACTGGCTCACGTTCAGACGTCCGCGGAGTTTCTCGTTCCCGGTTTTTTTTACCAGCCCGATGTCGTTGGTGTAGGAGACGCTGGCGCGGTAGTTGAGTTTTGCGGAGCCGCCCGATGAGGATACGTTATAATTTTGGCTTACAGGGTGTTTGCGCGTGACGGCGTCGAACCAGTCTGTCGATCCGCCGAAATCGTACGACGACGCTTTGTCGGGGAAATATTGCCGGATCGTGTTGCGGTATTCGCTCGCCGACATCACGTCGGGTTTTTTGTCCACGCTTTGCATGGCGACATAAGCCGAGAATTCGATACGGTTCTCCCCCGCATGGGCTTTTTTCGTCGTCACCAGAATCACACCGTTCGTACCTCGTGTGCCGTAGATCGCAGCGGCCGAACCGTCTTTCAGCACGTCGATCGAGGCGATGTCGTCGGGACTGACGTTCGACAGGTCGCCGCCCACGACGCCGTCGATGACGACCAGCGGTGAAGCGCCGCCGGCCATTGTGGTCATGCCCCGCAACTGGATTTCGAAGTCGCCGTTGGGGTCTCCGCCGTCGGCGCGTACGATATTCAGGCCTGCAACCTGTCCCTGGAGCAGTTGCAGCGGATTGGTGATGTTCCCTTGTTTGAAATCATCGCTCTTGAGGGAGGAGACCGAGCCGGTCAGCTCTTTTTTCGTGGTGGTACCGTACCCGATCACCACTACGTTGTCCATCGTCGTGACTGACTCGGTGAGTTGCACATCGAGCGTTGTTTTCGTTCCTGCCGGAAGTTCCGTGTTCCGGTAGCCGATGAATGAGAATTCGAGGACGGCATTTTCCGCATTTTGCAGACGCAGCGTATAGCTGCCGTCGGCAGTGGTGCTGACGCCGTTGGTCGTACCTTTCTCAACGACCGTTACGCCCATCAGGGGCTTGCCTGTGTCGTCGGTTACCCGGCCGGAGATCCGGCGGGTGTCGTTTTGTTGCAAGGTGTCGTAATCTGGGGTACCGGCTGCATGCATGACGGCCGGCAGCGTACCGAGCAGCGCGGCCAGACAACAGGTGCGCAGCATGTTTTTTCGTAGAATTAGGGTCATAGTTTTACAGGTTTGGTTGGTTAAACTGGTGGTGGGAGGGCTTTGCCCCGGCATTGGGTTACATGGTTATGCGTATTTTGGGTTAATTAAATTATTGAATATATAGGTTCGTCGCCTTGTTTGCGGATCGTTTGGCGTATTTGTCCGGCCGTTTGTTATACAAATATAAGTTTAAAAGTTCTAATAATGAGGTGTATTTTTACTTTAATTAGGATAAACCCAAAGTGATTTATTAAAAATAATATGTATTGCATTGTTGGATTTAAAATATTGAATATTATAGATGTGGCTATATTACTATGGGTGTTATTATATGTTTTATCCGGTTGTTTTCAAATGATTTTATCCGAACTTAATGTTTATAAGGGCCTGTGGCTGTAAAAAATACCTCGGGAAGTTGCCCGATAGAGCGACAATACCGGTTTTGCGTGTATTTGGCTGTGAAATGACCTAATTTGGGATTATCCGGATGTGTGCGAAATTGTCCGGGAATATTCCTTTATAACCCGGATCTTCCATCAGGAATTTCCGGGATTTCATCTCCGGCAAATAATTCCTATCTTTGTGTAACTAACCCGCAAGGCCATGAACAAAGCTATTTCGCTGCTTGTACTTATCCATTCGATGACGAAGGCGGAAAAACGCTATTTCAAACTTTACAGCAACCTGCAGGAGGGCGATAAGGTCTATCTGACTTTGTTCGCCCTGATGGAGGAGTGCTCTTCGGTCGAGGAGGTTACCCGGCGTTTTGGCGTCGATGCCGGGGAGAGCAGCTTCGACATTGCCGTCAAGCACCTGTATAAGGTAGTTGTCGACTGCCTGCTGCATTTACGGAGCCGGTATGACATCCAGGCCCGCATTTCCAACCGCATGGCCGAGGCGGAGATCCTTTTCCGCTGCGGCTTGCTGCAGGCCGCGACCGAAGAGCTGAGCCGGGCGAAAAAACTGGCCGGGCAGTATGAGATGACGGCTTTGCTCATGCTGATCCGGCAGACGGAATTGCGTTACCTGAGTGCCGGGGATTATCAGGGGATGAGCGAAAAGCAGCTGGTCGAAAAACAGATGAAAGTGAACGAGACGTTCAAGCATCTGCGCAGCGCCAACCAGCACATGCAGCTTTACGATATCCTCAAGTACCGGGCGCTTTACCGCAGCAAGGTGCGTTCCGAACAGGAGTGCCAGAGCCTGAACGATCTGGTGCTGAGCGAGCTGCACCTGATCGCCAATAACACGTACAACGGGTTCGAGGTGGATAAACTCCACCAGCTGTTCCAGTCGACCTATTTCCTGCAGTCGGGCAATTACAAGGCTGCCATCCGCATCTATCAGCAACTGCTCGAATTGTTCGACCACAATCCGGGCCGGATGCTCAACCCTCCGTTGCACTACCTCGATGCCGTGCTGGGGGTATTGGACAGCCTGCTTTCGGCGGGGCTTTACGATGAGATGCCCTTTTTTATCGCCAAGCTGCACCGGCTTACGGAAAGCGACTACCCCCAGGAGTTTGTCCGCAAAGTGCTGGCCTTTATCTATCTGTACGATTCGTTCCGGCTCATCAATTGCGGGGCTTTCGCCGATGCGCAGGAACTTTATAAGCAACATGAGGAGACCCTGTTCCGCAAACTGTCGCAGCAAAAACTCGATGTCCAACTGTTGTTGCAACTCAATCTGGTCGTGCTGCATCTGGTGTGCGACCGGGGTGGCGAAGCCCGCAAGGCCATGACCCGGATCCAGGCGACCGGGCTCGTGTTCTATAATTTCCCGGCTTTCCGTATTGCGCGGCTGGTGAATTTGCTCCTGCAGGCCGAATGCGGGCGGTTCGATTTCGCCGAAAACGAAATCAAATCCATACGCCGCAGTACCGCTATCGGAAACAGCTCGGTCGAAAAACTTGTTTTCAGGTTTGTACGCCTCTTTCCGCTGCCCGGGAGCCGGCGGGAGAGGGGCCGCCTGTGGGAACGGCTGTACGGTACGGTGCAGGCAGTTGCGGCCGATAAATACGAGCGGCCGTTACTCAAATACTTCGATTTTACGGCATGGATCGAGGCGTGCCTGACCGGGGCGGCTTTGTCGGATGTGCTGGGGCGTAATACCCGGCAGCAGGCCGAACGGTTCAGCGTGTAGGCGGCCTTCCGGCCCGGCCGGTGGCCCTGGGCGGAGCCTGGCGCGGCGGCGGGGTATATTGCGGGGTGCCGGCCTTGCCGGTCTGCGGGGGCGGCAGTGCCGATCCGGGGGTGCCGGATGTGCCGAACTGCGAGGTGCTGGGCTATGCCGATCTGCGGGACGGCGGCTGTGCTGGTCTGTCGGGCTGTGCCGATCCGGGGGCACCGGGCTTGCGGGTATAAAAGAAAATCCCGAGCCGCGATGGCCCGGGATTTTTCTGTCGGGAACTCCGGATTAAGCCTGTCCGGCCGAACCCAGGACGCTTTCGCATTTGTGCATGTAGAGCTTCTTCAGCTCGTCGCGGGCCGGGCCCAGGTATTTGCGGGGGTCGAACTCTGCGGGCTGGTCTACGAAGATCTTGCGGATGGCTGCGGTCATGGCCAGACGGCCGTCCGAGTCGATGTTGATCTTGCAGACTGCGCTCTTGGCGGCGCGGCGAAGCTGCTCTTCGGGAATACCTACGGCATCCTTGAGCGCACCGCCGTGCGTGTTGATGATCTTCACGTACTCCTGCGGTACGGACGACGCTCCGTGCAGCACGATGGGGAAGCCGGGGAGCTTCTTCTCGATCTCGGCCAGGATGTCGAAACGCAGTTCGGGCGGAACGAGGATACCCTCGGCGTTGCGGGTGCACTGCTCGGGCTTGAACTTGTTGGCGCCGTGCGACGTACCGATCGAGATGGCCAGCGAGTCTACGCCGGTCTTCGATACGAAGTCGATCACGTCGGCGGGGTCGGTATAGGTGTGGTGCTCGGCCGAAACCTCGTCCTCGACGCCGGCCAGCACGCCCAGCTCACCCTCGACCGTTACGTCGAACTGGTGTGCGTAGTCTACGACCTGCTTGGTGAGGGCTACGTTTTCGTCGTAGGGCAGGTGCGAACCGTCGATCATCACCGACGAAAAGCCCATGTCGATGCAGCTCTTACACAGTTCGAACGAGTTGCCGTGGTCGAGGTGCAGGCAGATGGGAATGTTTTTGCCCAGCTCCTTGGCATACTCGACGGCGCCCTGTGCCATGTAGCGCAGCAGCGTCTGGTTGGCGTATTTGCGTGCGCCCGACGAAACCTGGAGGATGACCGGCGACGAAGCCTCCACGCAAGCCGAGATGATGGCCTGCATCTGCTCCATGTTGTTGAAGTTGAATGCCGGGATGGCATAACCGCCCTTGATGGCTTTTGCGAACATCTCACGGGTGTTCACAAGTCCCAATTCTTTGTACGATACCATAATAATTTAATTTATGCAGTGAATTGTTTGTCTCGAAAAACCGCACAAATTTAATAAAAATTCTAATTAATTGCGTCCGATCCGGCTATTTTATTCTCTTTTTGTGAAAATAATAACAGCCGGCGGGAAATTGTTGTGCAATCCGGATAGTTTTTTGTATTTTTGCATGGCCTTAAGCCCCGGTGTGCGGGCAGGGTATGCCCGGTGCGGCCTGCATGCGGTTGATTGCGGGCGGCAGGGCGGCGCAGGATGCCTCCCGGCTGCAGGGGCTGCCTGCGGAAAAGCGCCGCGCGGCATGCCGGGCACGGGACAAACGGACATTAACAAACACAAAACATATCACGATTATGGCTGATTTCATTTATCAGGAGCCGTTCCCCGTCGGGGAAGACAAAACCCAGTACCGTCTGTTGACGAAGGATTACGTGAAAGTCGTCGAATGCGACGGCCGCAAGATCCTCAAGGTCGACCCCGCTGGCCTCGAACTCTTGTCCAAAGCCGCTTACAGCGACGTGTCGTTCTACCTGCGTGCCGCCCACCTGCAGAAGTTGCGCAACATCCTCGACGATCCCGAGGCCACCGACAACGACAAGTTCGTGGCTTACACCATGCTGCTCAACCAGGTCGTTGCGGCCGAGGGCGAACTCCCCACGTGCCAGGACACCGGCACGGCCATCTGCATCGGCCACAAGGGCGAGGACGTCTATACGGGCGCCGACGATGCGAAATACATTGCCAAAGGCGTGTACGAGACCTACAAAGACCGCAACCTGCGCTATTCGCAGGTCGTGCCTTTCACGATGACCGAGGAGAAGAATTCCGGTACGAACCTCCCGGCGCAGATCGACATTTACGGCGGCCACCCCGGCATGGAGTACGAATTCCTCTTCATTACCAAGGGCGGCGGTTCGGCCAACAAGACCTTCCTCTACCAGCAGACCAAGGCGCTGCTGAACGAGAAATCGCTGACCGATTTCATCAAGACCCATATCTTCGACCTCGGTACGTCGGCCTGCCCGCCCTACCACCTGGCCATCTGCATCGGCGGTACGTCGGCCGAGATGTGCCTCTCGACCGTGAAGAAGGCTTCGGCC
>OGPX01001158.1_pt1 | contig 18549 bp, 13 predicted proteins | sample 1553101 | NCBI WGS metagenome assembly OGPX01 (sample SAMEA2579964, study PRJEB22360) | human gut metagenome | biome: human gut; feature: human-associated habitat; material: faeces | place: Denmark | collected 2008/2010
GGGTGGAAGAATGGCCGAACCGGCTTCCTATCAACTGACCGAATCTATCGCCCGCCATGGGATTACTTACGGAAGAATGAAGACCGGAACTCCGGTACGTATCGACGCACGCAGCGTGCATTTCGACCAAATGGAAACGCAAGACGGAGAATGTGACTTCCACAAGTTCTCTTTCATGAATACAAGTACACGTCATTTGAAACAACTCCAATGCTGGACATGCTATACAAATGAAGAAGTACATCGGATTTTACGTGATGGATTGCCGGACTCTCCCCTTTTCAACGGACAAATTCAAAGTATCGGCCCGCGCTATTGCCCCAGCATAGAGACCAAAATTGTGACTTTCCCCGACAAAGACCAGCATCAGCTTTTCCTCGAACCGGAAGGAGAAACGACCCAGGAATTATACCTCAACGGATTCTCTTCTTCGCTTCCAATGGATATACAGATTGCTGCCTTGAAAAAGATTCCCGCTTTCAAAGACTTGGTTATTTATCGTCCGGGATATGCAATTGAATATGACTACTTCGATCCGACACAATTAAAACATACGCTGGAATCGAAAGTTATTAAAAACTTGTTCTTTGCCGGACAAGTAAACGGAACCACCGGCTACGAAGAGGCCGGAGGACAAGGAGCAATAGCCGGAATCAATGCACACATTAATTGCCATGGTGGAGAAGAATTTACGTTGGCACGCGATGAAGCATATATCGGCGTATTAATCGACGATTTAGTTACCAAGGGAGTTGACGAACCTTACCGGATGTTTACTTCACGCGCAGAATACAGGATTCTGCTCCGTATGGACGATGCAGACATGAGACTTACCGAACGGGCATACAAACTCGGATTAGCCAAGGAAGACCGTTATCGGTTGATGAAAAGCAAGAAGGAAGCTGTGGAACAGATTATTTCCTTCGCACGAAACTATTCGATGAAACCGGCACTAATTAATGATGCGCTCGAAAAGATAGGAACAACTCCCCTACGTCAAGGTTGCAAATTAATTGAAATATTGAACCGTCCGCAGGTGACGATAGAGAACATAGCCGAACACGTTCCGGCATTTCAACGGGAACTGGAAAAAGCAACAAGTGCCAACCAAGACCGTAAAGAAGAAATTTTGGAAGCTGCCGAAATCTTAATCAAATATCAAGGTTATATTGACAGAGAGCGAATGATAGCAGAAAAGCTGGCACGCCTGGAAAGTATAAAGATAAAAGGTAAGTTTGACTATTCTTCTATCCAGTCCCTATCCACCGAAGCTCGCCAAAAGCTGACTAAAATAGATCCGGAAACCATTGCCCAAGCGAGCCGGATTCCGGGAGTATCGCCAAGCGACATCAACGTGTTGCTGGTACTTTCGGGCCGGTAAGCGGCAACGTTTCACGTGAAACAAAGCATTTAAAGAAACGAGATAAATCAATGATTATGAGCAAAGAAACGCTAATTAAAAGTATCCGGGAAATTCCCGACTTTCCGATTCCGGGAATCCTGTTTTACGATGTAACCACATTGTTCAAAGATCCGTGGTGCTTGCAAGAATTATCGGACGTTATGTACGAGATGTATAAGGATAAAGGTATCACCAAAGTTGTAGGTATAGAATCAAGAGGATTCATCATGGGACCGATTCTGGCTACCCGACTCAATGCTGGCTTCATCCCTATCCGTAAACCCGGAAAACTTCCCGCAGAAACTATTGAAGAAAGCTATGACAAAGAATACGGGAAAGACACAGTGCAGATTCACAAAGATGCATTGGATGAAAACGATGTAGTGCTGCTGCATGACGACTTACTGGCAACGGGCGGAACAATGAAAGCAGCCTGTGAACTGGTGAAGAAATTGAAACCGAAGAAAGTATATATCAACTTTATCATCGAACTGAAAGACCTCAACGGAAAATCAGTATTCGGAGATGATGTAGAAGTAGAATCCGTATTGACTTTATAAAGGATTTGTTTATATTTGCAGGGCGTAGTGATACTACGCCCTTTTTCATTTTAGCTATTTCATCCCTAAAGATTATGAATACAGAAGCGGAAAACAAAACCAATGAATACTTGAAAGGAATCGTGGCAAACCTTCCTGAAAAGCCGGGAATCTACCAGTACCTGAATGCGGAAGGAACGATTATATACGTTGGAAAGGCTAAAAACCTGAAGAAAAGGGTATACTCTTATTTCAGCAAAGAACACGAGCCGGGAAAGACACGGGTATTGGTAAGCAAGATAGCTGATATACGGTATATCGTGGTGAACACAGAGGAAGATGCACTGCTATTGGAAAATAATCTGATCAAGAAATATAAGCCGCGTTATAACGTCTTATTAAAGGATGACAAGACTTACCCTTCGATCTGTGTACAGAATGAATATTTTCCCAGGATATTCAGAACCCGGAAGATTATCAGAAACGGCTCATCTTATTATGGTCCGTACAGCCATATCCCCTCGATGTATGCAGTGCTGGACTTGATAAAGCATTTATATCCGTTACGTACCTGTTCTTTAAACCTCACTCCGGAGAACATACGGGCCGGGAAGTTCAATGTATGCCTCGAATATCATATAAAGAACTGTGCAGGACCCTGCATCGGGCTTCAGTCACAAGAAGAATATCTAAAAAACATCGATGAAATCAAAGAGATTCTAAAAGGGAATACGCAGGAAATTAGCCGTATGCTATTGGAGAAGATGCAGACTTTGGCCGGTGAAATGAAATTTGAGGAAGCACAGAAGATTAAAGAGAAATATCTTTTGATAGAGAACTACCGTTCCAAATCAGAAGTGGTAAGTGCCGTACTGCATAATATAGATGTCTTTTCGATCGAGGAGGATGACAGCAATTCCGCATATATCAATTATCTGCATATTACAAACGGAGCAATCAACCAGGCATTTACTTTCGAATATAAAAAGAAGTTGAATGAATCCAAGGAGGAATTGCTGACGCTCGGCATTATCGAAATGAGGGAACGTTATAAAAGCCGGTCACGGGAGATTATCGTCCCCTTCGAACTTGACCTGGAATTAAATAATGTCGTTTTCACCGTTCCCCAACGGGGTGATAAAAAGAAATTGCTGGATCTTTCTATCCTGAACGTGAAGCAATACAAGGCCGACCGCATGAAACAGGCGGAGAAACTGAATCCTGAACAGAGAAGTATGCGCCTGATGAAAGAAATACAGCAAGAACTGCACTTGGAGAGACCGCCCTTGCAGATTGAATGTTTTGATAACTCGAACATACAGGGATCGGATGCAGTGGCAGCTTGCGTGGTATTCAAAAAGGCCAAACCTTCGAAGAAAGATTACCGGAAATACAATATAAAGACAGTAGTGGGGCCTGATGATTATGCTTCGATGAAAGAAGTCGTAAAAAGGCGTTATCAGCGCGCAATAGAAGAAAGTTCGCCGTTGCCCGACCTGATCATTACCGACGGTGGGAAAGGGCAAATGGAGGTCGTCAGAGAGGTCATTGAGGACGAACTAGGGTTGAATATCCCTATTGCCGGATTGGCTAAAGACAATCGCCACCGCACGTCTGAATTGCTATTCGGGTTTCCTCCGCAAACTATCGGGATCAAACAACACACTCCCCTGTTCCGGTTGCTGACACAAATACAGGATGAAGTACACCGCTTTGCGATTAGTTTTCATCGCGACAAACGTAGCAAAAGACAGGTTGCATCTGCATTGGATAGCATCAAAGGCATCGGGGAAAAGACTAAAACAGCTCTTTTGAAAGAATTTAAGAGTGTAAAGCGGATAAAAGAGGCGTCGCTAGAGGACATCAGCGCTATTATTGGGGAAGCGAAGGCCAAGACGGTGAAGGAAGGATTGAATAATGAATAACAGAGGCTAAAATTAGAAGGTTTCAAGAGGCAGCAACACGTTCTTCTTCGATAATATTTTCCTCCCAATACATCGTTTTCTCTTTCGAAATTCGTAAATTTGCCTTTCATAATCACGAAATAGAATAAATAGCAATGCGAATAGTTATACAACGGGTAAGCCATGCATCAGTGACCATTGAGGGACACTGCAAATCAGCTATCGGAAAAGGAATGCTGATATTAGTCGGCATTGAGGAAGCCGATGGGCAGGAAGACATTGACTGGCTCTGCAAGAAGATAGTAAATCTGCGCATTTTCGACGATGAGAATGGCGTAATGAACAAATCCATACTGGAAGACGGAGGAGAAATTCTGGTTATCAGCCAGTTCACTTTACATGCTTCCACCAAAAAAGGGAACCGTCCTTCTTATATCAAAGCTGCAAAGCCGGAAATATCGGTCCCACTCTATGAGAAGTTCTGCAAAGATTTGACTGCCGCATTGGGCAAAGAAATCGGTACGGGTACCTTCGGTGCAGACATGAAAGTTGAACTTTTGAACGACGGACCTGTTACTATATGCATGGATACGAAAAACAAAGAATAACGTAAACAACTTATAATAAAAGAACTATGACCCTGGAAGAAGCTCAAAAACAGGTAGACCAATGGGTAAAGACATACGGCGTCCGCTATTTCAGCGAATTGACCAATATGGCAGTACTGACGGAAGAAGTCGGGGAACTGGCCCGCGTCATGGCCCGCAAATACGGTGACCAATCCTTCAAGGAAGGTGAGAAAGACAATATCGAAGAAGAAATAGCAGACGTTCTGTGGGTGCTCCTATGCATCGCCAACCAGACAGGCGTAGACGTCACTGCCGCCCTTCAAAAGAGTATGGAAAAGAAAACGAAACGAGATAGTAAAAGACATATCAATAACCCAAAACTGAACGATCATGGAGGAGAATAATTCACTGTCCAACAAGTACGATGCCGCTCTGGCGAAGTATAATACACATCTGAGCGATGCAGATATTCAGGCTCGCGTAGCTGACCTGATTGAAAAGAAAGTGCCGGAGAACAACACAGAAGAAGTCAAGAAATTCCTGTTCACGTGCATTGACCTGACTACACTGAACAGTACGGATAGCGATGAAAGCGTTATGCGATTTACTGAAAAAGTAAACCAGTTCGATGATGAATTTCCTGACTTGAAAAATGTAGCTGCGATCTGCGTGTATCCCAACTTTGCAGCTATCGTCAAGAATACGCTGGAGGTAGACGGAGTGAATATCGCCTGTGTATCAGGAGGATTCCCTTCTTCTCAAACATTTACCGAAGTAAAAGTAGCGGAAACTGCACTGGCCATTGCAGACGGCGCAGACGAAATAGATATTGTAATCTCCATAGGCAAGTTCCTGAGTGGCGACTACGAAGCAATGTGTGAGGAAATACAGGAGTTGAAGGAAGTCTGCAAGGAACGCCACCTCAAGGTAATCCTCGAAACGGGTGCACTAAAGAGCGCTTCCAACATCAAAAAAGCCTCTATCCTATCCATGTATTCAGGTGCGGATTTCATCAAAACATCGACCGGAAAGCAGCAGCCTGCAGCTACTCCGGAAGCTGCTTATGTGATGTGTGAAGCTATCAAGGAATACTATCAGAAGACAGGAAACAAGATTGGCTTCAAACCGGCAGGAGGAATCAATACAGTCAATGACGCAATTATTTATTACACTATTGTGAAAGAAGTATTGGGTGAAGAATGGCTGGACAACCGGTTATTCCGCTTGGGAACAAGCCGCCTGGCAAATCTCCTACTCTCTGATATCAAGGGAGAAGAAATAAAATTCTTCTAGGAAAGGCTACATAAGCAATCAAATATGCCTTACCGCACGGCTCTCCGCAAAACGGGAACCGATGCGGTATTTTTTATTTAAGAAAAACTAAAGATAGTTATCAAGCAATCCGCAAAAATCATTATCTTTGTCTCAGAATTGGCTGTGGATATCTAGCTAAATAATTGAACCAGAGAACGTTTCATTTATTACCAAATTCCTGGAATTCGGCAAAATTCAAAGTTATGAATGGTAATAAGCAAACGGGTCTCACGCACTTTCATGTATATACTGTTGTTATATAGCGAACGGAGCGTGGGACTGTTGCTTGTGTATAATTCATAACGGCTTGCCGAAGCCTCAGGAAAATATATAGCAACAGTCCCCACGCTTTTTCAGTGAACTTTAATCATAAGAGTATAAAAATGGAAGCACACATTCAAGCCTTAAGAATAAACCGCAATCCGCTAAATCTAGTCCTCGGGACGAAAAGAAAGCTAGGGTTGCGCATTGGCTATATGGAAGCTGCGTTAAAAGGTTTTTATCTCAACTCAATAGAAACAGGAGTTCACCCGCAAAAGTTAACCCGACTGCTGTCTGAAGAATTTCACTGCGTTGACACCGAATCAACCAACGGACTATTACAATTCCTGACTAATGAAGGAGACAGGGTTCCCTATCAGATCATGCTCCCCTACCTGCTCTCGTCAGACAATATCAACGAATTTGAAACAATCATACATAAACGCTTTTTCGGAGTGGAACGTTTCGTCCGGCAGGGAAACAATTTATACAGATTCGTAAAATATACAGAGGAAAGAAGAGACCCGATTATATGGATAAATGACTTGGAAAGAGGAATTGACGCATGGGATATGGGGATGTTGGTCAACCTGGCACGTGCGGCTTATGAAATCGGATATATCACCAAAGGACAAGCATGGGAACATATTGAGCAGGCAGGAATACTATGCTCCGAAATACTCCGTTCGCCGGAAGAAATAGACAAGAGTTTCCTCCTCGGGCGAGCAATGCAATCAGAGAAAATAGAAGATTGGGACCGTTTATTATCGTGCTATTTACTTTTGAACAAACATCGATAACCGCTATTTTTCGCGATCTACAACGTAATCCAGATAAGACCGGAGAGCCACGCAGATAGCAGAATCCGGCAGAGAGGCCAACAGCCCAAAGGCTTTTTGCTTATATGCGTTCATCGTCCGGACAGCATATTCAATACCACCGTTTTCCTTGGTAAATGCGATCAGACGAGCTATTTCATCGAGAGTAGCCGTACCCTCTTTCACTTTGAGAGCAATTTCAGTAGCCTGATTGTCATTCGCTCTATTAAGTGCATACAAGACAGGGAGTGTCAGTTTGCCTTCAAGCATATCGTTCCCTGTCGGCTTACCGATTTCCTTGCTGTCGAAATAGTCGAAAATATCATCCTTAATCTGAAAACAGATACCGATATATTCACCCAACAAGCGGGCTAATTTCACTTCTTCCTCACTCACTCCTACCGAGTAAGCCGCCGCCGCCGTACAGGCAGCGAATAGGGCCGCAGTTTTCTTACGAATCACATCGAAATAAACTGTCTCCGAAAAGCTATGATTACTTACATTTGAGAGCTGGAGCAACTCGCCGTCGGCAAGATCCTGCCCCAATGAAGATACCAGCCGGATAATCTGATGACTGTTCGTCAGCTCGGCATGCACCAGGCTTGTTGCCAGAAGATAATCCCCCGTCAGTACGGCTACCTTTTTATTAAAGATAGCATTCACCGAGAGTTGCCCACGGCGTTCGGTACTTTCGTCCACTACGTCGTCATGCACCAAACTGGCATTATGAAGAAGTTCCAGAGATACCGCCGCATGAAGAGTGGCAGGAGACACGACGCCATAAAGGCGTGCTACCAACAAGACGAGAATAGGACGCATCATCTTTCCACTGCGCTGGCGTATATGAGCTACTACGCTATCAAGCAGTGTATTCGAACTGGAAAGAGAACTATCATAAAGTTCTTTGAAAGCCTCAAGTTCGCTTTCAATCGGTGTTCTGATAATAGAGATGCTGTCCATTCATGCACAATTTGAGCACAAAAGTAATAATAAAACGCTTAATACGGTATTTTTTTGTACTTTTACCATGAAAAATTAATTAAATCTATGGAGTCAGACAATAAATTATTTCTTTTAGACGCTTATGCACTGATATACCGGGCTTATTATGCCTTTATTAAGAATCCCCGAATCAACTCAAAAGGATTCAACACTTCAGCTATTCTAGGATTTGTCAATACCCTCGAAGAGGTGCTGAAAAAGGAGAATCCGTCACATATAGGAGTAGCCTTCGACCCCTCCGGCCCTACCTTCCGCCACGAAGCTTTCGAGCAATACAAAGCCCAGCGTGAAGAAACTCCGGAAGCAATCCGTCTTTCCGTACCTATTATAAAAGAAATCATCCGTGCCTACCGTATCCCTATTCTGGAAGTGGCAGGCTACGAGGCTGACGACGTGATAGGAACACTCGCTACCGAAGCCGGACGCCAAGGGATTATTACTTATATGATGACCCCGGACAAAGATTACGGACAATTAGTAAGCGACAAGGTATTCATGTACCGCCCCAAACATACGGGAGGTTTTGAAGTGATGGGCATCGAAGAAGTGAAAGCGAAGTTCGATATCCAGTCGCCCGCACAAGTAATCGATATGCTCGGACTGATGGGCGACTCTTCAGATAACATTCCCGGATGTCCGGGAGTAGGAGAAAAGACTGCTCAAAAACTAATCTCCGAATTCGGAAGCATTGAGAATCTTCTGGAACATACCGACCAACTCAAGGGAGCACTGAAAACAAAAGTGGAAACGAACCGGGAAATGATTACTTTCTCAAAATTCCTCGCGACTATCAAAATCGACGTGCCTATCCAACTCGATATGGATTCGCTCGTTCGTGAGCAGGCAGACGAAGATTCGCTCCGACAGATTTTCGAGGAACTGGAATTCCGGACACTGATCGATCGCGTTCTGAAAAAAGAGAATGCCGGAAACGGAATAACAACTCCAACCGGAAACAAAACGGCAGCAGAAAAAAGTAACCTCGCCCCTCTCCCACTTTTTCCCGAGGAAGGCGAAGCCGTGCAAGGCGATTTATTTGCGAATTTTACGGGCAACGAGCCGGGCGAAGCTAAAAATTCAAATCTAGCGACGTTAGAAACGCTCAATTGCGACTACCAACTTATTGATACAGAAGAGAAAAGAGAAGAAATTATTCAAAAGTTACTTACATCAAAAATTCTTTCGCTAGATACGGAAACTACCGGAACCGAACCAATGGACGCCGAATTGGTCGGAATGAGTTTTTCCATTGCCGAAAATGAAGCTTTTTATGTCCCGGTCCCCGCCGATCAGGAAGAATCGTTAAAAATCGTCAATGAGTTCCGCCCGGTATTTGAAAATGAAAACTCATTGAAGGTCGGACAGAATATCAAGTATGATATGATCGTTCTCCAAAATTATGGAGTGCAAGTAAAAGGCCCGTTGTTCGATACAATGATCGCCCATTATGTTCTTCAACCTGAACTTCGTCACGGAATGGATTATCTTGCCGAAATCTATCTACGTTATCAGACAATCCATATTGATGAACTGATTGGCCCGAAAGGGAAGAACCAGAAAAATATGCGCGACCTCGCCCCGAAAGACGTTTATCGTTACGCCTGCGAAGATGCGGACGTAACCCTGAAACTGAAAAACGTTCTGGAAAAGGAATTAAAGGAGAATGACGCCGAGCGGCTGTTCTATGATATAGAAATGCCGCTTGTTCCGGTACTGGTTAATATCGAACGCAACGGTGTGCTGCTGGATACAGAAGCGCTGAAACAATCTTCCGCCCACTTTACGGCACAAATGGAGAATATCGAAAAGGAAATTTACGAGCTGGCAGGTGAAACGTTCAATATTGCTTCACCGAAGCAAGTCGGTGAGGTGCTGTTTGATAAATTAAGAATTGTAGAGAAGGCAAAAAAGACTAAAACCGGGCAATACGTCACTTCGGAAGAGGTGCTCGAAAGCCTTCGCCACAAACATCCTGTGGTAGAAAAGATATTAGAACACCGGGGACTGAAAAAGTTATTGGGAACATACATCGATGCACTCCCCCAACTCATCAATCCGCGTACAGGACGGGTACATACTTCTTTCAACCAAACCGTTACCGCCACGGGACGTCTTAGTTCAAGCAATCCGAACCTACAAAATATCCCGATCCGCGACGAGAACGGAAAAGAAATCCGCAAAGCATTCATCCCCGATGAAGGCTGCCTTTTCTTCTCTGCGGACTACTCACAGATTGAATTGCGCATCATGGCGCATCTGAGCGAGGATAAGAACATGATCGACGCTTTCCTCAGCAACCATGACATCCACGCTGCCACCGCCGCAAAGATTTATAAGATTGACTTGCAAGATGTAGGCTCTGATATGCGTCGCAAAGCCAAAACTGCCAATTTCGGCATTATCTATGGTATATCCGTATTCGGCCTCGCCGAACGGATGAACGTAGGGCGGAAAGAAGCCAAAGAACTTATCGACGGCTATTTCGAAACCTATCCGGGAGTGAAGGCTTATATGGATAAAAGTATCCGGGTTGCACAAGAAAAAGGCTATGTGGAGACTATTTTCCACCGGAAACGCTTCTTGCCGGACATCAACTCACGAAACGCCGTTGTACGCGGATATGCGGAACGGAATGCCATTAACGCACCTATCCAGGGAAGTGCGGCAGATATTATCAAGGTGGCTATGGCACGTATCTATCAACGTTTCCAAACGGAAGGAATACAAGCCAAAATGATCCTGCAAGTACATGACGAATTGAACTTCAGTGTTCCCGTTGAAGAAAAAGAACGTGTAGAAGAAATTGTTATCGAAGAAATGGAACACGCATACCGTATGCATGTACCTCTGAAAGCTGATTGCGGGTGGGGCAAGAACTGGCTCGAAGCTCACTAACATTATTTAACTCGCTATCCGAAAGCTAGAAAAAAGATTTCTTTTTAAACGAAGTGATTCGTTCTATATCCGGCAGATTGACTGCCGGATATTTTTTTGTCACTAATCTTGGCAAAAAGCAAACTACTACCAGCACCCATGCTTGACAATTTGATAATATTTCACTCCCTAAAATGCATAAATATCAAATTAATATGTAAGTTTGCAGCGTAAAACTGATACATCAGTAGACAAATGAAAGTATAACTTAAAACTAAAATAGCCATGAAAGCAAAAGTATCCTTAAAAATGTTCGTTTTATCCGCTGCTCTTCTTATTGCATCTTTCACCGCTTCCGCACGTAACAACGACGGTCAGTTGATTTACAATCCGATAGAAGAAAATGGCATGACAGTAGGCCAGACCGTTTACAAAATGGACGGAAATACACTTGCCAACTATATGAAGTACAATTATAAGTACGACGACAATAAACGCATGACCGAAAGCGAAGCCCTCAAATGGGACAGCAACAAGGACGAATGGGTAAAGAATTTGCGTATCAACTATATTTATGAAGGCAAGACCGTCACTACCAATTACTATAAATGGAACGCTAAAAAGCGTACTTATGTACTGGTACCCGAGATGACTGTAACAATGGATAATACAAATATGTAACAAAAACTCTCTCTCATTCTAATATTCTAACAAAAGAGAACGCCGCTCCTGATGAAGAAGAGGCGTTTTCACTTTATATAACCGTAGGCTGTATCACAAGACATAAAACCGTTCCTGCAATTCTTTCAGATAGCTTCTGGAAATGACCAGATCACCTTTATCGTGGAAAGGCGGATAAAGTTGGCAACACTTTCCATCGATCATAGCCAGATAATTTACATTCACAATGGCCGATTGACTGATTTGTACGAAAGCCTGCGAATAACTGACGATATCCTCCGCTTTCGTGTTCCGTTTCAGGTTCAACCGGGTTTGATTAAACAGAACCACCTGCCATTGACGTTTATCTTTCAAATATTCAAAAAATCCGATTTCTTCCAGCCGTAAGAGCTTGAATCCTGTCACCGTGCTAATCATAAACATTCCCTGTTGCGGCATCAGAGCTATAATAGAAGAAGCAAAAGAGGGAGGCACCACTACAGCAGAACGCACCGCTTTCCGATAACGGTCTATGACAACTTTCAAGTCTTCCGCGCTAAAAGGTTTCAACAAGAAATCAAAAGCCGACTCACGCAAAGCCTGAAGCAGATATTTATCATAGGACGTATAGAACACAACCTTCATATCCCACAATACATCATCCTTTATCTCACTTAGCAAATTAAGCCCCAATATATCCGGAAGCTCCACATCAAGAAAGAGTAAATCCGGATGCAACTCCATAATCATCTTTTTCCCTTTTGCACCACTGCTTGCAATTCCCTTTATCTCAAATTCACGATAAGGCTCCAGTTCACGGCGCAAAGCGTCACTTGCAGAACGTTCGTCATCAATGATGACCACTTTGTACTTTTCTTCTGTATCCATCATAAATCATAAGAAAAACGAAACGGGATATATACCGAAACTAATGTACCGGTCTGTCCACTGTTTCTATTGGTTATTTCAAAACGTATTTTGTCACTCTTGTTTTTCGTATTCAGCAGTTGAATGGTCTGATACAACACCTTCAGTCCGGTACCCGTTCCCCGTGTTGCCGAAGTTACGTGCGGAAGATACCCGCGGCCGTTATCACAAATCGTAATACAGATACCATTCTTTTCATGAGAGACATGTATCGTCAACTCCTTTTCACCATCTTTCCCAACCAGTCCATGCTTGATTGCATTCTCAACCGGGATTTGTATAATCATCGAAGGAATCATCACACGACTTGCATCCAGTCCTTCTTCCACTGTAACCGTTGCCGTAAAATCTTCGCCGACGCGTCCTCTTTCGAGATTAATATACGAACGTACAAAATCCAGCTCGTCTTGTAAGGAAACACTTAGTTTTTCCGTCAGTTCAAGACTGCGTCGGAGATATTTAACCAGCTCCAACAGGTTATTCTTCACATCTTCCGACCCCGTGAACTGATTAATCTCACGTCCCAATACATTGAAAGTGAAATGGGGGGAAATCCGGCTCCGCAGGTTCTCCATGCGGACACGGTTGATTTGCCGGAAAAAGCGTTCACGAAGAAATTCTCTTTTCTTCCGCATATACCAGATGATACCGCCTGTTCCTGCAACTAGCAGCACACAAACAAGTACCCATATATAAACGCTCAACTTCAAAGCTTTCACTTCACCTGCCTGCCGTTGAATCTGCATTTCTTTCCGCAATACAATAGTGTCCTGACGATAGCGCATATCCAGTTCTGCGACACGTGTCTGTACCCGTTCGCTACGGATAGAATCATCCAGACGACAGTCACGCTTCAAATATTCATAAGCACGGCGGTAGTCGCCGGCACGCTCGAAGTAATGCTGGAGATATTGGTTGCGTATTGTCAGCATATTGGCATCAAGATGTCCCACAGGAGCGGTACGTTCTATCATTTTATGAGCCAGCGCCATATTTCCTTTCTGTAACGCCAGTTCAATCATTTGAGTTTCGATATAGTATACAGCCGAGTTATGCTGAATTTCCGAAAAGAAACGATAACTCTCGTCCAGGCATATCTGTGCTGAATCCAAGTTATTGGTCAACAAGTATAATTCTCCCAGGTTTACTTTGATAAAGTTCTGTTCAAACACCATTTGGGGGTGGGCGGAGACTAAGGCATTGGCTCTGCGCATATAGTTCAATGCTTCCTGATAATTCTTCCTGTAATAATAATGATTTCCGCGATTGTTGAGATAGGTCCAACGTTCTCCCACATTCATTTCGTCAAAGAATTTTCCTGCCAGTTCATAATAATGGTTGGACAAATCGAAGTCGCGCAAGTCCATATAAGTTTGTCCCAAACCGTAATAGACAGGGAATTTCGTATGTTCGGACAATCTCAGAGAATCGCAGAGAAACAAGGCGCGGCGGTAATAAGAGGCAGTGTGCGCCAAGTCACTGCGATGCAGATAGGCATCAGCTATATTGATACAAATGTCGGGAAGAAGGTGCAGGCGCTTTCCTTTCAGACGATATGCATACGCCTTTTGATAATCAAGTATGGCAGAATCGGGACGGTTCAACTGCATCCAAACGTTTCCTTCAACATTATAAACATCGGCCAGGACATCGTTCCAGCGAGGACACTCGGAAACATTGCGGGAGAATTGCTTAACCTGTCGATTGTAATAAAGTATGGAGTCAAAATCAGAAGAAACAAAGAAGGTTTTACCATAAAGGGCGAGCAGACGATAATACACTTGTGAGTCTTGCACTTGCACCAGCGCGTCACGTACCTGCGAACGGGAATAAAGTACATTGGAGAAAAGAGAATCCTGAACGCGGACTTCGAGAGAATCGACAAGTTCCTGCTCACAAAAAGGCTTATGGCGATGCCTGTCAGCACACCCGCAATACAACAATATCAAAAGCCCGAACAAGCCAAACAGCTTCATAGTAGTCCTCCCATTCATCAACCCCTTATTCATGTCATGTTTTGAATGTGACAAAAATACATTATTTATCCTGAATCCCAACCAATTTTATTATTTTTTTAATACCTTTGTCCCCATATAAATATGAGCAACTGACCTAATGAGTCCACTGAACTTCACCCACATTTTGACACAGGCAGTCGATGAGCTATCGGAAAGCGAATCTTACAAAGGACTGTTTCATCAACACAAAGATGGCGAACCACTGCCCTCTGCTAAAGTCTTGTATGAAATTATCGAGCTTTCACGCTCTATCTTATTTCCCGGATATTACGGAAATTCCACTATCAACAGCCGGACAATCAATTACCACATCGGTGTAAATATTGAGAAGTTATTTGATTTGCTTACCGAGCAAATCCTTGCCGGATTGTGTTTTGGAACCAGTATAGAAGGAAGATGTAATGCCTGCTCCGATTCCAAGAGAGAAGAAGCAGCCCGCCTTGCCGCCAAGTTTATCAGCAAATTGCCTGTCATGCGCAGAGTGCTGGCTACCGACGTAGAAGCCGCCTATAACGGCGACCCTGCCGCCGAAAGTTATGGCGAAGTTATTTTCTGCTATCCCGCTATCAAGGCCATCAGTAACTACCGCATCGCGCATGAGCTACTGGAACTGGGTGTCCCCCTGATTCCGCGTATCATTACGGAAATGGCGCACAGCGAAACAGGTATTGATATTCATCCGGCCGCCAAGATTGGCAGTCACTTCACGATCGACCACGGCACAGGTGTGGTAATCGGCGCAACGAGTATCATCGGAAACAACGTCAAACTCTATCAGGGCGTCACTCTGGGAGCCAAGAGTTTCCCGCTGGATGCGGATGGAAAGCCAATCAAAGGCATCCCGCGCCACCCGATACTGGAAGACAATGTAATCGTTTATTCCAACGCCACTATCCTGGGAAGAATCACTATCGGACGCGATGCAACCGTAGGCGGTAATATCTGGGTGACGGAGAACGTCCCCGCAGGAGCAAGAATCGTACAAACCAAAGCAAAAAAATAAAACCAAATAACTATATATGAGCGAACAATTCGAGATGATAGCCAAGACCTTCCAGGGACTGGAGGAGATACTTGCAGAAGAGCTGACAGCACTAGGAGCCAACGACATTCAAATAGGCCGCCGAATGGTGTCATTCACAGGGGATAAACGTATGATGTATAAGGCTAATTTCTGCCTCCGTACTGCTATCCGTATTCTTAAACCGATCAAGAACTTTACGGCAAAGGATGCCGACGAAGTTTACAATGAAATACAGGCAATTCCTTGGGAGGAATATCTCGACGTAAACAAGACATTTGCAATAGATGCAGTAGTATTCAGCGAAGAATTCCGCCATTCGAAGTTTGTTTCGTACAAGGTGAAAGATGCAATCGTGGATTATTTCCGTGAAAAGACAGGCAAACGCCCGTCTGTACGCATCAGCAATCCGGACGTATTGTTGAATATCCATATCGCACAAACAACCTGCACCTTGTCTTTGGACTCGTCCGGTGAATCACTTCACCGGCGCGGTTACCGCCAGGAGGCCGTAGAAGCTCCGTTGAACGAGGTATTGGCTGGCGGTATGATTCTGATGACCGGCTGGCGGGGAGAATGTGACTTGATTGATCCGATGTGCGGTTCGGGTACTATTCCAGTGGAAGCTGCATTGATAGCAAGAAACATCGCTCCGGGCGTATTCCGTAAGGGATTTGCATTTGAGAAATGGGTGGATTTCGATGCGGATATGTTCGACGAGCTTTACAATGACGACAGTCAGGAGCGTGAATTTACACATAAAATTTACGGATACGACAACAATCCGAAAGCGAACGAAATAGCAACTCATAACATAAAGGCAGCGGGGGTATCGAAAGATGTCGTACTGAAACTGCAACCGTTCCAGCAATTCGAACAGCCGAAAGAGAAGTCTGTCATCATCACCAACCCTCCTTATGGAGAGCGTATTTCCACCAATGATTTACTCGGACTATACCAAATGATTGGCGAGCGCCTGAAACACGCGTTTGTAGGAAACGAGGCATGGGTTCTCTCCTACCGGGAAGAGTGTTTCGACCAGATTGGTTTGAAAGCCAGCCAAAAGGTTCCTTTGTTCAACGGGCCACTGGAATGTGAATTCCGCAAATATGAAATCTTTGACGGAAAATACAAGGAGTTCAAGAGTCAGGAAGAAGCAGGAGAAGAAAAGAAAGAGACGGAAGGAGAACAAGCGTCTAAGTTCAGGGAAAGAAAAGAATATAAACCTCGTCGGGAAGGAGAATTCAACCCCCGTAGAGAAAGTGAGTTCAGGCCTCGTCGGGAAGGTGACTCCAGACCTCGCAGAGAAGGAGAATACAAGCCGCGCCGGGAAGAAGGAGAATTCAAGCGGGAAGGAAACAGAGAGAGAAAACCGCAGGGAGAATTCCGTAGCCGAAGAGACCCGAAAGCTCCGAGAGAGTTCAAAGGAAATCGGGAACCGAGGATTCCGAAGAAGGAAGAGGAGTAAACAAGCGTTAATAGTTAATTGCACATTCACAAGAAATTAGCAACGAAAAGCAATTTAATGGATTATTCAATGCTTTTGCCAAGTTGGGTGCTGCTATTCGGATAAAGAGCACTTCTTTGGACAGAGTAAAAATAAAAGGATTTAAAAACAAATAATAAAGAAAAGAGCAATGAGTAAAGTTGGAAAAAGAGCCTTCCTTTTGTTGTTGGCAATCCCAATTGTAATCAATGTTATGGCACAAGAAACCAAGAAACCGACACTGGAAGACCTGATTCCGGGCGGTGAAAGTTATCGTTATGCAGAAAACCTGTACGGGCTGCAATGGTGGGGCGACGAGTGTATTAAACCCGGCATCGACACCATCTATTCTATCCAGCCGCAAACAGGCAAAGAAACAATGCTCATCACCCGTGAGCAAATCAACAAAGCGCTTGCAGAAGACAAGGCAGGAAAGTTATCCCACTTGTATTCCGCACGTTTCCCATGGGCGGAAAAGCCGCAAATGTTACTGAACATAGCCGGAAAATACATCGTATATGATTTCAAGAACAACCGGATTGTCAGCACACTGAAGCTGAAAGATAAAGCAGCCAACGAAGATTATTGCGTCGCCAACGGAAACGTAGCCTACACAGTCAACAACAACCTGTATGTGAACGAACAGGCAATCACCGACGAATCCGAAGGCATCGTCTGCGGGCAGTCTGTCCACCGCAATGAGTTCGGCATCAACAAAGGTACCTTCTGGAGCCCGAAAGGCAACCTGCTCGCTTTCTACCGCATGGACGAAAGCATGGTGACGCAATACCCGCTTGTAGACATCACGGCACGTGTAGGAGAAGTGAATAACGTCCGTTACCCGATGGCAGGAATGACCAGCCACCAAGTAAAAGTAGGCGTCTACAACCCCTCCACCGGCAAGACCATCTATCTGAATGCAGGTGATCCGACCGACCGTTACTTCACCAATATCAGCTGGTCACCGGACGAAAAGAGCATTTATCTGATCGAACTGAACCGCGACCAGAACCACGCCGTACTTTGCCAATACGATGCAACGACAGGCAAGTTACTGGGCAAACTGCTGGAAGAAACGCACCCCAAGTATGTAGAGCCTCAGCACCCCATCGTATTCTTACCGTGGGACAGCAATAAATTCATCTACCAGAGCCAGCGCGACGGATATAACCATCTATATTTATGCGACCTCACCTCCAGCCTCAAAGGCGAATGGAAAAGCGATGCCGCAGGCGGCAAGCATATCGAATACATCCCGACGAAGCAACTGACCGAAGGCAAATGGCTGGTAGGCGACATTCTGGGTTTCAACGCCAAGAGGAAAGAAGTCATCTTCCAAGGAGTGGATGGTACAGGCTCCAATAACTTTGCAGTAAATGTCAACACAGGAAAGCGCAGCCTCCCGTTCAGCTTCCGTTCTACCACAGAAGGAGAACATAACGGAATGCCCAGCGCATCGGGAAGTTACCTCATCGACCGTTATTCGACTCCCACCCTTCCGCGCCGCATTGACATCGTGGATACCAAAAGCCTGAAAACAGTCAACCTGCTGACAGCCAAAGACCCATACGAAGGCTACGAGATGCCGACCATCGAAACCGGTACTATCAAAGCCGACGACGGAACGACCGACCTATACTACCGCCTCACCAAACCCGCAGATTTCGACCCGAACAAAAAGTATCCGGTCATCGTCTACGTATACGGCGGCCCGCACGCCCAGATGAGCACCCGGGGGTGGGTGAGGGCAGTGG
>OGPX01001168.1_pt1 | contig 18472 bp, 14 predicted proteins | sample 1553101 | NCBI WGS metagenome assembly OGPX01 (sample SAMEA2579964, study PRJEB22360) | human gut metagenome | biome: human gut; feature: human-associated habitat; material: faeces | place: Denmark | collected 2008/2010
CGTCCTTGCCCTCTCCGTCACCTGCGGTGACACCTCTCCCAAAGGGAGAGGCTTTAACCAGAAAGGAGGTCTCCCATGTACGAAGCGCTCCTGAAAAGCACCCCCGAATACCAGAAGATCGCGGCCAGCCTTGCGTCGCCGGGGCCGGCGGCACTGTTCGGCCTGCCTCCGGCGGGCCGGGCGCTGCTCTACGCCTCCCTCCAGAAGGACACAGGCCGCGTCCTCTGCATCGTCACCCCCGGCGAGGCCGAGGCCACCCATTTTGCCGACGACCTCAAGACGCTGGGGCTCTCGGCGGCGGTGTTTCCGCCCCGGGACTTCATGCTCCGCCCCGTCGAGGGCGCGGGCCGCGAGTACGAGTACCGGCGTCTGTCGGTGCTGGGCGCACTGGCGGGCGGACGGCTGAACGCCGTCTGCGTCCCCGCCGAGGCCCTGCTCCAATACACTGTGCCGCAGGATGAGTTCCAGAAGAACACCCTCACCCTCAAGCCCGGCATGGTCTACAACCGCGAAGCGCTGGTGGAGCGGCTCTTCGCCGCCGGATACGTGCGGCGCAGTCAGGTGGACGGCCCGGGACAGTTCAGCGTCCGGGGCGACATCGTGGACATCTACGCCCCGGATATGCACCAGCCCGCCCGTGTGGAATACTGGGACGATGAGATCGACTCTCTCGCCTCCTTCGACCTGCTGACCCAGCGGCGGGACGGCGCACTTGAGAAAATTTATCTTTCCCCTGCCCGTGAGGTGCTGTTCGGCAGCACGGCCGACACGGCGGAGGCCCTTCGCGCCGCCCAGAAGAAAGCCCGCGGCAAGCGCCGCACCGCCCTCGAAAAGGCCATGGAGTCCGACCTCGCCCAGCTGGACAGCGGCGTTATGCCCGAGGCTATGGACAAATACTACGGTCTGCGGTACGAGACGCCCGCCACCCTCCTGGACCACCTGAGCAGCCCCATCTTCATCCTCGACGAGGTGGGCGGCATCCGGGACGCCCAGAAGGCCACCGAGTTCCGCCGCAGCGAAGAGCTGACCGGCCTGCTCGAGGAGGGCGTCATCTGCCCCGGCCTCGATGTGCTCTACCAGACCATGGACGACCTCGCCATTGCGGCGCAGGACCAGAGCACCCTGCTCTGCGAGAACTTCCTGCGGGGCATGAACGAGTTCAAGCTGAAAGACCTCATCAACGCCGAGGCGTTCGCGGCCCCCAACTGGGGCGGCGACCTCGCTTCTCTGCGGGAAGACCTCGACCCGCTGGTCCAGCAGGGGTACGCCGTGGCCCTTTTCGCCGGCACGCCCAAGGGTGCAGCAGCCCTCACCCGCGATTTGGCTGACAAGGGCTATGCCGTCAGCATGAGCCGGGACGTCCGGCCCGCGAAAGGTCTGGTTCAGGTACTGCCCGGCCACCTCACGGCGGGCTGCACCTTCCCGTTCGCCCGCGTGGCGGTCATCTCGTCCCGGCGTCACGGTCTGGACGACGAGGCTGCCGAAAACAAAAAGCGCAAGAAGAACAAAAACGCCCTGTCCAGCCTCTCGGACATCAAGCCCGGCGACTATGTGGTGCATCAGAGCCACGGCATCGGTATGTATGCGGGCATCCAGCGTCTCGAGGTGCAGGGCGCCATCAAAGACTATCTGAAAATCCAGTATTCCGGCTCCGACGTGCTGTATGTGCCGGTCACTCAGCTCGATCTGCTGAGCCGCTACACTGCCCCCGGCGACGAGGAAAAGGTGAAGCTTGCAAAGCTGGGCGGCACCGAGTGGCAGCGCACCCGCGCCAAGGTGAAAAAGGCCACCGAGGAGATGGCGCAGGAGCTGATCGAGCTTTACGCCCGCCGACGGCAGGCCGTGGGCTACGCCTTTCCCGCCGACGGCGACTGGCAGAGCGACTTTGAATCCCGCTTTGAGTACGACGAGACGGACGACCAGCTCAACGCCACCGCTGAGATCAAAAAGGACATGGAAAAAGGCTGGCCCATGGACCGCCTGCTCTGCGGCGACGTGGGCGTCGGCAAAACGGAGGTCGCCTTCCGCGCGGCCTTCAAGTGCGTCATGGGCGGCAAGCAGTGCGCCATTCTGGCCCCCACCACCCTGCTGGCGTGGCAGCACTACAACAGCATCATCTCCCGCATGGAGGCGTTCCCGGTGAAAGTCGGGCTGCTCTCCCGCTTCCGCACCGCCAAACAGCAGAAAGAGACCCTGCGGGGCCTGCAGGCCGGCAGCGTGGACATCGTCATCGGCACCCACCGCCTCCTCTCCAAGGACGTCCGGTTCCACGACCTGGGCCTTGTCATCATCGACGAGGAGCAGCGTTTCGGCGTCAAGCACAAGGAGAAGCTGAAAGAGAACTTTATCGGCGTGGACATGCTGACCCTCTCGGCCACCCCCATCCCCCGCACCCTGAACATGGCCATGAGCGGCATCCGCGACCTCTCCACCATCGAGCAGCCGCCCATCGAGCGCCAGCCGGTGGAGACGTTCGTGTTGGAATACAATGACGTCATCCTCGCCGAAGCCATGAAGAAGGAGCTGGCCCGGGGCGGTCAGGTCTACTACCTGCACAACCGGGTGGACAACATCGAGTCCTGCGCCGCCCACGTCAGCCAGATGGTACCCGGGGCGCGGGTGGGCATCGCCCACGGCAAGATGACCGAGGAAGAGCTGAACCCCGTCTGGCAGCATCTGCTGAACGGCGAGATCGACATCCTCGTCTGCACCACCCTCATCGAGACGGGCATTGACGTGCGCAACTGCAACACCCTCATCATCGAGGACGCCGACCGGATGGGTCTGGCCCAGCTGTACCAGATCCGGGGCCGCGTGGGCCGCTCGGGCCGGAAAGCCTACGCCTACTTCACCTTCCGGCGGGACAAGACCCTCACCGACATCGCCCAGAAGCGGCTTTCCGCCATCCGGGAGTTCACAGCCTTCGGCTCCGGCTTCCGCATCGCCATGCGCGACCTACAAATTCGCGGCGCAGGCAGTCTGCTGGGCCACAGCCAGCACGGCCACATGGAGGCTGTCGGCTATGACCTTTACGTCAAGATGCTGGGTCAGGCCATTGCCCGGGCCAAGGGCGAGCCCATCCAGCGGGACAAGAGCGAATGCCTCGTGGACCTGCGGGTGGACGCCTTCATCCCGGAGAAGTATATTGCCGACGGCCCGGGCCGCATCGAGGCCTACAAGCGCATCGCCGCCATCCAGACCCCCGAGGACGCCGCCGACGTGCTGGACGAGCTGATCGACCGCTACGGCGACCCGCCCCCCTCGGTCAGCGACCTCGTCAGCGTCTCGCTGGTGCGGGTCCAAGCCGCCGCCGTGGGCGTCTACGAAGTCACCCAGAAGAAGGACACCCTGCTCTTACAGGTCGAGACGCTGGACGTCGCTATGATACGCGGCCTGCTCATCGCCTTCAATGGCCGGGTGACGGCAGGCGCGGGTACCAAGCCCTACCTCTCAGTGGTCCTTCAGCCCGACGAAAAGCCGCTGGAACTGCTGCAAAGCATCCTCCGGGCGATGGCGGACATCCTTGCCGCCCCGCAGGAGGAAGTCTCCGGCAAAAAATAAACTTTATCAGGAGTACACTTATGAAAAAGAAACTCATCGCGCTCGTCTGCGCCCTCGCACTGGCCGTCGGCCTCGTGGGCTGCAGCCTCTCCACCCCGGATTCCGTCGGCACCATCGGCGATGTGGACATCACCTCCGGCCTCTATCTGCTGGCTCAGTTCGACGCCTACCAGACCGCCGCCGACCTCGCTTCCGACGACCAGGACGCCGCCAAGGTGTCCAGCTTCCTCAAGGCCACCATCACCGTCGATGACGCCACCGGCGAGACCGCCGTGGTCAGCGACTATGTGGCCCAGAAGACCCTCGAGAACCTCGAGTCCTACGCCGCCATCGAGACCCGTTTCGATGAGCTGGGCGGCGTTCTGACCCCCGACGAGGAGACCCAGGCCGACAGCTACGCCTCCCAGCTGATGGAGCAGAACGGCGACCTCTACAAGGCCAACGGCATCGGCCTCGACACCCTCAAGCGGTTTGAGCGCATCCTCATCAAGAGCAACGACCTGCTCGAGATGTGCTACGGCACCGACGGCGAGACCCCCGTCTCCGACGCAGAGCTGACCAGTCACCTCGAGGACGAGATGGTCTACATCCGCTATGTGGTCGTTCCGCTCTACAACACCAGCACCTTCGCTTTTGCTGATGACGACCAGAGCACCCAGATGCTCGAGCTGGCTCAGACCGCCGCCGAGAGCTGCAACGCTGCCATCCCCGATGGGGCCAGCGCCCAGACCTCCGCTTTCAGCGCCGCCGTCGCCGCCGCCCTGCCCGACATCTACGCGGTGCTGGACGGTGAGCCCTCTTCCGACGCTTCTTCCCTCTCCACTGCTCTGCTGGGTTCTGACAACATCGACGCCACCTTCTCCGAGGAAGGCACCGCCGACGCTGTCCGCGCCCTCAAGCCCGGCGAGGCCACTGCGGTGCAGTATTCCAGCTATGCGCTGATGATGCTCGTCCGTCTCGACCCGCTGGACGCTGACACGCTGGACAGCCTCCGCGCACAGGCCCTCTCCGACATGAAGAGCGGCGAGCTGCAGGACAGCCTTCAGTCCTATGGCGCCCAGCTGCCCCACGCTCTGGATTCTGCCGCCATGAAGAAGATGCCGGCTTCCAAAATCAAGAACGAGCAGTAATTTTCCTTAAAAATAATACAAAAGCTCCGGGGATCTGTTGGTTCCCGGAGCTTTTCTGTACTCATACTGCTTTTCAGATCCCGCTTCCAGCGCCGCGCGGATATGCATCGTGCGGCGTTGCTTTTTGTCGGTTTTTATGGTATCCTCTTAGCAGAAAGGCGCTGTCCAACCAAACGCAGGCGGCTATTGCTCCTCACCGGTCTCGCTGTCTTGCTCTTCGGAGCAAAGCAAGCGCGGGAGGGCAACTTTTTGGAGTTCCGCTCCCGACGCTCAAGGCGAAGGGAGGGATGCCTTATGACTACATCGGAAATTCTATTGCTTTTCCAGACGATCATCGCGCTGTTGGCACTTCTCGTAAGTGTTGTACATCTGATGGACGACCGGAAAAAGGATGATTCTTATGGCAGCAAAAGGAAAAAGCACAAAAAGAAATGACCGCCCACAGTTCCCCAACTCGGTGGCGGTCATTACTTTTTGTAGCGACTTAAACTGGTGAGGAGCCAGCCGTTTGCACGGTCAGCGCCTTTCCTTATCTTTATTATAGACAGCCGTGCGCGGATTGTCAAGCGCCAGAACTTCCAGAATACAAAAGATAAAAACGGACCACCCGCTTCGGCCTTCTCAGGCTGTGGCGGGCGGTCCGACATTTTCTAACGCATTCTGATGCGATCCGACGTTTTTATCCATTCTCTCAAAAACAATGCAGATATATCATTTTTCTTATATTTCGGCGTTATTTTCGTCTTTTAGAGCATCTTAAAATGGGTAGTTTTTGCGTTTTTGAGTTCCCATAATTTTCCAGTCCATACCTCTTCGACTGGTCTGCACCTCGATTATAGATGAATCGCTCTCCAATGTCAATAGCCCAGCGCCTATAAAAAGCCCAAGGGCGAGGTCCCTTGCGGAACCTCGCCCTCAGACTATGTGAGATAAATCACTACATGCGCGAACATATAATGTTTATCATTACAGGCCGTGTGCCTGTAATACCTGTTTTATAGCAATTCAACTTTTTAATGCAACAGCAGCAGCGTTGAATTGCATATCGCAAACATGCTGTTATCCTGAACATTTTCATATACAAGGACTTCGTAGTCTGCCTCGATGGGTTCAGTATAGTGCATTTTTACAGGATTGTCAATATATGGTATTATTTTCGACATTTTATCCAATCAGGAGCCGTGAAAAACAGCAAAATGCTCTGCCTGCACAGGGACAAATGGCCGAGATCCCGTTCATTCTTTTACTGCCTTTTCAAACTCCGCTTCCAGTGCCTCGTTGACGGCGCGGACGGCGGCGGCATCGGGTTTGATGGCCGTGCGGTCATAGGTGAACAGGCCGTTCACCTCGTCCTCCACGTCGGTCAGCTGAGTGTACACCAGCGCCGACAGGCCCTTTTTCAGCTGCGGGAGAATCGTCCTGAGCTGCAAATCGCAGTAGCGCTCGGTCAGCTCTGCCCGGCTCTTTGCCGTGCCGTAGCCGTAGGTCTTGCGGGGCGGCTCATGGCCGGGCATTGGCCATGCAATGCCGCCGTACTCGCTGAGGGCCACCGTGCGCACGTTCGGGCGGATGCGGAGCGGATAGAAGTAGTTGTGGATGGAGTGGACATCTCCCCCGCCCCGGTCAAACCAGCCGCTGGCCTCATCCACCAGACGGGTCGGGTCGAGGGCGCGGAGGGCCTTCGTCGCTTTCTCTGCGTCGAACTGCCCCCAGCCCTCATTGAAGGGCACCCAGCATCCGATGGAGGGGTGCTGGCCCAGCGCGGCCACCGTGTCGGCCAGCTCCCGGCTGTACTCCTCCCGGCTGTGGGCGCTGCCCCGGCCCAGAAACCCCCACAGCAGCTTCCCGTCCGGGGCATGGCGCATCAGGGGCTGTAAGGCGTTGGTCAGGTAGGTGACGTACCACATCGGGTAGGCCCCGCCGCCGTTGACCATATCCTGCCAGACAATGATGCCCAGTTTATCGCAGTGGTAGTACCAGCGCTCCGGCTCGATTTTGGCGTGCTTGCGCAGCAGGTTGAAGCCCAGCTCCCGCACGGTGTGCAGTTCGTGCTCCACGGCGTCGTCGGAGGGTGGGGTGTAGAGGCCGTCGGGCCAATAGCCCTGGTCCAGCAGGCCGTTGAGCAGGATGGGCCTGCCGTTCAGGAAAAAACGCTGGATGCCCTTTGCATCCTCTTTGCACTCCCACTTGCGGAGGGCGAAATAGCTGTGGACGGTGTCGAAGCCCTCTTCTTCGCCCTGGGTCGTTCCGACGGTCAAATCGTAGAGGAAGGGGCTGTCGGGACTCCACGGGAAGAAATGCTCTTCGGCGATGTTCAGGGTCACTTCGCCGTCCCGGTCGGCCTCGTCGCTGCCCCAGTCCTCGGCGATGGTCACGCCTCCGGCCCGGACAGCCGCCCAGACATTTACCGCGCCGCCGGGCTTTGTGGTATGGACTCTGACCGTCACAGTCCGGGCGTCATAGTTCGGGGTGACGGTGAGGCTTTCGATATAGTTTTCCGGCACCCGCTCGAGCCAGACGGTCTGCCAGATGCCGCTCTGGGCCGGGTAGAACATCCCGCCGGGCTTGAGGGTCTGCTTGCCTCTGGCCTGCGTGCCCGCGCCGGTGGGGTCTTGGACCGCCACCCAGAGGGTATTGTGCCCCTGCGGGCGGAGCAGGTCGGTGATGTCCAGCGTGAAGGGCCAGTAGCCGCCCCGGTGTCCCCCGGCCAGACGGCCGTTGACCTCCACCGCGCAGACATAATCCACCGCCCCAAAATGGAGCAGGACCCGCCCGCCCTCGCCCGCCGGGGGCGTGAAGGCGCGGTGATAGTGGAGCCACTGGCCGGGCTGCAAGGTGCGGCTCACACCGGAGGCCCTTGCCTCGGGCGAATAGGGCACGAGGATGCTGCCGTCCCACCGGGCCGGAAACTCCGGGCTTCTGGTGATGGCGTAATCCCACAGGCCGTTCAGATTCAGATAGCTGTCCCGGCGCAGGCTGGGACGGGGATATTCGGGGAGCGGATGCATTTTATTTCCTCACTTATAGGCCGCAGCCAGCTTTTCCAGCGCAGGCAGGCTGCGCTCCACCTTCTCGGTGTCGATGCAGTAGGCAAAGCGGACATAGCCCTTGACGCCGAAGGTGTCGCTGGGGACCAGCAGCAGATCGAACTCCCGGGCCTTGAGGCAGAAGGCGTTGGCGTCCTCTTCCAGCGCCTTCGGGAAGATATAAAATGTGCCGCCGGGGCGCTCCACCTCAAAGCCCAGCTCGGTGAGCTTATCGTACAGCAGGTTCATGTTCGTCTCGTAGACGGACAGATCGCTGGTGACGTCGAGGCACTCGGCAGTGGCTTTCTGGATGATGCTGGGCGGGCAGTTGTGGCCGGTGAAGCGGGAGATCTGAGCCATCATGTCCACCAGCACGTCTTCGCCCTCGCAGCCGGGCCGGACGGCCACATAACCCAGACGTTCGCCGGGCAGGCTCAGGCTCTTGGAGAAGGAGAAGCAGGTCAGGGTGTGGGGGTAGAACGCTGCCGGATACGGCACCTTTTTGCCGTCGAAGGCGATGTCACGGTAGGGCTCGTCGCTGACGAGGAAGATGTTGTGGCCGAAAGCCTTGCTCTTCTCGGTCAGGATTTCGGCCAGACGGCTCAGGGTCTCGGCGGAGTAGACGACGCCGGTGGGGTTGTTCGGGGTGTTGATGAGGACGCAGGTGACGTTCTCGGTCAGCATCTCTTCAAAGGCGTCGAGATTCGGCTGGAACGCCGGTGCCTGGGGCGGCACGACCTTGAGCACAGCGCCGGTCCCCTCCACATAGGGGCCGTACTCGGGGAAGTAGGGGGCGAAGGTCAGCACCTCGTCGCCGGGCTTGGTCACAGCGCGGATGGCGTGGGCGATAGCGCCCGCCGCACCGGTGGTGGGGAAAATATCCTTCTGCTCATAGGGCAGGCCGAAGGTCTTTGCCAGATGGGCCGCCACGGCGGTGCGAAAGCCCGGGTCGCCCTGACTGGGGCAGTAGCCGTGGAGGGCGACAGGCTCTTCCTCGGCCAGCAGGGTCTGCATGGCTTTGGTGAACTTGTCCGGGCAGGGGACGCTGGGGTTGCCCAGCGAGTAGTCGAACACGTTCTCATAGCCTATCTCGGCGGCGCGCTGTTTGCCGTACATGAAAGTCTCGCGGATGACGCTCTTGTGGCCCAGCATGGCGCGGTAAGTCTCGTTCAGCATAATACTTTCCTTCTTTTTTTATTGATCCTCTTCCGGCAGGGCAGAAGCATAGCTCTGCTCCACCTTCACCATACAGCAGTATCCCGGGTCCTGCTCCTTGACGAAATTGCACATCTCGGCCAGCCGCGCGTCCTTGTCGCCGGTGTAGCCCGCCGGGAACACGAGGTCGAACAGCACGTTGGTGTGGCTGTCCCCCGGCACGATGCGCAGATCATGGATGGACAGACGAGGGTCCATCTGGCGGGCTTTTTCCATCAAACGGCTCCGCAGGACGCCTACGGCGGCGTCCGACGTCACGATGGGGTCGTAGTGGATGGTGACCTGTAAGTGGTCTTTTTTCAGAAAATCCCGCTCGATGTTGTCGATGATGTCGTGGGCTTCCAGCGGGTCGGCCTCGGCGGGGAACTCGATGTGGAGCGAGGCGAACTGATGCCCCGGACCGTAGTCGTGGACCATCAGATCGTGGACGCCCAGCACCCCCGGGTAGCTCATGACAGTGTGCTCGATGTGCTCCACCAGCTCCGGCGAGGGGCTTTCGCCCAGCAGAGGGCTGAGGGTGTCCATCATAAGCCCCCAGCCCGACCAGAGGATGAACGCCGCCACTGCCACGCCCATGAGGCCGTCCAGCACGTCCCAGCCCGTCAGGTGGGAGAGGACGGTGGACAGGAGCACGGCGCTGGTGGTCAGCACATCGTTCCGGCTGTCGGCGGCGGTGGCCATCAGAGTCTCGGAGTTGATGCGCTGGCCGATGGTCTTGTTGAAGCGGCTCATCCAGAGCTTGACGCCGATGGACGCCGCCAGCACCCCCACACTGAGCCAGCTGAACACCACTGCCGTCGGATGCAGCACTTTGAGCGCAGATTCTTTCAGCAGGGACAGGCCGATGGCGAGGATGGTGACGCAGACCACGAGGCCCGCCAGATACTCGTACCGGGCGTGGCCGTAGGGGTGCTTTTCGTCCGGGCCTTTGGCCGCCAGCCGGAAGCCCACGAGGCTCACCACGTTGGACGAGGCGTCCGAGAGGTTGTTCAGGGCGTCGGCCATGATGGCGATGGAGCCGAACAGCGTCCCCGCCGCCAGCTTGCCCAGACAGAGCAGGAGATTGCAGGCCATGCCCACGAGGCTGGCCAGATTGCCGTAGGCCGTGCGGACGGCGGCGTTCTTGGTATCGTCCGGGTGCCGGACGAACAGGTGGATGAGCAGTTGTGTCATAAAATTCCCTCTCAGCAGGTATTTCGATGCTACCAGTATAGCACTGCACTTTATGGTTTTGAAGTATTTCGGTAAAATTTTTCGGGTATGCAAAGCCCCCGGCGGGGAAGTTCCCTGCCGGGGGCGGCGTTTTCAGCGCAAAGGGCCTTACTTATCGGAAGGCTTGCTCAAGTCGATGCTGCGGATGATCTTGCGCACGGGCAGCACGCTCTTGGCGTTCATGGACAGCTCATCCACGCCCATCCGCAGGAAGGTCTCGGTGAGGGCGGTGTCTGCGCCCAGCTCACCGCAGATGCCCACCCAGATGCCGTGGCGGTGGCCCGCGTCGATGGTCATCTTGATGGCCCGGAGCACAGCGGGGTGGTGCGGGTTGAAGAAAGGCTCCAGCTTTGCATTCTGGCGGTCCAGAGCGCAGGTGTACTGGGTCAGATCGTTGGTGCCGATGGAGAAGAAGTCGCACTCCTCGGCCAGCTCGTCGGCGATGAGGACAGCAGCGGGCGTCTCGATCATAGTGCCCACTTCCATCTTCTCGTCGAACTTCTTGCCCTCAGCCCGCAGTTCCGCGCGGCACTCGTCCAGCACGGCCTTGGCGTCCTGCAACTCCCGCAGGCTGGTGATCATGGGGAACATGATGCTCATGTTGCCGTAAGCGGAAGCGCGGAGCAGGGCGCGCAGCTGGGTCTTGAAGAAGTCCTTCCGGGTCAGGCAGATGCGGATGGCGCGGTAGCCCAGCGCGGGGTTATCCTCGTGGTCGAGCTTCATGTAGTCCACGGTCTTGTCTGCGCCGATGTCGCAGGTGCGGACGACCACCTTGCGGGGTGCAAGGCTCTCGAGTACCTGCTTGTATGCCTCGAACTGGTAGTCCTCCGTCGGGAAGTCCTTGCAGTTGAGGTAGACGAACTCGGTGCGGAAGAGGCCGACGCCGCCGGCGTCGTTCTGCTGCACCGCCCCCACATCGCCCATGCCGCCGATGTTGGCAAAGACATTGATGGTCCTGCCGTCAAGGGTGGTGTTGGGCTTGCCCTTCAGCTCCTGTAAGAGGGCCTGCTTTTTCTGGTCCTCCTGCTGGCGCTTTTTCAGGCTCTTGAGCAGGTCGGGGGTGGGGTCAACGTAGACACAGGCGTTGTAGCCGTCCACGACCGCCATCTTGCCGTCCCAGTCGTCCTGGATGTCCTTGCACTGGATGAGGGCGGGGATGTTCATGCTGCGGGCGAGGATGGCGGTGTGGCTGTTGGAGCTGCCCTCCCGGGTGATGAAGCCCAGCAGCAGGCTCTTGTCCATGCGGACCGTCTCGGACGGGGCCAGGTCCTCGGCCACGAGGATGCTGGGCTCAGTCCCCTGCAAAGTAGCATTGTCCACGCCCTGCAGGATGTCGAGGATGGCCTGTGCAATGTCGATGACGTCGGCGCTGCGGGCCTGCAAATAGGGGTCATCCATGGCGGCGAAGACGGCGGCCTGATTGTCGCCGGCGGTCTTGACGGCGTACTCAGCGCACTTGTGCTGGCCGTTGATGATCTCCTTGATGGCGTCCACGAAGTCGTCGTCATCCAGCATCATGGCGTGGATGTTGAACACCTCGGCGATGTCCTCGCCGGCCTCGGCCAGAGCCTTCTCGTACAGAGCGGTCTGCTGTTCGATGGCCTTGGCGCGGGCGTCCTCAAAACGGGCCTCTTCAGCGGCGGTGTCGGCCACTTCGGCGGCAGAGATGACGGTATCTTTTTTCTTATAGATCTTCAGCTTTCCGATGGCAATGCCATTCAGGATGCTTTTACCGGTACCTACCTGCATTGCAATTTCTCCTTATTCTTGCTGTTTTGTGTTCTGCAACAAAAAGCCCCCGCAGGACATTCCCCGCAAGGGCTTCTCATCACACTGGGCGATCAGACGTTCTCGCTCAGGAATTTCTGGATCGCTTCGGCGCAGGCGGCTTCGTCGTCGCCCTCCACCTTGATGGTAACGGTGTCGCCCTGCTTGACGCCCATGCCCATCAGGGCCATCAGCTTGCGCAGGTCGCAGGTCTTGCCTGCCTTTTCGAGGGTAGCGGTGCTTGCAAAGCCCTTGGCCACCTTGACGAGCAGGCCGGCGGGACGTGCGTGGATGCCGCAGGCATCCTTAACGGTGTACTGGAATTCCTTCATGATCATTTTCTCCTTACTTCATCCGGTCCTCCTGGGCGGCTCACCCTGCCCCTCGGGACGCAGCACTCGAACCTTCTGGCTGCTGGATGTCTACCTCTATTATAAACCTTAGTCGTTCTTTTTTCACCCTTTCATATTGCCGATTTTTTATCAAAAATTTTAGTAACATTGAACAGAATCTTTCTGCAAAAATACCACTACTGCACAATTATTCTGTTTCATCGCACTTTTTCGTGCAGAATGACGGTTATTCGACGGGGTAGCCCTCGGCGTCCAGCGGCAGGTCGGTGTACTGCACGGGCTGCTCCTGTGCAGCATCCGGCTCGCCGGAAGTCTGCTGGGCCTGACCCTCCGCGCCCAGCTCGCCGTCGTGGCGCTCTCCCCAGTCGCCGCTGAAATCTTCGCCCGAGGTCTGCTGGGCCTGCCCGTCGGTCAGTTCATCCTCGTGCCGTTCGCCCCAGTCCCCGCTGAAGTCCTCGCCGGACACCTGTTCGGCCTCCTGCAGGGCCATCGCGGTCTGGGCGTCTTTCAGCCCGGTGACGGTGCCGGAGGGCTTTTCCAACAGGTACGCACCCACGGCCTTTTTCTTGTAGACCAGCAGCACGCCGTAGCTGCTCACATCGCCCCGGCTGGCCGCCGGGATGAGCGCTGTCCACTTCTCCACCGTCTTGCCCTTGTAGCGGGTCAGGTCCATGCCGCTCTGCTGCACCACCCCGTTAAAGGCCGAAAAGCTGTCGTCCCACTTGCGGGGGATCTTGACCTTGTCGGCGGTGATGGACGCGCCGTCCACGTCCAGTCCGTAGCCCGTGAACCAGGTCTGGATGTCCTGCGCACTCTCGATTTTATTGCTTGCCGCCGCGACAGCCACCGAGCGGGTGCTGATGTACCGCCCCAGCATGGCACTGAACACCACCAGCGCACAGCACATCGCCCCCACGCCCAGCTTCTTGACGCTTGCCTTACTCAGTGTGACCACAAACATACCCTTGCCTCCCACCCATTCAGATTTGTCCGTACAGCATATGCGGGAGGCGGCGGGGTCATGCAAAAATCCCCCGGCACCATGCGGAAGTGCCGGGGGCAGGGGGGGATAGCGTTTTAGTGGATAAGCTCGTTGTGCTCGAACCCGCCGATGGTCAGGCTTGCGCCCTCACCGTTGTGGGTGAGGGTAAAGAGGGTGTCGTCCACGCCCAGAGACAGCATGCTGTCGATGTTCAGGGCGGTCTCACGGAGCTGGGTGCGGAACACGATGGTGTTCACGCCCTGAGCCTTCAGCTCCTTCAGGTTGCTCAGGCAGCCGGAAAGGACGGCAGTCTCAGCAGGCACTGCAATGATGTACCGGCCATCGGCAATGGTGGTCTCGTAGGCCCCTGCGCCGGTAACGGTGAGGGTGACAGCGGAGCTGCCGCTGTTCTCGGCAACAGCCTGCTCGGGTGCGCCGCAGCGGTTGCAGACGCCATTCACAAACTCGTGGCCCAGTGCGTCGATGATCTCTTCGTAGGTCTCGCGCTCATGGCCCTCGGTGGTGCAGGTATAGATCCGCTTGCCCGGGGTGGTGCAGGTGGGCTGTACCGTAGCCGTCAGCTCATACTTGAGGTTGCCGGTCTCCACGCCGACCAGATCGCCGACCACCTCAACCGTGCCGTCGTCTTTCTTGACCACCTCGGCGTTCTTGACCTCTTCGATCTTGCCGCCAGCGGTATTGATCTCGATCTTGCCGGTGATGCCGTTTCCATTCTCATCCGAGTTGCCCGGCTTGGCGGTGACAAAGGTGCCGCCCTCCTGAACCTCCAACTGGGTCTTACTGTCATTGCCAATCACCGGGGTGATGTTGACGCTGTTGCCATTGGCGGCTGTGCTGGTGGCGCTCTCAGACTTGCCGCCTGCGGCAGTGAAGGTGCCCTCCTTCACCGTGACCTGCGTAAAGTAATCACAGCTTCCCTTGATGGCATCGCCGCCGGTGGCCTTGCCCGAGCCCGACTTGGCATTGCCGCCGATGAGCGTAGTCTCGCCGGCGGACACGATGCCGCCATACTCTCCCCAGAGGGCATTGCCTCCCGTGGCATCGCCACTTTCCGACTCTGCATTGCCGCCGATCGCCGTCAGCTTACCGCCTTTCTGGACCTCATAGCCGCTGCCTATTCCCCAGAAGCCAAGAGCATTACCACCTTGGGCTTTTCCGTCCGTAGTCTTCACATCCTTGCCAATGGCAATGACCTCGCCGCCTTCTCCAACAGTGAACTTTCCATTGGTCCCAATGCCGCCATTTGCAATGAGCTTCGAATTTTTGATGTTACTATCCTTTTCGGTCTCCACGCCGCCGGTGGCGGTAACCGTTGCATCCATCAGATCCAGTCTTCCAGCGCGGATGCCGTAGCCGTCGTAGTTGTCGCTCTCACCAGTGCCTGCGCCGCCGGTGGCAGACAGAGAAGAGCCCTCCTTGCCCTGGATCGTCAGCTTGGCGTCATCCGACGCAACAACAACCCCGGCGGCTTTTCGGCCACCCGTGTACCCGCTGCCGCCAGTCAGCTCATTCTTGCCGTCCAGCTCCAGAGTCACATTGCCGGTGCCGGAAACGGTCACAGCGCTCTTGTTTGTATTCCCTGCATCCACCTTCAGGTCACGGAGGATGACCTTCAGGGTCTCTTTCGACTTATTGATGATCTTCACCACATTGTTGGCGGCAGTCTGTACGCTTTCGGAAAGGGAGGTGGGGGCGTTGGTGTCTCCGTAGGTCTTCTCCTCAGCCTTCTGCTCCGCAGCAGGCTTGGCGGCCTCCTTCTGGGCTTCGGGGTCATACTGGCCGTACTCGATCACCTGATCGGAGGTCTTTTCGGTCTTTTTGTCCTGCTCCGGCTCCTGGGTTTCGGCGGGCTTCTGCTCGGTCTTCTTCTGCTCGTCCTCCGGGGCCAGCAGCTCCTGAGAGGTGGGCTCATCGCCCTCGTCCTCGCCCTCGGCGGCAGAGTTCTGGGTCTTATCCTTGCCCTCGGTCTTGGTCTCGCCGGACTTTTCAACCTCGGAGGTGTTTTCGCCGGACTTTTCAACCTCAGCGGACTTCTCAGCCTCGGAAGTGTTCTCTTCCTCTGCGTTCAGGCTTGCGGTGGACTTGGTGTTGTCGCCGGTGATGATGATTTCATCTTTGCCGTCACCATTGTCCTCGACAGCCACACCGCCGACCTTGATGCTCTTATTGCCCTCAGTATCCACAGAGACTTCCACGTTGCCCTGACTCACATCACAGATGTAAGCAGCCGAGGCCGGGGCCGCAACTGCCGACACTGCCATGCTCAGGGCCAGGACGGCCGCTGCCGTCCGCTTCATATTTTTCCGTAACCGCATAATTTTTACCTCCTGTTTCGTGGTTTTTCCTTCTTTTATTTTACCCCCCCCCCTATCAGTTTGACAAGAGTTTTTGTCAACAATCTTTTCGGTGATTTTTTGTCACATCTTACAAAAAAGGCCGCTGTTCCACACGTTTCGTGCAGTACAGCGGTCGATTTTTCCATATATTCTGTTTTTTACGCCGCCGGCGTCTGGCGATAGATGCCCAGACTGTTGTCCGGCATTGGCATCTCCACCCGGGAGGCACGGTCGTTCACGGCCACCATCATCGCGGCCATTGCGGCCAGCACCACGGCAATGATGAGCCACTTTACAAAATTCGGCAGTTTTTTCATTTGTTACATCCTCAGTTGGTTTTCGGTCGACAGAGGGTGCGGGCGCGGGCCAGCAGTGCCGCCGCCTCCGGCCCGGAAAGCTGTTTCACCCACGCCGGGCGCTCCGCTGCGCCCGGGCCGGTGCTGTCGGCTTCCGCAAAGCTGGCAAGGCCGGTATCGGTGCGGTCATTCCATGCGATAAAACCTTCCGGCGCGATGTGGGCGCCGAGGCGGCAGCCCAGCACCGCCGTCTTGCCCTCGGGACGCCACGGACGGCCCAGATAGACGCTGCCCGCCGGGCAGTCCGACACGAGATCGCAGTTCCAGAACACAAAGCCCAGTCCATCGGCTTTGCCCGAAGGAGCTGTGACATAGCTGTGAGGGATGTGGTTGTCCACCGTGCGGATGACACAGTTTTCGAAGAGGGCGTCGCCGCCGCCGAAGATGAAATCAATGTCGCCCGCGATCTCGCAGTCGGTGTAGTACTGGGCGGTCGGTTTGCGGGGCGCAAGACTGCGCGGGCCGAGAAAGCCGTCCTTCTCCCGCTCCTTTTCGGGCAGCGGGGCGCAGAAGAGCGTGTCCTGACTGCCCAGCAGCTTGACCCGGCGGAACACCGCCCGGGTGCTGTCCACATAGGCCGCGACGGCCTGCCCGGCTTTCGCGCCAGGACCAGCATCGTTTTCGATCGTCATGTCCTCCACGCAGAGCGTTTCGCCGCTGAAAAAGGCGGTGTAGCTGCGGAAGGTATGGGTGGGCCGCCCGTCCTTGTGGGGCAGCTTGCCGCCGTCGCCCCACACGAGTTTTGTCTTATCTGCACCCGCCCCCCGCAGGGTGATGCAGCGCTTTTCGCAGACCAGCTTTTCCCGGTAAATGCCGGGGCCGACCTGCACCAGTGCTTCCTCCTCATAGGGTACGGCCAGCACCGCCTCCGCGATGGATGCGAAGTCGCCGCTGCCGTCCTGTGCAACTGTAACTGTCAGCATATATGTCTCTCCTATGATCGATCAAGATACTGACAAGTATACCCTCTCGCTGCCCAAAAAGCAACTCAGCTGTTTTCGAGCCGGAGGACAGCGGCGGTAATGTCGTCGGGACGGCCCCGCTGGACGGCTCGGGCGCGGGCGGCTTCCACCAGCTTTTTCGCCAGAACGTCGGGCTGTTCTGCCTTGGCAGCGGAGAGTTCCAGCTGCTGCATCACCCAGCCGGGGCCGTCCACCAGGAGACCGTCCGATACCAGCACCACATAGTCCCCCGCCGCCAGATGCACCACCCGGCTCTGGCCGCTGACGCCTCCGAGGATGCCCATGGGCAGGCTGGCTTCGCCTACGGCCCGGGCCTTGCCCCCATGGACGAGGAAGCCCGGGGCCGCGCCGGCCTTGAAGAGCCGTGCCGTGCCAGTGTAGAGGTCCACGCTGACGAGGTCAAGGGTCGCGCCGCTCTCCTCGTCGCTCTTGAGGGCCAGCGCCACGTTCACGAGCCGGGCCGCAAGCTCTGCGGTAAAGCCCGCTTTGAGCAGGCGTGCCGTCAGCTCTGCGGCAAGGTTGCCGTCTACTGCCGCCGGACGTCCGGTCCCCATGCCGTCGCAGAGTATCATCTGGGCCGCCGCCGCGCTGCAGAACTGCTGGACCGCGTCGCCGGAGATCTCGCCCCGCGCCGCCGCGCCCGCCGTCCCGAATACGGCCCGGAGCAGCGGCTTTTCGGCAAAGAGCAGGGTGGTCATCCCCTTGCAGGAGAGCACCTGCGGCGGCTCAAGGCTGCGGTGGCAGATGCGCCCCACCTCCCCGGCCAGCGCGGCCAGTTCTTTTTCGCTGAAGCGGGTGCGGGGCAGCGTCACAGCCGCCCGGGTGCGGCCCAAATCGTCCAGGGTCACAGCACATTCCAGCGGCGGCGTCCCCAGCTGAGCGAACAGCGCCGACACCCGGCCAGACTTGTAGGGCTCCGGGCTTCCGGGACGGCCCAGCTGTTCACTGAGGACGCCCAGTGCATCGGCCACGGCGCTGTACTGCTCGGTCAGGGCAGTGCGCATGGCTTCGGCATGAAGGCGGGCCTCCTTGCGGCTGCGGTACAGCGCAAAGGAGCGGTTTGCCGCTGCGCACAGTGCTGCCGGGTGGATGCACCGGGATAATTGTCCGGGCAATTGAGCCGTTTCCAGCCCGCCGCTGCTTTCCAGCAGAGGGCGCAGTGCTTCCATGCCCTCCAGCGTGGCGGCATACTCCTGCTTCCAGCAGGTATCCCGCCGCCCGCAGTTAAAACAAAGGGTATCATGTGTGTTGTCAATTACCCAATGGAAATCCTCACACCGGTGCGGCAGCGTTTCGTAGACATCGTTCACGGTCTCTGCCAGCGATGCAAGGCTCTGGGACACCTGTTCCAGCCGGGTGGCCGCTGCACTGTACTGCTGCGGCTGGGCCTGCCCTGCCTGCGGCTTTTCTTCCGGCTCCGGCACAAGCCATGCTGCGGGCATGGCCGCTACGGCCGTGATGCCGATGCAGACGTTCAGCAGATATTGGAACGCGCTCCCGGGCGGCTGCACACAGAGTGCACCGGTCACGCAGCCGCCCGCGTAGGCGGCT
>OGPX01001170.1_pt1 | contig 18465 bp, 17 predicted proteins | sample 1553101 | NCBI WGS metagenome assembly OGPX01 (sample SAMEA2579964, study PRJEB22360) | human gut metagenome | biome: human gut; feature: human-associated habitat; material: faeces | place: Denmark | collected 2008/2010
GGCGCCTGCCAATTGCAAGAAAGCGCGTCCTGTCACCGTATTTTCATCCAAAGCTACGGGAGTACCCTTATCTCCACTCTCGCAGATGCTTTGCACAATAGGTATCTGTCCTAATAGAGGAACATCCATTTCCTCTGCCAGTTGCTTGGCACCTTCTTTTCCAAAAATATAATACTTATTCTCCGGAAGTTCGGCAGGTGTGAACCAAGCCATATTCTCTACCAGACCGAGAATGGGCACATTCACCTTATCATTTGTGAACATGTTGATACCTTTACGGGCATCTGCCAATGCCACCGCCTGCGGTGTGCTGACAACAATGGCCCCTGTCATGGCAAGCGTCTGCACTACGGTGAGGTGAATATCACTGGTGCCGGGAGGAAGGTCTATCAGGAAATAGTCCAGCTCACCCCAGTCAGCATCGGCAATCAGTTGTTTCAGGGCATTGCTTGCCATACCGCCACGCCACAGAGTAGCCTGATCGGGGTCTACAAAGAAACCGATAGACAAGAGTTTGATGCCGTACTTTTCAATAGGGATAATCAAATCCCGCCCGCCGATATTCTCCGCATACGGCCGCGCATCCTCCACCTGGAACATCTTAGGCATGGAAGGTCCGAAGATATCGGCATCCAGCAAGCCTACTTTATAACCCAGCTTAGCCAAAGAGACCGCCAGATTAGCCGAAACGGTGGATTTACCTACACCGCCTTTGCCGGAAGACACTCCGATTATATTTTTCACCTGCGGTAACAGTTTGCCCACTTCCGGTCGTGCAGCCTGACGGCTTTCCGTAGTAATCGTCACTTCCACTTCCGGTGAGACATAAGTATGTATCGCTGTCTCGGCAGCCTTTACCATCGACTTCATGAAAGGATCGGTCGGCTTCTCGAAAATCAGCGAAAAGCTCACTTTCATCCCGTCAATACGCAAATTATCGGCAACCATTTCCGCCTCAACGAGGTTCTTTTTATTGCCAGGATAGCGCACCGTTGCCAGTGCATCCAGAATCAATTTAGGATAAAGAGTCATTTTATTTACTGTTTTTTTTACGATTTACTAATTACTATCTTACTTACAGCTCCTACTTGCTATTTACTGGTTTGAAGCCCGCTGCGCTTGCTACGGTTGTAACTGCGGTACTCATCCAGCTCTATTTCCACATCGGGCTCCTGTAATTCCCCGCACTGCGGAAGCAAGAATTTGATGTACTTAATGGTCAGCCCGCGATCCAGCCACTGTTGTTCATAATAAGTACGGATACCCAAAATGTCGTCCACCCAACCGGAGTGATAGAGGTCGTCGGTGATAAACTCTACCGGCAGCCCGTTCTTCTCAACCATATATTTGGTATAGGTAAACATAAAGTTACTGTCAGTCTTTACATGAATTGTACCTCCGTCTTTCAGGAACCTGCGGTAGCGCTCCATAAAGAAAGTGGACGTCAGTCGTTTGGTGGCCTTCTTCATCTGCGGATCGGAGAAAGTAAGCCATATCTCGCTCACCTCACCCGGCGCAAAGAAACGGTCTATGATTTCAATATTGGTGCGCAAGAAAGCGACATTCTTCATGCCCGCCTCCAAAGACTCGGTAGCCCCCGTCCACATGCGGGCGCCCTTTATATCCACACCGATGAAGTTCTTATCGGGAAACATACGTCCCAGCCCCACTGTATACTCTCCACGACCACAACCCAGTTCCAATACAATCGGATTATCGTTCTTGAAAAACTGCTGATGCCAGTTTCCCTTCATGTCAAACGGAACATTATCCACCGCCGAATACGGATATTCAAAAACATGCGGATACCTCGCCATATCGGCAAACTTCTCTAATTTATTCTTTCCCATTCGTATGTTTTAAAGTATTTCTATCCGACCGGTATAATTATAAAAGGTCCGGTCGCCAAAGCATTGATGAAACAATGCATATTTATCGGTGCCCGTACAATGACACACACCCAGCCGTTGCGGCAAACGTTCTTCAAAGAAACGGGCAATCACTTCAAACTTCTCTTTTGCAGCATTACGGATATGAAATCCGCCCAATACCAGCTTCAGTGAGGCCTGCGGAAAATACTCTTGTACCCTGCGGACTATATTTGTAATTCCCCGATGCGAACAGGCGCTCAAAACAGACACCTCATCACCTTGCTTCAGCACTAACGCCAATTCGTCCGTAAAAGTGTCAGCCTGCTTTCTCCCTTCCACCAATGTGAAGAAATGTTCAAAATGCGTGTCCTCCTCATCGGCAATGGGCCACTGCGGAAAGACAAATACGCCGGGACACAGCCCTGTGACTTCTTCCACAAAGCGGAAACGGGTTCTATCCAAAGCATCCGGACGCATCACCCCATTTTCACGCTCTTCTTTGAACTTCGGAAAGAAGAGCTCTTTCTTGCAGATCACCTTCGCCTTGTGATTCATTGCAAGAAAGTGATGCAAGCCGCCCGTATGGTCGCGATGTCCATGCGACAGTACCAGAAAGTCCACATCACCCAAGTCAATCCCAAGTGCTCCGGCATTCCGTATAAAAAGGTCGGAGGCCCCGGTGTCGAACAGCAGACGATGCTCACCCGTATCAACAAGCAGGGAAAGCCCATGCTCTCCCTGTAATCCCTTGCCGTAAACCGAATTTTCAACAAGGGTTGTAATCTTTATACTCATGCGTCATTCTACGATCGTTACCCAACCATGCGTATCGGGCTCGTCACCGTATTGAATGCCACGCAACTTATTGTATAACTTCGTGCAGACAGGGCCCGGCTTACCGTCTTTGGCAATTACATACGACTTACCGTTCTCTACATCGTCGATGCGTTCAATCGGACTGATAACGGCAGCCGTACCGCAAGCCCCCGCTTCCTCGAAAGTCAACAGTTCTTCTTCCGGCACCGGACGGCGCTCTACCTTCATACCCATATCTTCGGCCAATTGCATCAGGCTCTTGTTCGTAATGGACGGAAGGATGGAAGTGGACTTCGGAGTGATGTAAGTATTGTCTTTGATACCGAAGAAATTGGCAGCACCGCACTCGTCGATGTATTTCTTTTCTTTGGCATCCAGATAGAACTCGCAGGCATAGCCCAAGTCGTGCGCTTTCTTATTTGCACGCAGACTGGCGGCATAATTACCACCTACCTTATAGATACCTGTGCCCAAAGGCGCGGCGCGGTCGAACTCGCGAATAATAACGTACGGATTGGTTGAGAATCCTCCCTTGAAGTAAGGACCTACCGGCGTTACGAATACAACAAACAAGTATTCTTTGGCCGGGTGTACCCCAACCTGCGCCCCGGTACCTATCAGCAAGGGACGGATATAGAGGGAAGCTCCCGATTCGTAAGGCGGAATAAAACGTTCATTCAGCTTCACCACCTTAAGGATAGCCTCTTTAAAACGTTCCGTCGGCAACTCCGGCATCAGGATGCCGCGACAGGTGGACTGCAAGCGAGCCGCATTCTCCTCCAGACGGAAAATACGAACCTTACCGTCCTTGCCACGAAACGCCTTCAATCCCTCAAAAGCTTCCTGACCATAGTGCAGACAAGTGGCAGCCATGTGCATAGGAATGGTCTCCTCGCTACATACTTCCAATGCGCCCCACTGTTCATTACGATAGTAAATTCTCACATTGTAATCTGTCTTCATATAGCCGAACGGCAGATTAGCCCAATCCAGTTCTTTCATATCTCTTAAAATATTAGTTGCTATTATGTACAATCAGCAACAAAAATAGTTTTTATTCTTCACATTCCCGCTTCTCTGCCAGTAATTTTTCAATTTCCTTATCAGCTTTAGTCAGTTTGTCGCTGCAAAACGCTATTATTTCATTGGCTTCCTTGATTTTTTCGGCAAGCATGTCTATTTCCAACTCATTATTGTCTATCTGGCCGACAATCTTCTCCAGACGTTCCATTGCTTGGGAATAAGTTTCCTTTTTCTTGGGTGTAGGCATAGGGCTATGTATTTTTATTAGTTACTGTTGAAATGAGCTCCCCCTGATACAAACGGGTAGTGATTTCATCTCCCTCGTTCAGAGAGGAAACGTTCTTTACAATCTTCCCGTTCTTCAGCGTTATGCTGTAACCGCGGGCCAGCTGCTTCTCCGGCGACACATCCGTCAAGCGTTGCTGAAGCAGTTCGAGCCGGTGATGATGACGGGACAAGGAAGACGTTGCCGCCTGCACAATGTCCTTGCGGACTGTGAGCAAAGCGAACTTCGCATCCGATATATACCTGTAAGCGGCCGAAGGGATACGATTCCTGTACGACACCAACTTCCGGTGCTCCTGTGCCAACAACTCCCGGATACCTCCGTATAAGCGTCCGGCAAGCATCTCCAGTTCTTCGGCAGCATCATTCATGCAGCCTATCAGGAATTCCGCGGCGGCAGTAGGAGTCTTGACGCGGGTATGTGCCACAGAATCAAGCACCGTATCATCGCGTTCATGCCCGATACCCGTTATAACAGGCAAAGGAAACTGCGCACAGGCAGCCGCAAGCAGATAAGTGTCAAACCCTGAAAGGTCGGAAGTCGCCCCGCCGCCCCGGATAATGACCACTACATCAAAACTCTCCAAACGTGAATTTATCTTGTCTAAAGCTGCCAAAACGGACTCCTCCACACGATCGCCCTGCATCAATGCCGGAAAAAGCTCCGTATAGAAGTAGAAACCTCCCGGATTGTTCTTCAACTGGTGGCAGAAGTCCCCATACCCGGCAGCCGTTGAAGAAGAAATAACGGCAACGCGCTGCGGCAGGCGGGGAATGTCGAGTTCCTTATTGAGCAGAAGCACCCCTTCTTCTTCCAGTTGCTTCAGAATCTCCTTACGACGGCGGGCCATGTCGCCCAACGTATAGGTAGGATCGATGTCCTGCACCGTAAGGCTATATCCATAGAGTTCGTGAAAGCTGACTGTGACCTGCACCAGCACTTTGATGCCCGACACAAATGCCTGTCCGGTGGCTTCCTCAAAATAGGGTTTCAACAAACGGAACACATTCGACCAGATTGTCCCTCTTGCTTTAGCTATCAGGCTGTTGCTGCGGGCGTCTTTCTGCACAAATTCCAAGTAACAGTGCCCCGTACTGTTGGTGCGCACATCGCTTAGCTCCGCCTGTATCCAATAAGTGTCGGGCAGGCACTGCTCCAAGCTGCGACGCACCAGGACATTCAAGTCATATAGCGACAATGCATCCATTTCCTTCATTCAGCTTAAAGGCCTTGGTTACCCGCCTTTTTTTATAATCAGTATATGCTTTCCACATATCGGGCACGCCATAACCATAGATATTATCCGGATATCCGGCACGATCACCGGAAGCGCGGACTAATTCGAGCAGCTCTTTCGCTGTCAGTCCGGGGCACGCCTGCCATAAGCAAGCCACCATGCCACACATGACCGGCGAAGAAAAAGAAGTCCCGTTGGCCTTGCCCTGGTTTCCGTCCGTACGAATCACGTCCGCTCCTTCGCCTACGGCCACTACATCCGGCTTAATCCGGTTATCGGCCGTATTGCCGATGGAAGAGAACGGAGCCAGCAACGCCTGCTTGTTCACAGCTCCCACCGTCAGCACATTCTCGGCATCTCCCGGCGGGGTTATTTTCTTCCAGGAACCCATTCCCGAATTACCGGCACTGCACACCAGCACCATACCCTTATCGGCTATACGCGATGCCTGACGGGACATCAGGGAGTGATGTCCGTCCAAATCGCGATATCTGTAATTCTTCGATTTGTCATCGAAAGAGTAGTATCCCAACGAAGTATTAAGCACATCCACCCCCACACTGTCGGCAAACTCTACGGCAGCAGCCCAATAGTCCTGCTCCACCAGATGTTCGGAAACCTCATCCTCACTGCGAAGCAACCAGAAAGAAGCTTCGGGTGCAGTTCCCGTCATAATGCCCGGCCGGTTCATTCCGATGCAGGAAAGCACACTCAGTCCATGACTGCTCCCGGCAAACAAATCCGCCTGAGGGTCGACAAAGTCCTTTGTCCCCAATACACGAATATTCTGCATCGCTGTTATCTTATCCAGATTATGGAATCCGGCATCAATAACGGCAATGGTCATTCCCTGCCCCTTGAATCCGGCATCGTGCAGTTTGTCCCCGTTGCTCAGTTGGATTTGAGTAATGGCAGGGCCATAAATGCTGTCGGTATATATCTTAGGTGCATTAATTACGGAATCGCGCATGCCCGCTACTATCTCTCCATCCATTTCAGGGGCAGTCCACACTTTCTCCGTAGCGCGTACAAAGGGCAACGCGGCAATACGGCCTATCAAGGCGGAGTCGTTGCAGGAGACCGTAACAAAGTTCTCCCATTTTCCGGTGACAACAACATTCACTCCCTGCCTACATATCTCATCAATATATTTACGACAGACCGGAAGGTCGGTAGAATCGACCGCCAAATTCTGCTTCCGACGCCTGTCAATGGCTTTCTGTGAAAGGAACTGTTCCGGATGTTCCAGCGAATAAACGGTGGCAGCCTTGTCCCTCAAACTTATACGATACTTCAGCGTATCCTGTGGCTGTGCCGATGCACCTGCCGCAAGCAGCGCTAAAGCCGAAAGAATAATAAATCTTTTCCCCATTGCTCTCTCTTAATTTTCAATTATCCAAATACATACCGATTCCACGTTGCGAAGCGATGAACGAACCGCCTACCACCCTCTTTCCGACGTAGAACACAGCAGACTGTCCGGGAGCAATGGCAGACGCTTCCGTCTGAAAGTGCACCAGCAGCCGCCCGTCCTCCAGACGTTTCACCGAACAGGCAATGGGCTTGCTGCGATAACGGATGCGGACCGTCAGCTCCTCATTTCCGAATACCTCCGCCTCGTCGATCAGGTTGTCTTGCTCCGCCAACATATATTCCGTCTTGAGCTGTTCGGCATCGCCCAGCATCACCGTATTCTTCTGCGGATTGATTTTCAACACATAAGCCGGCTTGCCCAATGCTATCTCCAGCCCCTTCCGCTGTCCGACGGTGTAGTAAGGAAAACCTTTATGCTCTCCCAGCTTCACTCCTTCCGAATTCACAAACCAGCCCGGACCGACTTCCTTGTCTATTTCAGGAGAATATTCGCGCAGAAAGTCCCGGTAATCCCCTTTTATGAAACACACTTCCATACTCTCGCCCTCTTCCGCCTTCAGCGCATAGCCTTTGCCACGCAGATAATCGCGCACCTGCAATTTTGTATATGTACCCAGCGGAAAAAGGCAACGTCTCAAGACATCCTGCCCCAGTCTCCAAAGAAAATAAGACTGGTCTTTCTTTTCATCATCTCCGGCAACTATATATATTTTCCCGTTCCGTTCTTCCAAACGGGTATAATGTCCGGTAGCGATGTACCGGCAATCCAGCCTGTCCGCCCATTCCGTAAGGATGCGGAACTTAAACAACGGGTTGCACATCACACAAGGATTGGGCGTCCGCCCCTGCCGGTATTCGTCAATAAAGTTCCGGACAATCACTTCGCGGAAAGCCTTGCGCTCATCTGCCACATAATGCTCAATGCCCATGCTTTGGGCAAGCTGACGGGCCTCCGACGGCTCGTCGCCCCACACCCACATCGTAAGGCCGACAATTTCGTACCCCTGCTCCCGCAGCATCAAACATGTAGCGGTACTGTCAATACCACCGCTCATTCCAACCAACACTCGCTTCTCTGCCTTGTTCATATCCCGGATATCCATTGTTTAGTTTACAAAGATAACAATAATCGGTGAGATATGGAAAAGTAGAGCAAAGTTATTGAGAAATAGGCTTTTTGAGAAAATAGTTTCTGTAACCGGATGACGGGAAAAGCCAAGTCTGAACCAAGTTAGGACTTCGCTACGTTACCGATTCGTTACCCTGCATAATTGGTGGTATCGGCGCTTAGGAAAAACAGCGAAATGCACTATTATATAGTGAGTTACTGACAACTCACGCAACAATTCCGGTAACGGATAATAATTGCGCCGTTCCTCTGCTATTTGCGTATCGACGAAGGACTCTTCACCAAGTAATTTTGAAACCAAAAAAGTTCAGAAAGATGAAGAGTACATTTTCAGTTATCTTCTACCTCAAACGGCAGGTAGTGAAAAAAGACGGTACAGTGCCCGTCATGGGACGTATCACGGTGGACGGAAGCCAGACACAATTCAGTTGCAAGTTGTCTGTCGATCCGAAGTTGTGGGACACCAAAGGCGGGCGTGTCACGGGCAGAAGCACGGCGGCACTCGAAACGAACCGCCTGCTCGACAAGATGCGCGTGCGCATCAACAAACACTATCAGGAAATCATGGAGCGTGACAACTACGTCACGGCGGAAAAGGTCAAGAACGCCTTTCTCGGACTTGAACACCGCTACCATACCTTGATGCAGGTATTCAACCGGCATAATGAGGACTACGAGAAGCAGGTGGAGGCGGGCATGAAAGCCAAAGCCACGCTTTCCAAGTACAAGACAGTGTACAAGCACCTGCAAGAGTTCCTCAACATCCGCTACCATGTGAAGGACATCGCCTTGAAGGAGCTTACCCCTGCATTCATCTCCGACTTCGAGATGTTCCTCCGCACGGACAAGCATTGCTGTACCAATACCGTATGGCTGTACGTGTGCCCGCTGCGGACGATGGTGTTCATCGCCATCAACAACGAGTGGCTCACGCGCGACCCGTTCCGGGAGTACGAAATCAAGAAGGAGGAAACGACCCGCAGCTTCCTGACGAAAGACGAAATACGGCAGTTGATGGAAGGGAAACTGAAGAACGCCAAGCAGGAACTTTACCGCGACCTATATCTGTTTTGCGCATTCACGGGCTTGTCCTTCGCCGATATGCGCAATCTCACAGAGGAAAATATCCGAACCTACTTCGACGACCATGAGTGGATTAACATCAACCGTCAGAAAACGGGCGTGGTTTCCAATATCCGCTTGCTTGACATCGCTAAGCGGATTATCGACAAATACCGGGGATTGTGTGAGGACGGCAAGATATTTCCCGTTCCCCACTACATGACCTGTCTATACGGGATACGTGCCGTTGCCAAACGTTGCGGCATCACGAAGCATATCACGTGGCATCAGAGCCGCCATACGGCAGCCACGACGGTGTTCCTCTCCAACGGCGTGCCCATTGAAACGGTGAGTTCCATGCTGGGGCACAAAAGTATAAAGACCACCCAGATTTATGCGAAGATAACCAAGGAGAAGCTCAACCAAGACATGGAAAGTCTTGCCGCCAAGTTGAACACCATTGAGGAATTTACCGGATGTAACATCTAAAGCAGAACAGCCATGAAACGAGGAATCATTATCATAGAGGACAAGAAGGTCAGCGTAACCGGTAACGAGGTATGGATGACCGCCACCGAAATCGCCGGGCTGTTACATGCAGGCGTTCCGGCAGTGAACGCCGCCATCAAAGCCGTCCGCAAGTCGGACGTGCTGAACGACTACGAGGTATGCCGCTACATGCGGCTTGAAAACGGTTTGTATGCCGATGTGTATGCCCTTGAAATCATCATCCCCATCGCCTTCCGGCTGAACACCTACTGCACGCACATGTTCCGAAGGTGGCTGGTGGAGAAGGCTCTTGCCAAAGAAAAGCAGCAGGCATACGTGATGCTCATCCACAAGGCCAACCGGTATTGCTGAACACACAAAGACATTGATGATGCCGACAACACAAAGAGGAAACGGACAGCTCCACGACTGGGGTTGTCCGTTTCCTCTTTGTGCATACAGCCGCCTTATCTCACACTTTCAGCGGTTTTCTATAATTTGCTTCCAACACTTCGCGCAGTCCCGATTCCGGATAAAGCACCTTTCCTGCCAGCAGGATAAAAGGCAATATCCTGTTGTTGCGGTATTCCTGCAAGGTGCGGCGGCTCACGCGGAGCAGCTCCGCCACTTCCTTGTCCGTCAGGTATCGCTCCCCATCCAATGGCGGACGGTAACTTTCCAAAAAATCGGAGAGCCATTTGGATTCCTTCCGCATCTTTTGCAGCAATACGGCTACTGATTCACAATCCATCGTGATAACATTGTTGTCTTCGTTCATAATCATATCCGTTTTAAGTCAGACAAGGCTATCTGTCAGTGGGGCAAATCGTACCGATAAGCGGGATGAGCCTTTTCACATCTTCCGGCTTGTAGTAAAAACGGAAGCCGATTTGCGAATAACCGATAAAGCCCCTGTCACGCAGTTTCTGCAACGTGCGTTGGCTGATTCTCAACTGCCCACAAACCTCTTCGCCCGTGAGCCACTTGCCGAGCCTTTTGGCATCCCCCTTGCGCTGCAAGGCGGCGACCTTCTCCACGAAGGCATCCGTTTGTGCCACCATTTCCTCGAAGGTCTTTTTCTCGATAGATACTATTTCCATATACAAAACGATTTTTGAATTTGCTGCAAAGGTAACGGCACGGGCTGAAACGCCCATCGGTTTTGTCTGAATGGCAGCTTGCTGCGCCGATTGTCCGGGTTGCGGAGCCTTTTTCATAAAAATCTTACGTGAGTCACGTAGTGAGTTGTTAAAGCCGCCCTTTTCCATTGCCGAACTTTGCCGCAGAAACAATAAAACAAGCGCATATATGAAAGTGATAACGATTGAAAGTTCCGCATACCGGACTATGCTGGAACAGATAGCGGAGATAGCAGGATATGTCCGCGAAGCGAAAGAAGAGCGACGGCGGAAGGAGGCGGAAACGAAAGACCGCCTGCTCAATACGGCACAAGCCGCCGAACTGCTGAACGTGAGTACCCGTACCCTGCAACGGATGAGGGACGACCATCGCATAGAATATGTGATAGTACGCGGCACTTGCCGTTACCGCCTCTCCGAAGTGCAAAGATTGCTGGAAGGAAACACGGTCAGAAGCAAGGAAGAAACAGTGGGAGCCCTGCTGCACAACTATTCGTTGCGGACGGGCGGCAAGAAAACCGACAAAGGAAGGAGGAAATGAGCTATGGAACTGCTTACCCGCAACAGTTTCGAGGGATGGATGCAAAAAATCCTCGAACGCCTCGACCGTCAGGACGAGCTTCTGCTGGCTATGAAGGCGCAGGGACAACAACCGCCGTCCCTGTCCGAAGGCATCCGCCTTTTCGACAATCAGGACCTGTGCATGCTCCTCCAGATCAGCAAGCGCACCCTGCAACGCTACCGCAGTGAGGGCGCACTCTCCTACAAGACCTTGGGCAAGAAAACCTATTACAGCGAAACGGACGTGTTGGATTTCCTTTCCAAACATGTGAAGGACTTCCGGCAGAACGACATCGAGTTCTACAAGGCACGCATCCGCAATATGTTCAATAAATAACCAATTAAAATTTAATCAGATGGCAAAGAAAAAAGACGAAAAGGACGTGCTGATTGTCCGTGACGAGAAGACGGGCGAGATCAGCGTGGTAGCCGGACTGAATGCGGACGGCACGCCCAAGCGCACCCCCGCCAAGGCGGAGAACGCGCAGAGTTTCCTGCAATTCGACCGGCACGGAGACGTGCTGGACAACTTCTTCAGGAACTTCTTCCGCCAGTGCAAGGAACCCAGCCGCTTCGGTTTCTACCGGGTTGCGGCAGAGCAGGCCGACAATCTGCTGGAAGTGATGAAGGAGCTGCTGAAGAACCCCGAAGCCTACAGTGAACTGCTTGCACCCCACAAGGTGGACACTTCCGGCTACGAGCAGAAAGTGCAGGAGGAACAGCAACAGCAAAAACAAGAAGAACAACAACCCGATCAGGGAAATAAAGAAAATCAGGAAGAGCCTAAAAATCAAGAAGAAATGGAACAGAAACAAGAACAGAATCAGGAAGCCACGCAGCAGACGCAGGGCAGACAGGGCTACCAGTCCATCGACGAGAACAGAATCAACTGGCAGGAGCTGGAAGAGCGTTGGGGCGTGAAACGCGACGAGCTTGAAAAGTCCGGCGACCTTCAGAAGATGCTCAACTACGGTAAATCAGACTTGGTGAAGGTCACGCCCAATTTCGGCGGCGAGGCATTCGAGCTGGACGCCCGCCTCTCCTTCAGAAAGGACGGCGAGGGCAATGTCAGCCTTGTGCCGCACTTCATCCGCAAGGAGCAGAAACTGGAAGAGTACAAGGAACACAAGTTCTCCGACGAGGACCGCAAGAACCTCCGCGAGACGGGCAACCTCGGCAGGGTCGTGGACCTCGTGGACAGGGAAACGGGCGAGATTATCCCCTCATTTGTCAGCATCGACCGCAAGACGAACGAGATTACGGATGTGCCGGCAAGCAAGGTGCGCATACCGGAGCGCATCGGCAACACGGAAATTACCAAGCAAGAGCAGGACATGCTCCGTGCCGGGCTGCCCGTGTGCGACAAGCTCATCGAGCGCAAGGACGGCAGGAAGTTCGTCACCACCCTGCAAGTGAACGTGGAACAGCGCGGTGTGGAGTTCGTGCCGGGCACCGGCAGGTCGCCACGTACCGCACAGACGCAGGAAGCCAAGGAGAATCCCACCCAAGCACAAGCGCAGGCGCAAGGTACGGAAAATGCCGCCGGCACGAACAAGGAGCAACGCCGTAACACATGGACCAACGAGGACGGCAGCATCCGCCCCATCAGCAAATGGAGCAATGTCAGTTTTACCGACCAGCAGAAAGCCGACTACGTGGCGGGCAAAGCCGTGAAGCTGGAGAACGTGACCGACAAGCAGGGCTTCCATGCTACGATGTACATCAAGTTCAACCCGGAAAAGGGACGCCCGTACCGCTACGACACCAATCCCGACAACGCGCAGCAGGTCGCCCCAAGCAACGAGAGCCGCACGCAGGTGGCCGTGAACAACGAGGGCAAGACCAACGAGGCGACCAAGAACCTGAATGAGCCGTTGCAGAAAGGACAGACCGCCCCGAAAGACAATAACCAGCAACGGCAGCAGGAAAATCAACAAAAAAGGACGGGCAAGGGCATGAAGATATAATATCCCCAAGCCCGCCACTAAATCCAAAAAATCCGAAGTAAGAAAAAAACAATCAAACAACAAGAAAAATGAAGACAATCATTGCAGAAAAGCCCAGTGTGGCACGTGAAATCGCCCGCATCGTGGGCGCGACAAAGAGAGAGGAAGGTTATTTCGAGGGAGGCGGCTATGCCGTGACATGGGCGTTCGGACACCTCGTCCAGCTTGCCATGCCTGACGGCTACGGTGTGCGCGGATTCGTCCGTGACAACCTGCCCGTCATCCCCGAAACCTTCACGCTCATCCCCCGTCAGACCAAGACGGAGAAGGGCTACAAGCCCGACAGCGGCGTGACGGCGCAAATCAAGGTCATCGCCCGCCTTTTCAACGAAAGCGAGCAGATAGTCGTGGCGACCGATGCCGGGCGCGAAGGAGAGCTTATCTTCCGATACCTCTACCACTATATCGGATGTTCCACCCCGTTCGTCCGCCTCTGGATAAGTTCGCTTACCGACAAGGCCATCCGTGAAGGACTGCGTAACCTCGAAAACGGAAGCAAGTATGATAACCTTTTCCTTGCCGCCAAAGCGAGAAGTGAATCCGACTGGCTCGTGGGCATCAACGGCACGCAGGCACTCACCATCGCCGCCGGATACGGCACATATTCCGTCGGACGTGTGCAGACCCCCACATTGGGAATGGTGTGTGAACGTTATTGGGAAAACTGCCGTTTCACACCCGAAGCCTTCTGGCAGCTCCATTTTGCCGTGGACGGCAGTAGTGACGGGACAGTGAAATTCTCCTCGTCCGAGAAATGGAAAGAGAAAGAACCGGCAACGGCACTATATAATAAAGTAAGAGAAGAAGGCACAGCCACCGTCACAAAAGTAGAGCGCAAGGAAAAGACGGAAGAAACTCCACTCCTGTTCGACCTGACCACACTCCAGAAAGAGGCCAACGCCAAGCATGGCTTCACGGCGGAGCAGACGCTTGGAATCGCACAGAAGCTCTACGAGAAGAAACTCATCACCTATCCGAGAACGGGAAGCCGGTACATTCCCGAAGATGTGTTCTCCGAAATACCCAAACTGCTTGCCTTCATCGGTGCGATGCCCGAATGGAAAGGCAAGGTGCAGGCGAAAGCGCAGCCGGCACGCCGCAGTGTGGACAACGGCAAAGTGACCGACCACCATGCCCTGCTTGTTACGGGCGAGAAGCCGCTGTTCCTCTCCAAAGAGGACAACACCGTCTATCAGATGATAGCCGGACGCATGATAGAGGCTTTCTCGGAGAAATGTGTCAAGGACACCACTACTGTTACAGCGGAGTGTGCCGGAGCGGAGTTCACGGTAAAAGGCAGTGTCATCAGGCAAGCCGGATGGCGTGCGGTCTATGGCGAGGAGGACAAGGAGGAAATCTCCATCCCCAACTGGCAGGAAGGCGACACGCTGACACTGAAAGGCTGCTCGATCACGGAGGGAAAGACCAAACCCAAGCCGTTGCACACCGAAGCGACCTTGCTTTCGGCTATGGAAACGGCAGGCAAGGAGATTGAGGACGACGCGCTCCGTCAGGCATTGAAGGATTGCGGCATCGGCACGCCCGCCACCCGTGCGGCGATTATCGAAACACTCTTCAAGCGCGGCTATATGGAACGCTGCAAGAAATCGCTCGTGCCTACCGAAAAAGGGCTTGCTCTTTATTCGATAGTGAAGACGATGCGCATCGCCGATGTCGCCCTGACAGGCGAATGGGAAAAGGAACTGGCACGCATCGAGCGCGGGGAGCTGCCCGCCGATACCTTCCGCAAGGAGATAGAGGCGTACACGAGGGAGATTACCTCGGAACTGCTCTCATGCGACAAGCTCTTCGCCCGCAAGGATTCCGGCTGCAAGTGTCCCAAGTGCGGAACGGGAACGATGCAGTTCTACGGCAAGGTCGTCCGTTGCGACAATGCGGAGTGCGGACTGCCCGTTTTCCGACAGAAAGCGAACCGCACCCTTTCCGATGACGAGATCAAAGACCTGCTTACCGAAGGGCACACGAAACTGCTAAAAGGCTTCAAGAGCAAGCAGGGCAAAAGCTTTGATGCCATCGTTGCCTTTGACGGGGAGTTCAATACGACTTTTGTGTTCCCAGAAAGGAAAACGACCAAGAAATTTTCAGGACGGAAGAAATAATAGTAACTTTTGATAAGTCAGGCTGCATCCGGGCAATAGAAATAAACGGGTTTATTTCGTATTGTCTTCGATTTGAATAAAATCCTCACGCTCACAAATGTAAATATGATTTTCATTTGTTTCGCTTAATCGGATTTTTGCGCTAACTTTGCCACTGGTTCAGAGTAATGGATTGTTCTTCGATACCGGATTACACTCATACTTTGGATTTAGTGGTGGCACTCGGAGGGATACCGAGTGCCTTTTTTCTTCCTTCCTCAAATATGATTATCCCATTCATTCATCCACTAAATTCCAAAGTAATGAACAACAAGAAGAAAAACGAGGGTCAGACCGACTTTTCCTATTACGGTCTGTACCTGCTTGACTACCTCCGCAACAACCGGTTTGAACAGGCAACCGATACCGCCTTTATCCGTGAGCGTGCCGACCGCGCCGCCGAAACGTATGAACAGGCACGGCTTGACGGCTATCCCACCGAGGGCGCACAGGAACTGGCAATGAACATCCTGCTGCGCGGGCTTCACTACTCCAAGCATGCCATCCTCCGCGAAGTCGTGGAAAGCGAGTTTGCCGATGATGTGCCGGAGGATAAGCAGGATGGCTTCATTGCCGGACTGCTTCCGCTCGTGGATGCGGTGTTCTCCATTTACGACCTCTCGGACGACAACTTCGCCCTGTCGCCCGACTACGACCTGCTGCGCACGGAGCTGACGGGAGCCGTCGTACTTTACATCGAAGAGTATGGCGTTTAACCGCAAGCAGAGATTACGGGACAACATCGAGGCGATACGGACGGCATTCATCCTTGACAGGGAACAGCGTACCCCCACCGCACGCGAAAGGCTGCTGCTGGAGCGTTACTGCGGCTTCGGAGGGCTGAAGTGCATACTGAACCCCGCCAAGGAACTGACGGATGCCGTCCATTGGGCGAAATCAGACCTCGAACTGTTTGCCCCTACGGTGGAGCTGCACAGACTGGTGCGCGAGAACTGCCGTGACGAAATGGAATACAAGCGGTACATGGACGCGATGAAGCAGTCCGTACTGACCGCCTTCTACACTCCGCCGGAAATAACCGATGCGATTGCCGACGTGCTGCACGGGCACGGCATACGCCCCGACCGTGTGCTTGAACCCTCGGCAGGCATGGGCGCATTCGTGGATGCGGTGCTGGGCTACAAGCCGGATGCCGATATAATGGCATTTGAAAAAGACCTGATGACGGGCCGGATTCTGAAACACCTGCATCCCGATCAGAAAGTGCGGGTGCAGGGATTCGAGAAGATAGAAAAGCCGTTTACCGGCTACTTCGACCTTGTCATCTCCAACATTCCGTTCGGTGATGTGGCGGTGTTTGACCCGGAGTTTACGGGCAGCCACGACCCTGCAAGGCGTTCCGCCGCGAAGACGATACACAACTATTTCTTTCTGAAGAGCCTCGACACGGTGCGCGAGGGCGGCATTGTGGCGTTCATCACCTCGCAAGGGGTGCTGGATGCTCCATCCAACGCGCCCATACGCGAGTATATGATGAAACATGCCAATCCGGTGGGTGTCGCACGCCTGCCGAACAATCTTTTCACGGACAACGCAGGCACGGAAGTGGGCAGCGACCTGATCATCCTGCAAAAGAACAGCGGAAAGAAACGGGAACTGTATGATTATGAGGAAATGTTCATACAGACAGGGAAGACCCCGATCGGCAGTTTCGAGAACGGATATGTCGGCAGCATCGGCATGATTCCCCATTCCGACCTAATAAGAAGTACAGACCCTTACGGGAAACCTGCCTATAAAATCATGCACCGGGGCGACATTGAACAGATGGCGGAGGACTTGCGGGAGCATTTAAGCATTGAAATGCTAAAGTTTGACAAGAAACTGTATGACAGGCACAGTCTTCATCCTGCGCAAAGTAAAAGCACGGAAGGTGAAATTGTCTCCACTCCCGAAATACAGCCGCATATTGAAAATGTAACGAACTCCGAAACGGTGGCAAAACCGGAAGAAGTAACGCCACAGCCCACAGACGAAAAGCCGGAGATAGAGCCACACCGCCCGATGAAGCATTCGGACGGTGTGCAGCTCTCCCTGCTTGACCTTTTGGGAATGACCGAAGAAGTCAGCAAGGAGGAAGCTTCCAAGAAGAAAAAGGCAGCGAAAAAGGAAAGTGCCGCAAAGCGTACCGCGTCCAAACCGAAAGTGCAGGTTACACCGAAGGTTACGAATATACCTCCGCATACCACCTCTGTTTCTCCGGCTGAAAAGAAAACGGACGAGAAAAAGGAAGTGGAGGAAGCGGATAAGCAAAGCGATCCAGACGACATCTATGCTTCCATTAACTGGGAAGACAATCCGCCCATCAACGGTTTCTATGAAATGATGATGGATATGACACCTGAAAAGCGCAAGGCTCTTCGGCAAGTGGCGGAACGGCACAGGCAGGAACAATCGAAAGCACCCACCGTACAACAGGCGGAACACGATACGGAGGTGAAAAAGCAGGAGGAAGTCTTGGATATGAAACCGCGTCCCTATCACCGCACGCCTGAAATGCACCTGCGTGAAGGGTCGCTGGTGGCAAACAGGGCACGCGACATCGGGTATCTGAAAGACATCACTCCCTACGGTGCGACATTCCAGCCGATCGGACTGACCGGTTATCAGAAAGAAAAGGCACTGCTGTATGTATCAGTCCGTGACGCATACGAGAGGCTGTACCGCTATGAATCGAACAGACACGAGGCAAATCCCCAGTGGCGTGAACACCTGAACACCTGCTACGATGAATTTGTCATGCGCTACGGCAACCTGAATGCCAAGCAGAATGTGAAACTGGTGATGATGGATGCCGGCGGACGCGATGTCCTTTCGCTGGAACGTGCGGAGGGCGGCAGGTTTGTGAAGGCGGACATCTTTGAACGCCCCGTATCCTTCGGGGTGGAGTCCGCCGTGAATGCCGGGACACCGGAGGAAGCGCTTGCAGCATCGCTCAACCGGTTCGGAACGGTCGATCTCGATTATATGAGGGAGATAACCGACGGCACGGAGGAGGAACTGCTCCAAGCCCTGAAAGGGCGCATCTTCTACAACCCGCTCGTAACCGGTTACGAAATCAAGGACAGGTTCATCGCCGGGAACGTGATAGAGAAGGCGGAACGAATCGAAAATTGGATAAATGCCAATCCCGAAAATGAACATATGCCTGAAGTGAAGGAGGCACTGGAAGCATTGAAAGAAGCCGAACCGCAGCGGATTGAGTTTGAAGACCTCGACTTCAACTTCGGTGAACGATGGATTCCCACGGGCGTGTATGCCGCCTACATGAGCCATCTTTTCGACACGGACG
>OGPX01001174.1_pt1 | contig 18396 bp, 17 predicted proteins | sample 1553101 | NCBI WGS metagenome assembly OGPX01 (sample SAMEA2579964, study PRJEB22360) | human gut metagenome | biome: human gut; feature: human-associated habitat; material: faeces | place: Denmark | collected 2008/2010
CACGCTGCCGTCGACTCTGACAGAACTATATTCTCTATCAAGAGACACATGGGTACGGACTATCGCAAGAAGATTGACGGAAAGTATTATACCCCCCAGGAAATCTCTGCATTTATACTTATGAAGTTAAAGGAAGACGCCGAAGATTTCTTGGGACAGCCTGTGACAGACGCTGTTGTAACTGTGCCTGCCTATTTTACTGACGCTCAGAGACAGGCTACTAAAGACGCCGGTAAGATTGCCGGGCTTAACATATTAAGAATTATCAACGAGCCTACTTCTGCCGCTCTCGCGTACGGACTTGACAATGGTATGGCACAGAAGGTTCTTGTGTATGATTTAGGTGGTGGAACTTTTGATGTGTCTGTTATCGATATCGGTGATAATGTCATTGAAGTTCTTGCAACTTCAGGTGACAATCACTTAGGTGGTGATGATTTCGATGAAAGAATAGTTAATTATCTTGTCGAACAGTTTAAGATAAGTGACGGTATCAATCTTTCAAAGGACGTCTCTGCAATGCAGCGTTTAAGGGAAGAAGCTGAGAAGGCAAAGAAGGAGCTGTCTTCTTCTGTGACAACTAATATTAATCTTCCTTTTATAGCTATGTCTAAGGACGGACCGCACCACATTGATATCACTTTATCAAGACAGACATTTAATGAGCTTACTGCTGACCTTGTAGACAGAACAATCACCCCTGTTGAGAATGCACTGCATGATGCAGGTCTTTCCAAGACAGACATTAATATGGTTTTATTGGTTGGTGGTTCTACAAGAATCCCTGCTGTTGCTGATAAAGTAAGACAGCTTATGGGAAAAGAGCCATCAAGAAATCTTAATCCTGATGAATGTGTAGCCCTTGGTGCTGCCGTTCAGGGTGGCAAGCTTGGAAATCAGCTTCAGGCCGGTTCTGCTGCTTCTGAAATCATACTTATGGATGTAACTCCAATGTCTCTTTCTATTGAGACTATGGGCGGAATTGCAAGCAGGCTTATTGAAAGAAACACTACTATTCCTACAAGACACAGCCAGATATTTACTACTGCCGGCAATTTCCAGACATCCGTTGATATCAAAGTTTTTCAGGGTGAACGAAAGTTTACAAGAGACAACAAGCTGCTTGGCAACTTCCGTCTTAACGGTATTAAGCGTGCAATGGCAGGAGTCCCACAGATTGAAGTAACATTTGATATTGATGTTAATGGTATTGTCAATGTATCTGCCAAGGATTTAGGCACCGGAAGAGAACAGAGCATTACTATTACTTCAAGCTCTAACATGACCGAAGAAGAGATTGCAAAAGCCCGCTGGGAAGCCGAAATCTACAGCAAGCAGGACGAAGCATACCAGAGTTTCATTGACATAAGGGAGGATGCTGTAAAGACTCTTAATGAGGCTAACAACGCACTTGCCGCCAATAAAAAGGTCTGGGAGAAGGATAAGAAAAAGAATGTTAAGGCTCAGATTGGGCATCTTGGCAAGCTTATATCTAAAGCACCTATTGATAAGCTTAATGAGGAGAAGGCCGCTTCCCTGCATGAGGCTGCGGAAGCTGTGAAAGAAGCTTTAAGGTAGTGGCGAAAAAGACCAGTTCAGATATTTCCCGAACTGGTCTTTTTTATTTACTCTGCTTTCTTTCCTTTTACATTAACTATGCAGATTCCTATGCACACTAATACTAACGCTATTAATGCATTTATTCCAAGCTCTCTGCTTCCTTCTCCAAGCCACCAGGCTGAAAGAAGTACACCGAATACAGGGTTGGTAAACCCGAAGATTGCCACTTTAGATACCGGGTTATGCTTTAACAGTATTCCCCATATTGAGTAGGCTACGGCTGATATGCATGCGAGATAGAATAACATTAGTATTGCTGATACTGACACGTGTGTAATTCTACCGCCCATCACAAGTCCTAATATAATCATTACTATTCCACCGAATATGAACTGATAACCGCTCAACATTACCGGATTGTCTTTCTTTGAATAGTTCTTCATAAGACATGATGAAAATGCATATGACAACGCACATAAGAAAAGGCTTCCGTCACCCATAATGCTTAAGTTCATGTCGATTTTCTGTCCATTCATGCTGACTACTATAACACCTGCAAAACCAATCACACAGCCAATTATTTTTTTCAGATTCAGTTTTTCCTGTCTGAATATAATTGTCGATACAAGTATTACGAAAAATGTGTTAGAACCGTTAATTATTGACGCTTTCACTCCGCTATTGTGTGCAAGTCCGATATAGAAGAATATGTACTGCAGAATTGTCTGGAACATTGCAAGCTTTACTATACTTGGTACACTTGATTTCGTTGGAAGCAGCATTTTTCTGTTAAGAATACTTCCAATTAAGATTGTTAGTACTCCTGCCAGCACAAATCTTGTTCCTGCAAATAATACCTGTGTCCATGTTTCACTTGACGGTATCTTAAACAGTGCATATCCTAATTTGATACAAGGCGATGCGCTTCCCCAAAGGAATGTACACACAAGTGCAAGGGCGCACACCACCCATGTTTTCTGTAAAAAATCTTTTTTCTCGTTTGTTTTTTCCATGATTAATCTCCTGTTTTTCTAATATTATTGCTAATTATAATGTCATTCATAATCTGACAGGTTTTCTCCCTGACACCTGCCATTTCCATATAATCTGAAAATCTTTTTGCAACATCTTCTATATACGATATTATTGCATCACATTTTCTCTTGCTTACTCCCATGTTTATTCCACATTTTATCAAATCACCATAACTTATATCTGAACTTTTTCCATTTATAAGCATCTGATGTGCTTTCAACCACATATTACTGCTGTCATATGCAAATGTGACATCATATGCTGGTGACAATCTCCAGACACCATTCTTATCCATCAGAAAAGAAACATTTTTTACATGATCATCCTGATTAATCAGAATAACATTAAAAACCATTCTTCTATAAAATTGTTCCACATCTGAATATGGTATACCTAGTCTATTCATATAATATGCTGCCTGTTCATAACTGCATAATCCCGGAATATTGTAATCTATATGTGAAATTGCTCCTAATGTCTGCATATGAATTTTTTTATTATTGTTCCTATCGAAACGTTTAGTTATAAAATGTGCATATCCGGCATCTTCAAGCAGACGGCATTCATTCATAATTACCCCCGCTGCTTTTGCCATAAGATAATATCCGTATTCTATTCTTGTATATTCTACTGAATCTTCCAGATTATGATCCCCATTTTTAGATACTCCATCAAACTTCATAAGCCAGTATTCAAATCCATCACCAGCATTAATCTGTCCACTTTTTATTTCTCCCGTATCTTCATTCCATGCAATCAGTGCCTTTGCTCTTGCACCACCTGCAGATGTTCCCAATAGCACAAGCTGGCTATATCCAGCATTATCTTTCAGATTAATCAGCTTATCTTTTCTGTCAGATAATACATCAGATGCAAACTCTACCATTTTAGATATATTAACATCCTCCATTGTACTGTCAAACGGACTTGTTGCTGGTATATATTCTAATGCCCCCATACCTCTTTTTCCTGTATAGCATAGTCTGTCTATAACATTAAATTCACTAATTGATTTTCCCTGTTCAGCCAGCCATCTGTCTATAATTTTATTACCAAATTTATCTGGAAGCGAATCCGCTATCAATCCAGGTGCTCCATGAAATGCTGTCCTTGCAAGTTCCGGAAATTCATACACTCTTTCTGATAATGGCATATGTATAGGTGATACCTCAATGTTACTCTTTAAAAAATCTTTATCATATTCAAATGCAACAACCCCATTTGCTTCATTCATATGAATTATTCCAATTCTTGTGCCCCAAAGCATTACCTCCGCTGTATTTATCATTCATCTTCCCCCCATTTAAATCCAGTATCTGCTTTTCTTTTTGCAGATGCTCTCTGCCTTGTTTTAACATTTTTCAAATAAGATGATGGCCGGTTGTTCATATCTGGTATCACATTCACGAAATTATTCATAAGCTCCATCGCATTCATTAATTTCATAAAATTAACAAGACTTATATCTTCTCCACTTTCAAACCGAGTAATACTTCTTAATGAAACGCCTGATTTATCCGAAAGTTCTTTCTGTGTTAATGGATAACTTATCCTATATGCCTTAAACCTGATAACAACTTCCTCATAATCACTAATCATAATTAAACATCTCCTAATCCATAAATCTTATATATCTTATTCAAATGTTTTTTGTATTATATCATATCAATAATTAATTAGCAATATATGGCGCATTAAGCCATATTTTAGTACTTAATACGCCATATATTGCTAGTTATTTTTTATTTTGTGTGGCAGTCTTACCCGCAGAATTTTTCTTTTAAACATCTGGCTGTTAAAAGGTATCACAGGATAGATATAGCTTTTTCCTGATATTGTCCTGTTAAAGCATACAAGAACTATTGCAAATATGACTCCTGCCAGAAGTCCGATTCTTCCAAAGAACTGGACAAGAATCAGATTAACTATTCTTATGAATTTTAATGCATATCCCATCTCAAAACTTGCCTGTGAGTAAGTTCCAACCGTTACAACTGCCATATAAAGAAGCGATTCTGAATTAAACCACCCGGACTCCACAGCGTATTCTCCCACAACAATACCGGCAAGAATACTCAAAGGTGTCGACAGCATTCCTGGCGTATTGACCGCCGCCAGCTTAAGCCCGTCAACTGCAAGTTCAAGAATAAAAAGCTGCAATATAACTGGAACCGTTATATCCTCACTTATCGTTATGAATTTCAACCATTCAGGCACCCACTGTGGATTGCTTTCAAGCAAAAGCCACACAGGTGTAAGAAAAACAGTCAGCAATGTAAAGAAGAACCTCGACAGTCTTATATAAGTTCCTATCATTGGCGAAAAATTAAAATCATCTGCTTCTTCTATTATATCAAATACATTTGTTGGAATTATCATTACTGCAGGTGATGTATCTACCATAATAACTATATTTCCATCAAAAAGTGCTGCTGCAGCGGTATCGGGTCTTTCGGAATATTTATACTTAGGAAACGGATTAATCCATTTTCCCTTAAACATACATTCCGCAAGGCTCTCTATATTCATAGTGAGCGCCTCAACCTCTATGCTGCTTATCAGATTCTCAATTCTTTCAAGCAGCTTCTTATCAACCTTATCATCAATATAGCACACGGCAACATCTGTCCTGGAGCGCTCCCCTACAGTATACATTTCCATTGAAAAGCGGCTATCCCTTATTCTTCTTCTTAAAAGTGCTGCATTGCACACAAGCGTCTCGACAAATCCGTCTCTTGAGCCACGCAGAACCTTGTCTTTGTAAGGCTCTGTAACTGAACGCATCGGATAAGTACGGCAGTCAATAAGTATACATTCGTCAAAGCCATCTATTATCATGACTGTCTGTCCTGAAAGAAATGCCTTCTCTACTTCGTCATAATGTCCGTTTTTTTCAATTTCTGTATACGGCATTCCTACTTCTAAGAATGTATCTATATCCTTTATGTCCGATTCTTTCAATGAATAAAAAAACTGCACCAGTTTTTCAATTGTTTCTTCCTGTACGAATCCATCTATAAAGTAAAAATGTGTTCTCTTCCCACCTATTAATACATCTCTTTGCAGAATGTCAAAATTCCTGTCCACTCTTAACTTTTCATTCATCATGCGGACATTCATGTCTATGTTAGTTGTAAAATCAGTCATGCTTACTCCTTTCACCAGCACATTTTCACCCGCACTTTAAAGCACCTTTCGATATCCCATATTGCCGCTAAATCCCTTCAAAGCACGAAAAGGGCAGGACTTACGCCCTGCCCTTATAGAATGTCCACATTTGACACATTTATTCTGCTATTAGTTCTCAAAAAGTGATGTTGAGTAATATCTGTCGCCGCTGTCCGGAAGCAGTGCAACGATTGTCTTACCTTCGTTCTCTGGTTTCTTAGCCCACTCGATTGCTGCGTAAAGTGCCGCACCAGCTGATATTCCAACCAGAATTCCCTCTGTGTGTGATATCAATCTGGCATACTCGAATGCGTCATCATTATCAACTGGAACTACGCTGTCATATATCTTAGTGTTAAGAATTTCTGGAACAAAGCCTGCTCCAATTCCCTGAATCTTATGTGGTCCCGGCTTGCCCTGTGAAAGTACCGGTGAAGTTGCAGGCTCAACTGCAATTATCTCAATCTTGTCATTCTTAGACTTAAGATATTCACCAACACCTGTAATTGTTCCGCCTGTACCAACACCTGCAACAAATGCATCAACTTCTCCATCTGTATCATTCCATATCTCAGGACCAGTTGTTCTTCTGTGTGCATCCGGGTTAGCAGGATTAACAAACTGTCCGGCAATCATGCTTCCTTCAATCTCATTCTTTAATTCTTCTGCCTTGGCAATAGCACCTGTCATTCCCTTATAGCCAGGAGTAAGTACAATCTCTGCACCATATGCCTTAATTATATTCCTTCTTTCAACACTCATAGTCTCTGGAAGAACTATTATTGTTCTGTAACCCTTTGCTGTTGCAATAGCAGCAAGTCCGATTCCTGTATTGCCAGATGTGGGCTCAATAATTGTTGCACCGGGCTTAAGAATACCTTTCTCCTCTGCATCTTCAATCATTGCCTTGGCAACTCTGTCCTTAATGCTTCCTGTTGCATTAAAATATTCAAGCTTAACAAGTACTCTTGCCTTAAGTCCAAACTTCTCTTCAATATGTCCGACTTCTACAAGTGGTGTGTTACCTATTAAATCTGCTGCTGATTTATATATCTTTCCCATACAATCCTCTTTTCTTGTGGTATTATTCCACATTTTCTAATATCAATTCATGAATCCAATCAATAAATGTTATTATTGAATGTCATTCATAAATCAGACTGTATGTTTATGCAATGCACAAACATACTATGTTTATATGTTATTATAAAACAAGGATTTTAATTTGTACAGTACTTTTTTATTTTTCTTCAAAAAAGGCGTCTTAAAACTCCTTTTTTCTCATCACACTATAGCTGATTATGTATGATATGAATAATAAGATAACCGTAAATATTATTCCCACCAGTATAAGCATAGCTATATTTACATTATCCAGAAATGCAGAGATTTTAATAAGTCTATCCATTCCAATTATTTTTCTTATAAAACACAACAGCCACTGTTCCAATAAATATAATCAGAGCTATCTTGCTCTTTTCCACGCCATATTTTATATGAACCGGAATTATACAGGCAACAAAAAGCAGCACCACAATAAGGGAAACAAACATTACTTCTCCTTCCCCTGAAATACTTATAGTCTGATTCTTTACAATCATAATCCCCAAATATATTATAAATGCCTCAACCCATGATGTTATTGTTCCTGCGATAAAAAATATGTATTTTTCAAGCACATACATTTTAGCATCAATAGGAAGCGTCATTAAAAACCTGTATCCATTATCATATTCATCATATGATATTGTTCCGACAATAACTATTATTGTAAGCATTGGAATATACCCAAGAACAAATTCAGGACTAACTTGACTATACCCAATAAAAACTGCCAGAAGAACGAAAATAATGAATACCTTTTTTCTCTGCATAATCATTCTTAAATCTTTCTCAAATAATCCCCACATTATCTATCCCCTCCTGCCATCATAAGAATAAGTTCATCTATGCCACCGTTCTCAACAGTTATATCAGGATAATTTTCCTTATAAAATGCTTTGCTGCTGACAAAACATGCATAACCGTAACATTCCTTCTTAGTCTTTAATATATAATTCTTATCAAGCTTTTCATATTGTTCTTCTTTAACCTTAACTATTCCATACTGTTCCACTATTGTATCAGTATCCTCATGTAATATTATTCTTCCATCATTAATCAGATAAACATCATCACACAGATTCTCAATATCTGAGGAAATGTGTGAAGTAATTATTATTGACCTGTTTTCATCTTCCGCCATATACTCACGAAGTATGTCAAGCACATCATTGCGTGCCTGGACATCAAGTCCTGCCGTGGGTTCATCTAAAATTAACAGTTCTGCATTATGTGTTATCGAAATAAGTATCTTTAATCTCACTTTCATTCCAGATGAAAATTCTGCAATCTTCTTTTTCATCGGAAATCTGTATTCTAGACATTTCCTCTCAAAAAAATCTTTGTTAAACCTTGGATACATTTTAGCAAGAATATGTTCTATATCATTCACACTAAGTTGTGAACAAAATCCTGAATCATCCAACAATACCCCTATTCTTTTCTTATCTTCGGCAGAAAGTTTTCCTGCTTCAACTCCGAATGTTTTAACACATCCACTATCAGGGTTGACAAGCCCTAATATAAGGCTGATAGCAGTACTCTTCCCAGCACCATTCTTTCCTATCAGACCGGTTATCATTCCTTGCTGTATATTCATTGATTGTATATCAAATATATAATCCCCATATCTCTTTTTAACATTTTCAAATGTTATCATTTAATCATCACCTATCAGCAGATTAACAATTCCAATTATTTCCTGATTGTCAAGTCCCATAGACCTTGCCCTGTCAATCACTTTCATAAAATCATCCTCCACTGCCTTTCTTCTTGCTTCGAGTGCCAGCTGTTTATCTGTAGCTGTTACATATGTTCCTTTGCCATGAACCGTTGTTACAAATCCGGCATCTTCAAGTGCATCATACGCCTTTTTTACTGTAAGCGCGCTTATGCGAAGTTCCCCTGCAAGCGTCCTTACAGAAGGAAGTGCTTCATTTTCCTTTAACTTATTTTCAAATATTTCTGACTTAATCTGCTCCATGAGCTGTTCATAAATCGGAACCATTGAAGAATGATTCAAAATAATACGCATATCATTTGTCTCCTTTACAATAAACAGTATATAACAGTTATCCTTGTGTTGTCAACTGTTATATACTGTTCATTCATTCTGTAACATCTAATATTAAAAAACGCAGCTACCACTCCATAATGATAACTGCATCTGTAATAATTACTTATTCTGTTCTTCTAGCAACTTCTTTAATCTTTCTATCTCAGCATCTTTTGCTTCAATTGCAGCATCTTTTTCCTTAAAGGATGCTTTAAGAGCCTCATTCTGTGCTTCAAGTTCTCCTTTCCGTGCTTCAAGTTCTCCATTCTGCGCTTCAAGCTTACCTTTCTGTGCTTCAAGTTCTCCATTCTGCGCTTCAAGCTTACCTTTCTGTACCTTCAGCTCATCCATCTCGTCCTTCATCCTGTCAACCATCAGCTCCGCCGTATTCCTGTCTAATATCCTCAACGCCTCAGAAAACATACTGAGCACCTCCTTTGGTCTCTCCAAATACTCATTAATATCAAGGCGTACTGATTCATCATTCACTGGTTTTTCGTCGGCTCTGCATCTGACAGCTTCCACCAGTCCGTCATATGTATGCTTTTCTGCCTCAACTATACGTTCTTTCACAATTCCAGTTTCCATAAGCTTCTTACTGCAAGCCGGGCCAATGCTGTACACCAAAACATCCTCAAGTCTGTCAATCAGCCATTTTATACGCTCCCCGCTGCTGCCACTTGTAACAATTATCCCATCAATATCTCCGCAATTCCTGCTGTCGTATTCCATACAATCATAATCCACAGGTTCGTTCCTATATACCGGAATCTTAATTAAGTTTTCATACTCCTTCATAGCTTCCTCAAGTGAACCGCTTGTGACTTCGGCACACAGATACACAATTCTGCCTGACGCAATATTCATAAGTTCTTCTCCCAGCGCCAATCCTGTAGCTTTTGACGAAACATAATCTGCCTCAATCCCACACGCTGTCCTTATAGCATTCTGCGTATTCTTCCCAACAACAGCAACCTTAACTCCTGCAGGTACCACGTTTCCTGCATTATAAGCAAACCCAGCCACAGCATTTTTACTTGTAAACACAAGCCACTGTGCATCTTTTATCTGTGTCTCAAAATCTTTAATCTTTATGTATTCAATCCTGCCAGTCACTATTTTTTCGCAGGAAAGCCCCTCCTTTGCAAGTAATTCTGCAAGGGAAGGGCTTTTATCGTACATCTGTCCGTTTTCAATATATGTATATATGTATTTACCCACAATCTACTCCAATCCAAGCATACGGGCTGCTTCGTGGCCAACCGCCTCACTGTCAGTTCCTGTAACCTCAATTCTAAGAATCCTGCTGCAATCATCATTACCAAATAACACAACCATTCGAAGGTCACCGTTATCCTTTGTCACACAGTGTGCACCAACTGGAGCATGACAGCCGCCGCCTGTTAATCTTAAAAATGTTCTTTCAGCAACAGCTTCTCTATCAGAATTATCATCTGACAAAGCATTTATCTTATCAAGAAGTTCTGTATTCACCTCTGCAGTCTCAATCGCAAGAACTCCCTGTGCCGGTGCCGGAATAACGACCTCTGGGTCAAGGTACTCTGTTATCTCCGATGACCTGCCAAGTCTGTTAAGTCCTGCTGCCGCAAGCACAATTCCATCAAGTCCGTATGAATCGTCCATAAGTTTGTTAATTCTTGTATCAACATTTCCCCTGATAGCAGTAAACTGGATATCAGGACGCAGCATTGCAAGTTGGCATGCACGCCTGAGGCTCCCAGTGCCTATAACCGCACCGGAAGGAAGTTCTGAAAAACTTCCCGCAGTCTTTAATATAAGTACATCTCTGCAATCCTCTCGTTTCCACGCCTTTGCAAATGTAAGTCCAGTCGCACATTCAGCCGGCATATCCTTCATGCTGTGAACCGCCATATCAATGCTGCCTGAAAGAAGCGCTTCCTCAATCTCCTTTACAAAAAGCCCCTTAGTTCCAATCGCAGCAAGTGGCTTATCTGTAACCTTGTCGCCTGTTGTCTTAATTATAACAAGTTCAAATGTATCCTCAGGATACGCCTCTTCCATTCTTCTCTTAACATATTCCGTCTGGACAAGTGCCAGCTTCGAACCTCTCGTTCCTATTCTGTAATGCATAATCCTCCCTACAAGCCAAACAGTCTCTCAACCATATCTTTATACTGCTGCTGTTCATTTTCTTCCACATTTTTCAATTCTTCAATCGGTTCTTTTAACAATCTGTGTAGTGACGACTTAAGAATCTTTTTTAAGATTACCCTGTCATGGTCTGAAAGGTCAATCTTGCGGTTAAGATAATCATAGCTGTCCTGTACTATCTCATCACATTTTTTGCCAAGTGACTGGATAGTTGTATCCATTCTGCTTGATGTGAGCCATTTCTTTGTTTCCGCTATATACTCATCAATCACGCACTGGCTTTCCTTTAGCAAATGTGCCCTCTCATTCTGATTAGACTTCACAATCCCACCTATCCTGTCAAGGTCAATAAGAGTAATTCCAAAAATGTCACCTGCCGATTTTTCTATATCTCTTGGTGCAGCAAGATCAAGAAGTGTCATCTTTTTACCCCCTGATAATTCAGCACATTTAATCACCAGATGAGGTGATGAAGTCGCTGAGACAACTATATCACTGCTTTTAAGTGCTTCTGTTTTCTTATCATATGCAATAACCTGAATATCTGGAAATTCCTTAAGCAGGTCCTTCGCATGCTGATAAGTTCTTGAACACACTGTTACATCAGCGCCATATTCTGCCAGATATCTTATGGCAAGAGCCGCTGTTTTGCCGCTTCCTATAACGAGTGCATGCTTTCCTGATATGCCGCATACTCTGTCTAACTCCTGAATACCGACATAGCATACAGATACCGGTTTTTCACTTACCTTGTACTCTGTCTTAATCCGCTTTGCACAGCTTACCGCTTCTCTTACTATATAATTAAGCTCTTTCCCGCTGTGTCCAAGCGTTCTTGAAAGGTCTGCCGCATCCTTTAACTGGCCTAGTATCTGATCCTCTCCAAGCACCATGCTTTCAAGTCCGGCGGCTATGCAAAACAGATATACCAGTGCTTCTTCACCGCATTTGACACCGGCTAATTTAGTATCTGAAAGTCCAAAATAATCATTGAATAAATCGGACATTACTTGTACAAATGTTTCATCCTCATACAGATAAAACACTTCGCATCTGTTGCATGTTGAAAGGCACATGCACTGGTTCACACCTGCTTCCTCTGCCTGCTGCATAAAGTCTGCTATCCCGCTGTCTGTGAATGTAATCTTATCCCTTACTGAAAGGTCTGTATTCTTATAATTAATTCCTACATATCCTAACTGCATCTGTATTCCCACTTATTATCCGAATTATTTCCTGAAGAATTCTTCCATAACCTCTATTGTACGGTTGATATCCTCATTAGTGTGTGCGTCTGATACGAACATTGCCTCAAACTGTGATGGTGCAATGTATATTCCGTTATCAAGCATATGTCCAAAGTATTCTGCATACTTCTTAGTGTCTGACTTTACTGCACTATCATAATCTTCAACTGCATCTGGTGTAAAGAATATGCTCATAAGTGAGCCAATCTGATTAACCGATACCCTTCCGGCTCCACATTTTCTTACACTGTCAGCAATACGCTTTGTCTTAGTCTCAAGTCTGTCGTATATATCCTTATTATCTCTTAAGATTCTTAAAGTCTCTAAGCCTGCTGCTGTTGCAATTGGATTGCCTGACAATGTTCCTGCCTGATATACAGGGCCGTCAGGACTTACCATACGCATAATGTCAGCTCGTCCGCCATATGCGCCGACTGGCATACCCCCACCTACAATCTTTCCAAGAGTTGTAAGGTCTGGCTTTATGTTAAAGTACTCCTGCGCTCCGCCAATTGAAAGTCTGAAGCCTGTTATTACCTCATCAAATATAAGAAGGCTTCCATTCTCCTTAGTTATGTCTCTTAAGAATTCAAGAAATCCATGTGTTGGAAGCACAACTCCCATGTTAGCTGCAACAGGTTCAACTATTACAGCAGCTATTTCGTCTTTATTGTTATCAAAAAGTTCCTTCACAGAATCACAGTCATTGTATTCTGCTACAAGTGTATTCTTAGTGTAATCAGCAGGAACTCCTGCACTGTCCGGAACTGATGTTGTAAGCGCTGCTGAACCGGCTTTTACTAAAAGTCCGTCAGAATGTCCATGATAACAGCCTCTGAACTTAATTATCTTGTCTCTTCCGGTGTAGCCTCTTGCCACACGGATTGCACTCATAACAGCTTCTGTTCCTGAACTTACAAGACGACTCACCTCCATTGTAGGAATAAGCTCATATATAAGCTCTGCCATCTCAACTTCTCTCTTGGTTGGCGCACCATATGTAAGGCCTGCTTCCGCAGCTTCCTTAACCTTTGCAATTACTCTGTCATGTGCATGGCCTAATATTCCCGGTCCCCATGAACATATGTAGTCAATCATTTCATTCCCGTCTACATCAGTAATTCTGTCTCCCTTGGCAGAAGCTATGAATCTTGGCACTCTGTCAACTGCCTTGTATGCCCTGACAGGACTGTTTACACCACCCGGCATATGTTTTACTGCTCTCTCATATAAATCCTTTGACATCTCTTCATTCATAAAACCAGCTCCTCCTGCTTAATTTAATACTGCTAAAAATGTTACTCTTCCTTTAACCATTTTGCCACATCTATAGCATGATATGTAATTATCATCTTAGCTCCGGCTCTCTTAAAGCCTGTCATATTCTCCATTACAATCTTCTTCTCATCAATCCAGCCATTCATTGCTGCTGCCTTAACCATTGCATACTCACCGCTTACATTGTAAGCAACAATCGGGATATTGAAGTTAAGCGCTATCTCTTTCATAACGTCCATATATCCGAGTGCCGGCTTTGCAATAATCATGTCTGCACCTTCTAATATGTCTTCTTCAACTTCCCTTAACGCTTCTTTTCCATTAGCCGGGTCCATCTGATATGTCTTTCTGTCACCAAATCCCGGTGCTGAATGTGCAGCATCCCTGAACGGTCCGTAATATCCTGATGCAAATTTGGCACTGTATGAACATATAGGAATATTAACCAGTCCTGCCTCATCAAGTGCATTTCTGATAACCTCAACTCTCTTATCCATCATATCACTCGGTGCAATTATATCTGCCCCCGCTTTTGCATAAGCAACTGACGCCTTTGCAAGAAGTGGCAGTGTCTCATCATTTAATATAACACCATCTTTTACAAGTCCGCAGTGTCCATGCGAAGTATACTCACACAGGCAGACATCAGCCATAATAACAAGCTCTGGATAAGCATCCTTAATAAGGCGGATTGCCCTGCACACAACACCTTTCTCGTCATATGCCTCACTTCCGACCTCATCTTTATGTACAGGTATTCCAAAAAGCAGAATCCCCTTAATTCCAACCTCTACGGCACGTCCGATTTCTTCAAGAACATGGTCGAGCGAATACTGACATATTCCCGGCATTGATGGTACTTCCTGTATTACATCGTTCTCCTCCGTAACAAATACAGGATATATAAGCTCGTCCACCCTTACATGATTCTCTCTTATCATATCTCTTAATGTCGCATTCATTCTCAATCTTCTTGTTCTGTCCATGATTATCATCTTCCTTCCAACGTTTCCTATATAATAACATTGCATATAAACATTGTAAACTGGTATGTTATGTTCTGCTATGTATCTTAACCATTCTTGCATACTCACCATCAAGCTTCATAAGCTCCTCGTGAGTTCCTCTCTCCTTGATGCCCTCGTCAGTAAGCATCAGGATTTCCTCCGCATTTTCAATAGTTGTAAGTCTGTGTGCTATTACAAATGTGGTTCTGTTCTTAGCCAGCTTCTCAAGTGATTCCTGTACAATCTGCTCACTCTCATTATCAAGTGCTGATGTCGCCTCATCAAATATAAGAATTGGCGGATTCTTTAAGAATACTCTTGCAATTGACAGTCTCTGCTTCTGACCGCCTGACAATTTGACTCCGCGCTGTCCGATATCTGTGTCATATCCGTTCTCAAAGCTCATGATAAAATCATGCGCATTTGCAAGCTTTGCCGCCTGAATTACTTCTTCATCCGTAGCATCAGGCTTTCCATATCTTATATTCTCTTTAATTGTACCCATAAACAGATACACATCCTGCTGTACAACTCCGATATGGTCACGCAGGCTTTTAAGTGTAACATCTTTGATATCTGTTCCATCAATCTTAATCGAACCGCCCGTCACTTCATAAAATCTTGGAATAAGCGAGCAGAGTGTTGTCTTTCCTACTCCCGAAGGACCTGCAAGTGCAACATATTCTCCCGGTCTTACTGACAGATTAACCCCGGAAAGCACTTCGTCCACACCGTCCTTATATCTGAAGGACACATTTTCAAATGTTATTGCACCCTTCACATCAGTAAGCTCCTTTGCGTCAGGCTTATCAGCTATTTCCGGCTCTACTGAAAGGATCTCTAAGAATCTTTCGTAACCCGAATAGCCATTCTGGAACTGCTCTGTGAAATCAATAAGCACCTTAACTGGCTCCGTAAAAATATTTATATACAGTAAAAATGTAACGAAATCCGTAATATTTACCCAGCCCTTTGCAATTCCAATACCGCCTGCTGCGATTACGATTACATTTATCATTGTTGTAAATGCAGTAAGTCCCGCATTGTACATTCCCATATAATGATAGCTGTCTCTCTTAGATTCAAGGAATAAGTTATTCCCCTTCTTAAATTTCTCACATTCGATATCTTCATTTGCAAATGACTTGACGACCCTTATTCCAGACAGATTGTCCTCTATCTGTGCATTTATCTCACCGATTCTTACCCTGTTTCTCTTAAATGCTCTCTTCATGCGCTTGTTAAGCACATACGCGAACACAAGCATAAAAGGAATCAGCACAAATGCGGCAATCGTAAGTCTTAAGTCAATCGAACTTAATATGCATAATGCACCAATTATCTTAATTAGTGAAATAGTTATATTCTCTGGTCCATGATGCAAAAGCTCTGTAATATCGAACAAATCCGATGTTATTCTTGACAATAACTGTCCAACCTTCTGGTCATCATAGAATGAATATGAGAGCTTCTGATAATGATTGAATATCTCTGCCCTCATATCGTACTCAATCTTTGCACCCATTACATGTCCATAATTAGATATATAGTAGTTGCAGCCCCACTGTATCAGTACAAGCACAAAAAGTACTCCAACAATAATCATAATTCTTGAAAGTGCTTCATTGGCACTCATATATGCGACCTTTGATGTAATGAACCTTACAACAAGTGGTATCACAAGTGCCACCGCTGCTGACATCATTGCCAGTATCATATCAAGTATAAATGTGCCTAAATACGGCTTATAGTATTTAGCCAGCTTCTTAAGATTCTCTTTCATAATCTTCTCCTGTTTTCTATATTTAATCTTCTTCAATTCCTGCCCGATATTATAGCATAAAGTAAGACAATGAAAAAGTATGTAAAATGTCCGGCATGCAATTCATTGTAAATCGCATGCCGGACATTTTTAATAATATCTACTCGCTCACAAGTTCCGCTTTCTGTGTCTTAACGCCTCTCCCTGCTCCGTTAATTGCAAGATATAAAAGTCCAATTCCTATAAATATAAGCAACAGTACCACAATCATATACACAACTCCGATTCCTAGAGATTCAGAACCCATCTGGCTTAAATCCCAGCCAAACCAGCCTGTCGGTGCAGCATAATTAAGGAAGTTATAAGGTGCTGTCATTGTATCATACCATCTTACTCCAAATGCAGCCAGTATGTATACGAATGCAACATAGCAAAGTGGTGGAATAACTGCATATATTGCATATATTTTCTTTGCCACAAAGCCCTTATCAAACGCAAGAAAATCTGCAATTGCAAACACCGGACCAATTAAATGTACTCCAAGACTTCCCGCATATTTATTAAGATATGCACCAATCAGTCCATTCTCTGAAGTCGGTCCAAGAATAATCATATACACCAGACATGTCAGTGTAATCGAAAGTGTCATAAGGAATTTAAGAATATAAAGCCCGTTGCTCTTATAATCCTTTCCCTTAGTAAGCAATATAACATCAATCACAATAAACACCGCAAGCACAATATCAAGTGCCACATTAGACAGCGTTGTAAAAAATGTAAATGACTTAATACTGTCAATCGTAAACACAAGACCATACACTGAAGCAATCAGCGATATTGCCTTGAAAATAATACTTGTAATCATTTTTTCCCTGTTAAAAACATTCGTATTCAATTTGAACCTCCAATTATTTTGATTTTCAAATTATAATACATATTAGTTTGATTATCAAGTTATTTATACAAAGTATCAATATATTCTTTCAGTTTATCATACGATTCTTTATCTACCTTATAATCTGCCCCATTCCATGTAACCTTACCAGCAAGTACAATTGTATTTGCCACCCCATCTTTATAATATGTAATCCTATATGCCCAGCCCTTAGTCTCTGGAAATTTCTTTGCCTTGAGATTCATATTCTTTACCAGACTGCTTATCTGTGTTCTCTGCTCCTCACTCGGTGTTATAGTCTTTCCTGTACCACCAGACATTATTGTCATCTCATTAAAGCCGCTGATATCAATATTAACTACCTGTTTTGATGTACTGCTTATCAGATACACTGCAATCCCCACAACTGCCAGTGCAGCAATAATCGCTGCTATAGCTTTTCCGCTTATTTTCTTCTTCATAAGATACCTCCTGCCTTCTCTCCGTTTCATCGACCAACCCGTTTACTCTTTTTCGTTCCTTTTGGACTTCAACCGTGACTTCCACCGCTTCAACGTCCAATCCACCTCTCTTTCTCATCCCTTTTGGACTTCAGCCTGCCTCCCAGCCACTTCAACGTCCAATCAACCTCTCTTTCTCGTTCCGTTTGGACTTCCTCCGTGACTCTCTCCGCTTCAACGTCCAATCCGCCACATTTTCTTGCTTTCCTTCTACATATATATACGAAACGCACTCTCAAAAAGTTTAACTTTACACCCTTATCTCCCACAATCTTCCCAACGACACACCAGACAAAAAACTCCCGCAGGGACAAGCCCTGCGGGAGCATTTGAGAAACATACAAACTATTAAGTTGTATATTAATTACTTGTAAAGTTCAACTAACTTCTGGAGATGCTCATATCTTTCCTTAGCAACTTCCTCAGACTTAGCGAAGAGTCTCTCAGCTCTTTCTGGGAATGGCTTAACAAGTCTTGTATAACGAGCCTCGTTATTAAGGAATTCCTGATATGATCCATCACCTTCCTTAGATGTAAGTGTGAATGGATTCTTTCCTTCAGCCTTAAGTGCTGGGTTGAATGAGAAGAGGTTCCAGTAACCAGCCTTAACAGCCTTCTTCATCTCATCCTGGCAGTGGTTCATACCACCCTTAG
>OGPX01001175.1_pt1 | contig 18377 bp, 15 predicted proteins | sample 1553101 | NCBI WGS metagenome assembly OGPX01 (sample SAMEA2579964, study PRJEB22360) | human gut metagenome | biome: human gut; feature: human-associated habitat; material: faeces | place: Denmark | collected 2008/2010
TGAAATATTTATGCAAACGTTTATAATCAAATTATCAACAGTTCGGAGAGAAAACGAACAAAACAGAGTATATTTTTTAAGGAGGACGTATTAATGAAAGCAAGAAAAGCAATGGCATTAGCTATGACAGCAGCTATGGTTGGAGGATTAATGACAGTGCCGGTAATGGCAGAAGAGAACGCTGAATTACTTCCTGGTGGCGGAAGCAACATTATTTATTGCATTACACCTTCTACATCCAATCCGTTCTTCAACACAGAACAGGTAATTGCAAAAGAGAAAGCAGAAGAGCTTGGATATGAAGTGAAATGTGCTTCACATGATGATGACGCTGCTACACAGCTTGAGCTTTTCGAAGCAGCTATCAATGACGGAGCAGCAGCAATCATCTGCGATAACGCTGGTGCAGATGCTTCAATCGAAGCTGTTCAGAAGGCATATGATGCCGGAATTCCTACATTCCTGATCGACCGTGAAATTAACCAGTCAGGACTTGCAGTAGCACAGATCGTAGCAGATAATGCACAGGGCGCAGCAGCAATTGCCGAAGTATGGGTTGAGGCTATGAACTATGAAGGCAAATATGCAGAGCTTCTTGGACTTGAGTCCGATACAAACTGCCAGGTTCGTTCTGATAACTATCATTCTGTAATTGACGAGTACGAAGATCTTGAAATGGTAGCTCAGCAGTCTGCTAACTGGGATCAGACAGAAGCTTACGAGAAGACAGAAGCAATCCTTCAGTCCAATCCGGAGATTACAGGTATCATCTGTGGTAACGATACTATGGCATGCGGTGCTGTTCAGGCTTGTCTTGATGCAGGACGTAAAGACATTAAGATCATCGGTCTTGACGGATCTGACGAAGCAAACGCTTATATCAAATCCGGTGACATGGTTGGTACAGCTCTTCAGCAGATTGCACTGATCACAGAGATGGCAGTTGAGCAGGCTGACGCTTACCTTAAAGGAACAGCTCCGGAAGAAGAGAAACAGCTTGTTCCTTGCGTAGCAATCACAGCTGATAATACAGATTGTCTGAACGCATTTGTTTATACAGAGCCAGATGCTAAATAAGAGGACGAAATCAAGGTCAAAAGGTTAAAATGGAAGGCGGTGCGTCTGCGCCGCCTTTTATAATAGAAAGCAGGGAGAGATGATTATGAAAAGCAGAAGAATTTTGGCGGTTCTGGCCGCATGTACAGCAGTAACCTTTACCGGCTGTGGTGTAGTAACCGTGGTTCCGATTGGAGAGGAAGCTTCCTATACCGGTAAACAGGAATTTGATTCCGCAGCAGAATCAGAAGGAGACTGGTCATCTGTTGTAGCGGATATTTCCCAAAAAGCACAGGATCTTGTGGAATTGTTAAATGGTGATGGCATTACAGAAACAACGGCAGTAAAAGGAACAGGAAAAATTAAAGAATATAATACAGATACTCCGAAGCATTATCTTGTAGTGGAACTGGATGGTTTTACCGGAACAAAAGAAATCCGTGTCCGTACAGACGGACCGAATTCCAGTACTGCAATCCGTGACCTTCAGTCACTGAAAAACTTTGAAAGCTTTACCAACCAGACGGAATGGTCAAGCTATGGAAAAGAACTGAACAAGCAGGCGCTTGCGCAGGTTATTGATCCACTTGAAATCGACGAAAGTGTAGTTGGCAAGACTGTTACATTTACCGGCGGAGCAGAAGCAGGTGCAGATGCAGTAACGATTACAGCAGTTGAGCTGACAATTGAATAAAAGGAGGAAGCATTATGTTTGATGATCCGAATGTTGTTCTCCATTGTGAAAAAATTGATAAAATTTATCCGGGAACCAAAGCCCTTGATCAGGTTTCCTTTGATCTTTTAAAAGGTCAGGTAAATGTTTTGATCGGAGAAAATGGCGCAGGAAAATCTACCCTGATGAAAATGATCGCCGGAATTGAGCAGCCGTCTTCCGGAAAAATGTACATGGATGGAAAAGAAGTTTATTTTAAGGATACCAATGCTGCCCGAGCCAAGGGAATTGGAATTATTCATCAGGAGCTTTCTCTTTTCCCGAATATGACAGTGTATCAGAACATTTTTATGGGACATGAGAAAAAGAAGGGGATTTTCCTGGATGACAAAGCTCATTCAGAGGGTGCCAAAAAGATCCTGAAACGTCTGGAGCATGAGATTCCGCCGGATACAATGGTTGGAGATCTTCGTGTAGGCCAGCAGCAGATGGTAGAGATTGCACGTAATCTGAATCAGGACGATCTGCGGGTACTGATCATGGACGAGCCTACATCGTCTCTTTCAGCAGCAGAGGTTAAAGTTCTTTTCAAAATCATGAGAGAGCTTCTGGAGGCTGGGATTTCTATTGTATATATTTCTCATCGTCTGGAAGAAATTATGGAAATCGGCGATCATGTTACCATACTCCGGGATGGAAAATACGTTGCAGATGCAGCAGTTAAAGATATTGAGCTTAGCTGGATCGTAGAGAATATGGTAGGAAAGAATACACAGTACCACCGATTTGAACGAAGCATTGATCTTTCCAAGCAGCCTAAGATGCTGGAGATTAAAAATCTGTGCCTTCCGAAAAAAGGCGGCGGCTGGACACTTAACCATGTGAGCCTTGACCTGAAAAAAGGTGAAGTTCTTGGTATTTACGGACTTTTGGGAGCCGGACGAAGTGAATTATTTGAATGCCTTATGGGGCTTCACCCGGAGCATACCGGAGATGTATTTTATGAAGGTAAAAAGCTGAAAATCAAGGATGTTGCGACTCAGATTCAAAATGGTTTTGCGCTTGTTCCGGAGGACAGACAGAGCCAGGGACTGATTCAGACTCTTGATATTGGCAAGAATACATCTATTTCTTCTCTGAAGGATTATGTAAAAGGTCTGTTTCTTGATGAAAAAGCAGAGAATGCGGCAGTTGACGAACAGATCAGGGATATCCATATTAAAGTGGCGGATAAGAGACTTCCTATTTTGTCTCTGTCCGGTGGAAACCAGCAGAAGGTTGTTATCGGTAAGGGCCTTTTGACTAAGCCGAAGATCCTGCTTCTGGATGAGCCTTCCCGTGGTATCGATATTGGTGCGAAGACAGAGGTCTTTGAGATCATTCATGAACTTGCGGAAAAAGGACTTTCTATTATTGTTATCTCATCTGAGCTAAAAGAAATCATGGCAATCGCAGATCGAATCTGTGTATTGTCCAATGGTAAAAAGACCGGCGAGCTGACCGGAGATGAGATTACAGAAGACACACTTGTACGTACATCTTATGCCGGACTTGGAACCGGAAGAAATGCGTAAACCGGGGAGGAGCAGAATAATGAATAACAAAAAATCAAATAATAATCAGTTATTAATGACCCTGTTAAAAGGACGTACCTTTATTGTATTGGTACTTCTGGTCATCTTTTTTACCATTGTAAAAGGAACTACATTTCTGTCAGCATCTACACTGACCATGGTTGCAAAACATGTGGCTCTGTATGGAATCCTGGCACTTGGTATGACATTTGTAATTATTACCGGCGGTATTGACCTTTCCGTAGGTTCTGTAGTTGGCTTGGTTGGAATGCTTGCAGGAGGAATGATTCAGGAAGGTATCACTCTGAAATTTGCAGGTGTAACACTTTATTTCAGTGTACCGGTAATTGTAATTGCCATGTTGATTGTTGGCTGTCTGATTGGAGCAGTTAACGGACTCATTGTAACAAAATTAGGTGTAGCACCGTTTATTGCTACACTTGGTACTATGTATATCTGCCGTGGTTTTGCAAACCTTCGCTCCAACGGTGCAACCTTCTCCGACATCAAAGGCTATGACGGACTTGGAAATACAGGCTTTAAGATTCTTGGAAGCAACATTGCAGGTATTCCTACTGGTGTTTACATTTTCGCAGTGCTTGCAGTTATTTCTGTTATCATTCTGAAGAAGCTTCCATTTGGCTGGTATGTACTTGCAGTCGGCGGCAATGAGAAATCTGCACGTCTTTCCGGCATTAAAGCGGACAAGATCAAGATCATTGTTTATATGATTTCTGGCTTTTGCGCAGCCTGGGTTGGTATGATTAACACAGCACAGCTTTCAGCAGCACATCCTGCATCCGGTGATGGCTGGGAAATGAACGCAATCGCAGCTACCGTACTTGGCGGAACCTCCATGAGTGGTGGATCCGGAACCATTATCGGAACTGTAGTTGGTGCATTCGTTATCGGTGTTATCAACGATGGTATGACAATGTGTGGTGTATCTGAGTTCTGGCAGAAGGTTATCCGTGGTCTGGTTATCATTCTTGCAGTTGTAATTGATCAGACACAGAGAAATCTCCAGGCGAAGATGGCGCTTCAGGCAAGAAATGAGAATAAATAAACATTTGGAAATATTGCAAAAATTTACAAAAAGATTTATAGTAAAATGAAGAAGCAGGAGGAAGAAACGTGAAGAAATCAGGGATTTTAAATGCCCAGCTGATTCGCTGCATCGCGGAGCTTGGACACAAAGATCTGTTCATGATCGGTGATGCGGGAATGCCGATTCCGAAAGGCGTGGAGATCGTGGATCTGGTTGTATGCGGAGGGGTTCCTACCTTTAAACAGGTAATGGATGCTGTGCTGGCAGAAACAGAAGTGGAAGCCTACACCATTGCAAATGAGATCGAGGAAAAAAATCCGGAGCTTCTTGCATATATTCAGCAGAACCTTCCTGAGGCTGAGGAGAGCAGAATTGACCACGTAGACCTGAAAAAGATGTCCGCGCAGTGCAAATTTGCGATCCGTACAGGTGAGTTTACACCTTATCCGAACATAATTTTAAGAGCGGGAGTTGCGTTCCCGGCATAAAATGATCAGAGAAGACGCTGCGAATAACAGGTGATAACTTGTTTTTGCAGCGTCTTTTTTCACAGATGTATGGCATTATTTTACCGACAGAGGAGGAACTAAAATGAAAGTGAGTGTGAGAAAAATCAGTGAGATCACAGGATTTTCTCCGGCAACTGTTTCAAATGCACTAAACTACAAAAAAGGCGTGAATGCTGAGACATCTGCGAAGATTTTTAAAGTGGCGCAGGATCTTGGGTATTTTGAGGAAAATCATATCCGTAAAATAAAATTTGTCATGTTTAAGCGGGATGGTGCTGTGGTTGAGGATTCTCCCTTTTTTATCCAGCTGATTTCCGGGGTGGAACAGGAATGCCGCGCCTGTGGAATGGAAATGCAGATGTGCAATCTGGATAAAAGAGATCCTGGATATCAGGAACAGGCGAAGTGGATCATGAATGACAAGGCGTCGGCCGTGATCCTTCTGGGAACAGAGATGGTGGATGCGGATATTGACCTGATCCGCGGGATGACCTGTCCGTTTATTGTGATTGATTACTGGAAAGAGGATATGAGCTTTGATGCCATGCTGATCAATAATGCAGATTCAGCGCGTATGGCTACAGAGTATCTCATTGCCAATGGACATAAAGAGATTGGTTATCTGCGGGGAGATTTCAGGATCAAACCTTTCCGGTCTCGTTTTGCAGGATATCAGACAGCGCTGCAAAAGGCGGGACTTCCCCTGAATAAGGACTATATTTTTACAATGGCAACTACCATCGACGGTGCTTACGAGAATATGAAGCGGTATTTATCTGAGAAGGTGAAGCTGCCTACAGCATTCTTCGCAGACAACGATATGATCGCCCTGGGAGCTATGAAGGCCATGGCAGAGTTTGGAATCCGGATCCCGGAGGACATATCCATTGTGGGATTTGACGACCTTACTTTTTCCTCAATTTCGTATCCGCCTCTGACCACACTCCGGGTGCCGAAGCAGGAGATGGGAAGAGCCGTTGTAAGGCGGTTGCGGAATATTCTGAAAGATAATGACGGGATTAAGATCAAGATGCAGATGTGTACGCAGTTTATTGAGAGGGAAAGCGTGAAGAAGATATAAGAGGTACACAGTTGGGCAACTGATATTCCACGCAGGTCGGTACCGCGCTCCGGTGAACTAACGGTCAACTCTGGCTAAGACGTTCGGGAAAGCCCTCACGCCTAAGTCTATGCAGGTTGTGGATTTTACCTTCGCTAAGAGCGCACCTGAAATGACATGCTTAGGAATAGCAGTTGCCCAACTGCTATGTATTGGCGGAAACTGGATGGAATCCAAGTTTTACTTTACATTAATTTTTAATTGCCTTCATAATTGCGTCATACAGCTCGTCATAAGTTTCATAAGCCGGGATCTCCGGATATTCAGCCTTGATCGCATCCGTGCTCTTGAACAGGAATCCTGCTTTACTTGCCTGGATCATGCCAAGGTCGTTGTGGTTGTCCCCGCTGGCAATGGTGTCTTAGCCGATGGACTGCAGTGCTTTCACAGTGGTGTATTTGGATTTTTCACAGCGCATTTTGAAATCAGTAATTTCGCCATTTTCGCCCACTACCAGTGTGTTGCAGAAGATGGTAGGATAGCCCAGCTTTTTCATAAGAGGACCTGCGAACTGGGAAAAAGTGTCACTGAGGATGATAACCTGGGTCTGTGCTCTTAATTTGTCCAGAAATTCCCTGGCGCCTGGAAGCGGGTCGATCCTGGCGATGGTCTCCTGGATTTCTTTCAGACCAAGACCATGCTCTTTCAGAATGTTCAGGCGGTATTTCATTAATTTATCGTAATCAGGCTCGTCTCTTGTGGTTCGTTTCAGCTCCGGAATGCCGGTTTCTTCGGCAAATGCGATCCAGATCTCCGGGACAAGCACACCTTCTAAGTCTAAGCAGACAATTTCCATAATCTCCTCCGTTCTGCAGCTGTAAAGATTGCTGCAATTGAATTTTATAGTGTTTTTCAAATCTCAATGTCAGATAAAGGGAAAGCAGTTAGGATGGTTGCTTTCACACACTATCTTATTATAGCGTAAAAAAGCCGGGAACGCTATACCTAAATTGATAATGTGAGAATGGAATGTTCCCTGTGGTTACTGTTCACTCCGTGACCAGTAACTCGCTTCGCGATGCACAGAAAAACGAACCTTCTTGTGACAAGCACAAGAAGTAGCGTTTGCTGCGCAAACTTAATTCTCGGGTTTTCTGTGAACTTTGTTCACAAAAAACACCACGCTGAACGTTACCAGTAAACAATAACATAAAAACGCCCCCGCACAAGTTTGCAGAGGCGTAAATTTTAACTATATCATCCGTTGGTTTCCTGCTTGTCTTCTACCGGGCTGGAACTTAAAGTTCCAAACAATGCCTGTCCAAACACCGTTCCTGCGTCTTCCAGTTTCCAGGAAGCACCGTCGTTGATCAGTGTGAAAGTCGTTTCCACTGTTTTAGTAGCTGTATTTTCTTCAATATATTCAAGAAGCAGACTGTAGGACTTTTCATATCGTTTTTGAGCACCGTCGATAACAGCATCCACAGAGGCAAGATAGGTATCCAGCTCCTTCTGATAATTTTCCAGAATAGCATCGCTGTCAAAGGTGGTAATATTGGCTGTAACTGTGGCTGTATAGCCGGAAACAGTGGTTTCCCCAATAGAATAATCAAAGGTGGAGTGAACCTGTTTTACCAGTGCTTCTGCCAGACTGATCTTTGCAGGGTCTTCTGTGCTGATAATGGAATCTGCATTTAAATAATTGCCCAGTTCCTCTGCAGTCATATTTTTCAGGGTATTCAGATAAACTAAGATTGTGTCTTCCGGTGATAAAATATCCGGGTCTGTGAGATCGTTCATAAGACCGCCGACAAGGTCATTTTCCAGTGTATTGGTGCGCCGGATCTCCCAACTGGTTTCGCCGTCTTTATCTGAGGCGTCTAAGGAGATGGTGCAGTTACGCTCCACAGTCTGGTAGTCATTACTCTTAAGCAGTTCATCCAGAAGCGTGTAGCGCTCTTCAAGGGAAATGGTCTGTTCCGTGGCTTCTTCAGAGGAAGCGGACTGGGAAATTTCATGCTTCAGCTGCGCCTTGGAAAAATCTTCAGCAAGCGCATGGGCATCCAGAGTGACCAGCCTGAGATTCGCCTGTGCGGATTGTTTGTCCTTGTCTACGTTAACATCCAGAATTTTATAATCAAAATCCTGGAAAAAGAGAGAAAAGACTTCTTCAATATCAGAAGAAATAGTGATATCTTCGGGTTCACCGGGGAAAAGCTCCTGGTAGGAGATGTATTTCTGTGTGGTAACGGAATCCAGATTCTTTAGCTGATCCAGTTCCTGTTTTACTGCGTCCTCGATTTTTTTCTCCTCCTTGCTGGTACAGCCGCACAGTGAAAAAGTGCAGAGAAGCAAAAGAAGAGGAAGCAGAAATCTGACTGACTTCATACAGAGTTCTTTCCTTTCAAATTATTACGTAAAATGTTTATAAAACTTTTTTATTATACCATTTTTTTTCATAAAAGTCAAAAATGCCTAAAATTTAGACGATATTTCTAAAAAAAGAGTGAATAAATTGTGAAAAATGCATTATCAGCTTAGAATGCTTTTCTTTTGAGGCTGAATCTGTTATTATAAACAGGGTAAATGCAGATGACAGATGTGGAGATATATCTGTTATAATTGCAAAAGATATTGAAAAACCATTGAGTTATCGTATAGGAGGTAACCATGAAGAAAAAAGGTTTTGTCATCGGAGGGCTGATCATTCTTGCTGGAGCAGCTGGTGCCGGTGGCTGGTATTACTATAAAGAAAATTATGGGGATTCTGCAGCGGCTTCTGGTGAAGTTGCATATGTGACTAAGATCAGCACTCTTCTTGGAGAAGATTCCGGAGTGCTGAACCGGTTCGCAGGCGTGGTAGAACCTCAGGAGACGGTAAAGGTAAATATTGAGAACAATCGGACTGTTACCGAAGTAAAGGTGAAGGTTGGAGATGAGGTAAAGAAGGGACAGCTGCTTTTTGAATACGACCTGAGCAGTATCCAGGACAGCCTGAAGGAAGCGCAGCTGGCTCTTGACCGGTTGAAGAATGAAGCGCTCAGCCTTAATGAACAGATTTCCACTCTTGAGAAAGAGAAAAAGAAAGCCAATAAGAACAGCCAGCTTTCTTATACCATTGAGATTGAGACGAATAAGATGAATCTGAAGAAGAACGAGTATGACCAGGTGAGCAAGCAGGCAGAGATTGATAAGCTGCAGGCAGCTACCACCAATACAGAAGTACGAAGCGAAATCGACGGAGTCATCCAGAAAATTGATACCAGTAAGCTGGGAAGCGATGATGGAGATACTCTGGATGACAGCATGGGAGCTGATTCCGGAAGTGATTCTTCTGATAATTCTTTTATCACCATTCTCAGTACAGGTGCTTACCGTATTAAGGGTCAGGTAAATGAGCAGAATCGTAATACGGTTGTTCCAGGCTCTGCAGTTATTGTGCGTTCCAGAGTTGATGAGAATCAGATCTGGCATGGAACTATGGGGGCTGTGGACGAGCAGAATTCTACGAACAGCAGTAGCAGTAATTCCTATTTTGGAATGTCCAGCGGCGATGATACTACAAGTTCCAGTAGCTATCCTTTCTATGTAACTCTGGATTCATCAGAGGGACTTATGTTAGGACAGCATGTATACATAGAAATGGATGAGGGACAGGAAGAGCAGAAGAAAGGTATCTGGCTGGGAGATTATTATATTGTGGATGCAGATACAGAAAACCCATATGTGTGGGCTGTAGATTCCAAGGGAAGGCTGGAGAAGCGCTCTGTTGTTCTTGGGCAGCATGATGATGATCTTTCAGAATATGAGATCGCAGATGGTCTTACTGAGGATGACAGTATTGCGTTCCCGTCAGACAGCCTGGCAGAGGGAATGCGGACAAAGGACGTATCTGAGATGACAGATGAGGATCTGGAGGCTGTTGATATGGAAAGTAATCTGGATGGCAGTGAGTACTCAGACGGGGATACCATGGAGCCTATGGATGGAGACTATTCCAGTGCGGACTTTGAGACAGGTGTTTCTGATGAGAGCATGGATGCAGCCATTGATGGTGATTATACAGACTTTTCAGAAGATTTCTCAGATGAAGATTTTATAGAGGATGATTCAGAAGGGGACGATTACGAAGATTTTACTGATGAGAGCATTGATGAGCCTGGACAGTATGGTTCTGATGATACGGAGGCCGCAGGATGATACTTGAACTGAAGGGGATTTATAAAGATTACCAGCAGGGAAAAATGATTGTCCCCGTATTGAAGGACGTAAACTTTTCCATGGAAGAAGGCGAATATGTAGCCATCATGGGACCTTCCGGTTCTGGTAAATCTACATTGATGAATATAATCGGTTGTCTGGATCAGGCAACCAAGGGAACTTTTTTCCTGGATGGGCAGGACATCAGCAAATGTTCTGAGAATGAGATGTCAGATATCCGTCTGAACAAGATTGGATTTGTATTTCAGAGTTTTCATCTTCTTCCGAGGCAGTCTGCTATTTCCAATGTGGAAATGCCGCTGAACTATGCTCATGTGCCGAAGAAGGAGCGACGCGAGCGCGCTTTCGCAGCACTTGACAGGGTGGGGCTTGCAGACCGTGTGGATTTCAGACCCAATCAGCTCTCAGGTGGACAGATGCAGCGAGTTGCCATCGCCCGTGCCATTGTAAATAATCCAAGACTTCTTCTGGCTGATGAGCCTACCGGTGCACTGGACAGTAAGTCTGGCAGACAGGTTATGGAGCTTTTCCAGAAGCTGAATGATGAAGGTGTTTCTGTTCTTATGATCACTCATGATCCGGATATTGCAGCACATGCCAAGCGGGTAGTTATGATCCGTGACGGTGAGCTTCAAGAAAAGAGGTGATCCTATGGGAAAAGCGAAGAAAATTATAATAGGTGTGGTAGTCACAGCCCTTGTAGGAACCGGTATTGGCGGTGGACTGATGTATGTACGGAAAGGAAGCCAGAAGGAAGTGCTGGTGGCAAGCGTCAGTGATCTGGCAGGTGAGAGATATGATTCCGATGCTACATTGAGTGGAACTGTATATGCCAATGCAACACAGAGGATTTCCGTAGAGAAAGACATGATAATCCAGGAAGTTTATGTGAGCAAAGGGGATGAGGTAAAGCCTGGAGACAAGCTGATTTCTTTTGACATGACGCTTGTGGAAATGGAACTGAACATTGCCAAGCTGAAGCTTCAGAAACAGCAGCAGGATCTTGCTGCTGCAAAGAAAAGACTTGCCAGCCTGCAAAATGGCGGACCGATTCTTGATTCCGATTCTTCCTCCGCAGACAATCTGATTGATTCAGGAAAGGATTCTACAGAAGATGACAGCTCAGATTCTATGGGAGATGATGAACTGTCTTCCGCAGTAACTGCTTCTGATCATTATCTGGCAGCTGTTTTGCAGCCAATGCTTCTGGCTGCTGTGACAGATGGATTTGCAGACGCTCAGGCAGTTGGAAATGGGGAAATTACTTCTGCAGATACCCAGGAAACGGGAAGCGGAGATATTGGTTCTGCAGATGAAATGACAAGCGGTGACACAGGAGATATTTCTGTTGATACAGAAGCTGATTCCGGAGATGATTCAGAGGATAGCACCGGCGATCCGGGTACTGCTTCCGGATTTTATGACGAACCTTCCAGTGATGGTTTTAGCAGTGATATTTCAGACACGAATCAGGGAGGATTTTTCGATGGAAGCAATTCTGGTTCCTCACAGAATCATGCTACCGTTGGAAATGACGGATTTGTAGATGGCGAGGAACCTTTTTACCTGACTCTGGATTATGATACAGAACCTTATCAGGGAACAGGAACCGAAGAAGATCCTTATCTGTATCTTTGTTCCAGTGCAAAAGGCAAGGTAAATGTAACCGGGGCTTTTCTGAACAAGATGGCTGGCTATAATGCTGACGGAACCATTCTTCTTCATCCGGGTGGATACTGGTATCTGTTGGAGTTCCATCATAATGATACCATTGCTGATTACACGAATCGAAAGAAATCCTGTACAGGATATTATCTGATTGATGGAAATATGCTCAGCAATCCAGTTGACCGCTTTGCGGAAATGGATTTTACCCTTGACGGGGCTATGCAGTATGATAAGGGAGATGACGAGCCGGATATTCCTGGTGATGGAGGCAGTGGTGGCGGAAGCTCTTCCCTGTCCCGTTCAGAGGCCATTAAGATCCAGAAGAACCGGATCGCCAGTCTGGAACTGGATGTGCAGGAGAGTGAGATCAGTATCAGTAAGCTTCAGAAGAAAGCTGACAGAAAGTTGATCACCAGTAAGCTGGATGGTATTGTAACCACTGTGGGAGATGCAGCTACAGGTACCAATTCAGAATCTGATTCCTTTATGATTGTTAAGAGCAAAGACGGCTATTACGTACAGGGAACTGTAGGGGAACTTATGCTTGACCAGGTGAAGGAAGGCACAATTTTGAACTGCAATTCTTATGGTGAGAATGGATATATGAATTTTGAGGCTGAGGTGATCCAGGTTTCCGATTATGCAGTTGATGGAGACAGCTCCTATTATTACTATGGAGACAGCAATCCAAATGTTTCTTCTTATAATTTTACTGCCAAGATCACAGATGACACCGTGCAGGTAAGTGTTGGAGACTGGGTGGATATCCAGCTGGAACAGCAGGCGCAGAGTACTGACGGCATTGTTCTTTCCAAGGCTTTTGTCCGTACGGAAGACGGCGTAAGCTATGTGTATAAGGATGACAATGGCGTGCTGAAGAAACAGATCGTTAAGGTAAAAGAGAATGTAAACGGTGGTGCTTATGTATTGGTAAGCGGCGGCTTATCCATGGATGACAAGATTGCATTCCCTTATTCGAAATCCATCAAAGAAGGTATGAAGACAAAGGAAGGATCGCTGGATACGTTTATGGGATATGACTCCACATCATATGGCGGTCTTGGTTAAGGAGGGATTTCATGTTTGAAAATATACGTCTGGCATTCCAGGGAATCTGGTCACACAAGATGAGATCTTTCCTTACAATGCTGGGTATTATCATCGGTATTGCATCCATTATTGCAATTGTGTCCACCATCAAGGGAACCAGTGAGCAGATCAAGGAGGATCTGATCGGTTCCGGCAACAATACGGTGAATATCACCCTTTCCCAGGGCGACAGTGCCTACAGTGCGGACTATTACAGCGACAGCTCTGTCGTTACCCCGCTTCTCAGCCAGGAGCTGAAGAACGAGGTTCTGAAAGCTGACCATGTTGTGAATGCAACCTTTTTCTACAGCAGAACAGATTACAACAGCAATGTTTACTATGAAAACAGCAGCTTTTCCGGCGGAAAGGTGTATGGCGTAGACAAGAATTATCTGGATACCTGCGGCTATCAGGTGCGCTCGGGAAGAGGCTTTGTACAGCAGGATTACGATGATTTCCGCAAGGTTGCGCTGGTGGACAGCTATGCGGCAGATACCATCTTTCCAGGAGAGAATCCGGTGGGAAAAATTATCGAGATCGGCTCTGAGCCCTTTACCGTTGTAGGGGTTATACGGCAGGCTTCCGACAGTCTTCCCAATATGGATTCTCCAAATGAATTTTACAATTACTATGAGAGCATTATGGGAACGGTGCTGATTCCAAATAAGTGCTGGGCAATCCCGTACAAATTTGATGAGCCTGAGAATGCCATTATCCGTGTGGACAGCACTGATAATATGAGTGCTGCTGGTTCCGCAGTTGCCAAGATCCTGAACAAATCCATCAGCAGTACAAACACGAACAGCAGCAGTAATCTGAAATACAAAGCGGATGATGTGATGCAGCGTGTACAGGATCTTCAGAAACTGAGTGAGAGCACCAACTCCCAGCTGATCTGGATCGCAAGTATTTCCCTTTTGGTTGGCGGTATCGGTGTTATGAACATTATGCTGGTATCTGTAACCGAGCGTACCAAGGAGATTGGTCTTAAGAAAGCCATTGGGGCAAGGAAGAAGACCATCCTGAACCAGTTCCTTACAGAGGCAGCTGTACTGACCAGTGTAGGCGGTATTATCGGCGTCATCCTTGGAATCGGACTTTCCAAGGTGGTATCCAAGGTGGCGGGCTCGCCTACCGCTATCAGCGTTCCTGCTATTGTAGGTTCTGTAGTGTTCTCTATGCTCATTGGTATTATCTTCGGTCTGCTTCCATCTGTGAAGGCAGCCAACTTAAATCCGATTGACGCGCTGAGAAGTGAATAAAAGATAAAATTGTTTTAAAAGAAGCAGTCAGAAATGTGAATGAGAGGATTCGTGTTCTGGCTGCTTCTTGTTTTGCATCGGAGGTTTTTCATATGCTGCGTTCTGCGGCCTGCTGTCTCGTTAAAGCTTTTGCAGAACAGGAATGGGCCATGTTATAATATTTAGAGATTGAATAGAGATTCCTTTGTTAAAGTGGGAAATATAGAAATCTGTGTGGTGCTTCAAACAAGCTCCAGGTGGATTCTTGACAGAAACCTTAACAATGGAAGGAGACTTTTTAATATGGGAAAATATAAGAAATGGAAGAGGCTTGTATCTGTATCCACAGCCGCGTGCATGGCAATTGCAGCAGCCAGCCTGACAGGATGCAGTGGCGGTGACAGTGGAAGCAGTCAGTCAGGTAATGAAAATGCAGAAAAAAAGGACGCATCTGGCTCCGGGGAGTCAAAGGCAATGGGACGCTATCTGGAAGAAGAACTGGCAGTGCCAAAGGACTGCATGGAAATTTCCAGTCTGCAGATTCTGGAAAACGGAAGCATGGAAATGATCGCACAAAATGGAGATGGCGTGCTGTGCCTGTATAAGTCAGCAGATCAGGGAGCAGACTGGGATGAAGGCGTGACGCTTGCAAGTATTTTCGGACTGGAGAGTTCCAATGGGGAGCTGTTTTATAAAACAGCCCTGGGAAAGGATGGAAGCATTCTGGGCGGCGTATATGTAGAAGCTGAGGATGAAAATGGCCTGGGAACCATGGATTACTATTACTGTCCGGCTGGCGGTGAAGGTAGAAAGCTGGTATTTGAAAATGCAGCAGATGGTTTGGCCTGGGGGATGAAGATCGGTGCAAACGGGAATCTGTTTTTGCAGTTTTCAGGAAACGGAATTCAGGAAATCAATCCAACGGATGGCAGCATCGTTCATGAATATGAAAAAGGAAGTTCTACAGATTATATGGGTGTCACTTCTGAGTATCTGATCATAGTTTCAGCCGGTGAGGTGTATTATTATGATGTGGCCACCGGTAAACCTGCCGAGGGTGGTGATGTTCTTACGGAACAGCTGAAAAAGACGCCCTCCAATCTGGAATTTGGAAATTCATCTGGTACCTCTTTGATGTTTATGGACGGAGATGAGGAAGGAACCGTATTTTATGTGGACAGCACCGGTCTGTATCGGTATGCTTTTGGGGGCAATGTGATCGAACAGGTGATTGATGGAAGTCTGAATACCATTAGCACTGCGAATAAGGCTTTTGAAGATATGGTATTAGGTCCTGACGGAAAAATTTATATAGCAGAAATCGATTACAATTCCAGTACAATGTCTGGAAAGCTGTATTCCTATACTTATTCAGCAGACACTCCAACTGTGCCGGATACAGAGCTTACCATTTATTCTCTGGAAGACAATTCCAGCATTCGTCAGGCTGTGGCCATGTTCCAGAAAAAATATCCGGATATTTATCTGACTCTGGAAACGGGAATGTCCGGGGATGATGGCGTGACCCGTACAGACGCGCTGAAAACCCTGAATACAGAGATTATGGCTGGAAAAGGACCGGATATTCTGATCCTGGATGGAATTTCTTCTGAGACATATGTGGAGCAGGGAATGCTGGAGGATTTAAGCGGTATTTTAAAAGCTGCGGGACTGCTTTCCAATATTGAAGAGGCGTATAAAAGTGAAGATGGAAGCATTTATGAGATGCCTGTGAAATTTGGAGTCCCTATGATCGAAGGAAAGAAAGAGGATGTGGATGCCGTGACGGATCTTACCTCTCTGGCAGATGTGACGGAAAAACATAAAGAGGAATACGGGCTTTCTACAGAAACATTTTATAAGCTTCCTCTTACATATTCCATGTATCCGAAAGCATTTCTGGAAGAACTTGCAGATGACAATTCAGCAGCCTGGGTGAAGGAAAACGGAACCTTGGATGAAGAAAAAGTGAAAGAGTTCCTTGAGCAGGCCGGAAGAATTTATCAGGCTGGAAAGGATGGCATCGAGGAATTAAAAGCTGCTTATCCGCAGGCCTTTGACGAGGGTCAGCAGGCAGAGTATGACAGGTCTTACGGCATCAAAGGGGAGACCATAACGCTGCTAAACGGGATCTGCAGCTTTGCTGTGGGCGGTGTCTATTCTCCTATGGATTTTGCATATGTGACTTCCATGGCAGACACCGATTCTTCCTTGTCCTATGGAATTTGGAATGGACAGGCTGCAAACTGCTTTATCCCGGTGAACAAAATCGGAATCAGCTCCAAGGCCTCCCAGAAGGAGGCAGCAGAGAAATTTGTACAGTATCTGTTTTCAGAAGAGGGACAAACAGTTTCGCAGAAGGACGGATTTCCTGTAGTGGAAAGCGTGTACGATGGAGAGGACTACTGGAATCAGGGCGAAGAAGGAAAGGTTCTTGGCAGCGGCTATAGCGGTCAGGGAGTGGAATATAAGATTGTGGTTCCGTCTGCTGATAAGGTAGACGCACTGAAGCAGCTTGGAAAAACACTGACTACTCCGATCTTGGATAATGCCATTATCACCAGTGCGGTCAGTGAGGCTGGCGTGCGCTATCTGAACGGAGAAATTAATCTGGATGAGGCTGCAAATGCGGTGATCCAGCAGGTGAATCTGTATCTGGCAGAGTAAATTTGATTGTAATTAACAGGAAGGGGTGCTGCAGCTGGGGAGAAAGTACCAGCTGCAGCGCAGTATGGAGAGTATAAATGTTTAAAAAGCTGCACAGGCAAATGACAATATTTTCGGCATTGATCACAAGCGAGATTCTGATTTTGATGGCAATTGCCAGTCTTGTGATTTTTGAGCGGGGACTTACCCGCAACAGCTATGAGAGGTTTTTAAATAATGGAAATTCCTGTGTAGCTTACCTGGAAACCCAGAGCGTGCTTTCCCACAAATGGATCCTGGAAGCCAAGCAGGAATATGGAGTGGAGCTTCGGATCCTGAATAATGGGAAAAGGCTGTTTTTTGACAAGCTGAATGAGGAAAGCAGCTCCAATGCTTCAGGGGAAAATGGCCGGAAAAGCTCTGTGGAAAATATGCTGGCGGAGGCTGCCAGAATCTCCAGGGAGGAGCAAGGGCTGGATGTAGAGTATACGGGAAGCATTTCCCTTCCCAAAGAAGTTTATTTTGAGACAGCAGATTTTTATGCATGTACGGCGCTGATTCCAAAGGGAAGCGGCGTGTTAAGCCTGGTGTTGGTGTATCCCCTTGACGGATTGAAGGGACAGATTTTTCACCAGAGGATTTTGTGGGGAGGATTGCTGCTGATCGCGGTGCTGGCACTGGTTGTGTTTTCCTGGTTTTTTACCGGGAAAATGCTGCGGCCGCTGGAAGAGAACCGGAAAAGGCAGACTCAGTTTATTGCTTCGGCCTCCCATGAGCTGCGGTCACCGCTGGCTGTGATCTTATCAAGCGTTCAGGCCATAGAGGCGGATCCGGGGGAGTGCAGGCGCTTCCTTTCCACTATTAAAAGTGAGGGAACCAGGATGTCCCGGTTGATCGGGGATATGCTGGCGCTGGCAAATGCGGACAATAAGTCCTGGAGTATTATGAAGTCGCCCTGTGAGCTGGATACTTTGCTTTTGGAGACGTATGAGAAGTATGAGCCGTTGCTTCGGGAAAAAGGAATTTCCATGAACGTGGAGCTTCCAGATGAGTCTCTTTCCCCGTGCAGATGCGATGGCGGACGGATCAGTCAGGTTCTGGGAATCCTTCTGGATAATGGTGCCAGCTATGTTCCTGCAGGTGGAAAAATCAGGATCGGTGTGGAAGAAAAGGAAAAATATTTTAGGATTTATGTGGAGGATAATGGACCGGGGATTTCGGATGAGAATAAGGAAGCAGTGTTCCAGAGATTTTACCGGGCAGATTCTTCCAGGAAGGATAAGCAGCATTTTGGACTTGGGCTTTGCATTGCAAAGGAGATCGTGACGCTGCATCATGGAAGCATCCGGATTGAGGATACAAAAGGAGGGGGTACTACTTTTGTGGTTCGGCTGCCGAAGTGACAGAGGCGTTTGTGATTGCGTTTATGCAGGTCTAAAGCTATTTAGTGAATCAAGGCGGACGCGTTCCCCCAGGTGTGCCGAACCAGCCAATGACGAATTTCGGGATTTGGCTCCGTCGCCTATTGACAGGTGGGGAAGCAAACTCGCCCTATCGGGCTCAGACAGTGCATCCCCACCTGTCGCTTACTC
>OGPX01001176.1_pt1 | contig 18375 bp, 16 predicted proteins | sample 1553101 | NCBI WGS metagenome assembly OGPX01 (sample SAMEA2579964, study PRJEB22360) | human gut metagenome | biome: human gut; feature: human-associated habitat; material: faeces | place: Denmark | collected 2008/2010
TGGCAGCGCGGCACGTCGACGGCATAAAGCCCGGGATAGCGTGAATAGAAGAGGTAAGACTGTACCTGTTCATGCCTGCGGTCCAGGTTATAATACAGGATTTCTTTGTACAAGGCCATTTGCAGGCGGTGTTCGTCCTTCGGGCTGCGGTAGGGATATTCGTCCGCTTTTCCGCTTTTCAGTTCCACTAACTTGTCAGCGTTCCGTGTGAGCAGGTCCATACGTCCTTGCAACCCGAGGGCTTCGCAAAGGAAAGACGGCTCCAGTTCCACTTCCGTTTGCCGGATGTCGATGCCTGCGGCACTGAAACTGTTGCGTACGGTTTGCCGGATGTGGCGGAATTGCATTTCGCACCGGTTGAAGAAATCGCGGTCGATGTCCGGCAAGGTGGACCAGGCAAGAGGGGAGAGCCGGAAGGAATTCTGCATGGAACGCAGGTAGAGTTCCGCTTCCGCCGTCCCGTCTGCGTTTTGGATGAATCGCTCACGCCCGGCAGACTCCGGGCAAGCCCGGTCTGCTCTCTCTAAATCGCGATTTTGGATAAATCGCTCACGTTCGGCAGAGCCAAGCCTGAAAACTTCGTTTTCGCTTGTCTTTGCTCTCTCTAAATCGCGATTTTCATTCACGCAGTCGTCCAGAAACTGGTTGGCCGCATTTCCCAACTGTATGGCCGCAGAGCGTGCCGGAGGAGCGAATTTGTTCAACAAGTGGGTGTAAGCCGAATACCCGTACGGTCTGATGCAGGCGCACAAGGCTGTAATGTCAATCAGGAAATCCGGGTCGAGAACCAACATCTCGGGTTTTAGGACGTAAGGATATGCGCCTTCCGCCTTTATGGCTTTGACCGATAAGAGATTGAGCTGCGCCCCTTCGTACAGTTGTTCTTTCAAGTCGGCGAACGTGCGGTCGGTTTCGTCGGCATATTCCACTTTCAACAGTTGTTCCGTGGGATGCGTGTGGTCTTTTCCATAAATGAAATGCTCGTCCCACCGGTGCACCGTGATCCGGATACGTTTGGCCTGCGGTACTTTTTCGGCAGGTGTGGGAACGGGTCGCCAATGGCGGGGCAGGCGTTTTTGCAGGTCTTCCGGAACATGGGTTTGGTAAAAAGCGGCCAATCCTTCGCAGACCGCTTTTAAGTCGTAGGCTTCATCCTCTCCGTCGGGTAGGAAAAGCCCTTTTTGTATTCGTCCGGCCCGTGCACGGAACACTTCCAACGGGTGGGACGGATGGCCGGTTTGTTTGCAGAGCCAATATAGGCGTGCGGCTGTGTGGGTGAAATCCACCGGACTGTGGCGGGTCCGGTCTTTCAGCGCACGGAGCAACAGCGCGTCGAGGGCATGGTAACGTGCGGTACAGTCCATGTCCGGCTGCATGATGTTTCTGATTTCATCGAATATGTCCTGAATCTCTTCCGTCATGGGTTATGGCGTATTCTGTTTGGACTTGGCTTCCAGTTCTTCGGCACTCAGTACTTTGCTTTTGAATCCTCCGCGCGAATTCTTGCGCGACGGGGCAGGCGCGGCACCGGTCGTGCCGCCATGGACGGCAGCACGGTAACGTTGCCAGCGTTCACGGATGGAAGTCACGTAGCCGTAGGTCTCTTCTCCGCGCAGATAGCCGTAACGCACTACGGGGTCGTTGTAATATTGCGGTTGGCTCAGGCGGAGGATGAAAGGAGCCACATCGTTCCACAACTGCGGGTTTTTGCCGTGTTTACGTGCCAAGGCCATGGCGTCGCGAACGTGTCCCGTGCCTCCATTATAGGCCGCCAGGATAAAGTTTATACGTTCCGACCTGCCGGGGATGTCGCTGAATTTACGTTCGAGTTCACGGAGGTACCGGGCTGCCGCACTGATGTTCTTTTCGGGCTGGTGCATTTGGTCGGCGGGCAAACCGAGATGTACGGCTGTTTCAGGCATAATCTGCATCAGTCCGCGTGCTCCGGCCCACGATACGGCCTCCGGGTCGAAACCGGACTCTTGGTAACATTGTGCGGCCATGAGCCGCCAGTCCCACCCGATGGCTTGGCTATGACGGATAAAATGAGTGTCGTACGGCGAGATAATGCCCTTGGCGCGATTCTGGAAGGGGGCACGGACACGGCGTTTTACACTTCCGCCGGGAGACAGGCGCAACTGTTCCCTTTTTTGCAAGAAAGACCGTGTCTCGGGTTTATACCATCCGTCCAAGGCTTCGGCCAGGAAGGGGGCATCCTTTCGTACGACCCATCCGGTTTTGACTGCGGCCGTGCTGTCTGACGGACACGACCGGACACCGGAGAATTGCAGTTCCGTGTCTGTCATGTGGTTCTCCGGAATTTCCAATGCGATGAGGTCTGCCTCTCCTTTTTTCAGTCGTTGGAAAAGCTCCGCCGTATCGCGTACTGCTTCCATACGGAGCTTGGCACCGATGGACACGGCAAAGTGTTCAGCCAATTCAAATTGCAGTCCGAATCCTTTTCCCTTATATTCATAATAAGTGTCGGGACCGGACAGCGTGACAGCTATCAGTTCGCCGGCTTCCTGTATCTGGTCTAAGTCGTAAGCTGTTCCCGCATATTCTTCTTCCGTGATACCCAAAGGGGATATTTTTTTCTCCTCTTTTTCTCCGCAGGATACGAGATTGACGGCAAGGACGGTCAAGAGAAGACAGGCCAGCAGATAGTGTTTCCATAAATCGCTCCCGCTCGGCAGAACGGAGCCTAAAAACTTCGTTTTCGCCCCGCTCTGCCCTCGCTTACTCGTGATTTTCCATAAATCCGGTCGTTTTCGGCATAGCCGGAAGCCGGACTTCCATCCGAATTCGCTTATACGGACTTTCATAGAGCTTGCCCCGTTTGTTCCAAATGGAGATTGAGATGGTGGAGGATGTAAGTACGCATGATTTCGATGGCTTTCTCGTTTTCTCCTCCTTGGGGAATGATAAGGTCGGCATAGCGTTTGGTCGGTTCGATGAATTCCAGATGCATGGGTTTGAGTACGGCCCGATAGCGGTCCACTACCATTTGTACGGTTCTTCCCCGTTCGATGATATCCCGTTCGATGACACGGATGAGGCGTTCGTCGGAGTCTGCATCTACAAAGATTTTGATGTCCATCAGGTCCCGGAGTTCTTTATTGGACAAAGCGAGTATGCCTTCTATCAGGATAACCTTTCGGGGTTCTACGTGTATGGTCTCTTTCAACCTGTTACATTCCAAATAGGAATAAGTCGGTTGTTCGATAGCCCGTCCGGCTTTCAGTTCTTTCACCTGACGGATCAAGAGCTTCCAGTCGAAAGCGCAAGGATGGTCATAGTTGATTTTGCGGCGTTCTTCCATGGTCATGTCCGTGGCGTCGATATAATATGAGTCCTGCGGGATGAGGGCCACTTCGCCTTTCGGGAGACTCTCAATGATTTTTCGTGCGACCGTGGTCTTTCCGGAGCCCGTGCCTCCGGCTATTCCGATAATATACATGGGCATTCTGTTTTTGTTTTAGTAAACATCTTCGTTTCCGGTAATTTCTTCCGATGTGAGCGGTTTGCGATCCATAACCTTCCACACGTATGCGATGTAGGCCACGACTACGGGAAGGAGAAGAGACACGTAGGCCATGGTTTTCAGGGTGAACAGGCTGGAGCTGCTGTTTGCCAAGGTCAAAGAGCTTTGTAAATCTGCGGTGGAGGGATAGTAAGCAGTATGGTTATAGCCGACACACAGGAGCAAGGATAATACGGTCAGTATGGTTCCTGTACCTGTAAACCAGAAACCGTTGCGACTGGTGTGGCAGAAGATACCACGAATAAGTCCGAAAAGCACACCCGTCACACCTAAAAGGAACAAGACAAGCAATATCGGCATATCTGTCAAGTTGTGGAAATACTTGTAGGGTTCCATGAAAACGATGCCGGTTTCCGGATGGACGGCAAAACCGTCTTTCAATAACGTATGGATCACGAAAGCCAAGAAAAACAGCAGGAATGGGACGCTGTCTCCCAGCAACTGGCGGCGGCAACGGGGAATCAGCTCTGTGTTGCGAATGCTGCGGATGAAATAAAGGCAACCTAAAATACGAGCCAGAAAACAGACTGCCAGTCCCAACATGAGATTCCAAGGATTTGCCACAGCATCCAAAGCCGTGCCATTCGTTGCCCCAATGACTGATGACGGGGATGGCGGCCTCTGTCAGATTGGATTTGCTGACAAGAAAATCAGACCCGTTGAAGAATGTAGCCACGGCCGCTCCGAGCAGAACCGGACCCATGACTCCGTTGAATACCAAAAAAGATTGGTAAGTACGTTTGCCTAACAGATTCCCTAATTTCGATTGGAATTCATAAGAAATAGCTTGTAGTACGAAACTGAAAAGTATGAGCATCCACAGCCAGTATGCTCCGCCGAAGCTTGTGCTGTAAAACAAAGGGAAAGAGGCAAAAAAAGCTCCTCCGAAAGTGACGAGCGTGGTAAATGTAAACTCCCATTTACTGCCTGTTGCGTTCACCAATAAAGCACGTTCCGTTTCATTTTTTCCCAAGTGGAATAACAATGAGTTGCCCCCTTGTACGAATAATAAGAAGACCAATAGTGCCCCTAACAGGGATATGATGAACCACCAATAATGCTGTAGAAAAATATAGGTCGATTCCATAGTTTTGATATTTGACAGTGACTAATCTTTTTTATCGGTTTCGTTCATGATTCAGGTCCTTTTTGGATGGCTTTTACCATGATACCTATCTCGGCAATGAATAAAATAGTGAAAATGGCCAGAAAGATGAAGAACGTCGTTTGTACCGCTCCTACAGACAGGTTGGATATGGCGGCATTGACCGGTAACAAATCCTGGATGGCCCAAGGTTGCCGCCCGACCTCTGCTACTACCCAACCGGCCTGACTGGCTACGAAGGCGAAAGGAATGCTCCATAGGGCGATTCGGTGCAGCCATCTTTGTCCGTACAGTTTATTTTTCCATGACAGGAAAAGAACCAAGGCGAAAAAAGCGATGAAGTACATCCCGAAACCTACCATAATCCGGAATGTCCAGAACGAAAGTCCTACATTCGGCACAAGATCGTCAGGGTTTTGAATATAACCGTAACCGAAGTATGGCATGTTTTCTTCCAATGTGCGGCGGGACGCGTCCATCTTATCTTGGTCGCCGTCCTTTTGAGCCTGCCGGAAATCCGATAAGGCCGCGATTGCCATTTTGCCTCTCGCGATCTTTTCTGTGGCGGACAGAGCCTTGGAGCCGTCGTTTGTCGTATGTCCTCCCGCCAGGATATTGTGGATTCCCGGTACGTAACCGTCGGGATTCCGTGTGGCCAGAAAAGACAGCATAGTCGGGATTTTCCATTCGCCGACTACCGTCAACGGCTGTCTTGTTCCACCTTCGTAAAGTGCTTCCATTGCAGCCAGTTTCATCGGCTGGTATTGTGCGACTTGATAGGCGGATTTATCTCCGCTGTATAGTGTCAACAGCGAGGCGACCATACCTGTACATGCTGCAATTTTCATACTGGCCAAGGCGAATTCCTTCTCACGCCGTTTCAATAGGAACCAACCACTAACCCCAATGACGAACACGGCCCCTACAATCCAACTGCTGAGTACTGTATGCAAGAATTTCATTACGGCTACAGGCGAAAAGGCTACGACGAGGAAATCAACCATTTCATTGCGTACCGTTTCGGGGTTGAATACCATTCCTACGGGATATTGCATCCATGAATTGGCCACCAGAATCCACCAGGCAGACAAGGTAGCTCCCAGGCCGGTGAGCCATGTAGAAGCCAAATGGAATTTCTTGCCTACTTTGTCCCATCCGAAAAACATTACGGCCACAAAAGTAGCTTCCATAAAGAAGGCTACGATGCCTTCAATGGCAAGCGGGGCTCCGAAGATATCACCTACGAACCAAGAATAGTTGCTCCAGTTCGTACCGAATTGGAATTCGAGAATCAGTCCGGTCGCTACTCCGATGGCAAAATTGATTCCGAACAGTTTCATCCAGAAACGGGCTGTTCTTTTCCAGAAATCATGACCGGAAATGACGTACCGTGTCTCCATAACTCCCATGATGACAGCCAGTCCCAGCGTGAGCGGAACAAACAGCCAGTGGTACATTGCCGTCAGGGCGAATTGTGCTCTTGACCAGTCTATCATTGTCTCCATATTGTCTAACATAAGCCTTGTTTTTATTTCAAGATTAAGGATGAATAGCTCTTTCTATCAGTTCATTTCCTACGTAGTCTTCCTTTTCTTCGGTCGATTTGCCTTTGAGGAAAGGCGGGAAGAAAAAAAGTTTCAGGATAAAGAACATGATGAAAAGTTTGATTAGAATCACGGCCCACAACGTACGTCCCAGCGTCATGCTGCGGAAACCGTCGCGGTAAAATCTCCAAATTCCGATGATTCCTTGTCTTATCATAGTGAATGTATAAGTGTGATAAGGCAAAGGTAAGCAAAAAACAGTGGGAAGCGGGTGCCATGAACGGATTTTTTGCTAACTTTGGATGAAAATAATATAAAAGACGTTGTATTATTATGGTGAAACATATCGTATTATTTCAGTTGGCTTCTGAAATGGAAGCCGAGCGTAAGAAAAACGTGATGGACGCTTTCAAAAAAGGGATAGAGGCTCTACCTGCCAAAATTCCGTTTATTCGGAAGATTGAGGTCGGGTTGAATGCCAATCCGGAAGAACAATTCGACATCGTGCTCTACAGCGAGTTCGACACGATGGACGACGTAAGGGCTTATGCGGCCCATCCGGCTCATTTGGCCGTAGCGGCTTTGCTGAAGGATTGCAAAAAAAGCCGTTCGTGTGTGGATTATGAATGCAAAGCCTGACCAAGGAGTCCTTGCATGCCGGACGCACCCTTCCCCTACATAGGAGTTTTGCAAAAAGAGCCTTCATCCTTCAGGATATATGGTAATCCGTTCATAATATTGATGTTACAGGCTGAAGGATGTTTCAGGCATCTTTCAGCTATGCTTCATTCCGTTTGGCGCAGAACGAAAAATCGTTCGGCTGAGATTGAAAAATCATTTGGCTGAGAACTTTTTATCGCTTTCCGCAATGAACGGAAACTGAAGGATGGCCTTTTTATCTTTCATTCCGTAACGTGTTATGTAATAGCTGCTTATCGTGCTACCTGAAAGATGAAAGGTATTTTTTTTAATTCTTGGGGGATGGCGGATTTTTGCAGAACGTCTGTATTTCCACCAGGTTTTTAAGTCTCATTACATGTCCCTGATGAAAGAGCAGATGGCTAAACGACAAATGATTATGTACATATTCAGAAGATAAAATGATGTATACTTTCCGATTTTCCCTCATCCTGCTTTTCTTGTTTCAAATAGGAAAGGCAGGAGCACAATCTCCTTCCAACCGATTGGATGTGGTACAAATAGAGAAGTACCTCCAAAAAGCAATAGACTCATAAAACTATGGGACGCGTCATCCTATTTTGGCTCGCAAAAAACTATGGCTGTCTCTTTTGAACATTTCTAAAAATACAATCATTCATGCTCCTACGAAACATATTCATATTCTTCTTTTTATCACATCTTGCACATGCAATCGCCCAACCGGCAGCATTCCGCACTTTCTTGTCAGGGTTTAAGAAATGCACCCAAATTAATATAGCGTCATTTGGGGAGAGAATCATATCCGATTCAGTTTTGATAGATAGCGACATGTATGCCCGTTTTCTTCCTCCAATACAAGACGACTGCCTTTGTGAACAGTATAATGTCTTTTGGCAAAAAGGAAGTTACATGGAGCGTGGAGGTTTTATCATCGTCATGCTGAAAAGGCGCTGCCAAGACTACAAAGATGGGAACAGCCAATATTTCATAGAGAATCTTGTCACCGATTATATGCTTGTCACATATTCACGCGATGGTAAAATCCTGGATTTTAAAACAGTCGGACACAGCGGGGGAGCGTACTTCACACGTATAGTCCCCGGTGGACAGGTACCAAACTTCCTTGTGGAGCAAGGTTCTTTGGACGATTGTACTTCAATTCTCCGATATCAAGACTTGGCCTACACGGTAAGAACGTACGAATACACCGTGGAGCCGGACGGAAAAATCAAGGATAAAACAATCGGGACATCCCAAAAAGAAACCATAAAAAATCCGAAGGACGATCGCCCCCCTATCCGGTTTGAAGAATTTATGTCCTATTTTAAGAAATGGGATAATCCTTACGTAAACGATTCCTTGTTTATACCATCTCCTCTATATGCCGACTTACCTTTTCCGGAATGTTTTTCCCTAATTCCGGACACCCTTGATTGTGGGTGTTGGCCACGTAACCTCCAATGGACACCCTGCCGATACATCGAAAGCAAGGGACGCTATTTCTTTTTCGTCATCAAAAGTTGCATGATTCCTCATCGCGCTCCATTTCCATATGCGGATTACATGGTGTTGGAGTTCTGTAAAGATGGTACGTTTAGGGAAGCCTCGAATATCTTTCATATAACAGATGACATGGATATTAAGGATTTATCGTCAGCATTGACTTTGCGGCTAAAAAATTCCCTATATTCGGCTGTCATTGAAGAGATTCACAGAAAGCCATGAAACATGCCATTTTAATCTTAGCCCACAAAGGATAATTTGTGAATTTAACTTATTTTGCACATAAAAGGTGACGAAAATATTTGGCCTTCTCGTATGTTCTCCGTATTTTTGGAACGACCTACATAATGAAAAGCAAATGAAAGACCTTACCATTTGGTGTACATACCACAAAGATGAACAAATTGAACAATTCGGATTGCTTGAAGACGACGTAATGCGCCTCTTCAAGGGTAATGATACCGGAATAGAGGGAGAGAACATCAACCATCTGAATCCGTTCTATTCCGAAATCGTCACTTTATATTATGTATGGAAAAACGGAATCCAAAGCCGGAGAGTGGGATTCTGCCATTACCGCAGGCGATTCGGACGAATAGCGGATGTGGAATCCGGTATATGTCAGGTATTGGCCATCAACCGCAATTGCCATGTCTTCGGTCACTACAAAGGTGCACATAATTACCAAGATTTCTATGATGCCGTGGACATCCTCAACGAACGTTACGGTGAATGTAACAAATATTCCCGTTACATGTTGGAGGAACGGACTTTCATACCGTTTTGTAGTTTCGTCATGATGTGGGAAGACTTTGAGCGTCTCTGCCTTTTCCTTTTTCCCATACTCGAAGCATTCGACCGCAAGAACGGGTTGGACATGCAGCCCGAACGTTATATGCAAAAAGCCATGAGGGACTTTCGCTATGACAATGTCATGTACCAACGGCGGGCGGTTTCATTTTTGGCAGAAAGACTTATCAGTTGTTTCCTCGCCTGTGAAATGAAAGTTTTCTGCGTCAATGAGATATAAGGCAATGCAAAATATACAGCCTATAAATAATAACCATTTAAAAAGAAAACATCATGAAAACGATTAAACCTTATTACGGTGTCAGTCCGATGAGCAGCTCAAGCGGGCCGAAAGGAAGTTCCACCAACCCCTACACTCAAGAAGAGTTCGACCAAATGGTAGAAGCCGGAACATGGGAAGGGGGATACGTGGAAGGTATGGGATATTGCATGGGGCAAGTTACTGTCACGGCCTCTTATCCGGATTCCAGTTCAAGTGGTTCGGATGACTCATGGCCTTCGGAAGACTCTGAAGACAAGAACGACCATAATCCTCCGGTTCCTCCTATAACTGGAGGTGGAGGAGGAGGTTCTTCCCATGGAGGGGGAGGTATCGGCGGAGGAGTTACGGGAGGTGGAAGTACAGGAAATACCCTTGTCATTGGAAATCATCCCGAAATTTCCACATATTCAAGAGACTTATTACGTAGTCTAAAAGGAAATTATGGAAGGATTGTTATTACTTCAACGTTTCGTACTCCTGAAAGACAAGTCAAGGCAATGCTGAATAATATAAAAAAGACAGGTGTAGATGCTCAAATTAAATTATATGCCGCTCCTGGCGATGCCGTCATAAGAGCATATAAACCGAATGTTAGTGATGCAGAAAATTTAGCAGCAATGACAGCCGAAATTTATAGACAAGGACCAAGAAAAGTATCAGCACACTGTATGACAGCAGAGGAGTATAAAACCTGTAACGTTATGGATATCTCAAGAAGCCAAATGAGAAATCCCGACCAATTTATATCAGAAATAAAATCAAAAGATGAAAACATCAAGTATTTTAATGAAAAAAGCAATGGATGCATTCACCTTGAAATTCCCCAACCGTAAGTTTGTATTCATTACGATAATCTTATCAATCACATTGATCTCTGTTAGTACCATACCTCTTTCCGCACAAGAACGTGTGGACATTGACACCCTATGGTATCGTTACCATAATCTAGAGCAGGATCATTATCCGGACTTGCTTCCCGAAGACTGTTATATGGAATTGTACTTGGAAAACGGCATATTGAAGAAAGGGTACTTTTGGGGAACGACTGACGAGTTTGAACAAGCTCGTGAAGGCTACGAGTGCGGCTATTTCGTCATGCCCATGACGGATATAAAACAAGACAAAGACTCCATTTCATTCCGTTTGGACATTGTCACGACCTCAAGCGGTGAAAAGGTCAACACTTTCGTCAAAGCCCCCATTGACTGCCATATCCGTTCATGGCAGGAAGCAGACCTCCCATATCCTTTCAGGGCAGAAAGCCATGTCGCGCTATCAGACGTGGGAACCCTTTACCGACCGGATGGAGGATGAGATACAAATGAGTATCTCCTTTGCCCGGTGGTTGGAAAATGACGTTGTACGGTACGGCATGTCTCCGATGAAAGATTCTATAATAGTCAAGAATCTGACCTGTCCTTACAACGATAAGAACGGTCGGGTCTTCGTCTTGCTGAAAGGCAAAATTCCATTATCCTCCTAATTCCTGTTTGCAAGCAGGAATAGGAGGCAATGTACCTGAAAAGGACTATCAAACCATCCGTATGGAGAACGATAGTCTGAGACCTACCCGGAAATGGACATTCAATTATGACGATGATTCTAAAAATTGTGATGCCTACTTCATCTATGTCACACCCAAATAAATAATGAATGAAGCTGATAATAAAACTAATAAAGATTGTCGTCCGTATTTTTGCGGCGATAGTGCTTTTGCTCATCCTGATTGTGGCAATAGGTTTAACCATACAGCATTTCACCACAAAAAAGGCATACAAATACCATATAAGTCAAATACAAGCTGAACGAATCGCCTTGTGCGATTCGTTCGCTCATGGCATCAACTTATATAAGTTGTCATTCGAGACTGTCCCGACCGGTTATAAACATGGACTCTTCGTTGGAGGAATTGAACCTTATTTAGAGGGATGCGCAGACAGCCTGACGAATATTACATTCATGACCACTCCACAGGCTTCAGGAAACGTACTCATTCCTCTACAAATAAAAGGAAATAAGGTAGAAGCATTGACCCTACAAGAATGTACCGGTAAAGGCACCATTGACGGAGACTTCTATGACAACACCAAGGATTTGGGAACGTTTTTGCAAAAAGGCAGGCATTGGTTAGAGAATCCCGCGCATAACAGTCGCATCTTACATGGGGGGCGCTTGTTTATCGCCACGCCCAAACATGTTGGGGCACTGCATCGCATCATCATCCGATTTGAGAATGGACAACTTGTATGCCAAGTCCGCCAAGGCACGCCCAAAGCCTACTTCATCAAAAGCATCGTAACAAATACACCTGAAAGGCTCGAAAAAGTTATCAACCTGAACTCAAACAACCAAGAAATGTCAAACGAACTATAAATGAATAAAAGAAAGACATACCTCTTCGACGTAAAAAGCCCTACTTGGATAGCAATTACAGTGTGCCTTGCACTTTTTGTAACTGTAATCCATGGATGCAAACACTCCGATGAAACCCTCCCGTCAGACAAGAAGGCAAAACGAGAGCGTTTTCAAGCAGGAATGCGTTTAGATACATTGTTATGCAGGAGGGATTTGGAAAGCGCGCTCCTACTCATTGACACACTGCACACCCGATATCCCCGCGACCCTCAATTCTACTTCGGCGAAGGATGGATATACCAGATGAAAAATGACAGCATCAAGGCACGCTCTTGTTTCACGAAGGCTGTGGCTATCTACGATTCGTTGATAGCGGTAAAAAAGGATTTTGGAGATGAGATAAACCGTGCCGTAATCATTCAAATCCTGTACGGAAAAGAGGCATACGACAAAAGTCTGGACGAAATCCTACGCACGGCAAAAAGTACCCATGATTCACTTGTCATTGAAGAGATTTACAGGAAACTCATCTATAAAAAGGAGGATTTGTTCAAGCCTGAGATGCTAAGGACTTTCCCCGATTCAATCACACAACGACATTAAAGCCATGAAACATGCCATTTTAATCTTAGCCCACAAAAACATCGGTCAGCTATGCAGGTTGGCCGGATATTTCGAAAAGGATTGCGACGTATTCATCCATATAGACAAAAAGCAACCCGTCACACGCGAAGAGGAAGAAAAGTTGCGTAGTTACAAACAAGTGAAAGCCGTTTCGCGTGAATATGACGTGAACTGGGGCGGCACAAGTGTATTGGAAAGCGAAATGCACCTGTTGCGCATGGCTGTGCAACGCAGTGATGCCGATTACTTTCATCTTATCAGCGGGCAAGATTACCCGACTCGTCCGTTAGATTATTTTCTTGAGTTCTTTAACCGGAATGCGGGAAAAGAATACATCGGATACCTGCATTTGCCGCATCCGAACTGGGAAGACAATACTTTCCGCCGACTGCAATATTATTATCCATACGACTATGCCGCAGGTAAAAGGAATCCGCGCGGGTGGGTCAGGGAACCGGTAAGGCAACAACAGGCCAAAGGGGCTAAACGCCCCATTCCCGATGAGTTCGACCATCTGTACGGCAGTTCGCAATGGTGGTCCATTACCCGAAAGGCTGCCACCACCTTGTTGGACTATACTGACCGCTTCCCCTCGCTTTATGGCCGGATGTGGATGACTTTCGCACCGGAGGAATGTTATGTGGCCACCGTATTGGTCAATTTAATGGATAAGGAAGACATCGTGCCTTGGAACCACCGTTTTATCCGTTGGAAACATGAAAACGGCAACCGTCCCGCCAATTTGGGATGCGAACATTTCCGTTACCTTTTGGAAGACGAATATCTTTTCGCACGAAAAATCGAACAGCCATGCAGTACGGTGCTATTGGACAGGATAGACCGGTATCTGCTACAAGACAGGGAGATTGGCCTGACAAAGACCGGCAGTTGGACGTATGACGGTTTCCTGAAGTGCGGATACGACAAAACATTTTGCGATTTCGTCACGCAAATGTGGTGGGACATAGGGGCACGGACGGGAATAGACATAGGATGCGGTGCCGGTTACTATGTCTCGCAATGGAGGAGTCGCGGACTTGCGTTTGCCGGATATGACGCGAATCCCCGTACGCCGGATTTGTCCGGTATGCTCCTGCCCGAGGGGGATGCTGTTTGCGAAGTGGCAGACCTCACGGAAGAACTGGATATTTCCACTCCCTTTGATATCGTGGTATGCAAGGACGTGCTTCCCTATATCCCTGAAAAATCGGCATCCACGGCCATACGTAACCTCGCACGCCTATCGTCGCATTTCATCCTGTTAAGTTGGAACGTACCGGACTCTGTGGCCGCTTTCCCCCATAGGGACATGACAGATGAAGATATTATCCCCCACTTTGAAAACGAAGGCTATACCGTAGAAAAGTATATGACGGCCAGGCTGCACGTCGTTTTAAAAAGGAAAGACTGCTGTGTGCTCACCCGGCGGAATTTACCACTCATCAACTACTGAAACAACTGCTTTTCATAAGAAAAAGAACTGCCGATTTCGTTGCCCAGTGATAACTTCTTCGTAATTTTCTTGCGAATTTGTTGTTTATTTGCAGATAATAATTTAACTTTGCCACAAATAAAAGAGAAAATGAAGAATATTGCAACACGCCACCATCATCATCCTAACGGTTAGAAATCGGTAGGCTGTCCCGCGTGTGCCAATAGAAGGATAGAAATGAAGGCTTGCCGATATGAACGGTGAGCCTTTTTTGATAGTTTAAGAATACTTCATTAAAAAAACAGATATGCTTAGAATTGCAGTACAGTCGAAAGGACGTCTTTACGAAGACACCATGGCGCTCCTGGCGGAGGCCGACATCAAAGTGAGTTCATCCAAGCGCACCTTGTTGGTGCAGTCTTCCAATTTCCCCGTCGAGGTGCTTTACCTGCGCGACGACGATATTCCGCAGTCCGTGGCGGGAGGAGTGGCCGACTTGGGTATCGTGGGCGAAAATGAATTTGTGGAAAGAGAGGAGGATGCCGTGGTGGTGCGCCGTCTGGGCTTCAGCAAGTGCCGCCTTTCGTTGGCCATACCCAAGGCTGTGGATTATTCCGGCCTTTCTTGGTTCGAAGGCAAGAAGATAGCCACTTCCTATCCCAACATTTTGAAAAAATTCATGAAGGAAAACGGAGTGGAGGCGGACATACACGTCATTACCGGTTCTGTGGAAATCGCGCCTGGTATCGGGTTGGCCGACGGTATTTTCGATATCGTAAGCTCCGGTTCCACCCTGGTAAGCAATAACTTGCAGGAGGTGGCCGTCATCATGAAGAGCGAGGCGTTGCTCATCGCCAACCGGAATATGGATGATGCCAAGAAGGCGATTCTGGACGAATTGCTGTTCCGCATAGAGGCGGTAAAGAGTGCGGAAGACAAGAAATACGTACTGATGAACGTGCCGTCGGACAAGGTGAAAGATGTCGTGTCCGTATTGCCCGGAGCCAAAAGCCCCACGGTGATGCCTTTGGCGCAGGAAGGGTGGAGCAGTGTGCACACCGTCATCGACGAGTCCCGCTTTTGGGAGATTATCTCCAAACTGAAGGAGTTGGGAGCGCAGGGCATTCTGGTCGTTCCCGTAGAGAAGATGATTCTTTGAGCCGGACAGGTTGGTATTTTCATATCAAAAAGAGGAGGACAGCAAATGAATGTGATAAAATATCCGCAAAAAGGAGAATGGGACGAACTGTTGAAACGTCCCGTAATGAACGTGGACACGTTGCGTGAAACCGTATGCAGGGTGTTGGACGACGTGAAGACGGGCGGCGACCGCGCCGTCATGGCCTACGAAAAGCAGTTCGACCATGTGGAACTGGAGCGTCTGGCCGTCACGGAAGAAGAAATGGACGAGGCCGAACGTCTGGTGTCGCCTGAACTGAAGGATGCCTTGCGCTTGGCGCACGACAATATAGGGAAGTTCCACGCTTCCCAACGCTTTGAAACGACGAAGGTGGAAGTCCGTCCCGGGGTGACCTGTTGGCAGAAAGCCGTTCCCATAGAACGGGTGGGGCTTTACATACCCGGAGGGACGGCACCGCTTTTCTCCACGGTGCTGATGCTGGCCACACCGGCCAAGATTGCCGGATGCCGTGAAATCGTGCTTTGCACGCCGCCGGGACGTGACGGCAAGGTGCATCCTGCCATCCTTTGCGCAGCCCGTGTGGCCGGAGTGAACCGTATTTTCAAGGCAGGCGGCGTGCAGGCCATCGGCGCCATGGCCTACGGTACGGAAAGCGTGCCCAAGGTGTATAAGATATTCGGTCCCGGCAACCAGTACGTCATGGCGGCCAAGCAGCAAGTGTCGCTTCATGATGTGGCCATCGACATGCCTGCCGGTCCTTCCGAGGTGGAAGTGCTGGCAGACGAAACGGCCAACCCCGTCTTTGTTGCCGCCGACTTGCTTTCGCAGGCAGAACATGGGGTAGACAGTCAGGCGATGCTGGTGACTACTTCCGAAAAGCTGATGGAAGAAGTGGAATATGAAGTGCAGCGGCAATTGGCCTTGCTCTCCCGTTGGGAAATAGCGGAGAAATCTTTGGCCAACAGCAAGCTGATATTGGTGAAAGATATGGATGAGGCAATTGCTTTAACCAATGAATATGCTCCCGAACACCTGATAATCGAAACCCGGGATTATGAGGAGCAAGCCGAGCGTATTGTCAATGCAGGCTCTGTATTTCTGGGTTCCCTGTCGCCGGAGAGTGCAGGCGATTACGCATCGGGAACCAATCATACGCTGCCCACAAACGGTTATGCCAAAGCTTATGGCGGAGTGAGTCTGGATAGCTTTATCCGTAAAATAACTTTTCAGGAAATCACGCGCGAAGGCATAGAGATTATCGGTCCCGCCATCGAAGTAATGGCAGCCAACGAACAACTGAGTGCGCATAAAAATGCCGTCACCGTCAGATTAAAAGCAAAATAAAAAAAGAGACTATATGAAAGACTTAAAAGAATTGACGCGTCCCAATATCCGGGCTTTAAAGCCATATTCATCTGCGCGCGATGAATATAGCGGGGCAGAAGCCTCTGTGTTTTTGGATGCAAACGAGAATCCCTATAATACTCCGAACAACCGTTATCCCGACCCGATGCAGCGAGAGCTGAAGAATCTGATAGCTCCCGTCAAGAAGGTCAAACCGGAGAATATCTTTTTGGGAAACGGCAGCGACGAGGCTATCGACTTGGTTTATCGTGCTTTCTGCCGTCCGGGGGTGGATAATGTAGTGGCTATCGACCCTACTTACGGTATGTATCAGGTATGTGCCGAGGTGAATGATGTGGAGTATCGTAAGGTATTGCTGGACGAAAACTATCAGTTTACTGCAGACCGGCTGCTGGCGGCGACGGATGATAATACCAAATTGATATTTCTCTGTTCTCCCAATAATCCGACCGGGAATGCGTTAGACCGTGAGGAAATGGAAAAGACTCTGTCTGCTTTTCAGGGATTGGTCGTCATCGATGAGGCTTATTCCGATTTTTCGGATGCACCTTCGTTTCTGCTTGACTTGGAGAAACATCCCAATCTCATCGTTTTTCAGACTTTCTCCAAAGCCTGGGGATGTGCCGCCATCCGGCTGGGCATGGCATTTGCTTCTCCTGAAATTATCGCGATTTTCAGTAAGATAAAGTATCCTTATAATGTGAATCTGCTGACTCAAAAGGAGGCCATTGCCATGATGCATCGCCATTATGAAGTGGAACGTTGGGTGAAGTCATTGCTGGAAGAGCGTGCGCGTCTTATCGATGAGTTTATACAGTTGCCCTGCTGCGAGAAGATTTATCCGACAGATGCCAATTTCTTTTTGGCAAAAGTGACGGATGCGAAGAAAATATATGCTTACTTGGTAAGTAAAGGAATCATTGTACGTAATCGCACCAATGTTTCTTTGTGTCGTGACTGCCTTCGCATCACTATTGGCACTCGTCCCGAAAATGATACGTTGCTGGAGGCGCTGAACGCTTTTGGCATGCAGTCCGGCAAATAAAAAGATTGTAACAGATGAAAAAAGCATTATTCATAGACCGTGATGGTACGCTGGTGGTGGAGCCGCCGGTGGATTATCAGCTCGACTCGTTCGAGAAACTGGAGTTTTGTCCCAAAGTGTTCCGTAATCTGAGCTTCATTCGGAGCAAGCTGGATTATGAGTTTGTCATGGTTACCAATCAAGACGGACTGGGAACGGATTCTTTCCCGGAAGATACTTTCTGGCCGGTGCATAATCTGGTGTTGAAGACATTGGAAGGGGAGGGTATCACATTTGATGATATCCTGATAGACCGCAGCTTTCCCGAAGACAATGCCCCAACCCGCAAACCGCGTACCGGAATGATGGGAAAATATATGACGGGAGACTATGACCTGGCGAACAGTTTTGTCATCGGCGACCGTGCTACAGATGTAGAGCTGGCCAAAAATTTGGGCTGCAAGGCTATTTTGCTTCAAGACGATAAAGAGGTACTGAAGGAAAAGAACCTGGAAGCATATTGTGTGTTGGCCACGACCGATTGGGACCGGATAGCTGAGTTTCTGTTTGCCGGAGAACGTATTGCCGAGGTGCGCCGCACGACGAAAGAGACGGATATCTTTGTCCGCCTCAATTTGGACGGCAGTGGTCGGTGCGATATTTCCACCGGGCTTGGTTTCTTTGACCACATGCTGGAGCAGATTGGCAAGCACGGCGGCATTGACCTTACCGTTTGCGTGAAAGGTGACTTGGAGGTGGATGAACATCATACCATCGAAGATACGGCCATTGCATTGGGTGAATGCATTTATCAGGCCTTGGGCAGTAAGAGGGGAATAGAGCGTTACGGTTATTGTCTGCCGATGGACGATTGTCTGTGCAGTGTGGCGCTTGATTTCGGAGGACGTCCCTGGTTAGTCTGGGATGCAGCCTTTCACCGTGAGAAAGTAGGGGATATGCCGACCGAAATGTTCTTGCATTTCTTTAAAAGCCTGAGCGATGCCGC
>OGPX01001182.1_pt1 | contig 18321 bp, 15 predicted proteins | sample 1553101 | NCBI WGS metagenome assembly OGPX01 (sample SAMEA2579964, study PRJEB22360) | human gut metagenome | biome: human gut; feature: human-associated habitat; material: faeces | place: Denmark | collected 2008/2010
AAGCCACATGGCAGGATATACTGGAAGGATGCACGGCATTGCTTGAGGAACTGCGCTAAATTGGCGTAAATTTTGGCGTATGCCAAATCAGGAGTGTTTGACACTTGCCAACGACAAATTGATTTAACCACAGGAGAAGTTGCCTGTCAGCATAAAATCTCTATACGAAACAAAAAGCGGCAGCTACGTTGTATTTTCACAACATAGCTGCCGCTTTTTTGCGTTTGGGGTTCGGTGTACCTACTACACCAATCCACCTATTCACTTGTTACACCACACCGCTTTGTAAGGCTCCTTTTCGGGAAAACGTCCCAAAATTGGTGTAGTTGTGGTGTAGTACCGCAGATGCCGTCTGAAATCCGTTCAAAATTTCATCGTACCTGCGTTTTAATTTTGTGTTTTACTGCTCAATCGGCTTCATCGTGGGGATGTGGCAAGAACTGGCTCTGTTATCGTCCGTCAGACTCCAACAACGTCCACGAAGTAAACCCTCTTTTCAATGAACCCTCCAACAAGCTCCAACAGCGTCCACGAAAGTTGTGTACAGTTTTGGTCACAGCCCTTTTTTGACGGAGCCTGACGGAAACCGCGATAACCGCTGTTGTTCTCTGTTAATCCATTATAAACGAGATGTGCTTCTTTGTCCAGCAGAGAGGAACATTTCTGTTATTTTGAATCTATGCCTTACCGCACAAGCAATGCGCTTTGCAGAGAGGTCATGGATTCTTTCTTTTTCTCTTGGGTTGCTTCTGCGTATACATCCATTGTGGTGGAAATATCCGCATGACCCATGATTTCCTGAATGACCTTCAGGTTGGTTTCGTTCTCGCAGAAGCGAGTGCAGAATGTGTGCCGCAGGATATGGCAGCTAAACTTTGGCAGAAGAACCGGGTCACGATTTTCTTCCTTCGCCTTGGATTCTTCTTCCTTATTATAGTCTGCACAAATCGAGCGGATAGTGCGGTTGATGGCATTGGGGAGATAAACCTTTCCATCGCCAGTGCAGAAAACAAAGCCGGAGTACCCATCAATTTCATCGGTGCAGAAACCAATGACCTTTTGATACTGGTATTCTTCCAGAAAGGCATCGAACACTTCATCAATCATTGGAATAATGCGGATGCCAGCTTTCGTTTTGGGCGAGTTTACATGGTTGGTGCAAGTGCCATCTTCCTGCACACGATAAACAAGATTGTGGTTGATGCTGATCGTGCGGTTCTTGAAATCAACATCCTGCCACCGCAGACCTAACACCTCGCCAATGCGACAGCCAGTACCAAGCATCACGGTAAACAACGGGAACCATCCGCGATACTCTTCGCTATTGGCGATGTAATTGGTAAACGCACGCTGTTCGGCAACAGTCAGAGCATGACGCTTTGTCTTTTCCCAGCAGTGGCTCTTCTTAATTTCAGCCATAACGCCCTCCGTGGGATTCAAGCGCAGCAGTCCATCGCGGACAGCCATTGTAAAGGTTGGATGCAAAAGTGTATGTACGATTTCCATACTGTTGGGCTTGAATCCTTTTTCTAAAATCAGTGAGTAATAGAATTTCTTAATATCGCTGTACTTGATTTTGCTGATACGAAGTTTTCCAAAACCATCCCGAACATAATGGTTATACATGGCCAGCTTTGCAAGGTAGAGGTTAGTGCCGATGCCTGCCGTTGCGGTGATGCCGGTGTTGTACAGCACCTCCCGCACCATGGTCATGGCAAGTTCATGGGCGCTCATGTGATAATAAGGCAGATAGCCCGTCACATCAATGAAAACCTCGTCGATGGAGTAGGGGTAAATGTCTGCCGGGGACACATATTTGAGGTAGGTCTTGTAGATCTGGGTGGACACATCCAGATACCGCTGCATCCGGGGCGGTGCAACAATGTAACTCAACCCCAGTGCAGGGTCTGCGTTCAGGGCATTGGCATCGAAAGAGGTGCTGGCAAAGTGGTACTTGCCATCCTCTCCCCGGACCGTCTTTTTCTGCCGGATAGCAGTTTGCAGCCGCTGGGCGTTGACCTCTTTCACCCGCTGGACGGCTTCAAACAGCCGCGCTCTGCCGGGTATCTTATATGCCTTTAAGGAGGGCGATACCGCAAGGCAGATAGTCTTTTCGGTGCGGGAGGCGTCCGCTACCACCAAATTGGTGGTCAGGGGGTCCAGATGACGGTCTACGCACTCCACCGAGGCATAGAAACTTTTCAGGTCGATTGCCAGATAGGTGCGCTGTGCTGCCATACTTCAGCCCTCCTCTGTGTTATTTGGTTTCCACCTCCACGAACCACCGGCCGAACCGAGAGGGAAACCGTGGGTCGGAACGCTCGAAAAAAAGATACCTTTCCTGCCCTTTTACCATTACAGTATAACAGTCGCCGGGCATATCGGCAATGGTATTTGCAGGGCGAAAGTCCCGCACCCGCTCGATGGGATACGTCCGACCATCGCCCCATGTGATCTGCCGGGGCTGCATATAGCCGGTCGCGTCAAAATCAGAGTTCACCTTCACATAGACCTTTTCCGTTTTGCGGCGGCCTTTCCGATTCATTCCTCACAGCTCCTTTGCAAAAAAACTACAACTATTTATCTTATTATAATAAATCCTTACGCTGTTTTCAAGAGATAGCACAACAATTGTTAGCGATGCAAAAAAATACAGCTATATTTCAGTGTGAAGCCTGAATATAGCTGTATTTTTTCTTTATGGATGATTTAATTGTTCTCCTCAAAGTTCTCAACCTGCTCCATGACCTTTTTGAAAACTTCGGGGCTGTACTGTGGAGGATAGCCGTTTTTTACAAGGCAGATATGAATGAGTCAGTCCTCACCTCCGGGGCTGTCTCTTTTTTTATAAAAACTTATACAATCTTTGTTCCGATTGCAGAACCCTTTCCCCCACTTAATACTTTTAGCGGTATTATGACTTTGCAAGAAAGAAATGGGGTGAACAGTTATGAGTATTACAAATGCGGCGAGAAGATTTGAACAGAGATTTGACGCAAAAGCGGAGCGCTTTATTTGGCATCATCCGCTACTTGGCTCCATCTCCATCTTTGTTGGAATGCCCTTACTGGTTTTGGCGTGTGTCTGTATCAGTACGATTGTTATCGCCTTTCCTATGGCATGGCTTTTGGGTTGGTTGTAATCTTTATTTCATCTTTAAACGCACAAAAGATGACTAATGCCATTTTTAGAGGAAAGGGTTTATGATATTGGGGACAGCAAAAAAAGGAGGTTGAATCTTATGCAAATGCTAATTGCACTCATAGGTGTATGTGCGGCAGCAATGCTGCTGTGGTATGTCTATATTTTAATGAAGGGAGATGATCAGGCATGAGCACCATGATTCAGTATGTTTTATACCTTGCCATTCTGGTTGTTTTGGCAATTCCGCTGGGCGCATACATAAAAAACGTCATGAGCGGCGAGAAAACTTTTTTGTCCAAAGTTCTGACACCGTGCGAAAACCTGATTTACAAGGTTACGCGTGTAGACAGAGAAGAACAGATGACATGGAAAAAATATGCGGTAAGTGTAATGATTTTTTCCGGTATCGGGCTTGTTTTTCTGTTCCTGCTTCAACTTCTGCAGGGAGTTCTTCCCGGAAACCCGCAGAATCTTTCCGGTGTGAAATGGGATTTGGCATTTAACACTTCTGCAAGTTTCATTACCAATACAAACTGGCAGGCATATTCCGGTGAATCCACATTGAGTTATCTCACTCAGGCTTTAGGTCTGACTGTTCAGAACTTTGTTTCCGCAGCTACAGGTATCGCCGTTCTATTTGCATTGATTCGTGGCTTTATCAAGGTGAAATCCTCCGGGTTGGGAAGCTTTTGGGTGGACTTGACCCGCATTGTGGTTCACATCCTACTCCCGCTGAATCTGGTCATTTCTCTGTTGCTGGTAGGCGGCGGCGTGATTCAGAACCTGAAAAGTGCAGAAACAGTATCCCTTGTAGAACCGATTGCCGTCAGTGCAGAAGGCGAAATCCTTGAGGATGCGGTAATTGACTTAGACACCGAAACCGTCACTGTAGATGGCGAAATCGTTTCGAATGCACAGATCGTCACCGAGCAGTTCGTACCGATGGGTCCTGCGGCCAGCCAAGTCGCAATCAAACAGACCGGCACTAACGGCGGCGGTTATATGGGCGTCAACTCCGCACATCCTTTGGAAAATCCCAACGCCTTTACCAATCTGATCGAAATGATTTCCATTCTGCTGATTCCGGCGGCACTGTGTTTCACATTCGGTTCTGCAGTAAAGAACAAGAAGCAGGGTGTTGCGATCTTTATGGCAATGTTTCTCTGCCTGGTTGTTGCTTTGGGCTGTATCGCCGTCACTGAACAGGTTGGCACCCCCCAGCTTGCACAAAACGGCGCAGTCAATATGTCAATGGCCGAACAGGCAGGCGGCAATATGGAGGGCAAGGAGACTCGCTTTGGCATTGCAGGGTCCTCTACATGGGCAGCTTTCACCACAGCAGCCTCCAACGGCTCTGTAAACTCCATATTGCATATCTGTGCCCGGCGTGTATCGCCAGCGGCGAGGCGGCCCGGAAATATGACGGCAGCTTTCAAGATGATTTCTCTGTGGACGATGGCGTAGACGATCCGGAGAAGCTGGACGAGCTGATCCACCGTACTCCCGGCTACTCCGGCTGGCAGCAGGAATACTGGCGGGCCCACTGTGGCGATTACTGCGCCTTTTGGGGCTATGTGGGCGCCAGAGAACTGCGGGCACTGGGTGTGCTGGAGGAGGTGCTGGACGACCCCATGTGGGACGAGGAGCAGAAGGGAATGATCCGGGAATCCGTCAATGGCGGGCATCTGCAATGCTATCTGTTCCAGTGCCTCCACTGTGGAAAGCACCTGGTCTGGATGGATTTTGATTGAGGTGGCAACATGGAGAAGAAGGATTTTCCCAAGGGAACCAAGCCCCGTGAGATCTTCGTCTATACCTGTGAGCGGATCGCGGAGCCTTTGATCCCGCTGGGCTACAAATACCGCAAGAGCAAAAATGACATCTACAAAAAAGACGGCATCTTTGTGTTCTCCTTTTACTTTTCCCCCTCCATCCGCTTTGGCTCCACCACTTTTACTGCCTTCTTCGATGTGAGTTCCCAGGTGATTGCCCAGTGGCGCAGTGAGCAGGAAGGGACGGAGGAAACCTATGATGGTATCGTGGGTACCTCCATCGCCCGGCTGACCCACCGGTATGATGACTTCCCCCGCTATGAGGTATCTACTCTGCTGGAGCGGGAACGCTCTATCCAGGAAATTTCCGGGCAGATCCAGGACTATGCACTACCATTCTTTGCCCGGTTTTCCAATCTGCCCAAGCTGCTGGACGATGTGGAACAGGAGGGGTTCTTCCCCCATCGGAAGGGGTTCGATGTCCCTAAGCGGAATCGGGAGTTCATCGAATGCTTCCGGGAGTATCTCCAAAAGCAGTAGGAATCAGCAGAAAGGAAACAACACCTATGTCAAACAGTAGAGTATCCACTTGGAGTGGAATCCGGAACAAATTGGAGAATGACTACCTGTGCCCGGCACTCCGGGGCCACATCCAGTATTTTGCCACCAGTTACAGCAAAAGCGCCGACCATGAGGGCCGGGCCGCCATTCGTGTGGACGGCGTGGAAGTGCTGCGGAGCAACTACTACACCTATTTTGAAAATGTGTGGACGAAATTTCATCACTTGCGCTCCACCACGCTGAAAGATCACGACTCCGCAAAAGAGGCCATCAATCAGGCTCATGCCTATGCGCTGGAGCAGGGCACCTTTGACCAAAAGGTGTTCTATGAGGCGTTTGGGATCTTTGACAACCAGAGCATCGAGAAAAGCCTTGTCAGCGAGAATCCCCTTGTCCGTATCTTTGCCCTTCTGGATCGCAGGCTTGGCAAGCGCCGCCTGCTGGCTTTGGAGGACTCCATGGAGCAGGAACTGGACTGGGTGCGGGCTTTCTATGTGATCCGGTTGCAGGCCGAAGGGCTGATGGAAGCGAATAACATTTAGGAGGAACCACCATGTCACAGATCGCGTCCTTTTATCTGATAAAAAATAACCAGCGGCAGGAGTTGTCCGACGGTGACTGCTCCGGCGCGGTCTATATGGCCATCTGGGACTGGTGTGAGAGCGAACTGGATCTGGATGTCCGTTTTCCTGCTCCCCAGACGGAAGACACCCTGGACTGCGCTCTGCTGGAGGGAGAGCTGGCGTCTCAACTGCTGGCAGCTCTGCGGGAGCAGGATCTCCCGGAGCTGGCCGCTGAAATTGCCCCGGACTGGGATCTGCCCACCGAGGCGGTGCAAAGCGGGCTTAATACGCTGCGCTCCCATCTGGAACTGGTGCAGGGCGATGCTGCTCTGCTGTATGAAATGACATGAGAACGGAGGGATACCATGCTGGCAAAGCGGTTTGAACACATTTTACATGATCTGGGCATGGCTGGGCTGGAACACCCTCTGTTCTACCATGCACCGGTGGGCATTCGTTTTAAGATCGGCGGGGAGGAACCAATCTATCTGGATAGGCGTGCGGCGAAGCTGAAAACCAACCCCGCTTATGTTCAGGGGGCGCTGGACCGAGCCGCCGCGATCTATCGGGCACTTCCGGCGGTGCCGGACCTTCTGCGGATCGACGGGTATCCCGATGAAGAACCCGCCGAGTCCCTGCTGACCGTTATCCGGCAGCGAGTGGGCCTCCCAGTTCCCGATGAACAACTTTCGGCCACAGAGCAGGATGAAGATGGGGATACCCATGCACAAGTGCAGTTTTACTGGGATCTCAGCAAGATCAGCTTTCAACCAGAGCTGCTTCTTCGGGAAATCATTCTGGGGGACATCGGCGGCTGGAACGGCTTTGTGTCCAGCGTCTATCTGGCTGGGCCGGGGCCGTTCCTCTACCATTTGTACGATGACCGTGGGCTGGATGTGCTGGGCGGCTCACAGAAGCTGCTATCACGCTTTTCAAAGAACGAGCCGGAGTTGCGCGCAGCGCGCAGATAATCCCGGCAGTTAAACAAAATCTAATCAAGGTTGAGAGCTTTTTCTTCAGCCTTCGTCTTTGCCATGGCGTTTTTCTCCAATCTGAAAATTACAAATTGCGGACAAAAAGGACGCATTGTTGTGGCAAGCAGTGCAAGCTGGTACCAACTTGCAATTTTTGAATCCGATTTCTAAAAATCAAATTCAAAATGCTTGTTGGGCTGTGCCCAAACCCCTTGTGTTCTGCATCCAGTGGATGCAGGCTGCACATTTTTGAAAAATGCTTTTTAATCTGAGTGCCGATGCCTGTGGTATCGGCACTTTTTGCACAGATAGATTCCCGGAAGCAGAAAATAGTGCTATGCAGCACATCCGGGATTGTGCTATACTTGATTTACATAAACTTGTTTGTCCTAAAAAGTTGGAGGTGTTCATGGCAACACGAACCATTTGTTTTCCCATATCCGGCTATCCCTATTGTAAAGAACAGCCGGTGACATTCACATGGATAAAAGGTAGCAAGCGGCAGAATATCCGTGCCGTCCATGATGCCGTCCATACAACAGACCCGGATGTTTCGATTCTGGAAGTCAGCTCTGCATCCGTTCAGCCGGAGGGTGAAGCTGTTTCTTCTCTGCGGCTTTTGCTGCATCTGGATTCTGTTGCGCAGGATGTACCCATCAGCACGGTTTTTGAAGCCACCAAAGTGTTTGAACATGGTGGGCCATTCGCTGACCTTCTGACCTGTGAGCCACCCAAAGTCCATAAGGACACTCGGCTGCGAACCAGTGGAGAGCTGCTACGTTACTCTCTGGAAGGAAACGAGTATCCGACAGAGCCGTACATGGATTCGTTCTTTGAGTGGCTCTACTGCCGTGCGTTGAAGCAGTTCCCGGAAAAGGCGGAGCCGCTGAGCAGATATAATGCTTTTTCTGATATTGCTGCCGCAGCGGATTCTAAAAAGTATTATGGCGATTCCTCACGGGCGGCTGCGATTTATGTGGGACTTGCAGCGGCAGGAAAACTTTCGTGCATCGATTCCTATGAATTATTTATTGCTGAGGTCTATACGGAGCCGAAACCTTTGCCCAAGTCTGGAAAATCTGAGGCTGCTTCAAAAATGACACCCGAAGTTTCTGCACCAGCAAAGGAGACTCCGGCAGACGAATTGCCGCAGCCCGATAACGCAAATGCGGAAGTGATTCCGGACGCTGCGCAGATGGAGCATATCCTTGAGCTGCCCAAAGCGACCTGTCTGCTTCTCTCTTTGGCAAAAAATGCTGGCCTTTCTGCAAATAGTTCCAGTGAGCTGACATATAAGGGAAAGGAATTCCTTCTTGACGCTTATCAGATAGCGCTGAAAAATAAAACGCTCCAAATCAATATCCAAAAGAACAAAATCACATTTCCGATGGAGGAACCGGACAGCGGATTTCATGCAGTTGGTGTGTTGACCCGTTCGCCTGCTTGGGAATACGGATGGAAGTTTAACTATCTGACTGAGAATACATCCGGTGCAGAAAAGTCCGAAGTTAAAGAAAAAATCCCTCCGAAGCCTTTGACCGCATTGGAGCATCTGGAACGCTGTGGGTATAGAATCGTTCAGCAGGTCGTACCGAAAAAACTTCCGCCGATTGCCGTTCAGCGGATGGCATGGAAAACAGGCGAAGCTCTTTGCGACCCGGTAGTGGTGGATTTCTTGCAGTTTATTCGGACACATATGCAGAGTGACGGCTCTTTTTCGTTTCGTATCCCAAAGGGTACTTCCAAGAATTCGTTTGCCACACTTTCGGAAATCGCTCAGACGTGGGATAAAATGGGACTTTTTGCATCCATTGTGATCTATCCGCAGAATATCGTCTATGAGCTTGCGCAAAATGAGACTGTCCGGCATTTCCTGAGCGGGAAGTGGCTGGAACTTTTTGTGGAGCATCAGGTTCAGCAGATTTTGAATCGCTATCAGGAGGAGCAGGGCGCAGAAGTTTCGCTTTGCTCCAATGTGATTCTTTCAGAAGCGGCATCCGCAGGGAGCACGCATGAACTGGATGTTGCGTTTTCCATCAACGGAAAATTCTTCTGGGTGGAAGCCAAATCGTCCAGCCGAAGCATTGATTATGGAAAATATGCTGCTCTGTGCGAAAAGCTGAAAGTAACCTCCGACCGACTGCTTTTGGTCAACAGCGATTTGTCCGTTGAGGAGTGTGAAGGCGTTTCTTACTTCTGGAATTATCGTGTTGCAAATTGTGCAACGATTACGGGGGAATTGGAAAATATGGTTGCCAAACAAATTGAAACTGCCGGAAAAGCCGTTCCAAGTACAGACTGAGCAATAAGCAAAAAAGACCCTGAGAACCCTGCCGGATAAGCGGCAAAGTTCTCAGGGACTGTTTTATCGGATCTGCTCGACTTGCTTGGAGTCCTTTTCCTCCGCAAAGAACAGTTCCACATTCTTCTGTGCTTTTACGATTTCCTGCATCTCATCCCGTGTCTTTCGGTACTCTGGGTAGAGTGCTTTTTTCTTGGTGAGCAAAGCCGAATACTCTGCATTCAGGTCTTTCACTTTGGGCAGCTTTTTCAGGCCGGATTCATTGAAAGCGGCTTTCGCCGTCTTATGCAGCGTGACTTCTTCCCGGTGCGCTTCCAAAAATTTGGAGCTGTACCCGGATTTGCGGTAAGCATCGTATACAGGCCGGGTCTTGGCATAGTTGACGATGTGCGCCCGGAGGACGGCGATTTCTGCCATACGCTTCTCGGCGGCCTTGATGGAATCGCCCAGTTTGTGATAGCGAGAAAGTGCAGCATCAGCACGCTCTTTCAGGTCATCCGCACTGCCGATTTTCTGCTCCTGCAAAAAAATCAGCGTTTTGGACATCTCTTTCAAGTTGTACTTCTTCGCCCAGCGTTCGTAGCCGCCACCTTTGCCCTCGGCAAGTTTTGCTTGAATGTCAACCAGCAACTGGAACGGCTGCTCTTTGGGAGGTTGCTTCTGATGTGGGCGGTGTTCGGCTTTTCCGGCAATGACTGCTTTGATTTCATCCTCGCTGTACCCGGCACCCAGTGTCTTGAACCGGATAAAGCGTTTCTGCCGTGCGCCTTTAACGGAAGTGTATTTGCCGCGTTTGATTTCATAGCCCTGCTGTTCCAGCTTTTGCAGAAAATCTTCGTAGTCGGTGGGCTTCTGCTGCAAAATCTCGTCGATTACACTGCACAGCCGGTCGCGGTTGCTCTCCTTTGGTTGGTAAGTGATGCGCTTCTGCCGTTCCCGGTAAGGCTTCTTTTCAATGACTGACAGCTGATGCTCCAGACAAATCAGGTCGCTCAACCGCTGCACTGCCAGACCGGAAAAGAAAAAATCCCGGAATTTTCTTGTGCCGTCCAGAGTGGTCGAGTTATAGATAATGTGATTGTGGATATGCTCCCGGTCGGTATGAGTGGCAACGATAAAAGCGTGTTTGCCTTTCAGAAAGCGGGAGGCCAATTCGTAGCCAACTTGATTTGCTTCCTCTGCTGTGATTTCGCCGGGTCGGAAGGATTGCCGTATCTGATAGGCGATAATGTTACTTTTTTGGCTGCGCCCGGTGGCCTGCTCGTACAGCTTTTTTGTGAGCATGAACTCCTCGTCCACAGTAAGCGGGCTGCATTGATAGCTGCTGACAAGTTCGCCTTTTTCAGTCTTGTCAGGATTCTGTGCATAGTTGGTGCGGTCTTTCAGGCAGGCGGCAATAGATTTTCCTTTGTGCTGATGCAGTGCAATCAGACGAGTAGCAGCCAGAGCAAATCACCCCCTAAATGAAAAAGCCGCCCGAAGGCGGCAAAAGATTCAAAATCAAATCACGTCCCGGAGCCAACCGCTGAATCGTTCAACGCCCGCCACCATCGCAGTTGCGCTGACAAAAAGAACAAAGCAGAGAAATTCAGCAACCAGCAGAATCAAAAACTGATCCCAAGTCTGGCGGTAGACGGTGTAGATGCCGCAGCCAAAGATATACAGCATCAACGGCGCGACAACATAGCTGGACAGAGTGAGCAGCCACTTTGCCATCAGAGCCAGAAAAGCCACAAACAGAGAGACCGGGGCAAGCACCATTTTGAACAGAAACCTCATATCGAACACCATCCTTCCTTTTTCCGCCCCAATTATAAAGGTATCGGCTACTGCCTTGCAAGGATGTCAACCGTTATGTAAGCCCGCAGTCCTCCTGCTGCGGGATTTTTTTAGAGTTCCGAAAGTTTGGCGAGAAGTTGCTTGCCGATAGCTATCAGCTCATCCAACCGACTACGCAAGTCCTCTAAATCGGCGGCATAGAGCTGCCCGCTTTCATTGGCCCGTTTCGCCACCTGATTCAGGTTGTTGCTGCAATTCTGAAGAAGGTACGCCATCCGACGCAGCTGTGGTAAATCAAGATTCAGGCAGTAACCATCCAGAGCCATTTTTCGCAGATAAGAGCCAATGCTCAAAATACCGCAACTTTCCATCTTCTGACGAATGCGTTCCAGTTCGACTTTGCTGACACGAAAATGGATCTGCTGGTCACGGCGCTCCGTCACCGGGCATCACCATCCTTATCCAAGTAAGATTTGAATGGTCGGACAGGCTCCACTTTATCAGCCTTTTCTTCCAGAGCTGCCAGCACAGAGGGGCGGGCATCCGGCTTTTCTTCCGCTTCGGGTTCTGTCCGGCTGGACTGATGCTCCATGTTCAACAGCGCATCCAATTCTGCAAGGCGGGCAGACTTGGTTTGCAGTTCTTCCTCCTGCGCAAACGGCTTGGCGATTTCAACCTCTGCGGCCTGCTTCTGCTGTTCCAGAGAATCCAGTGCGGCATCAGCATCGGCAATGCGGTCGGCAAAATTGCCGATGGCATTGTCCAGACGGACGATGTTGCCGCGAGGGTCATCGCCCAGCGGTACCGGATAACTCAGCTCGCCGCGGAGAACGATTTGATGCTCATTCTTGAAACTGTCAAAGCGAATGTTCAGCTCAAAGCCGCGATAGGTGCCCAGCAGCATCATATCCGCATTCGGCATCTCCTTGCAGGCGAGCATCAGCCGCTCACCAGCTGCTTTTTTCTCATCGAACACCATGCCCTTGATCGTCATGCCGCAGAAGTTCTCCTTATCCTGCGGGTGTGCGTCTGCGATTTGGGCATCGTTTTTCAGAGCCGCAATACGGTTCTTCGCTTTCTGAATTTCCTCCGGGTAATGCTTGAGCAGCTTATCTTCCAGACGATATTTCTGGTTCTGGTAATCCGAGCGCAGCACCTTGAGCTTTGCTACCTGCACATCCAGATCCATCTTTTCCCGGATGCGCGGGTCGCCTGCGCATAAGGCCTTGACCTCGGCATACGAAAGAGCCTGCTCATCCACATCATCACAGGAGCGCATCGGAGATTTGCTCGTCATGATCTGCGAAATAAACTTCTGCTTGTTTTCCAGCGTTTGCCAGAGGTAGGCGTCGAATGTCCCCTCCGTGACGTAATTATAGACGTAAACTTGTTTGTTTTTGTTGCCCTGACGGATGATTCGGCCGTTGCGTTGGGTCATATCGGACGGTCGCCAGCCTACATCCAGATGATGCACGGCCACCAGCAGGGTCTGGACATTGGTGCCTGCGCCCATCTTTGCAGTGCTGCCCAGCAGGACACGCACCTTGCCGCTGCGGACTTTGGAGAACAAATCCGCTTTCTTACCTTCAGTATCAGCGTTGTGGATGAACTCGACCTCCGATTCCGGCACCCCGGCGGCAAGCAGCTTTGTGCGAATATCATCGTAGACATTGAACGAGCCGTCTCCCTTGGGCGTGGACATATCGCAGAAAATCAGCTGCGTCAGATTATCCTCTTTGGTTTCGTTCCAGATACGCAGAACATTGTCGACGCAGGCATTCAGCTTGCTGTCCGGGTCATCCGGGGTGAGCGGATTCATCAGCCGCTGGTCAAGGCCGATTTTACGTCCGTCCGAGGTGATCTTCAGCATATTGTCCACCGAGGGGTCAACCGCACCGCTATGCACCTCAGCAGCACGTTCGCTCAGGGATTTCACCATGTCCTGCTGGATCTCCGATGGTTTGACCACGACAGTTTCAAACTTGGCTTCCGGAACAGGCAGATGCAACTGGTCGGAAGTCTTGATGTCCGCTGCCTCCTTGAACATATTCATCAGCTCCGGCAGGTTAAAGAACTTGGCAAAACGTGTGCGCGCACGGTAGCCGGTTCCTTCCGGCGCAAGCTCAATGGCCGTGGTGGTCTCGCCAAACGTAGAAGCCCATGCATCAAAGTGGGTCAGTTGTTTCTGCTGGAGAGTGCTGTACTGCAAATAGCGCATCAGGGTGTACATTTCCGTCATGGAGTTGCTGATGGGCGTTCCCGTTGCGAAAATCACGCCGCGCCCGCCAGTCACTTCATCCAGATAACGACACTTGCCGAACATATCGCTGGACTTCTGTGCTTCGGAGGTAGAAAGGCCAGCAACATTGCGCATCTTGGTGTAAAGATATAGGTTCTTGTAGTTCTGGCTCTCGTCCACAAATAACCTATCTACGCCTAATTGTTCAAATGTGACCACATCATCCTTGCGGTCGGTGGACTGTAGCTTTTTCAGTTTCACCTCCAGTGTTTTCCGTGTCTTTTCCATCTGTTTCACGGTAAAATGCTCACCGGACTGTTCTTTGGCCTCTGCAATGGCATTTTCGATTTCCTCGATCTGATCTTCGATGATCCGTGCCTGCCGTTCCGCAGAAAGAGGGATTTTCTCAAACTGCGAGTGGCCGATAATGACGGCATCGTAGTCGCCGGTTGCGATGCGGGCGCAAAAACGCTTTCGATTGGCGGGTTCAAAGTCTTTCTTGCTGGTAACGAGCAGCTTTGCATTGGGGTATAGCCGCAGGAACTCGCTGGCCCACTGCTCGGTCAGATGGTTGGGTACCACGAACAGGCTTTTCTGACACAGGCCCAAACGCTTAGATTCCATTGCCGAAGCTGCCATCTCAAAACTTTTGCCGGCACCCACCTCGTGGGCGAGCAGGGTGTTCCCACCATAAAGCACATGAGCAACTGCATTGCGCTGATGTTCCCGCAGATTGATCTCCGGGTTCATACCGACAAAATGGATATGGCTTCCGTCATACTCGCGGGGCCGGGTACTATTGAACAATTCGTTATACTGCTTCACCAGCAGATTCCGCCGCTGCGGGTCTTGCCAAACCCAGCCTGCAAAGGTATCCTTGATGGCCTGCTGCTTCTGCTGGGCAAGCATCGTCTCCTTTTGGTTCAGGACACGCCGCTCTTTACCGTCCTCCTCAATGGTATCATAAATGCGGCAGTCCCGCAAATTCAAGGTGTCCTCCAAAATCTTGTAGGCGTTGGCCCGGTGGGTGCCGTAGGTTTCGGTGGACATGATATCATACATTCCGGCGGCAGATTTGTTGCCGATGCGCCATTCGGACGTAAATGGAGAGTAGCGGACTTGGATCAGGTTGTTATAGCGGATGCGGTAGGGCGGCTGAAAAGTCTCCATCATAAACTGCTGCACAATGGCGGGATTCAGCCATGTGGCACCCAGTCGGATGTCGATTTCTGATGCTTCAAGGTCCTTCGGCTGCGCTTTGGTCAAAGCCTCCACATTGATCTTGAACTCCGGGTGGCTTTCAGCGGCAAGCTGAGCCATGCGCAGTTTATTCCGCACATTGCCGGAAAGATACTCGTCCGCAGGTTGCCAGCCGGCTTCCGGGTCGTCTGCATCGGCGGCGGGATCTTTGAAAATCACACCGGACAGTTCGGTGGTAATGCGCCTGTACTCGCCGGGTGTGCCCAGCAGTTCTGCCATATAAGGCAGGTCTACTTTGCCGTGTTCCCCGATGGACACTGCCAGTGCTTCACTGGGGGTATCCACGCTGGTGACAACACGCTCTGGCCGAATCGTCCGCTTGGTGAACATATCTGCCTTGGACTTAAGATTTTTATTCTCGTCCAGATTCTCCAGCGAGCAGAGCAGATAGTAGGAACTGTCATCATCGAACAGGCGGGCATTTTTCTTGTCGTTAATCAGGCCGTATTTTGCAGTAAAGGCATCGTAGGCGGCGTTCAATTTTGCTTGCGATGCCTTAATGTCCTCGTCCGGGAAGTCATTCAGCTGCTGCTGAATCAGTTCGTTGACGATCTGCCGCAACTCCACCATACCAGCTACACGGCCTTTGGCGTTGTCGGACAGTTCAATCTGCGTCATGATAGAGTTCTCTCGGTAGTAGATCTCGCCATCAACAACCGTATAGCTAAAATTCTTCACAGTCGGGTCTGCAGGCAGCGTTTTGCGCTGTGCTTCCGCATCTGCGACGTCCGGGGCAGCAATCTCCACCGCAGTGTAATTGCCCTCAATATGCTGTACCGCTTCTGCAAGCTGGTCTGCCAGCACTGCACCCTCAATGGGTGCAACGGTCAGGTCGTGACCGTACTGGGTGCTTTCCAGTTCCAAATTTCCCAACACCATTTCCGGGTGGTCTACGAAATACTGGTTGATGGCAAAGCCGTCCTCGGTCTTGCCAAGCTGTACCCAGTCCGGCTCATGGTCGATGGGGCGGTCACGCTTCTGCAAAAAGATAATGTCGCTGACAACATCTGTGCCAGCGTTGGCACGGAACGCATTATTCGGCAGACGGATGGCACCCAGCAGATCGGCACGCTCTGCCATGTGCTTGCGGGCGGTGCTGTCCTTGCTGTCCATGGTGTAGCGGCTGGTGACGAACGCCACCACGCCGCCCGGACGCACTTGGTCGATGGCCTTGGCGAAAAAGTAGTTGTGGATGCTGAATCCCAACTTGTTGTACGCCTTGTCGTTGACCTTGTAGTTGCCGAAGGGCACGTTGCCCACCGCCAGATCGTAGAAATCACGGCGGTCTGTGGTCTCAAAGCCCGCCACGGTAATGTCGGCCTGCGGGTACAGCTTTTTGGCGATGCGCCCGGTGATGGAATCCAGCTCTACGCCGTACAGACGGCTGTCCTGCATGGTGTCCGGCAGCATACCGAAGAAGTTGCCCACGCCCATACTAGGTTCCAGAATGTTACCGCTGCGGAAACCCATGCGCTCCACCGCATCGTAGATACCACGGATCACGGTGGGGCTGGTGTAGTGGGCGTTCAGAGTAGAAGCGCGAGCAGCGGCGTATTCATCCTCAGAGAGCAGTTCTTTCAGATGGGTGTACTCGGCAGACCAATTTTCCTTGTTGGGGTCAAAGGCATCTGCCAGACCGCCCCAGCCCACATATTGCGAAAGCACCTGTTGCTCCTCGGCGGTGGCACCCCGGTGTTCCTGTTCCAGCTTGAACAGGGTACGGATGGCTTCGATGTTCCGGGCGAATTTCTGTTTGGGGCCTCCGACACCCAAATCATCATCCGTGATGTGGAAGTTCCCGGCAAGTTCAAGTGTGGATCGTTCCGGTTCAACTGCATCTAGAGTAGGTGATTTTGAGCCAATCGTCTGGATCACAATATCATAAGGCATACGGTTTTCTTCAGCAGGGTATATGGCAACCGTTTTTACAGTATCATCTGGCTGCGTAGTAACCTGTTCATTCTGCCGCAAGCCATCCTCGAATTGTCGTTTGTTGATAACTTCGTTATCCCACGACTGTCCCTGTGCGCTGGTGTCAATGCGAACATCCGTTTCGCCCACATAGCCGATTGTTCCTTCGATGGTTCGGGTAGGAAGGTCAACGATAACATTGTCACCGACCTTGTAATCGGGTAGGGGGTGTTCCATCACTTCCTGTTCCTGCTCGTACAACTCCCGGACAAGAGCCAGCGGTTCCTCCCGGAAAATTGGCATCCGCATTTCTGCCAGTGCCACATCCTGCAGGGTAACGCTGTCCTTATCAAAGTTTACTGTATCCACCCGGAAAGTGCGTCCTTCCATGTGGATGGTAATGCCCAGCGGCAGATAGTCCTCCCGGCGCAGATACTTGGTTTGGTGGTGGGTGCCATCCTCGTTCAGCCCGGCAAGGTAGATGTTCTCGCCGCACTGCCACAGTTGTTTGGCACGGTATGCCCACTGGTCGCGGGGAAAGCCGATGACCGGGACGGTGCCCAGTGCTGTTTCTTTTTCCAGAAGTTTGCCGCCCAGAAGTTCACTGACTTTTTGCGCGTCATCTGCGTAAAACTCAAACTGTCCGTTCTGCTCAAAGCCCACCAGCGCATCCGGGTGCTGCTCCTTCAGGGCATTGTACTCGGTGGCGGCATCCAGCGGCAGCAGTGCAGGGCGTTCCTCCACTTTGCTGTGGTAGTGCTCCAATTCCTCATCCGTGACGCTGACCAGTTCCGAAAAGTCCAAAGCTTCCAGCTCGGTTTCGGTCAGGTCTTCCAGACTTTCGTACTGCCGCTCATCTATCAATACCTCGCCCAGATACCGCTCCACTCGATACCCCACCAGATCCACGTTGACCTGAATGGGAATATCCTCATCGGTGGCGTGGGTGTAGGCAATGCCGATTTTAGTCAGATCGGAAAAGTCCGGCTCGGAGTCGTACTCCTCCTGACAAAACTCCCGGATCAGTTTTTTGGCACGATCTATGGCACCATCCGGCTTTACGCTGACAGGCGCAGGGGGCGTGTAATGCTCCTTTTCTCTATCCGTCAGGTAGCGGTCGGACTGGACCATTAGGTCGATATACTTTTCCACCTGTGCCCATTTTAAGGTGATTTTCTGGTGGTCGGGATAATGGTCGAATTCCAGTCCCTTCCAGTCGTGGTTGACAAACCCTCTGCTGCCATCCAGATAATCGTGGGAGTGCCCACCGATACCGTACTCCTTTGCCAGAGCCTTGGCACGGAGGCTGCGGTCAGGCTGGGTCTGGTACAGTGCCATAATGCGCTGTTTACCGCCCATAAATCCTGAACCGTGCTTGCGCAGTTCGTTCTCAATTTCCGCTTGAGATAACGAAAAAGCGGAGGGCGTTTTTTCGCTCTCCGCTTGGTCGATTTTTTCAATTTGCTGGACTTCGGTGGGAATGTGGGCATCAAAGAAACTTAACTGTAAATCAGTTCGTTCAGCACCAGTTCCTCGGCCTGCGCTTTCAGGCTGTTCATGTGCTGCACCCATGCCATCTGATTCTGCTCCTTGTCCGGGACCGGGTTCTGTTTCAGAAGCTGCGCCATGGTCTGCTGCATCCGGTTCTCTGCCGTCTGCTCCACCTCCATCAGGTGCGGGTACAGGCTCCCGTTCGGATCGGTGACCACATAGGAACTGTGACATTGTAAAAGGTTGGGCTTGAGCCAAAACTGGGTCTTGCCGCTGCCGGAGCCGCCGACTACCAGCACGTTTTTGTTCCGGGCATTCTTCGGAT
>OGPX01001184.1_pt1 | contig 18293 bp, 9 predicted proteins | sample 1553101 | NCBI WGS metagenome assembly OGPX01 (sample SAMEA2579964, study PRJEB22360) | human gut metagenome | biome: human gut; feature: human-associated habitat; material: faeces | place: Denmark | collected 2008/2010
TTGCAGAGCCAGGTGTGATACCGCTTATGCTTACAGATGGTTTTGTAAGGTCTATACAGAAGTTCTGGCTTTCAAGGTCTGCCGCCTTGTTTCCGGCTTTATCAGTGTAAGCCATTGTCCATGTGTATACAGCATCCTGCGCAAACGAGATGGTTGCTGTATGTGTATCCCCACTGTCTGACCAGCTGCTTACAGACGGAGCTGACGCTGCATTTGCATTATCTGCCGCACTCATTGTAAGCTGCATTCTGCTGCTCTCAAAATTGTGCTCTGTTATCGTGACCGTTGCGGTCCTTGTTTCTTTAAAGTAGTTTCCATTCTGTGCATTGTTGTTGTCATATGAAACAGAGATCACAGGTATAGTCATGTCTATCGTGAACTTATCCGGCGCAACAGAGTTTCCGTAACTTACTCCGTCATTTCTGTTTCCTGCAGCATCTGTCATCGAAACATCAAATGTATAGTCTGCATCTGATCCATAGTAGATCGTAGCATAATGCGTGATGTCATCTCCGTTTCCTGTTCCGTATGATGTGCTCCATCCGGAAAGTGAAGGTATGCCGCCCTCGCTTGATGTGATCACCGGAAGTACCTTTGTCTCGTCAAAGTTTCTTTCTGTGACCTTTATCGTCGCAGTTCTTGCCTCTTTGAAATATGCACCATCACCAAATGATGTATCCCCGTCATTATTGTCATAGCTTACCTCGATCTGCGGGGATGTGATGTCAATCTTTACCGCATTTGTCGTGCTGTATACGTTTCCTGCATTATCTGTCGCTGTGACCTGTATCTGCACATCATTACTGTTATTCTGCGCTGCATTTACCACGATCCCAGTCTTTATATCTTTCTTAAGATCTACAAGACTCTTTGCTGTATCTGTATATTCGTAAAGGCTTCCTTCCTGTGTCACCTGCCCAAGATTTATCACCTGATATGTGACACTTTTTATTCCTGATGCTATTTTTCCATTTACATCATCCGAAACGCTTATATTTACCGGAACATCCGATGTGTAGATACCTGTATCTGAATCCGGTATGTCCACGCTTATCTTCGGAGCCTGTGTATCAGTCACGACTGCGTTTGTACTTATGTATGTCACGTTTCCGGAATAATCAGTTATCTTTAAGTATACAGTATAGTTTTTATCTGTCTTTTCTATAAATGCGCTGTATGATCCGTCCGGTTTTACGCCTGATATTTCTTTCCATGCAGTAATTCCGGAGAGGTCTTTAAGTGCGCCGTCATTTTCTGTCACATAGTAACTTACGCTCTTTACCTTTGAGAATGAATCTCCCACTTTTCCTGAAACTGTAAGTGCAGACTTTGAAAAACGTGAGATCTCATATTTTCCGTCAGTTACAGCCTCTTTCCATATGGTGTCAGCTCCTGCCGAAAGACCATTGTATTTTATGTCTCCGAAAGGATTTACCGTATCAATGATGAAGCTGTCGGATTTTTTATCTGCTATCACAAATCCATCATTTACATTGTCTGAAAGGTCTGTGACTTTCACATCGATCTTATATTTGTGATCATTTTTGAAAAATACAGGTATTGAAAACTTTGCGTCTACTCCTGTCGTAACCGTTCTCCAGCCTCCAAGGCTTACTCCGTCGACAGCATTTTTGGTCACATCAACTGCTTCTTTTCCATCTTCAGAAACAAGTATCTCTACCTTGTCCGGATCAAAAAATGTATCATATTCCGTGATCGTAACTGTCGCTGTTCTTTGTGTGTTGTAATACTCTGTTCCTCCGACAGTGCTGAACGATGCCTTATCAGGAGCACTGTCTGTTCCGTATGCCACATCTGCTGCCGGGGCTTTTGTGTTTATCCTGAACTTATTTTCATTATCAAGGTGAGTCACTGTCTCGTTGTCTGCCTTGTCAATGACCTTTACATATACATCGATCCAGTCGTTGTTTACAAGTTCTTTTGGAATGGTAACTGTCTTGTTTACAGTGTCATTTGTTCCTGCCTTGTCACTTCCCTGTGGGAATATCTCTTTCCAGTCTGATGCATCTGCGCTTCCTACTGTTATTTTGTAGCTCATCGACTTAATTCCTGAAAGGCTGTCGGATGCTGTGATATCTACATCCACATCTTTGTTAAAGTAATTGTTTGTCTTCTTTCCTTTTGTCTTTTTATTAAGCACGACAGAAGCATCCGGAGCAGTCGTATCGACATTTACACTAGACTCTATCTTCTTTACATTTCCTGCAGCATCATAGACTAAGACTTTTACTATAAGATCTTCATAATCATAAAAATGTCCTGCCTCCATTGGTATCTCAATTTTTCCTGTGGCGGTTTTGTCACCGGTCTTAAGCCCATCAAATGTAATGGTCCTGTCTTCTTTTCCGATCACGTCACCGGTCTTGCTCGTTATAGTATATGACGCATTTTTTATTCCGCTTGTCGCATCTGAAACATTGAGCGTGAAATCAACTTTCTGGTTGTGCCATCCGTCTTTATTCGCACTGTCATCCCCAACAAGCTCTGCATCCGGCTTTGTTGTGTCAACATTTATCGTTTTGGATTTTTTTGTCTCATTTCCGGCAATGTCCCTTGTCGTTGTAGTGATTACAAGTGCACCGTAATCATACAGCGGACTGTCTGATCTTTTTATAACAAATGATCCATCTGCACTTCCATTTTCTTTTTCGAAATCTGAAAAAGTAACGGCACGGTCTGCATCCCCTATGACGCTTCCGTCCGGTGCTGTGATGGTATATGTGACGGATTCAATTCCGCTTGTCGCATCATATGCTGTTGTCTTAAATGTGATGTCATCATTGTACCATCCGGCATCATTTGCCTCTGTTTCTGTTTCAATGTCCGCATCCGGTTCTGTCGTATCTATGCTTGTGTTCTTTACGATCTCTGTCGTATTGTCTGCCATGTCCGTTATGCAAACTGTGATGACCAGGTCGCTGCAGTCAAATCTGTGGTCTTCTGCCGGAAGGACGATCTTTCCTGCCACCCGATTATTTCCTGCGGCAGCTCCTGCGTCATACGATATATCTTCACCATCTACTAAAACGCTGTCATCATCACTTCTCCTTACAGAGTAAGTGATGCGTCTTATTCCACTTGTTTCATCCTGCGCTGTCACGGTATATACCTTGTCCTCTGTAGTCCATGCCTTATCTGACGTGTCCTTTACTTCCCCGTCCGGGGCTTTTGAATCAAGGTTTACCGGAATACTCTTTATCTCAGATACGTTTCCTGACATATCCTCCGCAGTCACATTTACAGTAATTCTTCCATCATTTATAAAATCATCTCCTGATGGAATCGTAAACTGACCGGATACATCACATGGATTTTTGTCATTTAATGAGAAACTACACTCGTCTTTTATAAGCGTTTTCTTTCCACATGTAACTGTATAACGTACTTTTTTTATTCCTGAAAGATTATCCGAAGCTGAAACATTTATATTTACATCTTTTCTGTTCCATGAATCATCGTTTGGCTTTGTCTCATCAGATATGCTTACATTTTCCACTACAGGTATAGTCTCATCGTACACAACCCCGTCCGAACTTATATACCTTGTATTGTCACAGTTATCTGTTATCTTTACATAAATAATGAACTTTCTGTCCACTGCAGGTATCTGGTTTTTAAACTCATAAGCTCCGCCAAGTTCCAGCTCATTCCACTTCAGGTCAGCCGACATAAGCTGCGTATCGCTCAAAACGGCATCTGAATAAATATATCCTGCATATTTTACCCTGCTTAAAGAATCACACACATTTCCTTCCATATATGTGACCATATTTGAATAAACATTATATGAAAGCTCACCTTTAATCAAGACACGATCAGCCCAGTTTCCGAAATCCGTTTTTTTCGAACTATCCCTGTATCCTATAAGGGAAAAATTACCGGAAGGGATCTCATTATCAAGAAGGAACGAAAGACTTCTGTCACCGGAAACTTTGATATCGGAAACGGTGTTGCTGTTTCCTGCCTTATCTGTTGCGATAACATAGAGACTGTATGTATGTCCGCAGTCAAAATTTACATTTATTGAATTGTTATTCCAGTCTCCTATTGTGACACCTTCCACTGCATCCTTTTTCTTTGCAATGTCAGCTTCTTTTCCGTCATCTGACTGTACCATTATCTTTACACTGTCAGCATCAAAGTTTCTGTCGTCGACAGTTATGACAGCTGTCTTTGCTTTGTTGTAATAGTCTATCGTTCCGGCTCTTGTGACAGGAGCCGAATCCGCTTTGTCATCATCTTTGTCGCAGAACCTGATTCCGACATTTGGAGCTGTTATATCGATAGTAAACTTCTCATCATCATTAAGACATGCCGACTTGACATTTCCCGCCATGTCGGTCACCATCACATAAACGTTAAGCTTTTTAGCAAAGCCTATGCCTTTATCTATGGTTATAGACTTTTCAAAACTCTTATCCCCGGCTATTCCATCAAAGATTTCTTCCCCCTTGCTCCAGTCAAGGGTATCTCCATCCTGAAGAACAACATATTTTACAGAAGCAATGCCCGAAAGATCATCACCTGCCGATATATTGACATCTACATTTTTATTAAAGAAGCGGATTTTACTGTTAAGATTAACCGCTGGCTCATTGATAACACTGTCATTTTTTATCTTAAGTTCCTTTGTCTGGCATTCATGCCCTGTATTATCATAAACCCATGCTTTTAATACAAGGTTATCCCCCTGATAATTATATGGAATTTTTATGCTTCCACTTGCAAGACCATTATTAGTCTCAAACGAAATATCCGACTTATCTACTAAAACTTTTCCATCAGCTCCTGTCAGCTGGTACTTTATCGCACCAACATCTGAACCTGTATCCTTCGCTGCGATATTTACTGTTATATCTCCATTATTCCATCCATTTTCATTCGGTCTGCATCCTGCGGAAAAATCAAACTCACTGACCTGTGGTGCCTCGCTGTCATAATTAAACGAAATCGTCGTCTCACCAGTCTCCACAACATCTTTAATCTCATCTCCTTCGAAGATGCCCTTTCCGATCGATACAGGGATATTATTAGTTCCCTGAATTAAAGAAAGTCTGTCTGCAGCTATTCCATCTTTGCTCCACATAGAATCGTCATCGCCCTGAAGCTTTATCACATATGTATTTCCGTCCGCACTGTCCGCTTTTGGAACGATACCAGAAAAATCGGTGTAAATGTCGGTATCTTTGTATTTAGTACCTGCGATATCCCAGTAGGCAGAGTAGTTGCTGTAATCTGCCGAAGTGATACTGGTAGTATAGTAAAAATCATCTATTCCCTTATATCTGTCTGTCTCCGGAGCAACCACATGAACTTTTACTGTTCCATAAGTGCCTTTGGCTTTCCACTTACCATTTTTTTCAAAGTTCTCGTCGGTATAAGCCAGATCTGCACCATCAGCCTTATCAATGCTATACGTGATTTCTCCATTATATGAGTCGTCGCTTGACTTATATAAAGCAGAACCATCCTGCTTTGTATAGATCTCAGCCTTAGGCTCTTTTCCCTCTACAGGGATGAGTGAATGGGAAATTTTTTCCATTGTGACCGGCTTCGAAATCTCTTTATAACTGTGTGCCTCCTCATTAACAAGGCGTGCACGGAATGTAACCTTTCCCGGCTTAGAAATCTTTAAGATCTTACCCGTGCTCTTATCAATCGTAGCGACATCAGTATTATCAGAATAGAATTCCTGAACAAAACCATCCATTTCCTCTGGCTTTATATTTGTCTGGATAGATGTTTCCTCGGCACTCATTTCCATGGTATCTGGAAGATTTTTGAAATCGTAGGAACTGAACGGATCTTTGAGGAGGGTTACATCTGTGTAGTCTTCACTTATAGTAGGCTTAAATAAATTTTCATAAATCAAATATCCACTATAGGAAATTCTCACACGATAATTTTTTTCACCAATAAATCCACTAAGTTCTATCTTGTATTTATTTGTTTTTACTTCCTTATCTATTCCACATTTAATGCTATCAACAATTGTTTCATCTTCATTCGTCACATCTACATTAAATTTTTTTGAATCTAATACTGATTCTTCCAGATTATATACTTTCAAATAAATCTTGCAATCACTTTCTGCACCAACTGTTATGAAATTTGTCGGCAATATCGTCAATACCATCAATATAGTCATAATAAACGAATTAACTCGCTTTTTCATTTTCATACTCCTCATCTTCTTTAGAATTTAACTATTCCCTTTACTACTTTGTAGTTTTTGCCATTGTAATTCATATATCCCGTGTAATTCCATGCAACTTTTCCTTTACTTACAGCATACCAGTTTTTACCGTATTTACACATGGTTGTCTTCGTGAAATTTACAACTCCATTGTTTATATACCACCATGTTCCATTATATTTGCAGAGGGTTGTTTTAAATCTTACTGCACCTTTTTCTACATAAAACCAATTTCCATTGAACTTGCAGAGCCCTGTTGCATTGAAATTTACTTTGCCCTTGCTTACATACCACCACGTTCCATTATATTTGCAAAGGCCTGTTGCATTGAAGTTTACTTTACCACTGCTTACATACCACCAGCTTCCGTTGTACTTGCAAAGCCCTGTTGCATTGAAATTTACTCGTCCTCCGCTTACATACCACCAGCTTCCATTGAATTTACACAGTCCAGTATATTTAAAGTTTACCTTGCCGTTCTGAACATACCACCATGATCCATTGTACTTGCATAAAGTATTTGCATTGTAATCTACTTTTCCATTATGTATGTAATACCATTCGCCATTATATTTACAGAGTGTTGTTTCATTGCTTGTCTTTCCATCCTTTGTATATACCAGTGATCCATTGTTCATTGTCACGGACTCGGTTTTATCAACCTTGCCATTTTTTATATTCCATGTGGAGCCGCTATAGTCATATAACATGTTCACACTGTAATCTACAGATCCATTTTTTACATAATATGTATTTCCATCATACTCACACAATCCAGTATATGATGTGTCTCGCAAACCATTTTTGTAGTATAACAGATTATCTCCAGATTTTTCTAATCCTGTTAAGTTAAAAACCATTGAATCTGGAAGATCTGCACTACATACAAGATATGTACCATAACAATTTATCTTTGAAGATTTAACTTCCATATAGGACCTATCTGCATCTCTGTTATTTATTACCTGATCACACGAAAAATACATTCCTCGATCAAATAATACATACTTATCTCTATTTTCATCATAATAATACAATCTCATATCTTCTCTTGGTACCGGCTGCTTATAAAAATCATTGTCTACGCACTCATACAAACCTACCTCACCTTCTTCCATAAACTTTTCATAAGGAACATTATTTTTATCTGTACTGTCAATAGAAAAACTATACCCTAGAATCCCCTTATTTTTCAAATTATCTATAACACTTTCATCAGTATTATAAGTAACTTTAAATGAGTATTCTTTATCCTCATCATTCATTTTTTCAAAATATATATCATGATAATCCATCGGATTATAAAAACGAGCACATAATTTTATATTCCATTTATATTTTCTAACCTTCTTTATAATGTTAGAATCAATTTTTGCTATTTTCTTTACAGTTGTTATTGCTACTACATTCCCGGCTGTCATATATCTGCTATTTGCAATATCCTTTAATATGTCATCCATACTGCGTTCAGTCTTATCGATTAAAATATATGCTACATACTTTTCTTTTCCATTAAGCAATTCCTTACATATAAAATATCCATCACCTTTTTCTAGTTTTTCTACGTCATCCATTTCAGCACCATATAATGCCTCATTTTGCGCTACATCCACCTCCGCATTTTCATCTGTCTGCTCCGCAGCATACATCGTAACGTTTCCGCTTGTCACAAGCATTGCTCCGGCAATCAGCATTGCTCCCAGCTGTCTTACTATTTTGCTTTTCATAACATCCTCCTAAATTCATCTAATCTAATCGTTATGTCCGCTATTATAACATATTGTTTATAACGTTTATGGTTACTTTTTGAAATATTTATGTTTTCTACATTTTCGTATTTTTTTAAATTTTATTACATTATTCTTTGTGCATTTTTTCTGTTCCTTTTTGCCTATTTATGCTTTAAATCCGAACGTAAACGGAAAATTTTTATCTTTGGATTTTGTATCTCTATTTTTCCAATACAGTATATTCATTCGGCGGCTGGGGTGTTTGGGCTGAGTGCATGTCTGCCGCAGACTTTCGATTTGTGAGAAAATCGTGCCGGAGTTAATGCCGCCTAAGACGCAGCTGCGATACAAAAAATCCCGTTCAAGCCTCTCAGCCTTCATTTATGCCAGCTTTTATATTTTGCCAGCCTGTAACACTATGTGATAGCGGGTCGCGTCGCGTTTAATTTTTTGTATCTTAAATAGACAATGCGTTGTGGCGGCATTTACTCTGGCTAGATTGCCTAGATCCATTCCTTTGTATGTATAAATCTTATTTCTTCTGTGACGATAAATTCCGCATCGCTCATCATCTGTTTCGGCAATTCTCCGCTATATCCCAGCACAATTGTCTCGTCTTCTCCATTATTTCCAAGTACTGTTGTCTTGTCTTCTCCGTTATTTCCAAGTACTGTTGTCTCGTCTGTTCCATTATTTCCAAGTACTGTTGTCTTGTTTTCTCCGTTATTTCCAAGTACTGTTATCTCGTCTTCTCCACTATATCCCAGCACTGTTGTCTCATCTGTTCCATTATTTCCAAGTACTGTTGTCTCGTCTTCTCCGTTATATCCCAGTACTGTTGTCTCGCCAATATTATCCAGCCTTGCCGTACTGATTTTCTCAGTGATTTTCTTTTTGCCATTTAATGCATTTGCTTTGTCGCTATATGCATACGATTCATTCTGTCTTTTGATATCCTCTATCGCTTTTTTAGCATTCCTGCCTGTGAGATTACCGATGATATTAGGAATCTTGAAGACAAAAAATAATGTAACCGATACAAGAAACATTACACCACAGGCAATCGCCGCTCCGATAAAGATAAGTCTATATGTATCGTAACTCATTTACTTTTCCTCCTTTATCGTATCTATCTTATCAATCGTCTGCTCTATATTATGCTGAAGATTATCAATATCGTCTTTTATTATCGATTTATCTATATTCCCAGAGTTTTGAGACACTCTCTGCAGTAATTCGATCATATCCTGTTTTGAAGTAACCTCAAGAAGTGGAGAAATGTTGTTATTTAATATATCATCTATCTCATTCCACACCTGAAGCTTTGAATCGACACTGTCAAATTCCTCTGATTCTTTTTCCAGATCCGATATCTTGCTCCACAGCTGTCCATACTCCTCATACATCTTTTCGGTCTGCTTTATCTTTGCTTCTCCATACTGGCTTATAAGATCAAGGCAGTCAGATATATCACAATATATCTTTGCAACAGGATATTTATTTACCGCCTCTTTGTACCATTTTGCGGCATTGGCGTATCTGTCCTTTTCTACATTTATATCATAGTAAAAAAGAAAACTTTCCCCAAACATGTAGCACACCTGTTCGTATCCATCCGGATTACTCTTTTTAAGCTGTGACATTACATCATATGTGTGCGAATATCCATCACTTCCTGTATTATCTAATCCGACCTGGATTTTTGAAAGTATCTGCGCTTCATCCTTATCCAAAACAAAATCAGATATAAGCATATTATTCAGATCTTCATATGCCTCTGTCCTCGTCGGATCAGTAACTATCGCCTTATAATAATCCTCATATGAATCCGCAGCCTTTAAAATATTATCGTAATTTTCACTTTTCTTATTTTCAGCTGAAACATAACCCCATATCGAGGCAGCACCGAGTGCTAATGTAAGAATTGAAGATGTAATAAACAGCCCAAGTTTTTTCTTTTGCTTTCTCTTGAAAATATCATCTATCTCATCATAATGTTCAAGTGCATACATAAGCTCTGCCGCATTCTGATAGCGGTTCATAGGGTTTGGCTGTGTACATTTTAAGATAATACTCTCAAGACCTCCTGAAAGTGCAGGATTTATCTGTCGTATAGGGCTTATCTCATATGGCGGCTCACACGGGCTCATTCCTGTGACCAGATGGTAAAGTGTTGCCCCCAGGCAGTATATATCAGTCCTTGGATCAGTCTGTCCCATTCCTCCGAACTGCTCCGGTGCTGCATACCCCATAGTTCCAAGACATGTAGTATCCGCAATATTTTTTTCTTTAAACTCCCTTGCCGTACCAAAATCAATAAGTGCCACATTGCCATCAGGTTTTAACATAATATTTGCTGGTTTCATATCCCTGTAGATGATGGGTGGATTTTGTGAATGAAGGTATCCTAAAACATCGCACAGCTGCTTAGCCCACCTGATAACCTCATCCTGTGGCTGTGCTCCAAACTCATCCAACGCCTTGCTGAGAGAGTTTCCCTGTATGTAATCCATCACAATAAGAAAACGATCATCATCCTCTATAACATCCACAATGTCCGGCAGACATGGATGACTTAACTTTTTTAACATATCTGTCTCTGCCACGAGACTTTGTTTTACGACTTCAAAATCTTTTACTCCATCCTTACGGACTTCCTTTATCGCCCACTGTTTATTGGCTTTTTCATTCATGGCAAGATAGACGATACTCATGCCACCATGCCCAACCTCGTTTAGGATTTTGTATTTTCCGTCCACAAGGGAACCTATCTCAAGCATTATGTTCCTCCTATTGAACTTTAATAAGTGCAGCTGTTATATTATCTCTTTCATTACGCTGCATATTTAATGTGATTAACATTCTAAGACGGCTGTTTGCCTCATTTGAATCCAAAATTATATCCGGATTAAGATTTGCGTATATTTCCTGCGGTGTGATTTCATGCCGGAAACCATCCGAACAGAGTAAAAAGGCAGTGTTTGGCATAACATCACCATAAAACATATCCGGAATTACGTTTTCGGATGCACCGACACACTGAAGCAGAACACTGCGTCGTGGATCTACTTCTGCCTGTTCCCTTGTTATATTTCCTAGTTCAACTTCCCTCTCAACAAGAGTCTGATCTTTTGTCAATACCCTTATATCATCAGAAAGCAGATATGCGCGCGAATCGCCCACATTCATCAAATAATATCTGTTTTGTGTGACAAGTAATATTACCGCTGTAGTTCCGATATTTACACCGATGCTCATTCCATAATTTTTGATCTTGACATTTTGTTCGAGAATAATTCTCTCCCATTGATTTTTCAGGCTCATGTCATCTATATGACCATTTTGTCCTAAAATCGGAAGCTCGTTCTGTGCCCATTCGTCAAACGCACGTATCACGGTCGCACTCGCAAGCTCCCCCTTTGCCAGACCACCCATTCCGTCACAGAGAATGGCAAAAACCATCCCGCCGTAATCTGTTGTTATTTTTTTTACCAGCAGACTATCCTGATTTGTACTTTTCACAATTCCGACATCCGTCTGGCCAGCTATATAAAATTTCATAACCGCCTCCTATAATATCCACTAATACATGAAAAATTCAAACTCTTCGTTTGCCAGTCTGACTTTTGAACCATGCTCAAGCTTTGTCTCCACATTACTCTGAAGCATATTTCCATTCACATATGTATGGTTTGTTGAATTCGTATCAACGATATAAAATTCTGTTCCCTTTATCAAAATATTTGCGTGGCTCCTGCTGACTGCAGTATTGTCACTGATAAAATAATCTACGTAACTTCTTTCTTTTCCAATCCTGAACACAGGTTTTGACAGCTGTATCCTCTCATTGTTCTTCAGACGCAGAAGATACGGACTAACTATCTGTGCCTGCGCTGCACCCAAAACAGTTGTCTCACCGGCCGCCACTGCCGCACCTAAAACTGTAGTCTCGCCAAAATTTCCTGTGACAGGCATCTGCTGTAAAATGTTCTGTGGTACAGACGGATTTGACACCGGAGCTGATTTTGGAAATACCGGCTTAGGCTGTGTTGGGTTAGACTGAACCGACATCTGTGATGCCTTTGGCATTTGCTGTGATGGTGCTGGCTTTGGCATAAACTGCTGGTTCTGCTGTGATGGCACTGACTTTGACATAAACTGCTGGTTCTGCTGTGATGGCACTGACTTTGACATAGACTGTGGTGCCTGACCCGGAATTGCAAATTCCTGATTTGGCATATTTATATTTGAATCCACTGGATTCTCCTTAGCCGCCTTCTTCTGTGCTTTCTGTCTGTTATATATTTCTTTATTTTCCTTACTATAATGTGTTAGAAGTCCAAACAAAGACATCTCTTTCTCATTTGGATCACCCTGTACAGGTGGAACTGAGATCTGACCGCTTCCTTCTGTTCCTGCCTGAGCAGACATCTGTGGTTTTACTGGCTGTGGCAGAACATTATGCTGCATCGGCTGCTGTGGCAATGCCTGTGGCTGCATTGGATGTGGCTGCATAGCCGACTGCTGTGACATTCGTGTTTCCTGTGTCGAAAATTCCTGCGGCTGCACTGCCTCATTCATCTGTGCTGCTGCCTGTGCCGGAACATACGACTCTGTCTGTGACTGCAGTATCTCATCATTCATGGTTTCTGTCAAAAGCCTGTCAAAATCTGTAATAGAAAAAACAGGTGTACTGTTTAAGTAATTTATGAGTTTCGCAACATAATCACAATTTTCTGTCTGATCAAACTGTGTGCTGAACAGTATTTTCTTAAACATCATGCCAAAATCTACATTTTCATTATTTTTACTTATTACAGGAAGACATATAAGCGTAGTCTCACAGCTTGAAACATCCGTATAAATATAATCAAGATCTATAAGAAGATTTGAAACATCTATCATATACTCTTCTGCTGAAAGAATTGCCCTTGTTATTCCTGAGAAAACACCAAGCAGACGTTTTTTGTTAACAATCCCCGTGAGAAATTCCTTTGCAGTAATCCGCGAGGTCACATTATATTTAATAAATTTATCAGCATCAAGCTGGGTAAATACAGTCGGAACAATCCCTGCTATCTTGTTATTTGTTATCATTCCAAGACTCATTGTATCAATTTTATCGCTGCCTGCGATCTGATAGACCAGATATGTATTTGTTCCCTGATTTTCATAAGTAAAGTTCACTTTTTTTGCCTCCTGTAAATAAAATTAGTGATTCTGTGAATACAATAACAGATAATTCCATTTATCGTCTATTGCTACAAAGACGCATCCATGATCATTAAAATCTTTAGCATCATCAAATTTACATTCTATAACCACATCATTATCTTCATTTATGAATCCCCATCCTGTAGCACGTCTTACTGCTGCGAATCCATTTGAAAAACTTCTCGCCTCAACATATTCCGGTTTTATGACTACTTTGCCATCCTTGTCGATAAATCCCCATTTTCCATCTATCCTTACAGCAGCATAACCTTCACCATTGAATGGTCTTGCATCCTCAAAGGTATCATCTGTAACCTTTTTGCCATTCTCATCAAGCAGATAATATTTTCCGGCTGCCTTGGCAAATATTCTGTCATTACGGTAAACAACACCTTTCTCATCCATAGCAATCTCATCGTACTCGTCATCTGTAACCTTTTTGCCTTTTTCATCTATAAGATGCCATTTATCCTTTTCCTTAACGGCGGCTATCCCATTTCCCATTGATGAAACATCATCAAAGCCTCCAGCAATTTTCTTTCCATCCAGATTATAGAAAGTCCAATCCTTACCATCATAAAGTGGGAATATATCATCATATATAAAGCCAAGCTTCTCTACATTATCTACAAAATCTATTACCTTCTTTTTATGACCTTCGGTATCGATATAGTACGCATTTCCATCCTTGTCCACTACCGGTGCAAGTTCTTCTGAAAAAGCTCCTGCCTCAACAAAATCCGTATTTGCCGTCTCATCGCCATTTATATTTACAAAACCATATGTATCATTATATTTTACACGGCAGTATCCACCCGAAAAAATAGATGCATCATCATAGCTGTGTTCCAGATAATACTCATACTGTATTTTTGAAATCATTTCATTTATTTCTTTAGAAGAAAGTTTAAAAGCATCCACCTTTTCTTTTGTCTCAAAACATGCAGCATAATCTTCATCTGTCAGATATGCATTTATCAGAAATTCATATCCTGACACTTCTTTTGGATACAGGTCTACTGTCTTCTCGCCCCATTTTACGGCTGTAGCCTTATTGCCTGCTGCCAGATACATCTCACCGAGTTCTACCCTTACATCAACGTTGTCCTTTATGTCTATGGCGTTTAAGTAATCCTCCTCGGCATTTACCCACACGCCTAATTTTCTATTCTCACGAGCGTCTTCGATTGCGCTTTCATAATTATCATTTAATGTTTTTCTGCTATCGTATGTCTTATATACAGATCCCCCAAGCAGGGCGACCATTCCTATCATAACTAAAAATCTGTAATTTTTCATTTCGTATCCTCTACATTCCGGTCAAAAATATAGCCAAGAAAGTTCCTATCGCAAGAGCCGGTCCAAATGCCATCTCATCTTTTTTTGATTTTTTCTTTGTGATAAGAAAAAATATTGCTGCAAAGAAAGACACTATAAGCGACAGAAACATCGCTCCCCATATTCCTCTTACTCCAAGCAAAAGCCCCATCACTACAAACAGTTTTATATCTCCTGCCCCGATAGAGCCTTTTATGCATATTTTGCACAGCGCCGCTGCCAGAAACAGAACACCAGCTGCTACAAGGCTTGATTTTATGTCTTCTAACACGTATTTATTATATTTAAATATTTCTAATGGAATAATAAGCACCCAATATATTATTCCAAGCAGGACATACTCATTTGGTATCTTTAGTTCCTTGAAATCAATATATGCAACCGGAGCCAGAACCGACATGAGCGCCACCCTCTTTAGATTGTGGCAAAATGTATTGTCCTTATAAAGCAGTTCTAATGTAAGTGTTATACCAAGTATGACAATAAAAGCTATAACCATATATATTACAAAGCTTTTTTCGATTTTTTCTGTTTTTCTGGCTCTTAGGTAAAAGCCTATTCCGTACATTACAGCCATAATGGCCAACAATAGTATATTTTGTAAATTCATCTCATAACTCCAATTATCTATCTTTATTTTGAACTGACTCCATTGCCCCATACATCGGTGCTGGCACTCTGGCAAAATGTAAGTGCTATATCCGTGTCTAAAAGGTTTACAACTTCCACCTGATATGTACATGTAAGCCTTAAATTTTCACTTGACTCTCCATCTGTCGATACTAAAAACTCCGTACCATCAAAGTGCAGACCATCCATTCCACCCTTTACATGGTAATGATTTAAGAAGTCATCTGCACTGCCGCTTGATGAATCCTTTAAATTTTTCTTCATAAAAGCTTTTCCCATCGCCTGGGCGATAAGCGACTTTCCTGCAGATGATCCTTCGCTTAGCGCAAGCATTCCCATTCCTTTCGCAAAGCCCATCGGATCACTGGCAAGTGCGTCCGCATAGTCGCCTATATTTTTCTTCATATCCGCCGTAGCTGCATCTGTCTTATCAAGTGCTTCTTTTAATCTGTCAAAATCAACAGAATCTCCACCCGATCCAAAACTGCCTTCGACATCTCCTATTGCTGTCATGAGAGAATCAACTCCTGCTAATGTGTCATTCGCTCTGGCTCTGCTTTCAGCTGCCGCACCGCTTATCGCATCATCGACAGAATCTATTCCGAATTTATAATACAAATATGAATACTGTGACATATCTATTGCCGATTCATTTAGCGCTATTCCCATTTTCGCCTGTATGTAACATATATCCACGATTGAATATATTATAAAAATCAAAAATATAAATGCAGTAAATGCGATCGTTGCCTCCATTACAATCGCGCCATGCTCATTCTTAACTTTTCTTTTCATAACGTTTTTCCTTTTTATATTTACCTTTTTCATTATTCCTTAATTTGATTTCTCATGTATTCCATTTTCATAACTATTATCGTTTGCAGTTTTATTGAGTGGGTGGATCCGGTCTATTTGACTATTCTACTCTGTAGTCCATATTATGTTCTTTTGCAAATGATTCCGCATATGAACCTGCTTTAACAATCAATGTTTTTGCTCCTGTAAATGCCATATGATTTACACTTTCAGGAATCTTCACCTCTACTTTATCTTTATTTAGTATAATAACTGCTCCAGAAGTTCCTTCTTCACCTAATTGTTCCAATCCATCATTCAGCTCCAACTGTTCAAACTTTTTACCGCCAACATTTCCATGTTCAAAAACTTTAACATTTTTTCCTAAAATAATATATTTTAAATTATCACAATTTCCAAATGCTCCTTCTTTAATATTTTCTACATTGTCACCAACTCTAACTGCTACGATATCCTTATTATTGGTAAAAAGCAGCACCTGTCTGGGCTGTTTTTTCAGCCACCTGAAAACTGCCATAAGCTTATCCTGATTCTTCCCATGGAAAATATCATCCAAAATAACTGGAAAAACAGTTTCATTCGTGAACAACTCAGCAGCAGCCATCTGAATAGAAAAATACAGCATTTCAAGGTTTTCCTTTTCCAGATTTTCTGCCAAAACAGTTCCCTCTTCCAGACACAGTTCCAAACTCTGTCCCTCATCTCCATAGAACTCTATATATTTTCCATCTGTAAGTTCCCTGAAAATTTGGGATGCTCGTATCCGAATCTTTCTGCCTTTCTCAAGATAAATACTGCGTGACAGCTCTTTAATGGTATCCATAGCCAGGTTCAAGGACTGTGTTTCCAGATCTTCAGAAGTAGGAAGTGACATTTCCAGCTCAAATTCCTGATATTCGCTCTGCAAATTCGTAAAAGCAGTCAGTTTCTCACCGTAAATTCCATCAATATCTTCTTTACTGGATTTCAGCTTTTCCTGCTGTGACTGCAAATACACTTTTTTCTTCTTTAGCTTTACAAACTCCATATGCAGCTTTCTTCGTGCAGTAAGTGTATAAACCATTGCCACAACAGCAGCAATGATGCATACATCCATTCCTATTTTAGACATCTCATCAGTTAACTGAAATCTTCCAACAATACCAATAATTCCCACAATAACGGCCAGAATACCTGCTATCACCATTCCCAGATTCTTTTTCTCTATAGTCTGCAGCTGTTCTTCAATCACAGTGGCTTCTTCTTTCCCTGCTGCCGAATAGATTTTTGCCTGCGCCTGAACCACCTGCCCCTTCTGGTCCCGAAGTCCATCCAGGTCATTCTGCAGACTTTCCAGTTTCTCGCTCAGTTTTTCCTGTTCTCTCTGAACTGCTTTCCTGCCACGTTCTTTCTGGGTGAGATATCCCTTGCGCCACATCTTCAGCATCTGCTCCGTTCTTCCAAGATCCACCAGACCATCTCCGCTTTTGCTGAGAACAGCCAGTTTATTCTGTAGTTCCTTTGCCATTTCCCTGGAAGAACTACCGCTAAGTGATTCTACCATAACAGTATTGTCGAACAGGTTCTCACTAAATCCCCCAAGGATCCTCTCGAGGGCTCCATTTTCCCCATTTAAAATTTCTCTGGTATCTTCACAGAACAGCTCACAATTATGGATTCCTGCCCCTGTTTCCCGCGTCAGGCGGTAATCTTTTCCATTGTGCTGAAACCATATAGTTCCACCATATTTTTCCCGGGAAGCTTCAGTTCCTGCTTTTTCATAAATTCCATTCTTTTCCTGCATTTCCTCAGGCACTCCAAAGAACATGCTCTTCACAAAGATAAACACAATGTTCATTTCTGTTTCTTTTAGTCCATAGAGCACATTTACTCCAGAGGTCAGTTCTATGTCTTTTTCCCGAAGCCCACCAAAATTATTTATTAATATGCGTTTAAAAATCATATAACCTTATTCCCTCGCACATACATCTCAATTTTACACTCCAATACTTATTTTCTGTTACTATCTGCTTTGTGTCAGCTGGAATGTCTTGTCTCCAACAGTGCCTGCAAACCATAGTACAGGGCCTTATCTTCCACTGTATTTCTGTTTTTTTCCATAAAAAAGCAGATATAATCCCCTATCAAAGTTCCGGCATATTTTTTTTGCAGTTCTTCCAGATCATAAGCAGGTCTGGTCTCATCCAGTACTTCTGTAATATTTCCAAAGGATTTCAGTTTTTCCGGAATCAGAAAAAGCTCTGGTTTTCTTTTCCCTTGAAGAATTACACGATATATATTCAGTCCGCCTTTTTTAAATATCTCATCCTTCAAAGCTTCTTCAATAGATAGCTGGGTGCTTTCTTCAT
>OGPX01001193.1_pt1 | contig 18217 bp, 16 predicted proteins | sample 1553101 | NCBI WGS metagenome assembly OGPX01 (sample SAMEA2579964, study PRJEB22360) | human gut metagenome | biome: human gut; feature: human-associated habitat; material: faeces | place: Denmark | collected 2008/2010
ACCCCTTGATTTTACTGGGTTTCATCTAACTTGGTCCTATTATAACTCAAACACCCAGAAGGATCTCGTCATAAGAACTCATATCCATCTCTTTTTTCATAATCGCCGGTCTATATTTTTTATCACTCATTTCCACACTGCTTCTTGATTTTTTATTCATCCAGTCAAGATCAGGCTTTGTATATGGAACTTTTGGCTCAATCTCAAACAAATCCGCTTTTACTTCCTCTGCGATCATCTCTGCTACTTTTTTTGTTGTTCCGCTTGCACTGAAAAATGCCACTAATTTTTTACTCATAATAAAAAGCCCCTTTCTTTGCGTATTTTTCACAAAAAATAGATGTATAAGATTTACATTCATCTTACACATCTATTTTATACCTGATATTTTTATTATGTCTAATGCTTATATTGAATTCCATTCTATGCCTGAAAAGCATTTATTTCTTCTATCATTTTACTGACCGCCAGAGAATATGGGATATTCCGTCGCCAGGCAATCACCGTACTGGTCGTGATTTCAGGAGAAATTCTTCGCTGTACAAGAATATCCTCTCGCCAATACTTTGCAGCACCTTCGATTGATATTGGATAGCCCAGTCCATTTGCCGCCATGACTCCTGCATTTGTTCCGAGATTACTTGTAAAAGCAATCTGAAGTTTTGAAAAGTCTTTTCCAAACCAATTGGCAAGTTCACTTTGAACACTCACTCTTTCGGGCAGTATCAATGGTTTTCCTATGAGATCTTCTTTTTTAATAAACTCTTTTTCTGCCAGTGGATCATCCGGCCGCATTCCAACACACCAGTGATCGCAATCTGTGATTCTGATATAATCCATCCCTTCGGTGTCCACCGGCTCCATGAATAATGCAATATCTACAAGTCCTTTGTTCATCATCTCATACACTGCATCTGCTGTTGCAGTATGCAATACAATCTGAACCAGCGGGTATTTTTCTTTATATGTTTTACATATCTCCGCCAATGTCTCCACCGCTGCAAATTCACCGCATCCAATGGTTATATTTCCCTCTACAACATCTTCTTTTCCTTTCAGTTCCTCAAGTGTTTTTTCCTCAAGATTAAGGATCTCCAGAGCACGCCTTTTTAATAAAATCCCCTCTTCAGTAAGCGAAATTTTCTTCCCGCTTCGAATAAATAATGTTACTCCAAGCTCCTCTTCAAATGCCGCCATTTGTCTGGATAGCGTTGGCTGGGTAATATGCAATTGTTCTGCTGCTTTTGTAAAGCTCTGTTCTTTTGCTACTGTTAAAAAATAGCGTAATAATCTTAATTCCATATCTTTATATTCCTACAAATTTTTCTTGTAACCATTCTATCATATTGCATCCCAGACATATCTGCACAAAATACTGTGGGTTATTTTTGGGTTATTTTCTAACCGCCTATGCCCTTCAGACTGTGATTTTACTGGCTTTTGGGCGAAGCTTTCAAAGAGTGCCGTGGCATATAAATAGTATTTTTATCATTGTTCTTATAACGCCTCTTCCTTTTCCACTATTATAGCTGATCGTACTTGGCCGCACTCCCTTTTGCCTTATCTACCGGATACTTTGCTTCATTCTGCGACATCTTCATATTTATGATTTCATCTGCATCCAGTTCCAGTTTGTCTAACAGATTCTGACTATAAACCAAAACATCCGCCAATTCCTCCTTGACATGTTGCAGATCATATTCTTCATCAGACCACTGAAAACACTCTAATAACTCTGCTGCCTCAATTACGATTGATTTTGCAAGATTTGCCGGCGAATGAAACTGATCCCAGTTTCGATCTTCTGTAAATTTTCTAATTCTGTCTATTGTTTCATACTTCATAATTAAATACTCCTTTATTTTGCTACTTCTAACAATGCTTTCTGACAAAGTGAAATTATTCAGTTCAGCATTTTCAGACACGCTCTAATGTTTCATCAACACTATTTTATACATGCAGATTTTTCTGCATCTCTTCTTTAAATTCTCTTCCTTTAAACAATATCACTGCTACAAGAAACAGGAAACATATTAACGCTCCAAACATACTTACTGTTGGATTTTTCACCACTTTGCATAAGAGTAAGATTCCCGGAAGAATCAATCCATATCCGGCAGCCATAATTTCGTAAATAAGATACTCTCGCACAGGACATTTCCGCACCTTAGCGATTACAAACATCGCTGCAAGTGTAGATACACTCATGATCGGCAGCACAAAATCTACAGACCAACTGTGCCAACCGGTCAGTGCATCCCATATAAAGCAGATAATAGTACCGATAAAAAGCTGCCACATCGCATTTTTCAGCAGGTTATAGCGTTTAAAAAATCCAATCGATGAGGCAATCCACATTGTCACAACGCCTCCGGCTGTGAATAAGGTCCAGCGAATTCTAGGATGGAAATTATACTCCGTAACAAGCATTGCTGCAACAATTGCAATACACAGAAAGCTATAAATTTTATAGACTTTCATTTCCTGTTCGCTTGGCTCATCTGTATTTGGAAATTCAGGTTTTACTTTTTCAGATGCAATTCCCTGTTCTTTTAACAAGCGATAAAAATTACGTTCAATGTTCACTGTGTCGTATCTGGATGTAAATGCAAATGATAATTTATCCTGAAAAGAACACAAACACAATTCAAACTTAGGAGTGTTTGTGTACACACCAAATCGTTCGATATAAGGTACATAACTCGCATGTATTTTAACCGCACTCATATTAGAGAAGATTGCTGTCGTGTTCTTCTCTGAATATTTTGCCCCGGCCTGAATACATAGATTTTTCAGTTCCAAAGGTGCAAGCCTCAGAATCGGATGCAGTTCCAAAGCAAGCAACTCGCTGATATGTGCTGACATCTTTTCTTTTGTCAGTTCTGTCTCAAAAAATTCTTTCGTATATTTCAGTATTGCCTCAAAACTTTGATCTTGTGTAGTAAAATTATATCCCGGCTCAATCCAATTAAAAAAATTCAGCATCGATAAAGACGGGAAAAACTTTCTTAAGTTAACCGGAACCATTAACACGACCGGCTTTTTCTTTTGCATTTTAGACATTTCTTCATTTATTGCCATCATAAATAATGCTGTCAAAAAGACTGTCATAGATACTCCGAGTTCCCTGCTCCGCTTCAATACTGCCTGAACTGAAACAACAGATTCATGGACGTGCAGATGATTTCCATCTTTCTTTTTTCTCCGTATCTGGAAAGCATGTAGTTTTCTTTTTTCCGGTCGTTTCTGATCTTTTGAATAATATTTCAAAAAACTATCAACTTCTTGATCTTGTACCGTCATATCTTCTGGTAACAATGAAACTGGTTCTAATCCATTTACTTTGTGAATAAGATAGAGATAATTTTTTACCAGTTCTTTTAAAAATTCTGTCGCTCCTGTGCCATCTGTCAATACATGGAATACTTCGAAGTTGATTCGTTTTTTATAATAGGTTACTTCAAAAAGCAGTGTCTTCTTATCCTTTATATAGAGTCTACTACAAGGCTCTTTGTACTCTTCCTTTACAATCGGTCGTAAATTACATGGCTCAAGATAATGCCAGAATAATCCTTTGCGAAGCACCATTAAAAACGTAGGAAATGTTTCTATTGTCTGATTCAATGCTTCCTGCAAAACGTCAGGATTTACTTCTTCTTTCAATTCGCAGTAAAAACGAAACACTCTCGTATCTTTTTTATTACTGGCAGCAGAATATAATTTTGCTGCATTATCTAGTTTTCTCCAACGTGCTTTTTTCTTACTCACAGTGTTTCCTCTTTCAGAAATTCATTGATATAGGTGAAACTTTCCTGTACATGAAGCTGCTTGATCCCCAACGCAAAATATCCATGTAATGCATCTTTGATCCGATGTATCTCCACATAATTTCCAGCCTCTTTTAAGCGCTTCCCATATGCTTCCCCTTCATCTCGAAGTGGATCAAATTCACATGTAAGAATCAATGTATCAGGTTGATTCGCTAAATCTTCTGCTATGTATGGTGCAAAATAAGGATTCTTCTTATCCTCTTTATTTCTCGCATAAAGATCAATATAATCCTGCATCTTCCCAGCTGTCAAAAGATAATCTGTTCCATTTTCCTTAACAGATGGAAATGGTGAATTTTCTGTATAATCATTATATGTAGCCGGATAGATCAGTATCTGTCTTTTTGGCATAAATTCTCCATAATCTCTAGCCATCAAAGATAATGCTGCACAAAGATTCCCTCCGGCACTATCTCCGATCAATGTAATATTTTCGGGTTTTATGTTGAGCATAAAATCTCCGGAATATAATGTTTTCGCAACGGCATAACAATCTTCCAGACCTGCCGGGAATTTATCTTCCGGTGCCAGTCGGTATTCAACTGCAACTACATATTGTCCGGTTGCATTAGCAAGCCGGGCACAAATTCTTTCATAATTATCGATACTCTCTGTAACCCAGCCGCCGCCATGTATAAACAAAAGCATCTTTTTATCTTGAATATTATGTTTCTTTTCTTCACTCTCACGAAAACTTTTTTCAGTTGGAAAGAAAATACGAATCGGGACTGCATGACTCCCGTTATATATTTTCTCATCTATTTTTTTATAAAAAATCTTCATAGGATCCAATCGTTTTAAATCCGCCATATGACGAAATGCTTCTACTTCCACACCATCAAAAGACAGAGCTTTCAAAATCTTCTTCGCTGTCTGATTAATCAATACTATATTCTCCTTATACCCGTTCTTATGTCTGTAAAAGACTACGAGCCCATTATATCATAAAGTGCTTATTAAAGTGAATTTAATATTGCAAAAAGCACCAGCCAACTGAATGACTGGTGCTTTTAACATCAATATACTTTATTTTGTATAAACTGTATTCCCTTTTGCAATTACTTCAACAAGCTGAAGTTCCTGGTCAAGAATACAAAGGTCAGCATCATAGCCTTCTTCAACCTTACCTTTTCCTTTGAGGCGAAGAATATCTGCTGGATTAGATGTAATTGTAGAAATAGCTATTTCTAAAGGAATTTCTGTTTTAAATACACATTCCTTTACTTCCTTCAGAAGGCAGCTGGACTGTCCAACGCCCATTCCAAGGAATTCGCCATCACTACTGTACATCGGAAGGCTTCCCTGTCCATCAGAAGAAATTGTCATGCGGTCAGGATTTACTCCTGCATCCAGCATCCGTTTGATACCATTACATACACGTACCTCATCACAGATAGTTTCCCAATAGTCAATATCTTCATTTCCGGTAAAGTCTACTGCTCCGCCTTTCAGCGCATACTCAATCGACTTGCCAAAAAGCATCTCATTTCGATTGATATGTGTTGGCAGTATTTGAGAAGCCGGTATCTCTGTCTCATCTACCACTCGTTCAATAAGATCTAAGCATCTCGGACTGTCGCCAAGATGAACATTTACAATACCTGCTTTCCCAGAAAGAACACCGCCAAGTCTTGTATCCGCAACGACACGCGCAAATTCCTCAAAAGTCGGCTGTGAAGAACGATGATCAGAAATCGCGATTTCTCCGGTTCCAATGATTTCCTGAATCATCATAATATCTTTCACAATACTGTCAGTCAACGTATGAACCGGAATCTGATAACTGCCTGTATAACAGTATGCAGACATTCCCTGCTCATTCAATCCTTTTGTCTTTGCAACCAGTGCACACATATCACGACCGATTCCATCTGTTCCAAGGCAGCCAACAACTGTTGTTACTCCAAACTTCGTAAGTCCTTCCATAGTTGCTTCTGGAGTACGATTGGCGAATCCACCTTCACCACCGCCTCCGAGTACATGAACATGACTATCAATGAATCCCGGAGTTAAAAGTAACCCCTCTCCATTGATCATTTCTGCCTCAGAAAGAAATCCGTCTGCGGATATAGAACCTGCATCTTTAATCTTGACAATCTTATCATTAATTGTAAGTACATCTTTTTTCCCCAGATGCTGTGGGGCATAGACATCAATATTCTGAATTAATTTCATCATAAATCACTCTCAATTATCAAATGTATGTTTTAGAATCCAATCCCAACTGCAATAAGAACTGTAATGATTGCACCAATCATTAAGACGCCAAGGAATTTCCACATGAATTTAATCCAGTTAGACCACTCAATCTTTGCAATTGCAAGAGATCCGATCAGACATCCTGATGTAGGAACAATCAGGTTTGTAAATGCATCACCAAGCTGGAATGCAACTACAGCTGTCTGACGTGAAACACCTAACAGGTCTGACAGTGGAGCCATGATCGGCATTGTGATCGCAGCCTGTCCTGTTCCGGATACAACGAAGAAGTTGAATACGGACTGGAACAGATACATAAGTACTGCTGCAACTGCTCCGGAAACTCCAGACAGTGCATTTGAAATATTATACATAATTGTATTAATAACCGTAGGTGTTGTCGGATCAGATCCACCAAGAACCTGCATGATACCCTGTGCCATAGCAACAACAAGTGCAGCACCTATCAGGTCTTTTGCTCCATCTTTAAATGATGTTGCGATATCATTCAGTTTCATATCGTTCAGTTTAAAGATAACTCCAATCACACCGGAAACAATTCCCATAATGAAGAACTGTGTAGCAATCTCCGGCATGTAGTATCCTTGAGTCATAACTCCCCAAACTACCCATACTACTGTAGCAGCCAGTGTCAGAAGAACTAAAATATGTCCAAGACCAAATGAATGTCCTTCGTCAATTCCTGTTTTTTCATTCTGCTCACGGAAATATGCATCGGTCTTATATGCGATTGAGATTGTCGGAGTCTTTTTGATCTTTGATGCATAGAACATAGTCATTCCACAGCCGAGTGCTGTAAATACTACCCACATTACCATACGGAATCCTGCTCCGGAGAATACGTCAATACCTGCAATTCCCTGTGCAATACCTACAGAGAATGGATTCATCCATGATGAACCGAAACCAATCTGTGTTGCAACATAAGTAACAAGAACTGCAATAACTGAATCGTATCCAACTGCTACAAACAACGGACAAAGAATCATAGTAAACGGAAGTGCTTCTTCTCCCATTCCAAAAACTGCTCCACCAAGAGAAAACAATACGAAAAGTATCGGAATCAGCAGTTTTTCTGCTCCCTTTGCCTTACGGATCAATCCAATCAATCCGGATTCAATCGCTCCTGTACGGATCATGATACCGAATGCACCGCCTACTACCATAAGAAATGCGATAATCTCGATTGCAGAACTGCTTACGATTCCGTTATACATATAGTTGAAGAATCCTGTTCCACCATCTCCACTAAAGAGTGCTACTCCTTCTGTTACTACATTTCCTGCATCATCTGTCAGATACTGGAAACTTCCGTCTTTGATTACTGTACGGGTTTTCTCAACACCATTGATCATATACGAAATATCCTGTGTTTCGTAAAATCCCTTTGGTACAAGGAAAGTCAGAAGTGCAGCGACAACAACTACTAAAAAGATAATAATGTAGGTGTCAGGCACTTGAAACCCCTTGTTAAAAGACTTTAACCCTTTTCCTTCTTTTTTGCTCATTTTCGAGTTTCCCTCCCATTTTTGATATACTATATCAGTGTACCATAGAATGCCTAAAATATAACTAAAAATTTACATATTTTATCAATTTTTGTCATTTCCCTGTATTTTTATACATCAAAAGATAGGTGTTTTATTCAATCAATCACATCATTCTGAAATCTTGACAAATGTTCATAAGGTAATATCAGTCTTCCCCTGAACAGTCCGCACCCATCATTGATCAGACTGTTATCTACTGCGGAAAACATATTTACATCCAGATCTGCCAGTTCCAGCTGCAAAAGACGCATGCCCCGTTCATAGGCTTCATCGAAATAAACGCTCTCGCCTTCTGGAATAGCATCACGTCTTGCACGCTCATCCTGCTGTCTCTTCTCATATCCCAGATGATTCGCCGGACCAATTTCCGCAGTGTCATCCATTTTCTGGGTACGCAGCTGCACCTCCATGAAAGAACGGGAACTGTTATCATAAACTGTGATATGTAATGACTGATATCCTTCCCCGCTGGTTCCACAGATATAATCCCGATAATACATCTTCACATCTTCATTAAGAAGCGGCGACGTACTTTTCTTTACTCCATAGGCAGACTCCACCGTAAACCCTCGTTCTTCCAGGAACCCGGGAAGAACATTGGCAATCTCATAAAGATAGCGGATCGACGCCGTTTCCTGATCTTCTCCTGGTTTCAGATGACACTTGGGCATACACAACACAATTCTGTATGCAATAAAATCCCGAAAACAACTGAGTTTATTTTTCAGTTCCGATACAGGAGGATAGGTTCCATGTTTTGTATAATAATCGTAAATATATTCCACAATATAGCCGTTAAATTTCTCTTCTGCCCGGATCAGCGATTTGATCCTTCCTTTAAATGTAAACGCAAGAAACGGATATTCATGAGCCATATATTTATAAAATTCCCGGATCTTCTGGGACTGGGCCGTAAGGAAATCATTGTGTTCTAAAAGCTCTGTGATCTGAATCAGGAAATTCACATGCATCATATCAATTTCATTATGAGTAAGTTTCGCTTCTTTTCTCAGATCCCGGGTATATTTCTGTAAAATTTTTAAAACCGTATCTCCTGAATACAGATAATCATTTAATGTAATCATAAGTTTTTCCTCTTTTGGAGTTATAGCGTGTTTGAAGATTGTAGAAATGATTTTTCAAACACGCTATAATCTATAACCGAAATTTAGTTTTTCATTAATTTTAATGTTTTGTCAATATATCTACTGTTCTGTCAGCCTTTAACCAAACTGCTTCTTTTTCTTCATGAGTAACAAAGATCAACGTCTTTCCCTCCGTCTTTTTCAAAATATAATCAATTGTTTTTGCTCTGGTTTTTTCATCAAGACCTCTGAGAGGTTCATCCATGATCACACAGTCTGATTCAGCCAGCAATGCCCTCAGGATAGATACTCTCCTGCGCATTCCTCCACTCAGTTCACGAACCGGTTTCTGCCAAACTTCAGTAAGCGCAACTGCTTTATACGCCTCCTCCAGTTCTCTGTCTGTTATTGTTTCTGTACATACCAGTCTTATATTAGAAGCAGCGCTCAGATTTTCACACAGACGATCTTCCTGAAATACTGCACTGAGTTTCCTGTCACTTACCCCTTCTATTTTCCCCTTATCCGGAACATCCAGTCTCAGAAGAAGCCGTATCAGTGTTGTTTTGCCACATCCGGATCTTCCTCTGATACAAGTGGTTTTCCCTTCCGGAAAAACACAGGACAAGTCTTGCAGTACCTGCTGTTCTCCGTATGCTTTACTAATATGATCTACCTTTATATCCATATCTCTTCTCCGCCTGTAACAGACCTCATAAATAATGCATTTAAGAGGATTATCATAAATCAAAATTTCCGTTATCTATGTTCTATCATATAAACTACTCTGCTTACAATTCCAAGAAAACACTTTTCAAATACAAAACTGATCACAATTATCACAATTGTCCACGCAAAAAGATCCGGAGTATTCAGATATATTTTTGCATTATACAGTTTCTCACCAATAGAACCTGAAGGTACTCCGATAACCTCTGCTGCCACTCCTGCTTTCCAGCACATTCCAAGAGAAAGCCTGCATGCTGAGAGAAAATAAGGCAGTACCTGCGATACATAAATATACCTGATCTGTCTTCTGAGATTCACACGAAATACTTTTGCCATTTCCAGTATCTTCCTGTCCGTCTGTCGTATTCCCTCAAGGATATTTGTATATATCACCGGCAGAACCATAAGAAAGGAAATAAAAACTGACAGATTTTTCGAAGGAATCCATATCAGGCACAAAATAATAAAAGATGCCACAGGTGTAGATTTGACCACTGCGATCACAGGTGCTGTCAGGATTTCCACTGTTTTTGACCAATATGCCCACACTGCCAGAAAGATTCCCAAAAGCACAGCCAGAAGAAATCCTGTCACAATGCGTACAAAACTAAATCCGACAGACTGCCAGAAATTTCCGCTGAAAATCAGTTCAAAAAGCTTTCGGACAACAGAAACAGGAGATGCCAGAAGGATCTCCTGTTTCAGATACATACTCGCAAACTGCCAGATTGCAATCCAGAAAAGTACTGCTAATATGCGAATTCCTGTATATTTCGTTCCATTGTCAGTTTTTGCTCTATCGTTTGTAATAGAATGCATCATCCGGCAACTGTCCTCCTATAATCTCAGGATTCTGATCATCCAGGGTTGCCAGATATCCCGAAAGCATGGTTTTCATCTCATCACCTTCAATAAACACAATACTGCAGTCAGGGATTGCTTTCTGTGCAACTTCTTTTGCAATAATATCATGATTTCCTATGATCTGGGCCGCAGCTTCTGTGTCACTGTTGACAAAATCTACAGATTCTTTATAAGCATCCATAAAATCATTTACTTTATCTGCATGATCCTGAACAAACTCATTGTTTGCGATCACAACTCCTGTCACAAGTTTACTTCCGTCATCCATGGAATCTTCCCACAGTTTGTTCAGATCCAGGGCAACCTTCAGCTTATCGTTTTTCATCAGCGCTGTAGTTACAAAAGGCTGCGGAAGAAGTCCGACTGCTGTCTGATCCTGCACAAGTGCGGAAACTACCTCTGCGTGCTCAGATTTAAATTCAACAGTTACATCTTTTTCAGGGTCGATTCCATTCGCTTTAAGAACAGAGTTCAGGGCATATTCCGGAGTTGCACCCTTCCCACTGGCATAAATAGTCTTTCCCTTAAGATCCTCCACAGATTTTACACTGTCTCCATTCTCCACAAGATAGAGAACACCCAATGTATTGACCGCCAGAACACTGACATCCTTATCTGTCTTCTGATACAACGTTGCTGCCAGATTTGCCGGAACAGCTGCAATATCAAGCTTGTCCTGTACTACCATCGGAACAATCTCATCCGGAGATGCAGCAATCGTAAAATCGTATCCGTCTTCATCAAGAAGCTGCGCCATTCCCATTGCTGTCGGACCTTTCAGGGCGCCTATCCGGACAGCATCCGAAGATGATCCTTCGGATGCCCATACGCTGACCTCTCCAGTGTTACCGGTCAATCCTGCACAGATACACAAAGCCATTGCACAAATCATCAATTTTCTTTTCATTTTACTCAACATCCTTTCTTTATTTAAGAATTTAAAAATCATTTACAGAAATTCAGAAAAATAATACAAATAAGGCGCAAAACTCTGTCTTTATGTCCCTGATTTCAAATCTGCCAGTATTTTTCTTAATTTACTTCCATAATCTTTTCCTGCTGCCCAGCCGCCGCCATAAGGATTTTCCTGGATTCCCAGCCATTCCACGTAAGGCGCCGTCTCTCTTGTCACGTAATCGAAGCGTTCATCTACACATTCCTGATTCAGGGAATCTGTGGAGGCGTAGGCTTTGAGATGCTGAACCTGAGCACGTATTCCTGTTCTTACATCCGGAAATGCGATTCCTTTGACTCCACCTCCGGTTGTTCCAAGACCTGCGAAATTGAACTGGTCGATTCCCGCATCACCACCGAAACTCAGCCATCCGGTTTCCAGCATTGCCTGCGCAAAAACTACTTCACCACGTATATTCTCGGCATTTGCCTCCTCTACAATAATATTGCAAAAGGTATCTATATCAGATGCTCCGCCGCCACTGAGTTCTTCAGATGGGTAAGTGCATCCCTGACTGTTGTATAATGAACACATTTCATCGACGGAAACAGTTGTTCCACCCATAATCGTGTAGTATCCATAAGTATTATCTATCGGGTCTTCATCGGAGATAATTTCTTCTCCGTTATTTTCTGCATGTTCGAGATATTTAGGTTTGGAGATCTGTCCCTCTCCTGAATGATCGGTTTCCTGACTGTTGTTTTCTGTACTATCAGTTGTTTTAACTGTCGTGTTGTCATTTGTGGTATCTGCAGCATTGTCTGCTGCGCTGTTTTCTGTATCAGTGGACGCTGTCCCTTCACTGGCACTTACCAAAGCAGGTGCCCCGAACATCAGGGCACCTGTTATTGTCATAAGCAGCCAGAAATATTTTCCCGGCACTTTTTTCATCTTATGCGTTTACCTTTCTCATTGCAGCTTCTACCACATGACCAACCAGTACAGAAGTTGTTACACTTCCAACACCGCCAGGTACAGGTGTAATAGCATCTACGATAGGCTCTACTGCTGCGTAATCAACATCACCGCAGAGTTTGCCTTCTGCATTTACGTTGATACCTACATCGATAATTGTCTGGCCTTCTTTTACATATTCGGCACCAACAACACCGGCGCGGCCTGCTGCTACAATAATGATATCTGCTTCACGTGCTACAGACGGCATATCTACAGTTCTTGTGTGGCAGATCGTAACAGTTGCGTTCTTTTTAACCAACATCATTGCTGCAGGTTTACCAACAACAAGGCTTCTTCCGATTACTACTGCCTTTTTGCCTGTGCAGTCGATTCCGTAATGATCAAGGATTTCCATACAAGCCTGTGGTGTACATGGCGGGAAACCAATCTTCTTGCCTGTGAATACACCGGACATGGAAAGGTCTGTCATACAGTCAACGTCTTTTTCAGGAGCAAGTGCATTCTCGATCACTGCCTGATCCAGATGTTTTGGAAGCGGACGGAATAATAATACGCCGTGAATGCTGTCATCTTTGTTTACTTTATCGATTGTTGCAAGAAGTTCTTCCTGGGAAACATCTTCCGGAAGTAAGATTTTCTCACATGCAACGCCTAAAGTTTCGCAGCGTTTTGTTGCTCCTCTTTCATAGGAGATATCACTTGGGTTTTCACCAACACGGATGATGCAGAGGGTAGGATTTACTCCTTTTCCCTGAAGCTCTGCTACGTTTGCTTTGATTTTCTCGTTTAATGCTGCTGTTACTTCTTTACCTAATAACTGCTTAGCCATTTGTCGTTCCCTCCGAAATTATACGTTATTATTCTATACTGTATCTGAATGATTTCAGCATAACCGCCTCATAAATCATATGCACTCTGTAAAAAATTACATCTAATAAATAACTTTACACTTTATTAAAAGAGACGGAAAACAATACAGAAATTTCTATTTTATTTACTATTATTTCAGTCTACCAAGTACGCTGTTAAATGTGTCATCTGCGATCTTTGTATATTTCTCAAGCATCGCATCTGCTTTTCTGTTTAATTCTTCTGCATACTCTCTGTCAGCCATGGATTTTGTGTTGATGTATACGTTCAGGCTGGCACCCTGTAATGCTGCTTTACAGAAAGCTGCACCAACGCCTGCATCACTGATGGCAAGCTTAGAGCCTTTTGCACCGAATTCTACGATCAGTTCAATTGCTTCACAGCATTTCTCCATGATCTCCATTGGTACAGAGCAGGCATCTTTTAATACGATTTCCATTACTCTTGCTTTCTCAGCTTTTTCTTCCTCTGTCTCTTTTGGCATTCCATATGCTTTGGATAATGGCTCGAATACTTCTGCATCACGCTCGATCAGACGAAGGAAATCCTTCTGTAACTGATCGCATTTTGCTTTTAATTCGTACATTTCGTCTTCAACATCCGCATATTTCTTTTTTCCTACAGTAAGGCTTCCTACCATATTTCCAAGAGCAGTTCCTACTGCACCAACTAATGCAGACGCACCGCCGCCACCCGGAACCGGAGCCTTAGATGCCAGAACTTCAACGAATTCTGTACATGTACTTGTTGAAAATCCCATTTTTTCTCCCTCTTTCTGTTTATATTTACTTATTTGACTCTGATATTTGCGGATTATTCTGCTGTTTCCATAATCCTGATATCATTTGTCATTTCTGAACGCATTTCAGATATGCTTTCAGAGAACCAATGATCACATCTCCCATAACTGCCATATCCTCTGCCTGGAAAGAGACAGGGAAGTTGTCAGAAAAGAGAATCTGTGAAGACGGCGGAAATTCCTCATCGCCTTCCCAGAGGATCATCTGTATTTTATATTCCGGAAAAATTTCTACTTCATAGGCAATATCTCCATGCTTTACAGGTATGGCACTGATATGCTCCATGATTGCCTTAAAATCTCCCAGACGGTTACCATAGGAAAATGCCAGACGTTTGATACATCTGCCGTCAAACTGTCTTAAATATACTTCTCCCCATGGCATCTCACGGTATGTCTTAAATTTTCCGGAACTCTCAGACTTCACACCGTTTAAAAGAAAACGAATCGTCAGAATTTTTGCATAGATCATATCCTCCAGCGGATAAAAACCTCTTTTGTGCGAAGTATGTGTCACTGTAAAATCCGGCCACGTGATCTGATACTGCGTTCCCAGAAAAGTTAAAGTCAGTTTCTTTGTTTCCTCATCATAAGGAATAGACAGTCTGGAGGCTATCTCCCCCGGATCTGCTGCTGCAAACTCCTGAGTGTAATGCTCCCAGGGCATTCTTTCCTTACTGTCTTTTTCATAATTTAAATCACTTAAGCTAAACGCCATATAAATCTCCATAAACAGGACAGATCAAAGGGATCTAAAGATCCGTCCTGTTATTTTTATTTCTCTAGATATTCATAATTTCTCATATAGAAATTACTGAAATTCATCAGCGGTTCTGAACCTCTTCCATTACAGTCGGGAACATACTTGTATCTGTATGAGGAATAAAACATGCACCTACAAATTCATCCATATAGATCGGTACTGTAGAAAGTTCCATATATGTCATATTTGCAGCAAGTTCATAAGTCTTCTTCTCTGCCGGTGTTGACAGAAGCATCAGATACGCACCTGTCAGAGAAGAGTTACCAATGTAGTGGAATTTCTCGATCGGAATATCCGGGAACATACCGATGTTGACTGCATTCTGCATGTTGATGCCGCTTCCGATACCGCCTGCAACATACACATCATCGATCATGCTCACATCGAAGTCCAGAGAAGTAAGCATTGTACGGATTGCTGAGAAGATGGCACCTTTGGCACGGATGAAGTTGTCAATATCAACTTCTGTAATCTCAACATCCTTTACAGAACCTGCCTCTTCCTCAAATGCAAGGATATAGCTGCCCATTCCGTATTTGTCATGTTTGATTCTCTTTCCTTCACGGATAAATTTACCCTTGGGGTTGATGATTCCGCAGATATAAAGTTCACTGATCACATCGATGATACCGGAACCACACAAACCTACAGGTTTGGTTCCCGGATCACCTACGATCTTGTAGGTAGGCTCCATAGTCTCTTTGTCAATGGTACATGCTTCGATAGCTCCGTCTGTGGCACGCATACCACAGCTGATATCACCACCTTCAAAGGCAGGACCTGCGGAACATGCGCAACTCATCATAAAATCTGAGTTTCCAAATACAAGCTCTCCGTTTGTACCAAGGTCGATAAACAATGAAAACTCCGGTCTGTTCCAGATCTGGCTGACCAGGGTTCCGGCTGTAATATCGCCGCCTACATAGCTTCCGATATTCGGCGCCATAATAATATGAGCGTCTTTATTAATATCAATTCCCACATCAGAAGCAAAGAGGGAATTGGTCTTAAAGAATGCAGGGATATATGGTTCTGTACGTAATGGATCAGAATTAATTCCTGCAAACAGATGATTCATAGTTGTATTAGATGCCACGCACATTCTGTATATGCGGTTTTTCGGGAATTTGGCACTTTTGCACATCTCGTTGATCATCGGATTGATGGTTTCTTTGATCACAGCATCCTGCAGCTTTTGCTGGCCGCCCGGTTTCTGTGATTCTACAATTCGGTTAATAACGTCTGCACCAAAACGGATCTGTCCGTTTCCGGCAGAACTCTTTGCCAGAATTTCACCGTTTTCCATATTGATCAGTACAGCGGAAACAGTTGTTGTACCAATATCGATTGCCAGACCACCGATTACTACATCTTCGTCTTTACCGAAGATATCATACACAAACATATCGTCAGAAGTAGCGCGGATCACACATTTTACTGAAAAATTACTCTCTCTCAATACATCCGGAAGCTTTTTCAGAACTGCATAAGGGATTCTGACTCTGCTGATATTCAGATACTTCCGCAGTGCTCTTGTAAGTCTCTCGTTATCCGGCATTGTGTCATCCAGAGACGGAGGATCCATTGTGACATCCACAACCTCCAGACTGTTTTTCAATTCGATGCCTGCAAGTTCTACATCTCTTTTGGCATTTTCAAAAATGGCTATTTCCTCTTTAGAGCTTAAATCAGCTACTTTCATTCTGCTCTTATAGGCAGATGCAATATCAGGTACCAGCACATTTACATCTGCACTGATCTTGCTGCAGCATGCAAGGCGCCATCCTTCCTGATATTCTTCGTCAGAAATATGTAATGTCTTTTTGCTCTCCAGTTCTCCGCTCTTTAACTGGACACGGCATTTTCCGCAGGCTCCGTTTCCAGAACATGGTGCATCGATCGCCACATTGGCTCCACGAGCTACCTCAAGTAAATTGTCCCCCGCATTGGCAAACGCTTCTACCACACTGCCATCTTCGAATGAAAATGTTACCTTAAACATTCGGCAACCACCTTTCTCATAATCGTTAATAGCCTGTAATAAAACAAGGGCCGAAGACCGAAGCCTTCAGCCCCCATAATTATGTATTCAATTCGTATGAAACTGATTAGATTTCCAGATAGGAATCTGCATACAGTGTATTGCCTTTGAATACATCACAGGATTTGATAGTTTCCATCAGACGAAGGTCGTTAGGGTTAACGATTGCTGATGTAAGACCATTCATCATAGCCATTGCTACAAGAGCAGAGTCCATGATCGGACGGATATGTTTTGGCATACCGTTACTGTTGTTAGAAAGACCACCTGTAGAGTTCAGTCCCATTTCAGAGAACATCTTGATAGCTTCAAGAACTTCCATCTGTTTGTCCTGCATTCCTTTTACAACGAGGAATAACGGGTCAAACCACAGATCTTCTGTATCCATGCCCTGAGCCATACCTCTTTCAAGCATGTTCTGGCAGTGCATCATACGCTCATCATTGTCAGCTGCTACCATACCAGAGGAGCAAAGTGCGATACAGATTGCATCATTTGCTGCTGCAAGGTCGATATTGGAAATTCTGTCACCTGCGTCTGCAGAGTTAACGATTGGTTTTCCTTTTGCTCTGTTGTATACAGAAATACCAGCTTCGATAGCTTTCTGGTTTGTTGTATCCAGTGCAAGCGGAACATTATCAAACTCAGACTGAAGGAGCTGAACAGCCCATTTCATTAAGTCTTCGCCATCATTTTCTGCAGGTCCGATATTTACATCGAGGTAAGTAGCACCAGCATCCAGCTGCTGTTTTGCTCTTTTGATGATCGGTTCAGGATCTCTTTCTGTAAATGCTTTGTTTACTGCCGGTGCAGTAGTGGAAAGTCTTTCTCCAATTGTTACGAATTTTGCCATAACCCTGTTCTCCTTTTATATTTATTTATACAGAGAAATCTGACAATTGCAGATCCCTCTGCATACATTTTTCTTTATACTCCGGCCGGTACAAAACCGACCAGATGTTTACGGTCATTAGATCTGGCCGTCTGCCTGCAGATCCTTTAAGAATTTAACAAGCTGTACAGCTTCTCTTGGTCCAACGATGATTTCCCATCCTGGAAGTTTTGCTTCCAGATCACCCTTCAGGACTGCAACCTTACCTGGGATTACCAGACGTCTGCTCTTAACATTTGGCTCTACTTTCTCTTTGAAGAATGTAGAAATACTGTTTCCGGAGAATTTTCCTGCTGCCCAGGATGTCAGTACGGATAAACCGCCGGCATCGTTGATAACAAGATTAAGCGGAACACCGGAACGCTCCAGCTCTCCAGATACTACGAAATATGTAAGAGCAAAGTCTACTGTTGTTACAACGAGAGAATTCTCGTCTGCTCCGTTCAGAGGATAAATGCCCGGTTCTACCTTCATTGGCTTCTGCGGGTCTGTAAATACGTTCTGACGAAGACCGAACAGCGGAAGTGCCTCTGCATATGTCATCTGCTCCATAACGATGATAGAACCATATTTCATAGTAAACATGGAAGCAAGTGCTGCCTGTAAATGTTTGTCACCCTTCGCAAGTTTAACAAGGTTAACGATAGAAGGATAACCAAATGTTCTGTCCTGATTCTTAAGAGCTGCACGACGAACCTGTA
>OGPX01001203.1_pt1 | contig 18119 bp, 9 predicted proteins | sample 1553101 | NCBI WGS metagenome assembly OGPX01 (sample SAMEA2579964, study PRJEB22360) | human gut metagenome | biome: human gut; feature: human-associated habitat; material: faeces | place: Denmark | collected 2008/2010
TCATCAGCTTCAGGCGGGATACCTCCACATCCAAATCCATACGCTCTTTGATACGTGGGTCTCCGGCACACAAAGCCTTGATCTCTGCAAAACTGAGGGCGGTTTCATCCACATCATCGCAGGAGCGTACCGGCGATTTAGAAGTCATGATCTGACTAATGAATTTTTGCTTATTCTCCACCGTCTGCCAGAGGTATGCGTCAAAGGTTCCTTCGGTCACATAGCGGTACACATGGACAAGAGGATTCTGGTTACCCTGGCGCTCGATACGGCCCTTGCGCTGGGCAAGGTCTCCCGGTCTCCACGGACAGTCCAGGTCATGAAGTGCCACCAGACGGTCCTGCACATTGGTGCCTGCGCCCATCTTGGCGGTGCTGCCCAAAAGGACACGCACCTGACCGGTACGGACTTTAGAGAACAACTCCTTTTTCCGCACTTCGGTGTTGGCTTCATGGATAAAAGCGATCTGGTCGGCAGGCATCCCCTGAGCAATGAGTTTCTGACGAATATCGTCATATACCGTAAAGGTCGGTTCCTGTTCCGGCAGAGGCACAGCGCCTTCCAATGCGTGAAGCAGTGGATTATCCAGCGTTTTCGCCGCCTTGCTTGCAGGAGCTTTGGCCTGTGGTGTAGAAATGTCGCAGAACACCAGCTGGGTCAGCTTGTCAGCTTTGCCGTCCCGCCAGATCTGCATGATGTTGTCCACACACTGATTGACCTTTGTGCCAGGTTCGTCCGGCAGCATCTGGTTGACGATCCTCTGGTCAAGCCCCAACTTACGGCCATCCGAGGTAATCTTGAGCATGTTATCCTGGGACGGGTCAACAGTTCCGCTGTGTACCAGCGATGCACGCTCCGAAAGAGCTTTGACCATTTCCTGCTGATGTTCGGTAGGCTGCGCCACGATGTTGTGGTATTCCACCTCCGGGGTGGGCAGGTTCAGTTGGTCGGCGGTCTTGATGTCCGCCACTTCTTTGAACAGGTTCATCAGCTCTGGCAGATTAAAGAACTTGCTGAATCTCGTTCTTGCCCGGTAGCCGGTGCCTTCCGGTGCCAGCTCCAATGCTGTGACGGTCTCCCCAAATCGGGAAGCCCAACAGTCGAAGTGGGTCATGTTCAGCTCTTGCAGGCGTTCATACTGAAGATAACGCTGCATGGTGTAAAGCTCGGTCATGGAGTTGCTGACCGGGGTGCCGGTGGCAAAAATCACGCCACGGTTTCCGGTGATCTCATCCATATAGCGGCACTTGGCAAACATATCGGAGGATTTCTGCGCGTCCGATGTGGAAAGACCAGCCACATTCCGCATTTTTGTGTATAGAAACAGGTTTTTATAGTTGTGGGCCTCGTCCACAAACAAACGGTCCACACCCAGCTGCTCGAAGGTTACCACATCGTCTTTTCGCCCCTCGGCTTGCAGCTTTTCCAGTCTGGCTTCCAGAGACTTTCTGGTACGCTCCAGCTGCTTGACGGTAAAACGCTCGCCGCCGCTGGCCTGCACCTCTGCGATGCCCTCGGTGATCTCGTCGATCTGCTCATAGAGAAGCCGTTCCTGACGCTCCCGGCTGATGGGGATACGCTCAAACTGGCTGTGTCCCATGATGATGGCATCATAATCACCCGTCGCAATACGTGCGCAGAACTTCTTTCGGTTATGGGTCTCAAAGTCCTTTTTGGTGGTGACTAAGATATTGGCGGAAGGATAGAGACGCAGAAACTCCGACGCCCACTGCTCTGTCAGATGGTTTGGAACCACAAAGAGAGATTTCTGGCACAGTCCCAGGCGTTTGGCTTCCATCGAAGCAGCTACCATTTCAAAAGTTTTGCCTGCGCCTACTTCATGTGCCAACAGGGTATTTCCTCCATACAGCACATGGGCAATGGCGCTTTTCTGGTGTTCCCGCAGGGTAATGGCCGGGTTCATGCCTCCAAAAGTGATGTGACTGCCATCATATTCACGGGGACGGGTAGCGTTCATTTCCTCGTTGTACTGGCTCACCAAAGTCTGGCGGCGCTCCGGGTCTCTCCAGATCCAGTCCCTAAAGGCTTCCCGGATCGCCTGCTGTTTTTGAGCCGCCAGGGTGGTCTCCTTGGCATTCAGCACGCGGCGCTCTTTTCCGTCTGCGTCCTCTATGGTGTCATAGATGCGGACATCCCGCAGGTTTAAGGAATCCTCCAGAATCTTGTAGGCGTTGGCGCGGCTGGTCCCATAGGTGGTATAAGCTGCCACATCGTTGTAGGATACAGAAGATTTTCCCTTGATCTGCCATTCAGCGGTAAAGGACGAATAGTTGACCTCGATACTGCGTTGGAGATAAAACGGGGTATTAAAGGTCTCATACATAAACTGCTGGATATATTCCTTGTCAATCCAGGTAGCGCCCAGACGCACCTCGATCTCCGACGCATCCAGGTCTTTGGGCTGGGCGGCGGTAAGAGCTTCCACATTGACTGCATAAACCGGGTCCTGCTGTGCTGCCCGCTGTGCCTGACGCAGCTTTCGGCGTACATTGCCAGAGAGGTATTCATCAGCAGTCACATAATGGGGCGTTCCGTCCTGCTCCAACTGTCCCGGTACACGGAAGATTACGCCTTGCAGCTCTCCGGCCAGTTCTTCTTTTGTTTTTCCGGTAAGCTGGCTCATATAGTCCATATCCACGCAGGCTTTTTCCGAGATGGACACCGCCAGTGCTTCACTTGCCGTATCCACCACAGCCACCGCCTGATGGGGCTTGATGGTCCGCTTGGTGAACATATCTGCCTTACGTTCCAGTTTACCGTCCTCGTCGATGACTTCCAGCGCACAGAGCAGGTAATAGGAAGAATCGTCTGCATAGGCCAGACGGTTTGCACGGTCATTGATGAGACCGTATTTGGAAGAAAAGCTGTCATAGAGGCTGTTCAGTTCCGCCTGCTTCTCCCGAATGGTGCTGTCCGGAACCGCTGCATCCATCTGAAGGTCGATCAGTTCCTGCACACAATCACGCAGTCTCACAAGACCTTTTACACGGGCTTCGGCGGTGGCGTTGAGGTCAGGGCGCACCATACGGCTGTTTTCCCGGTAGTACACCTGCCCGTCTACAATGGCATAGGAATAGTTCTTCACATTGGGGTCGGCAGGAATGGAGGTGTCAATAGCTTCGCCTTCGCCCAGCTCCGGCAGCTCAGCCTCCTGATAAGTGCCATGAATATACTTCACAGCATCATGCAGCTGGTCGGGAAGCTCCAGTCCCTCGATAGGGTTCACGGTGTAGTCCATACCATGTGCAGTGCTTACCGGCTCCTGTCTGCCCAGCACCATTTCCGGGTGGTCGATAAAATACCGGTTGATGGCAAACCCGTCCTCCGTCTGTCCAGTTTGAGTCCATTCCGGCACGATGTCCAGCGGGCGGTCCCGCTTTTGGAGGAAGATGATGTCCGATACCACCTCGGCACCGGCATTCTTTTTGAACGCGTCATTCGGCAGACGGATAGCTCCCAGCAGCTCAGCACGCTGGGCAAGATAGCGGCGCACGGTGGAATCCTTGGCGTCCATGGTATATCGAGAGGTCACAAAAGCTACCACACCGCCGGGACGCACCTGATCCAGTGCTTTGGCAAAAAAATAGTTATGAATACTGAAATTCAGCTTGTTGTAGGCTTTGTCGTTGACCTGATACTGACCGAAAGGTACATTGCCGATGGCAAGGTCAAAGAAGTCACGCCTATCGGTGGTCTCAAAGCCGCCTACTGTGATGTCCGCCTTGGGATAGAGCTGCTTTGCGATGCGCCCGGAAACAGGGTCCAGCTCCACGCCGTACAGACGGCTGTTTCGCATTTTCTCCGGCAGCATACCAAAGAAATTGCCCACACCCATAGACGGCTCCAGAATATTTCCGGTCTCAAATCCCATACGGTCCACCGCTTCATAGATGGCCTGAATGACCGTAGGGCTGGTGTAATGGGCGTTGAGGGTAGAGCTTCTGGCGGCGGCATATTCCTCCGGGGTCAGCAGTTCTTTTAGCTGGGCATACTCTAAAGCCCATGCCGGTTTCTCCGGGTCAAACGCATCAGAGAGACCGCCCCAGCCCACATATCGAGAAAGAACCTCCTGCTGTTCGGGGCTTGCCTGCTGTCCGGCAGCTTCCAGCTCTTTCAGCAAACGAATCGCATTGACATTTGCCTGGAACTTGGCTTTCGGACCGCCCTCACCCAAATGCTCATCTGTAATGCGGAAGTTTTTTGCATTGCGGCGCAGGTTAGCCTTGTATTCCTCATAAGATGCTTCCTCGGCAGCTTTGGCATTGGGGAAGGTCTGCCACTGGCCATTGACCTGAATGGAAACCGGGTGTTCGTCCAGCACTTCCTCAAAGGTTTTCTCCGGCTCTGTCACAGGCGCTGGTGGCTCCGGCTCTTCGATATGCAGTCGTTCCACCACCACATCATAAGGCAGATTGTTCTTATCGCCCGGATAGACGGCCATGGTCTCGGAATGGAAGGTCGGGGATTCGGTAGCCGGTTGGGGCTGTTCCTGTCCCAAACCGTCCTGCTGACGGGCGTACATCCCGCGCAGCAAAGGTGCAACCTCATCCCAGCGGAAATACAGCATAGCCAGACGCTTTTCCTCTGCATCCATGACTTCCAGCTCTATGCCCTGTGCCGTGGTACGGTAATCGGCAATATCGCCAGTCTCCAGATTCAGTGTCTCGATCTCACCGGAATAGGCTCTGCTCAGCCAGTAGGCGATCTCGCTGTTGCTCCTGCCGGATTGAAGTAGCGTGGAAATCTGCTTTTTATCCGCTTCATCCATCAATCCATGAGCCAATACATCCCGCAAGTCCTGATCTGCCTTGTCCGGGTCAGTAGGAAGAAACTCGGTATAGTAAGCATTGCGGCGGTCTGCCCGAAGCAGCTGCTCGAACTGTTCTTTGCGCTCTGCCCGGTAGATGGGATATACCATCCCGGTGGGCAGAAGCTGTACGGTGTCCTCCCGCAGCTCGGTGATCTGATAGGCGTCATCCTCGATATACACGGTATCGCCCACGGCATAGACCGGGGCGGCTGGGTCATAGGAGGTTCTTTGCGGAATTGGGCGGCGAACTGCGTCATATTCCTCATCGGAAATGGAAACTTTGGAAGTCTGCTCTGTCTCGGCATCTGCGATCTGCCCTACATCCGACACCACCTGTTGGATAAATGGGTCATTGTCCAGTTTTTCCGGGTCTGCCACCTGTCCGTTGACAATCCCTCTTTCCTCCAGGGCTTCCCGGATGGCGATGGGGTCGATGTTGTCAAAACGTTCCTGTTCTTCTTCGGTATAGAACTGGTCCTCCTGAATCAGCTGGGCAAGCCTGCGCTGTACCTTCGGCCAGGGCAGCTGCGTTTCCTCCGGGCTGCCGGCACGGACAACGAACGGGATGTTGCTGCCACTGTATTCCTGAGCCAGCCATGCAGCGGTATCTTTCTCTCTTGCATGATCTTTCATATAGCGGACGACAGCGTGTTTACTCTCAATATTGCCGTTCCATGCACAAAGGGCAGTATCAATATCTTCCTGAGAAAGAGGGCGCAGAAGCTCATGGAGCTTTGGATAGGTTTCGTCGATCACTTCCCGGTGCAGACGCTGGCGGAACTCCGGCACATCCGAATAGAGGCGGATCAGCTCCATATCCTTAGAACCAAGGACCGCACGGCGCACAGCGGCATTGCCCTCGATGACAGCATTTTCATGGTCAGAATGACCGCAAGCATTGCGGTATGCGGCATCCTCGGAAATGGCGGCAGTCACCACAGGCTTATACTGCTCAAACTGCTCCCGAAGGGTAGGCTTTGGCGTTTCTTCCTCCACCTCCGGCTGCTGAGCTTGGATGGCATCTTCTTCTGCCAATTCCTTTTCAGCCTGGATTTTGTCATACTGCGCCTGTTCCTGTTCGGTAAGATAGCGGCCTTTCTGGACAAGAGAGGTAATGCGCTTGGCAACCTTTTCCCAGTTCAAGTGAACATCCGGGCAGTCCTGCTTTTTATAGTGCAGTCCTTTCCCATCGTGATCTTCGCCGCTGTGTGTTGCGCCGGACAGGGCATGAGAGCGTCCGCCAATGCCATACTCGTCTTTGAGGAATCTCACTTTTTCCTTATCCGTATGGTTTTCCATGAAGAACGCATAGATACGGCCTTTTCCTCCGGCGAAACTGCTTCCGCCGGTCATGGCGGCGTCGATCTCATCCTCGGTAATAAAGTGCTGGACGGTTGGCACTTGGGAAAGCTCTGAAGAAAAGGTCCTGCGGGGCAGGTCAAGGTCTTTCAGGTTCTCCCAGATTTCCCTTGGCCTATGGTAATGAAAGCGCAACAGGTCACGGTCCTGCTGATAGGCAGTCCAGAAGGCGGCGTATTCTTCCTTGAGTGTCTGGCGGAAAGCCGGGTCATTCAACTGCTCCGTCAGGCGGCGGGTCTCCTCCGGGAACCCATTGCCTCTGATTTCTGACAGGCAAGACAAATATCCTGCTTCTCTGGCTTCCTCGCTGAAATCGTGGTACAGATACCAGAGCTTTTCTGCAAGGAGGGAGCGTTCATAGCCTGCCGCTTCTGCAAGCTCCACATTGGAGGCAAACTGACCACTTTCCAAAAGCTCCCCGATACGCTCTGCGGCACTCTCCCAGGAAATGACCTGGGCAGACCTGTCATAACGGACAGACTTCCCATGTGAAAGATTGATACCATCCTCGGCATACCATGCGCTCACACTGCCAAGGCCATTGCCGCCGTGGTACAGCGTTTTCAGTATCTCGGCAATCTCAGCGGTGGTTTTCTGCTTTTCAAAGGCTGCAACCACACGCTCCCTTTGACGGTCTGTATTGCCGCCCAAACGCAGCACATGGTCGATGTCATTTTGGGCAAAAGAAAAAGCAGAGGATGTATGCGCTACATTCTCTGCTTCATCTATGGATTGGATCTGCTCCGCTTCGGAGAGGAACAGGTTTAGGGTCAGCTGTTGATAAGCTCCGCCATCAGAATCTCCTCTGCCTGAGCTTTGCAGGTGTTCATCAGCCCCACCCACTTCATGGGATCGCTGGCTTTCAGTTCCTCGGTGGCTCCCGCTTCCTTCGCCAGCTGGGGCATCATCTGCTCCAGTCTGTTCTGGGCGGTCTCGTCGATCTCCAGAAGGTGCTGGTACAGCTTCTCGCTCAGCAACATCTGGTTGTAGAGGATGGGACGGTGTTCCTTCAGGTAGGTTTTCCTCATCCTGCCGTATTTGCCCAGAGGTTTCTCCGGCTGCTGGCTCAGCTTCAGGTCGGGAATCAGATAGTCTCCGTTCTGGATGTAGGTCATGGGATTGTTCATCTTGTTTGCTCCTTTCTTGGTTGGCTTCGCGCTCTGCATTTCGGACGGTGACGCCGATCTGCCGCAGCACCTGCTGGTTGATCTGACTGACCGCTGTTCCCAGCGCCCCGATGGTGGACGGGGTGTTGAAATCAAAGATCGCCATGAAATCTTCGTGGTCGAAGTAGCGTTCCGGCTCCAGTCCACAGCGGGACATCAAAGCGTAAGTGATGCTGACGGTGGCGGCTGCCTTGAACTGCACTCCGATGTTATACTCATCATATTCCTCCAAAAAGGAACCGTCAACGATATAGAAGAAGTCCTGCTGATGCTCCGTCCAGTATTCCTCGGCCAGTTTTCCGGCTACCTCCGTGAGCTGTCCGGCAAGGTCATCACCGGAAACATCATAGGTGCGCTCCAGCATGGCCTGCACGGAATCCAGATGGCGCTCCTCCAGCTGCCACAGCCAGGGAGTGCGGGAATGTTCACGGGTTCCGGTGTCGGAAATATCAAAGACATAGCGCAGGCGTGGTCTGTCTCCGGAATCGTCCACCAGAGCGATCCCCTTGGAGCCGCGTCTTACATACCGGCCCATCTTTTCATTCCACAAATCGTACTCTGCACAGGCGGTGGCGTCCGGTCGCTGGGCGTAGATCATCAGCTGCTCATGGAACGGGTACTTGTAAAGACGGGAAGCAGTGGTGAGAAACCCTGCCCATTCCTGCCAGCTCCCCGTGAGCTGTGTTGCCACCTTGTCCGCCATCTGTGCATATAGTTCAGCTTTGGTTGGCATGGTGTTCTGTCCTCCTTTCGGTTTTTGGTAGAGTAGGCGGATGAGAAATTTCATCCGCCCCTCATCAAACCGTGCATGAGGTTCTCCCTCACACGGCTTTCCAACATTCTTCTTTCTACAGCATTACGTCATGCTCTAGCCATTTTCTTTAATCCTTTTTCGTAAATGCTATTTCTAACAAATCCCACTCTTGACATATGTTTACGCCTTTGGTGTTTCTTGTTATACCATCTTGTAAAGGTACAGATAATGTACCAGTCCAATGCCTGCATCCATTTCTCATTTGTTTTGGTGGAATAATAATTCTTCCAACCTGTGATTTTCGGATTTAGATTCTTTATTAAATCCTCTTCCTTTGCAATCAGCAGACTTCGACTGTTTACATTTCTTTTAATTTCTACTTTCATTTTCCTCATAGCTTTCCTGCTCGGATACTGATAAGTTTCTTTATACAATTGTCCTTTGCTTGTTTCCGTTGTCATTCTTCTGTGGTGCATTCCAAGAAAGTCAAATCCCTCTTTTCCGTCCCACATGCTGACAATCTTTGTTTTTACTGGGTGTAGCTTTAAATCCAGTTTTGCCATGATGTACTGCAATAAGTTCAGTGCGTGATTTGCACTTTTCTTATTCTTGCAGATGATTACTGTATCATCTGCGTACCTTACAAGAATACCGTGAGTAAGTCCATACTTTTCCCACAGTCTGTCCAGTGTATTTAAGTAGATGTTTGCCAATAACGGAGATATAACTGAACCTTGGCTTGTTCCCAGTTCGGAAATTGTCAGTACATTTCCGTATAATACTCCTGATACTAACCATTGTCTTATCAGCTTCAATATCCTACGGTCTGATATTCTCTGCTCTACCAGTTTCATCAGCTTATCTTGGTTTACGTTATCAAAGAACTTCTCAATATCTGCGTCTACTACATAATAACCCTTGTTGTTACACGCTTTCCTTACCACTTCCAGTGCTTGCTTGGCACTTCTTTTCGGTCGGAATCCATAGGAACAATCTCTAAAGTCAGCTTCGAATACTGGCTCTATTGCTATCTTGGTAGCCATTTGCACAATTCTGTCCTTGACTGTTGGTATTCCAAGAGGTCTTTCACTTCCGTCTGGTTTTGGTATCATAACTCGCTTTACTGGGGATGGTTTGTACTTTCCATCCATCAGTTCCGATTTGATTTCTGACAGGTATTTTTCAATTCCCATCGCTTCAATGTCTTCGATTCTGATACCATCTACACCACTGGAACCTTTGTTAGCTTTTACCCGTTTCCATGCCTCGAAAAGTACATCATCCCGATACACCTTATCGTACAGTGCATGAAATCTTCGGCTGTCACATTTCTTGGCTGTCAGATATAGTTTGTTTTGAAGTTGTCGAACTTTTTCTTTTGAGTTATTAGTCTGCATGACATTCTCTCACTCTTACCCTCTCTACAAACTTGAATGAAGTAAGGAACCTTCCCATAAACTGCGTTTTCTTGCACAGTCATTATCGGTACTATGTTCCTCTCCGACTCCCTCCCATCAGAAATACGATTTCGCCAAGCTTATACGCTTTCTTTTTACCTTTTGGTGATGGGTAGGGTCTCTCCAGTTCCGAACCACACTTTTCATACATACCGCTTCCTCTATACCGAAAGATTCTTCCGTGCTGCTTTCCAGTTTCTTCACACGTTCCATGGTTTTCGCCCATATACCCAAGGCTCAACTTCTCTTTGCTCTCCTATCAGAGACCTTTTTAACGATACGGCAGAATTCACTTAATGTTACGGTCTGCATGATTGCTCGCTCCTCTTGTCGAGGTTACTTTATCCACTCGCTTAGCACCCTGTATTACTACAACGCACCGAGTTTAGCTACACGGCTCACTGGCGATTACCGTGACCGGACTTTCACCGGCAAGTGTGGTCCAGCTTCGCTGGACACACGGTATAAAAAAAGAAGGTATATTTCAACCTTCCTTTAAACAATTTATTTGTATATAAACAATTTCCCTTCTCCATCACTCGCAGCATCTTCAAGTTTCATCAATCCAGAAGTTATTATCTTCTCATCAAATGGTAACAGTCTATATATTTCTTGAAACTCAACAATTTTGTATCCTTTACCTTTATAAAAAACTCTTGCTTCAACCGGTATAGCCTTTCCTTCGTTGTCACAATATCCGGTATATTTAACAGGCTGATTACGCTCATATCTAATTCGATGCAACGTATATGATGTACTCAATGCTCCATAGATTAAATATGCAGTAGCAATAAAAGCTTGTACTTTTATTCGTGTCTCTAATCCATTTGCATACTCTATCCCTAAATTTATTGCATATAGTAAAAAAATTACGGTAAAAAGGAAATCAAGTAAAATGTCTATATATAATAATTTCATATGATATTTCTCATCATAAATTTTATACAGATTTTGAAATAACAAATTGTACACTATCCAGATTACAAAACCAACTATTCCAATTATATGCAATAACATTCTATATTTTTCAGCCAATAATGGAGCACATGGCAAATCTATATATTCCAATACATTCCAATATGAACTGCAAAATACAATAAACAATATTATTATGCACACTATGTATCTAAGTATTCTTAATTTCCTTAAGAACGGCTTATCTCCATTTAATGATTTCTTTACTGTTTCAAAAATCTTATCTATCATTTTATCCATTTACCTAGAATGTCTTTTCATCCTTTCAAATCAATTTAAAATACCTCAACGCATCCTTAATATACTCCACCTTCTCCTGCGGACACTGCTTTACCTCTGGATTCTCTTTCTTGGACTTATTATAATTCTCACCCATGTCCAGACCACACATCCGCTTTACCTGTGCAATATAAGAAGTATGCACATTCACACCATACTTTTCCTTCACATATTCCTTAATCTTTGAATAAGTAGCCTTTTCCTCTGGTGTATAATTACTCTCTTCCTCAGGCTCCATTGTAACCTCAATCTTAGGGGTATCTTTTTTGAGGGATAATTTGACAACAGTCTCCACATGTGTCGATAGGGTAATTGAGATGCACTTTCCAGAATTTTCACTGTACTCTGGAAGTGAAAAATGCTTCCATCCTCTCTGATGAGGCTGCAAAAAATTGACATGATGCACTCTCTTATGTCCCTGCATAGAAAAAGATTGCATTGTATTTTAGATGTAAGCCAGATCAGCTTACGATTGACTCTGCTCTTTCTCTATGGTCCACTACTCATCCCTTGATGATAATTTCTAAGATATTGTACCATAGATTGTTTATTTGGGAAATTACTTCCCGATAAAAATGGGCAGAAGAAAACCTCCAAATCTGTTTTGGACTTGGAGGCTTGATTCCAACCATTTTATTATATATAACCGGTTACTTTTCTAATGATTCCAAGCACAATCTATGCAAAAACCATTTCCACCATCATTTCTTAAACTTATACCACACCCACAATCTGGGCAGGTGTCAAAGACATCATCATATCCATCATCTTCTGCCTCTTGTAGAGTCCAATCCGCATCAAATGGATTAATATCCTTGGCACTAATCCTTCTTGGTAATAAAGGATACCAACAATCCAACTCGTTTCCTTTTTCAATCACATTTCCCCACCATAATACTATCGGGCATGTGTTAGATATGTTTAAGTCTGTAGCACAAAACGAACCAAAACCAAGCGAAGGTGTGAGATTATAACCTAATGGATATAGCCCCTTATGCTCCTGTATATTTTGTGTAATCGCAATACCTTTTTTCAGAAATTCTTCCTCTACTATATCCCTGTTTACTAAATTTGAGAATATGCCCGCTGTATATTTGTATCCAGCATTCCGAAAACAATAATATACTTTTTTCCCTTTGATTTCCTCTAACTTTTCCACATATGCACTAATTTCTGGTAACTTAGATAACTTTGATGAGGGCCATAAGCAATCCTGAATTGGCTCATATGAAACTCCATTATCATGCCTTTTAATTTTTTTATTATTACATATCTCACGCCATCTAAGAATATTAATTTTAATGTTCTTAGTTTTACACAACTCTTCTAATATTCTTTTTGAAAAATCCAACCCACTCTGACACGCAATCATATAAATAACATCTATACGAGACCCTTCTGGAATCATTTCTATGCAACGTTTAATATCTTTTCTCAATCTACTTCCAGTGTATAATCCATCATCTAAATATACATAATATTTTTCACTTATCAGCTTTCCGGTTCTTATGCCACACCCATATTTTTGATTCACTCTATCGTTTAACATCTCAACCAATTGCGACTGACTTTTCCCACTTTCTTGAATATTCCAAAAATATATATCTTTCATGGGTTCTTCATCTGTTGCATTTTCATTTTCCGATTTCAAATAATCCATCATCTTGTCTAAAAATAAATTGATCTTATCCTTTGGGAAATACCATTCTTTCAGTATATGTAAAGTTTCTTCCAGAATTATATTCTGAGTATCTGGACTAAACTGAGAAATCCACTTATGAACATGTTCTTGGTTCATTTCAATTTCAATGGAATCCTGTCTAAAACCTTTAATTATTTCTGCTATTTCTCTTTCCATTATATCTTTTTGCATTTCAGCAACATACCTCTTTCTAATATGTTTGCTTTCCTATTAAATTATTAGAAAAATCAAACAAATTATCATAATGTATTATATCAATATCATCAGCCTTTTTTCGTTCCCGTTTTATAATATATGTCTTATCTCGAAAATCCGTCCTTCTTCCAGCAACTACTACATAATGAAAACGTGACATATCTAAAACATAAAATTCTTCCGGCAAATCAAACGCACTATTTTTATATTTCCGCATAATCTCTCCAAAAGAACTATAATTTGCCGGAAGCCATCTTTTCCAATCTTCCAACTGTGATATTCCATCTCTAAATTCTGCTCCTAGTTGTCCATCTTTTAATGTAATATTCCCGTATGGGCTTTCTAATTCAACAAAAATAAACTCAAAGCCTCCAGAACTCTTTCCCAAGAGAAGATAATCAGCTTTGTACGAACTTCCCAATTGGAATTCTGGGAATAAATATGCTCCATGATTCCCAATATTAATAGATAATCCCCAAATGATAGATCCTATTATATTGTAGTATTCTTTTTCTCTTATGAAATTTAATATACTTCTTTCTGTGCATTCCGTATTATCCAACAAAGAAAGAAATTCTTCATTTGCATACTCTAATCGTTCCACATCTCGTAATTCAGCAACATCTAGATAATTATTGGGAAAAAGCGATTTGCACATTCTTGCAGCTTTAGGATATGCCATAAAATTATTGACTCTTCCGAATCCACTTACCCTCTTTTCCCAAAATTTTCGTCCTGTTATTTCTTCATATTGCTGTTCTTCCGTTTCTGTTAACCCTAAATAGTAATCCCTCTCATATAACATACATTTGTACTATCCTATTCCATTGCAAAATAATTTTTTACTTTATTCTTTTGAACCGTTGCAACAAATGCTTTTTATGCTCATCAGCTATTGTTTTATCATAAATCAACATTTTTCCATCTTTATTAGACATAATTTCTGTTTCATTATTAAAATCCCAAAAAGAATGATTCGCTTGTTTATGTAACAAAACCTTACTTTCACAAAATTCTATTGCAGACGGATGGCAATTAAAAATTGTATAATTAGCACCTCCGGGAGTTAAAAAACTTTTATATTTAATTCCATCTATTCCCGTTTTTCGCAAATGATCCGCTATTATCTGTGTCGCCCGATAAGCATTTTCGCCCCTCACCGGCTGGGTAAAACGGAGCATTAACTGCGAAAAGAATACACCCATGCTCATTCCGTAAAACTCAGTATCTTTTCGCTGAAAAGTCTTTTCGGACTCAAAATCAATAATATATAATGGTTTTAGCACTTTGAACTTTGCAAGAGAAATCAAATCGCCAAACTGTGATTTTATCTCCATACAAGCTGTTTCTGGATTAGAGGCAATATATAAATAAGATGCTCCCGCAATATTATTTCTCCCTTCGCTTCCTATTCCTAAAATAGGTTCTCTTGAATTTATATCATCATACCCCATGAACTTATTATCTTGAGTTTTTCCAATCCCTTTTTTTAAATCATCATCATCCTCTGGATTAATAATTCTTGCTCGATAATATTCTGTCCCCACCTCTAAACATTTTTTAAACTGCGATATCTCTTTATTAAGTACGATATCATCAATAATAGATTGAATTCTTTGAATTTGTTCAATTAAACCTTGTTCTGTTTCTATTGCGTCCATAAATTTATTAAAATTATTTCTTGCATTTACAGACCATCCCCACGCATTCATTGATTCCTTAAAATCTTGCAAGTTATCATCCATATATTTCCCACCTATACATAAAATATTTTTTCTTAACTTTGCCAAACTATTAAACAGAAGCCTTCAAGTTATTAAACTCAAAGGCTTCTCATTTTCATCAAAAATTTTCTTATGCAAGTGCAGGTTCTTTCCCTGCAATAATCGCTTTCACTTCTTCTACGTTTTTATCTGTAGCCATAGCAATCTGCTCTACAGTAAAACCATTGTTATGCATATTAAGAATAATTTTTTCTTCTTTTCTTGCTTCTCCAATCGCAATACCCTTTTCTTCAATTCCCTGACTCAAGTTACACATAACGCTCACATCCTTCCTGAAGTTCTCCTCAATAGGAATATCGTATTCATTTCCAATTATGTTTAGTTTTTCATCTATTGTAAGTTCCTGTGACAGCAACGCTCCTAACAGACGGTGCAGTTCATATGTCTCATCATGTTCCGGCAGATTCTTTGCCAGTCCAAGCATTATGATATTCAGCAGATCAAGATTTCCCTTCCATTGATAGGAACCGATCAAATCTTCTTTTGTGAGATGCACATGGCTCATGCTGCTCTCTTCCATGTTCATACATACCCAGATCGAATATACACGCTTAATGTCATCGTAGCTGGAATTCTCAAAATCACGTTCTTTTTGTGATGAGATCAGTCTGCTCACATAAAAGATTGCCCGGTTTAAGATTTCGTATCCCTTCGGCTCATCTTTCTGTGCTTCCACATTTATGATGATCTGTGACAATCCGTCTCTCATACGCACATAAAAAACGATATCAAATCTTACCAGACCTTCATTGATCTCTTCATTTTCTGTGTTGAAACCGACCAGTCTCTCACCATTTTTTTCGCTGGCTGCATTTGTGAGTCCAGGCTCTACCGGTACCGTACTGATATGTGGTGTTCCCTCAATGCAGTCGACCACATCCTTGGGATTCATGCCCTTAAACTCATCAACTGTTTTTACCAGTATATGTGCCAGTATGCTTTTCTGTCCTAACAGACGCTTTGCACTCGTATCATACTGTGCTTTTGAATCTGTTGCTTTCACTGCATTTTTCAATTCTGTATTCACTGGCCTTCCTCCTTTTTGTAACAGATATAGTCATCCCCAAAAAGGCATCTGACCACACCTATATTATAACTTACCCATTTCTTTTATACAATCAATTTTTACATTTGGAAAATGAACATAAGAAAAACTCCAAACCTGCCATAGACTCGGAGTCTTGATTCCATCCATTTTTACATTGTCTGCACTGGAACATGTTGTTCCTGCTCCTCATGTTCCAAAACATCCTGTTCTGGCACAGGCTCTATACCGTTTGCTTGCTCCTGCCCTTTTGCCATATACCGGATTTTAATGCTGCTGTAATCAACCCCTGCTGGTTCCAGCACTTTTTTCTCTAACACGTTTAACATCGCTTCGGTGTCAAATTTTCCCTCAAAATAAAGTTCCTCATCCACCTTTATCGGTACATCCATTTCTTCCGGTGAACTGCCAAGGATCGTCCTCCAGCGTCCGGCTACTTTTCCACACATTTCCATAAAACGCTCATGGATATCCGGCTGTTCATTACAGGCCTGCAAAATCTTTTGTGCCACCTTTCTCCATGTAGGTGTTTCTATCCATTCTCCCCGCGCGAACTGGACTGCCAGCGGTTTTTTCCCTTTCAGTTCTGCCGGGGACACTGTGATAAGACTGCTTTCCCGGATTGTATCTTTCATATTTGTCCGCAACTCCCCACTCTGGTGCATCTGGAGCAGTGCATCACATTTCGTATTTACAAGCTGTAACATTTCCTCCCTCAGTTCTTCTATCAGTTGCTCATAATTCATACGCTTTTCTCCTCCTGTCGCACACTTACTTCATGTACTTTTTTATATCCACTTTCTTTTACTCATTTTCCGTTATATGCTTTCTGCTCCTGCTGTCCTTTCCTATTTTTATGCCAACAATAAAACGCCCGGATCATCGGGCATTTTATTCTTACCATAAACTGGCAGGAACAACGTTTCCTATTTACTTGCTGCCATTCCTGCCGCAGCCTTACTCATATCGAATCTCCTGTTCCATGACTATGCCTGACTGGAACTGTATCAGCAGTTTCTCGCTGGATTCCACTTTGATGGTGGAGATCAGCCGTCTCACAAGGTCATTGTCGAACTCCGGTATCTGGCAGGTGCTTGTGCTTAAGTAATGGTCGATATCTTGGATTCTCTGTTCATAACTGTCAGCCATCCGTTTCTCGTTTCTGGCTGTTTTCTGTGCCTCTTTTAAGGCATTGATTTCTTCTGCTATGATTCGGTAGCGTTCATCAAACTCCGGTGTGTAGGAACCGGTCTTTGCATTCTCTGCAATCAGTGCCACCATCTCTTCCTGTTTTTCTTTTATCTTTTCCTCGTATTCCCCGGACTCTTTTGCGGTGCCATAGCTCCCGATGACATGGATGATGTTCTGCCGGAAGTGTTCCATAAATTCCATATCATCACTTGTGATCCTGTGGATGGCTTCCATCACCGCCCTGTTTAATGTGTTCTCTTCGAGTGTCTCGGATTCCCCGCATTTCTTCACTCCGTTAGTCAATCGGTTGCTGCATCTCCAGACAACTTTCTTTTTCCCGTTTCTCGCCCAGGTGACTCTCCGGTACTCCTGCCCGCATTTTCCGCAGATCAGCATGCCGGTCAGTGCATAGGTGGAGGAATACCTGCTCCTCTGGTTCTTCTTCCGGGTGACAGCCGCCTTGCATAAGGATGCCCTCCGCATCATCTCTTCCTGTACCCTGTAGAACAGCTCCTTCGGGATAATCGCCTCATGGTCATCTTCCACATAATACTGCGGTACGATTCCAGTGTTCTTGACTTTCTTTTTTGTCATGAAATCCACCGTATAGGTTTTCTGCAGTAATGCATCTCCCATGTATTTTTCATTGCGGAGCATTTTGTCTATTACCGTGGAATGCCATTTGTCCTGCCCTGTGGCGGTCTTGATTCCCTGCTCTTCCAGATGCTTTGCGATCTTCCCGGTACTGTAGCCCTCCAGATAAAGCCGGAAAATCAGCTTTACGATCTCTGCCTCTTCGGGTACGATGACCAGGTCACCATCCTCGTTTTTGGTGTATCCCATGAACTTTGTGCAGTTTACGATGACCTTGCCTTTTTCAAATTTCCTCACGACTCCCCAGCGGATGTTCTCACTGATGTTGCGGCTCTCCTCCTGTGCCAGACTGCTCAAGATGGTAATAAGGATTTCGCCGGTTCCCTCCAGTGTATTGATCCCCTCTTTCTCGAACACCACCGCCACGTTCTTTTCCTTCAGTTTTCGGATGGTCACCAGCGAGTCTACCGTGTTCCTCGCAAACCTGCTGACCGACTTTGTAAGGATCATGTCGATCTTTCCTGCAAGGGCATCCTGTATCATGACATTAAAGTCTGCCCTCTTTTTGGTGTTTGTTCCACTCTTTCCGTCATCCGCATAGATGCCGGCATTTTTCCAGTTTTCGTTTTCCGATATCTTGCTGGTATAATACTCCACCTGTGCCTCATAGCTGCTGTCCTGCTCTTCCAGTTCCGTACTGACACGGCAGTAGGCAGCGACCTTCATTTTCTTCTCTGACAGTTTCACATTCCGGTCATACTGCACCTTGGCAGGTATCATGCTGATC
>OGPX01001206.1_pt1 | contig 18102 bp, 15 predicted proteins | sample 1553101 | NCBI WGS metagenome assembly OGPX01 (sample SAMEA2579964, study PRJEB22360) | human gut metagenome | biome: human gut; feature: human-associated habitat; material: faeces | place: Denmark | collected 2008/2010
TTTAGCCGATTCCGGATTCCGCATTGGATTTCGTAAGCCAGCTTGCTTTATAACCGAGAAGCCCCAGCAGAATACCGTGGTAAAAGTTTTCCTTCTTTTCTTTTGCAACTGCGGTATCCCTTATACTGATCGTATTCCACAGATAGTCGCCAAAAAGCAGTTCAATTTTTTCCGGATTTTTCTCTAAAAATGCATTGCAGAATTCTTCAAGTGTTTTTCCATCATTTCTGGATACATCACGAAACCACTCCCGGATTTTCTTGATAAAAAGGTTCCTTATCTCTTTATTTGGAATCGACAAACGATATCTGCCGCTTTCGGTGCGCCCCTGCTGTGTCAGATAACCGGTAGTAAAAAGCACACTCCAGAGGTTTTCAATTTTGTTATCCAGCTCGTCATAGGTGAGTTCCTGGGAGACTTCTTTCTCAATGCATTCTCCTGCGATCAACCGCTCAATTTCATTCTTTGTGCGAGTATCTGCTTTGTCAATAAATCTACGTACAATCGCATTTCCGCTGGAATTTGACCAGAAATCCTCTGGCTCAGCGGTCAGATCGTATTTCAGCTGTTCAACATAATTGATCACATCCCACGGGCAATATACATCTGCCTTTCCAAAGTGATAGCCATCATACCATTCCTTCGTTTCCATAAAATGTGACGAAAGTCCATAATCTTCCAGAAGCATTTTTACTTCATCATCCGTAAATCCAAACTGCTCATCAAACCTGGCATCCAGAAGGGAAAGCACCTTAAAATTATTAAGTCCTGTAAAAATACTTTCCTTTGAAATCCGCAGACACCCCGTTAAAACCGCGAACCGTAAAAAATCATTCGTCTTTAATGCCTGCCCGAAAAGTCCCCGGATCAGCGCAACCATTTCCCGGTAATAGCCATTCTGAAATGCCTTATCCAACGGAACATCATATTCATCTATGATAATAATCACTTTCTGATCAAAATGCCGGTACAAAAGCTCCGACAACAATCGAATACTATCCGTCAGATCATCCGGCTTTCCTGCCAGAAGCTGCGCAAACTGCGCAATCTCCTCGTCAACCAGCCTATCACTGTTCTTTAACTCATAGTGCCTCCGGGCCTCTGTTCTTATAATTGTAGTAACACGGGTCTGTGCTTCCTCAAAAGTCAGTCCATCCACGCCCTTAAAAGAAAGAAAAATCACCGGATATTTTCCCATATATTCCGCACACATTTCTTTATTTTTTGAAATATATAGTCCCTCAAATAAAGACGGATCTGCACCTGTCTCAAAAAAAGCGCGCAGCATACTCATATTCAGTGTTTTTCCAAAACGGCGCGGACGGGTAAAAAGATTTACTTTCCCCCAATTTTGTAAAAGCTGCTCTATGAGCTTCGTCTTATCCACATAGTAAAATCCTGATTTCCGAATTTCTTCAAAGTTTTCAATTCCGACCGGCAATTTTAAGGTACTGTTCATCAAAGCCTCCACAAATACTTTGTTATATAACTAACCATAGTATAACGGTTTGGCTTATAAAATACAATCATATCTAAAATGACACTGGAGGGATTCGAACCCTTAACTTCGGTTTTGCAAACCTATGCCTTACCAGCGGCCACAGAATCGTCGGATTGTTTGCCAGCCCTCTGGCAATTGCGGCACGCTGTGACATACCGCCGGACAACTGGCTTGGATAACTGTTTTCGAGTCCTGCCAATCCTACAAGTTCCAGATGTTTTTTTACTTTCTCCGCATCCACTGTGCCCCACGATGGTAATGAATTCTCCTTTTTTTACCTGCAGATTAATGTCATGCAGCACCTCCATCGGCTGTTTGTTCACCAGAAACTGTTTGTTCAGGTGTGTGACCTTAATAATGTCTTCTCTTGCTGTTTCCATTCCTGCACCTCCTTGTTTGAACATCCTTTGAAGTATCACAATGTCTCGTTGATGTTGACTGCATTATATATGTGTGTGTATGCCAATAGCAAAGGCTATTCGTGAAATCGTTTGCACGATTTCCATTTTATCTCCCTGTATTCATATTAAATTAATATGTTTTAAATTTTATGTGAAATATACCGAAAAAATAACGATTCCAGCAAGTTTTTCACTTGCATGGAATCGTTTTGGTTTGTATTTAAGATATGAATTTTTAGATAGAAACGTACAATTTGTGAAATCGTTTACACCTTGAAAATGGGGCTATTTCTGTAATTTCTGCAGTTTTTGCAACGCAATTACAGGCTTTCCTGCATCATCCATCAGTTCCATAAAGGTTCCCCAGCCATTTTCGTCATTATTCTCACAGCGCATAAAGGGCTCCCAGTAGAAAAATCCGCTACATGCCGGCACGCTTTGGATAAGCTGTGTCAAATGCTGCAGGCTCTCCTGCTGCCCCACAGGGCTTGCCGGATATCCAGCACACTGCTCCTCTTTTTCCCCGAAAAAGCTTCCTTTGCTTCTGCGGAATGGATGCGCAAACTCTGCAACATTTAACTCTTTGCCATACTTTTGTGACAAGCGCTGCAGACAATCCTCAAAATCAGAAAAACTGCCGTGAATATAAGGATAGTACGATAATCCGATCACATCAAAATCTGTCATTCCCTGGGCCATCATATGGTCAAACCATTCTTCATAATATGCATATGTAGCACCTTCATCCAAGTGGATCATAAGTTTTGTATCTGCATTCACCTTGCGCGCTGCTGCTATTCCGCTATTGACAAGTTTTGCAAGATTTTCCCATTTCGGGACTTTCGCCACCGGAAAAAGCATTCCATTTCGGATCTCATTGCCAATCTGGATCATATCCGGATACACATCCGCTTCTTTTAAGGCAAGAAGTGCCTGCTCCGTAAATGCAAAAAGCTCCTGTGCCATCGCATCCACGGACAAATCTTTCCACGCCTTCGGAATATTCTGGTGCTCCGGATCTGCCCACCAGTCAGAATAATGGAAATCCAGCAAATAGGGAATGTCCAGCTTTTTTAACCGTTTTGCTATTGCAATCGTTTGCAACAAATCACAATATCCGCCAGATTCCGGTATATTTTGCGGCGCATTCCACAACCGCAGCCGCCCATAATTAAATCCTTTCTTTTTCCCATATTCCAGCACATCAATTTCTGTGCCATTTTCATCGTAATACCGATACCCCTTATCTTTCATTTCCGGATATGAAGATACATCCATCCCTATAATCATTTCCTGCCTCCTCATCTATACACACTCCTCAAACGCACAAATACTAGAAAGCACTTTCCCATGTTCATCAAACAATGCCTGATTTTCCCACTCATTTCCCTGGCCTTTTTCTACACCGACGCCTTTTTTGCAATACCACACCGCTTCCCAGTAAAAGACTCCACTTCCATTTTGCGCAGCTTTCACCTCACAAAGCACACGCGCAAGCACGGCTTTTTGGTTTTCCACGGAAGGAGGAAGTCCCATCTTTTCCATCGTAAGCTGCCCTGTCACAATGTTTGGCATTTCATCGTGGGAGGCGTCTGTATAGGGAAACGCTGTTTCCATAACAATAACTGGCTTGTGAAATTTATGCTCAATGTTTTCCATGTTGATGCGCAATTGTTCATAAGATCCCGCCCAAAACGGATAATACGACAATCCAATCTCGTCAAACGTATGCAATCCATTGGCAAATAATTCGGTAAAAAACTGCTCTGTGCGCGGCATATCCGCACCACACTCCACATGCAGCACCGTGCGCATCTGTAACCTGTTCTTTTCACACACAGCCCTCACTGCGGAAAGTCCTGCGTTTAAAAATATGGCAAGCTGCCGGGGATGTTTCAGGCTTCCGTATTCCCATAACATTCCCTTTCCAATTTCATTTCCGATCTGCACCATATCCGGGGCAGCACCGGCATCTGTCAGCGTCTGCAATACTTCGCAGGTGTATGCATAAACCTGGTGCTCCAGCTCGTCTGCTGACATTCCCTGCCACTGCACCGGAATGGTCTGTGCCTTCCAGTCCGCCCAAAAGTCACTGTAATGGAAATCCAAAAGGAAGCCCAGCCCGCGCGCTTTGGTCCGTTTCGCCATAAGAACTGTATGTGGCAGATCGCAGTAATCTCCACCATCGAACGACCGTGTTGGCTGATGAAACAGCCGTAACCGTATATAGTTTACGCCATGCCCCTGCAATATGGCAAGTGCATCCGCCTCGTTCCCGTTGAGATCATAAAATTTTGCACCGTAATCCTCCATCGCCTGCAGCGATGAGACATCGGCTCCCTTGATGAATTCCATAGTATACTCCGTCTCTTACTTTTTAATAACTACCTTTTTGCCGCAATTGGCTTTTGTAAAATATTTCACGTATTTTGCATACTGCTTCTTTGCATTTCCCTTTAATTGAATCGTTGTAACTGCTGATCCTTTCAGACAGTTTTTCACAGATTTTTTTGTCAGCTTTCCGCTCTTAAGCGTAATCGTTTTTAACTTTTTCGCACCGGAAAATACACCCTTTTCGATGCTTGTAATATTGCTTCCAATGACAACAGTTGTCACGGTTTTGTTATTGGCAAATGCCTTTGCATCAATAGATGTTACCTTATAGGTGACACCGTCAATTTTTACCGTCGCAGGAATTATTACCGTTTTTTCCTTTGTCTTTCCAACTTTGTATACAACCGTTTTCTTTTCTGTATTTGTTACGATATAGGCTGCCTTGCTGTTGGAAATAGTAGTGCCTTTTTTAACGGTATTTTCTGTATTTCCAGTGTTGTCTGTTTTATCCGTATTATCCTTTTTCTGGGAATCGTCCTTTTTATCTGTCGGTACGACAGTGGTTTCTGCATTTCCGCCACTTGTACCTCCGTTGCTGCTGTCATCCTTCTTTGCAAGCTCTCCAGATTTAATCAAGGTGATATTATCACAGACTACCCATGCGCCGAGTTCATTTGCGGTACATGCAATTCTGGTTCCCACTTTAACCGAAACTACATTTGCATCCAGTTCCACATTGACTGTTGCCTGATAGAAGTCTTTCCAGACATTGTGGATTTCGATCCCTGTACTGCATGTTTTTGTAGTTCCATCCTTATAAGTAATCACCGCATACAAAGCTGCATCCTTAGACACCTCTGCAATACCAGTTCCCTGATAATATGCAGACAGCGCATATACACCATCCGGAATCTGCTCCTTTGTGATTTCCTGCTCGATAGCAAAATCCATAGATTCCTTACTCCATCCGGTATAATAATATATTCCCTTCTGTGCATTGGAAGAATTTTTATCCACCTTTGGATAGCCGACATCCTCTCCCAGATAATTAATCAGGTTCCATCCCTGTGCATTTCCAGTCTCAAAATCCCCATTTGTAATATAGCTTTTTCCTTCAATCGTTACATTGCAGCTGGTTGTCCACGTTCCTGCCGGAACTAAAACCGTTTTTCCACTTAATTTATCTGTATAGGTAAAGGCATCCACTGAACCGCTTACCTGATAATCTCCATAGGTTGCGGTCTTTAATGCATCGACCTCCTCCTGCTTCCAGGTCACTGGAGCCTCCATGGTACTATCATCATTTAAAGTAACCGTAACGGTTTCCGGAAGCTGTGGGGTTTCCTTATAGTTCATAACCACGCTTGTCTTTGCAACACGCTTTACCTTTGTCGATCCGACTGCGCCTGTGTATACCCACTTGTATACATTCAGCGAAGGAAGCACCTTTCCATTAAAATCGAAAAATGCCTGATTATCCCATGTGCCTCCACCACGCTCATTTTCTGCAATTTCCGGGTCATAATCTTTAGAATAAACGGTTCCCCAGCCACTGCCGTTTAATTTCCATGCCAGTTCATTTTTTGTGGCTGTACCGTCCTTGTCAGCCGCATCGGCATAGTTATTTACCGGAATCCAGGCTGGCTCCCAATAAAATGTACCAAGTCCGTTTTCTCCTATTGCAGAGATTGCAGCAATCGCGTCTCTTATAGCTGTTGCCTGTCCCTCAACGTCAATCGTATAATCATAGTTTTGATCTCCAGCACCAGAATATACGACGTTTCCATAGCTGTCACCATCCTCCATGGTCCATGCATAGGAGATTTCGGCAACCATTACCTTTTTATTAAATTTATCAGCAATTCGCTGTAAATTTTCCTTCAGTGTCGTTGCAGAGCCATGCCAGAACGGATAAAAAGAGGTTGCAAAAACATCATAATCTACACCTGCGGCTTCCAGCCCTTCAGCTCTTTTATACTGATAATCCTCACTCTGCGGATCTGTAAAATGCAGTGCTACTAAAATTTCATGATTTTTTTCTTGGGAAACCTTACGAACTGCTGCACTTCCAGCCTTTAACAACTGATATACATTTGCCTCGTCCGTCTCTCCCGCCATACCATTGTTGATCTCATTTCCTACCTGTACCATACCAACATCCACACCAGCATCCAGCAGGGTATTAAGACTCTCCTCGGTAAATTCTGATAGAGCACTGGTCTTTTCCTCTAAGCTCATACCCTCCCACTGCTTTGGTACACGCTGTTTCTTTGGGTCTGCCCAGAAATCGCTGTAATGGAAATCGATCAGCACTTTCATATTGTGATCCGTTGCTTTCTTTCCGATGATAGCTGCGGTTGCTACATCGCAGACACCGGCACCATATACCTCCCGGTATACCTGTGTGTCTGGATCATCCACAAGACAATACTGCTGCACACCATTGACGCTGATGCCTGCCTGCGTTACCGCTGCTGCCTTGTATTCAGTGGTTCCGTCTGCTCCAACATATTTGTAATTGCCATCCTCATCCCATGGAAATGGATCGTTCCAGACACGAAGCCGCACATAATTGACTCCTGCATTTTCTAACAAGTCAAATAAATCTGCCTCGTCTCCTTTTTCATCGTAATACTTTGCGCCACTCTCTACCAGACTTAAGTAGGAGGACACATCCACACCATTTACAAAATCCTTAGAAAGTCCATTCACCTTCTGTACCGTAATCGGTGCATTCTGCACTGCTTCCTGCTCCTGCTCGAAAGTAATATTTTGTAAGGTGCCATTTTCCTGTGCATAAACCACCGATGTATTCTGTGGCACATTGGTGAGCACCAGTCCCAGTGCCAGTCCAGCACTGATTAGTTTTTTCCAATTTTTCATATCATTTCCTCATTTTATCTCGATTTGTCGAATCCTTTATGAGTACCTCGTACCCCTGCAGAATCCGTTTCTTTGCTTCTTTTCCCTGTAATAAATCATACAGCACCCCGGAGGCGGTCCGCGCCAGTGCCTGAATATCGAGGTTCACGCAGCTGATCGGCGGGTAGTATTCCTCCAGCACGCTACTGTTGTAAAAGGATGCCACCAGGATATCCTCCGGAATACGCACCTCAAATTTGCGCAATGCGTTGAGCACATTCAGACAGATATTATCATCCATACAGACAATACATTCTGCTCCTGCCTTGAGCATCTGCTCCGTGCAGCGCTCTGCCACATCTGCGTAACCGGTTTCTTCAAATAAAAAACTTTTATCAAAGTCCAGCCCCAGCACTTCATATGCCTGTAAAAATCCACGCCAGCGGCTCTGGGTGACGACATGTGTGCGGTTTGCGCAAAACAGCGCAATATTGCGCACTCCCTGCTGCAGGAGCCGCATCGTCAGCTCCTTACAGCCTCCGCGCTGATCCACGTCAATCTGGTAGAGCGTATTGTCATCGTAGCTGCCAATCGTCACAAACGGCACGCCCTTTTCCTGCAAAAAGCGGATATCCAGCGCATTGTCCAGCGTCCGCGACAAAATCACACCATCGCATTTGTGCTGCTTAATCACTTTTTTCAGTGGCTCGATATCATCCTCGCTGGTTTTTGCAACCAGTACCTGATACCCCAGAGGCTGAAAGAAATCGTAAGCTCCCATAATCACCTGTGAAAAATAAGGCAGCAGACCATAATTGCGCTCGCCCGCTACCGTAACAAGAATATTTCTCGTTTTCCGTGCGGTATAAGGACGCCTGCGTACCGCGGGTGCGGCATTATTTGCCTTTATATACTCCTGTACCCTCTGCCGGGTCGCATCTGACACTCTGCCTTTTCCGGAAAGTGCTCGGGACACCGTTGTCGAAGAAAGTGCTAATTCCTCTGCAATTTGTTTAATTTCCAGCTTCTTCGACATCGGCTTTCCTCCCCGTATCAGATCTGTTTATAAATCCTTCTGTTCCATGTATACTTTATACTGTGTGTTAAATTCATCACAAACCTTCTGGATGCCCGCATCCTCTAACTGCTTTTTGAAATCCTCAAAGGTTTTTTCGGTATCATCTCCGTAGATTCCAAGGGCAAATGCCATCTTGTACTCATCCACCAGAGACTGTACCACGGTAAACTCTGTCTGTACTTCACTCGGATCGAAGGTAAATCCAGTCTGCTGTGGTACATATTCCATTTCCTCATTGTGCTTGTCAATGGCAATCTGACGCTCGTCTAAGCCCGACTCGTCCGGCTCATCCTGACGGTTGATTGCCCATGCCCAGTTGTTCCAGGTATAACCATCTGCATCGTCCAGTGTCGTGCGGGTTCCATCCTCATTAAGCTGATAATGCTTGCCTTCGATTCCACCAAGCAGCAGACGGTTTAAGTTCACATCGCCCTTCATATAATCCAGAACCAGTGCAGCACGTTCCGGATCTTCTGATTTTTCTGTAATCGCGATCGCATCTACCGCATAGCTTCCGCGGTTTCTCTTGACATCCGGTGTCACATCATAAGCTGCATAGGTTCCATTTCCGGAATCCTCCAGATTCTTGCCAGCGGTAAAAATGGAAGAATTCCATACAAACGAACCGCTTGTTCCATTTTCAAAGTATGCCTGTGCATCACTGGTGTCGTTGATTGCATCGGTAGACCATACCCCGGATTTTGCGAGATCTGCCATGGTCAGGCAGTAATCTTTATAAAAATCTGAAGTATACAGATACCAGATATCATCCGTGGACGGTGCTGCATCACTATTGTTTGCATAATATTCAAAATCATATCCTTCTGTCACACCCTGCACCCCTTTGGACTGTCCATAGGTGGTCAGAAGCTGCTCCCTGTTTGCATTCGTATTGAGTGCAGTCACACCGGTTTCTGACTGCTTTTGTGCAAGTTCTTTTAAATATTTGACATAATTATCCCAGCTATCCGGCACGGTCAGATTGTATTTATCAATCAGATCCTGACGCACAGCCACCTGATTATATGCTGTAAAGGTTGCCTTGGATTTTGGCACTGCATAGATTGTATTGTTAATCGAAATCTCATCCCAGCTTTCATCTGGCTGCTGGTCATAAGAAAGCGGCATATACTGCTTTAACCAGTCACGGTCTAAAATTTTAAATGCACCGTTGGCTGCTTCTTCATTATAGTAGCACCAGGACGCGGTGTAAATCAAATCCACCGGATCTCCTCCTGCCAGAAGCAGACTGTACTTTGTGCTGTAGTCGCTCCAGTTTAAAAACTCCAGATCCAGCGTCGTATTTAAGTTTGGTTCAAAATACTCGGAATTTGCCTTCTCCAGCACTTCATCCATATCCTCCGGTGTATCCCCAAGCACATACATGACAACTGTTTTCTTTTCGGACAGGTCATACCCCTTTCCCGCATACGGGCTGTCACTGGCAATTCCTTCATCCCCTGTGCTGCTACTGCTGCCCGACTGTGTCACATCCTTTGTTCCACTGCTGCCACAACCTGCCAGCCCCATCAGCATGGTTGTTACCAGTACAGCACTTACCATTTTTGCTACGTGTTTTCTTTTCATTGTATTTCCTCCCTATAAAAATCTATCTGAAAAGGTTATCCCTTTACAGCTCCAAGTGTAAGTCCTTTTACAAAATACTTCTGTAAAAATGGGTACAACAGCACGATTGGTCCGGTCGCAATAACTGTCATTGCAAGTTTTAATCCTTCGGATGGCATCTGTCCTACCTGTACCCCGGTCTGATTGGCAATGCGCTTTAATGCCTCTGAACTGTTTAGAATGTTCTGCAGTGTATATTGTAAATTCCAGTTGTCACTGTTGCTCATAAACAGCATGCAATTATACCAGTCATTCCAGTATGCCAGTGCAATAAAGAGGGTCAGCGTAGCCACAAGCGGCTTTGCCATCGGCAGGATAATCCGCAGATAAATATAGAAATCTCCTGCTCCGTCGATTTTTGCTGCCTCCGTAATTTCAAAAGGAATCCCTTTCATAAAACTTTTGGCAATAATCATGTTCCACACCGAAAACAGCCCTGGTATAATCAGCGAATAAATATGATTATTAAAATTCAGATACTGCGTACAAAGCAAATACCATGGCACAAGACCACCATTAAATAATGTCGTGAAGAAAAAGAAAAAAGAAATGCCATTTCTCCACGGAAAATCCGGACGTGACAACACATAACCGGTCATCGTTGTCATAAAGATCGAAAGCAGTGTTCCCACAACCGTTACAAAAATGGTCACACCATATGCGTGCAGAATACTTTGTGGATTTTTCAGTGCCAGATGATACGCTTCTGTTGAAAAATTCTTTACTGTTAAAAAGAAACTGTATCCTTCTTTTACAATTGTACTTTCTGATGTAAAAGAACCCACTACAATCAGGTAAAACGGCACCAGACATAAGATTGCAAACAACCCAACCAGCACATAAGCTAAAATATTAAATACGACTTGATCTTTTCCTTTTTTCATATGCCCCTCCTAAAACAGTGTATATTCAGGATCGATCTTCTTTACGATCCAGTTCGCCGTAAGAATCGTCACGAAACACAAAATTGACTGATACAATCCTGCAGCCGCAGTCAGTCCGACATTTGGAGATGTTGTCAGCATACGGTAAATATAGGTATCCAGAATATCTGAACTGTTGAGTAAAAGCTGATTAGAGCCGACCAACTGATAGAACATTCCAAAATCTCCACGGAATACGTTTCCAAGTGCGAGCAATACCATAATCATAATGGTTGGTTTTAAACTCGGAAGCGTGATATAACGGATTTTCTGCCATACACTTGCACCGTCTATCGATGCCGCCTCATATAAATCTTTTCCGATTCCGGCAATCGCCGCCAGATATACAACGGTTCCGTATCCGGTCTGTTTCCATAACCGCACCAGTACCAGCACGATCGGCCACTGCTTCACCTGCTTATAAATGCTAAAATCCGTCACGCCAAAATGCGCCAGAATAGAATTTAATACCCCGTTACTACCAAAAATATTTAACATTACGGTTGCTACTACAACCCATGAAATAAAATATGGCAGAAACATAAATCCCTGTGCAATTTTCTTAAATAATTTGTTGTTGATTTCACTCAGTAGAATTGCAAAACCGACTTCGAAAAGAAGCCCCAAAAAGATAAATGCAATATTGTACAAAAGTGTATTTCTTGTCAGGCTCCAGATTTTTCCGGTTACAAACAGATAACGGAAATTATCCCAGCCACACCATGGACTCTTAAATATTCCAAGTGCGTACTTAAAGTTCTTGAAAGCCAGCGAAACCCCGGTCATCGGTATGTAACAAAATAAGATAACATACGCCAATGCCGTGATCAGCATACACAAAAGCACTTTGCTTCGTTTGATCTGACTTGTGAATTGTTTCATAGCGTCTCTCCCCCACTTCGTTTTGATAGGTAAATTTTATATTTTTTGCGAAGAAATAACTACGCGAGAAACAACCCAAGTTTTTTTATTTTTTTGTTTTTATTGCCAAAAAGAAATGTAATTTACTTGCGCAATTTATTTATTGCGCTTTTTGGAATAATTCCTGCGCTTTTGCGTAGGAAAAATTATAGCTGCGAACGCCATGATTGCTTTCCATGTCATATTCGATACCGCTAATGTATTCCTTTACCCACGGTCCTTTGTGTCCTGCAATCACGGGTGCCGCATCTGTAGACAGATACGGAAGCAGGCTTTCATTTTCCCGCTGCGGCATATGCGCGATATCATATTTTGCAATCCAATAATCCGGACGCACAATGCCAAATGCAAATACCGCAATTGTCATAACTACAATCATATAGCGAAACAGTGGAAACGTCTGCCGATAAATCTGTGCCACAATTCCTCCAAGCAGCACACCTATAAGCACCAGCATCCACAATACAAATACGCGGAGAAATGTAAGCCTGTAATTTTGGATATAAAGACACATCCGAAATGCCGAAGAAGCAATCATAACATAAGTACATCCGGAAATAATGGCCAGTAATATCTTTTTCAAACCATTTTCACGAAAACATCCCATGAAAAACAACACCAGGCAGATGTTAATCATGCACACAAATAACAACTGGAAAAATCCCTCTCTTGCATATCTGGCATACGTGTAGCCAGCCGGAAGCTGCATTTTTCCGAGAAACAGGGAAAAAATCTGGATTATACAAAACAGCACATATACCACGGAAATAAGCACAAGAATCGTATTGGCAATCATTGGTTCCAGTTTGCGCAGATCCTTACTTTGGGCAGAAATCGTTCCTTTTCCAAGATAACGAATGCCACAGTACGCCGCAAGCAACGCATACGCAAAGGTAAATACAATGCCAGCCACACGTGATACCGGAACATCAAAGGAAAACATACCGGAAAGTGCATGAGCAAACACTGCATCCGCCTGATACAACAGCGCGATAACGATTCCCAGAATTGGCACCGCACAGATGACACCAATAAGTACATAGACCGTTTTTGTCATCTAATGTTTGGTGCGCAGTTTCCGGAAACAGGAAAAATCCGAAAACGGTTCTGCAAGACATCCTATAGCACCAAAAACGGCTGTTACAACTGCCGAAACGCCTTCTCTACACCACTTTCCGTATTTACCAGAATCGGGAAGAATGCCGCCAGTACAATAATAATTACTTTGGATCCCTCTCCAATGCCTGCCCACATGATTATTAACGGAATCCATGCAATAATCGGAATTTACCTGATAACTGTTATCGTCGGTGTCAGAAGTTCCCGTACTGTCCGGAACATTCCAACAAGTGATCCAAGAAAAACCCCAAACACTGCCGATCCAATAAAACCTTTTAACACGCGCAACAAGCTGATCAACAGATCCGTCTGTAATTCTTTGCTATGTATCATATCTACAAATGCCTGCCCAACCATTGGTATTGTCGGGAGAATTCCGGTCGGTATATCGTTATATGTTGTTGCCAAGTACCATGCCAATATAATTAAAACCGGTATCACGAAAGCCAGTGTTGTTTTTCGTGCCGTGTTTTCTTTTTTCATCTTCCACACCTCCTAGATCACATACTCCACTTCATATTTCTCATCACTGTCTTCAAAGAAATAATCATAAATTTTCTTTTTATATGCAGCAAACTCTGCTCCGCTGCGCTTTCCCGCCGCTGCCCGGTCAACTTCTATGATATCTTTGATCTCCCCCGGTCTTGCGGACATTACCACGATTCGGTCTCCCAGGTAGATTGCCTCGTCAATGTCATGTGTTACCATGACCATCGTCGTGCCCTCTTTTTCCTGAATCCTGAGAATCTCTTTTTGCATCTGGATTCTTGTCAAGGCATCCAGCGCACCAAACGGTTCATCCAGAAGCAGGATCGTCGGATTGTTTGCCAGCCCTCTGGCAATTGCGGCACGCTGTGACATACCGCCGGACAACTGACTCGGATAACTGTTTTCAAATCCCGCCAGCCCTACAAGCTCGAGATGTTTTCTTACTTTTTCCTCCCGTTCCTGCTTTGGCAGATCCCCAAGACCAAATCCTACATTATCTTTTATTTTCAGCCACGGAAGCAGGCGATGATCCTGAAACACCATTCCACATTTTGGTCCTGGCCCTGTAACCGGGTGTCCATTGCGCTCCACCTGTCCATCCTCATAATCAACAAGTCCGCAGATAATTTTCAACAGTGTGCTTTTTCCGCATCCGCTGTGCCCCACGATGGTAATAAATTCTCCTTTTTTTACCTGCAGATTGATGTCATGCAGCACCTCCATCGGCTGTTTGTTCACCAGAAACTGTTTGTTTAAATGGGTGACTTCTATAATGTTTGATGTTTCCATTTCCACACCTCCCTGTGTTGTTGTTGCCTGCATTATATACGCGGCATTATGGAAATGACAAAGGCAAAACGTGAAATCGTTTTCACCCTTTGCGTTTTATTTCCCTATATTCATACATAATTGGTATGAATATAATTTTTCTAAAAATGCCGTATTTTACAGGATTTAAGGACAAATAAATCCGGGGATTTTATTCTGAATTGTCGTTATGCTTTCATGAAATGTACAGATAGATATGCCTAATATATGAAAACGTTTACAGTTGTTTTTTATTGCCAAATAATCCCTTTTTTCCTATAATAAAGGATGCAAAGACCATATTCCTTTCCATGGTCTGACCGCATAAGAGACGGCAGTACCGGGAAAGTGTTCAAAACCGCTTCCTTATAGGAAGCAAAAAAGGGGGAAATCATGGAATTTAAAGAAATCATCAACGCCATCCGCCAGTATCCATGGCAGGTAACTGTAGCCGTTATATCGCTGATACCACTGTACATCATTGATCTGAAGTTTTTAGCCAAAAGAAAAGTTGGGCTGAGCAGAAAAATTGAAATTGCAAAAGAACGCGGACATGTCACAAAGGGAATGATTATAAAAAAAGATGCAAAAAGAATCACGGTCAACCGGTCAAATTCCGACTACAATTACTGGGCGGCAAGGTATACTTACACGGTAGCCGGAAAAGAGTACTGCAGAAAATTCTCCTGTTCTCCGCTAAGCAGTACCAGATCCCATCTGCGGACAATCATAAATGTCTACTGGATCCATGATCCTGCCAGACCTTTCTGGGATTACAGCGAGGATCCACTGGGAGACCTGTATAACATTTTTACCACACTGTTCCCATGGATCGTCGCTATTCTCCTTATTCTCTTCCTGCCTGGTGGTGCTGATGCGGTCAGACAGTATCAAATACCAACTATTTCCGGATAGTATCCACAAGTTTTCTGGTCTCTGCGGACAATTCCCTGATATTGCCGAAATCTCCGGCTTTTACAAGATCCCCTTTCACCATCCAGCTTCCACCGCAGCAGAGGATCTTGTCACAGGAAAGATACTCCGTTAAATTTCCTGCGTTAATTCCGCTGGTCGGCATAAACTTAAGCCCCACATACGGTGCTGCCATCGCTTTGATCATGGCAATTCCGCCAGCCTGCTCTGCCGGGAAGAATTTCACAATGGTAAGACCTCTTTTGACCGCCTGTGCGACTTCTGAAGGAGAAATGCAGCCCGGCAGAACCGGAATCTTCTTTTCCAGACAGTAATCTACGATCTCCGGATCAAATCCAGGGCTTACAATGAACTTCGCACCAGCTGCAACAGCTGCATCCACCTGCTCTCTGGTAAGAACAGTTCCTGCTCCTACAAGCATCTCCGGAAACTGCTCTGTCATCAGACGGATTGATTCTTCTGCTGCCTCTGTACGGAAAGTTACCTCTGCACATGGAAGTCCACCTTCAACAAGTGCCTTGGCAAGGGGTACTGCATCTTTTGTATCTTCCAGCACAACTACCGGAACAACACCAAGCTTCTGAAACATTTCTGCTATATCCATCATTTAAATTTCCTTTCGTTATCTTTTTATATCAAAATTCATTTCCATCACATGTCTGATCAGAGAAACATCATCTGTAATATTTCCGTCACCATGAATGGTATGCTTCACTGCACTGGCTGCAACACCAAAGTTTACAATATCATCTGGTGTATATTCATTCATCAGTGCATAAATAATACCACTTACAAATGCATCTCCACCGCCAACACGATCAAGAATATGGAAGGTAAGCCGGTTGCTTTCGTAAATCTTTCCGTTTAACCAGAGATAAGCCATAAGGCTGTTCTCACTGCAGCTGTGTGCAAAACGCACATGTCTTGCAATGCATTTGATATTCGGATATCTCTCTACAAAAGCCTTGAAGACTTTTTCCTGCTGTTCACGATCCGGCTGGAATGGAACACCATCCTTTACATCACCTGCGGTATGATCTTCTTCATTTTTCCAGATATGATAAGGCTCGATTCCAAAGAGAACATCTACGTATGGAAGACAGAGGGTACAGAAATCTCTTGCTTCCTCCCAGCTCCACAATGTACTTCTGAAATTTCCGTCAAAGCTGACTGTCATACCATTCTCTTTTGCTGTTTTCAGGCAGGTCAGGATCAGTTCGCTGCAGCTTTTTCCAAGTGCAAGAGTGATACCGCTCAGATGAAGCCAGGTGTAACCTTCCAGAAGTTTCTTCACATCTGTTTTGCTGAAATCATATTCGGAAAAGGCACTGTGCTTTCTGTCATACACCACTTTACTTGGGCGGATTCCGTAACCCGTCTCCAGATAATAGGTTCCAAGCCGATGTGTCGGTGTCTCTTCTTCTGTTGAATAAACTACGCTGTCGCAATTTACGTCATTGCTTCGCAGCATACGTACAGCACTTTTTCCAAGACTGTTTCCCGGAACTACTGTAAAGAATGAGGCATCTACTCCAAGATTTGCAAGGGAGAGGGCCACATTGGCCTCACTTCCCCCATATCTTGCCTCAAAAGATGTTGCGGTTCTGATTTTTTCATAATCCGGCGGAGTCAGGCGAAGCATGATCTCGCCGATGGTAATAAATTTATGCTTCATAATCAATACTCCAGATAAGCTCCCTTCATTGGACTTGCAGCATGCTGGCTGAAAAGTCTCAGGACACCTTTTTTGTATTTCATTTCACGTGGTTTCCAGTTTTTACGTCTTTCTGCAAGAATCTGGTCAATTTTCTCCATAGACTTGCGTTCTCCTGCGATTCCGATGATGTTCAGTTTTCTTTCCATAACATCGATTTCGATAAGGTCTCCTTCTTCCACAAGAGCGATCGGGCCTCCATCAACAGCCTCCGGACTGCAGTGTCCGATAACCGGACCGGTAGATGCTCCTGAGAAACGTCCGTCTGTGATCAGAGCAATGCTCTTTCCAAGTTCCTTATCACTGCTGATTGCCTCAGAAGTGTAGAACATTTCCGGCATTCCGCTTCCCTTCGGTCCCTCATAACGGATGAAGACTGCGTCACCCTTCTGAACCTTATGCTTCAGGACTGCATCCAGACATTCTTCCTCGCTGTCAAATGGTCTTGCACGAAGAACAGATTTGAACATTTCCTTCGGGCATGCAGTGTGTTTGATCACGGCACCTTCCGGAGCAAGGTTTCCACGAAGAACTGCGATACTTCCATCTGTTCCGATTGCTTTGTCATATGGACGGATGATGTCTTCCTTCGTAACATTTACATTGTAACGTTTGTTAAATTCCTGAAGCCATTTATCACATTTTTCATAGAATCCGTTGTTCTTCAGTTCTTCCAGGTTTTCTCCTAATGTCTTTCCGGTAACTGTCATGACATCCAGGTGGAGATGCTCTTTAATCTCCTCCATGATTGCCGGTACACCACCTGCATAGTAGAAGCACTCTGCCGGCCACTTTCCTGCCGGGCGGATATCGAGGAGATATTTCGCGCCGCGGTGGAGTCTGTCGAAGGTGTCGCCTGTGATCTCAATCCCGAGTTCATGGGCGATCGCCGGAAGATGGAGCAGGCAGTTCGTACTTCCGGAGATGGCCGCATGTACAAGGATCGCGTTTTCGAAGCTGTCCATGGTCACGATATCACTCGGACGCATGTTGTCCATCTTCGCAAGCTTAACCGCCTGTTTTCCGGCCTCTCTCGCGTAGTTTAAGAGATCCGGGCTTGTCGCAGGCATCAACGCGCTTCCCGGAAGGGCAAGGCCAAGAGCCTCAGCCATGATCTGCATGGTGGACGCAGTTCCGATAAAGGAACAAGCGCCGCAGCTCGGACATGCGTTGTGTTTTGCCCAGTTTAAGCGGTTCTCATCGATCTCACCGCGCTCATACTGTGCGCTGTACATGCCCAGCTGTTCCAGGGTTAACATCTCCGGACCTGCATTCATGGTTCCGCCCGGAACAAATACGGAAGGGATATTTACTCTTGCAAGTCCGATCAGATTTCCCGGCACTCCTTTGTCGCAGCTGGAAAGATAGACACCGGCATCAAACGGAGTCGCATT
>OGPX01001230.1_pt1 | contig 17784 bp, 11 predicted proteins | sample 1553101 | NCBI WGS metagenome assembly OGPX01 (sample SAMEA2579964, study PRJEB22360) | human gut metagenome | biome: human gut; feature: human-associated habitat; material: faeces | place: Denmark | collected 2008/2010
CTTTAACGTTTGTGATAACTGGAGCGTCCGGTGTGATTGCGGATACAACGAATGGGTATGCGTTTGACCAGTCGCTGAATACTTTCTTACCGTTCTCGTCACGTTTCCAAGCGTGGCAGTATGCGTAGTATGTTCCCTGCTGTACATATTTGAATGTAGTAGATGTCTGAACCTGGTTCTTGCTGATAGAATCATAGTTCTTGTTTGTGATGCAGTCACGGTCTGTGGAGATTACATAGTCGTAACCTGCAGCGCCTTCTGTATCACCGGAAAGGATAGCAGTTGCTTTGTTGCCAACAACTTTAACGCTGCTGATCATTGGAGCACCTGGTTTTTCTGTCGGATCTGTTACAACAGCAGAAACTGTTTTAGAACCTTTGTAGTTCTTATTGTCTTTTGTAGCTGTTACAGTAACTTTGTTTGCTGCTGCATCCTTTGTCACTGTATATTCATCAGCAACAACTTCTACTTTTCCGCATTTAACAGTAACTTTGTCACCATTTACAGTAACGTCTGCATTGGCGAGATCAAATTTGTCAATTCCCCATGCATAAGTTAATTTAGTAGTAGTAGTTGGTAATTTATAACCATTTTTAGGTTTAACTGTAACAAGAAGAGTCTGTTTTTCTGTTGCATTGATCACATCCGTGTTCTTAGATACATCTAAATCATAATCTGTACCTTCTACAAGTGTTCTGCCTTTTACAACAATCTTTACAGATGGTTTAACCGGAAGACCTGCTGCATATGTTCCGTTAGAAACAGATACGCATTTGTCAGTAATATCTTCCTGTTCAATTTTGATTAACTTCATATAGAATACATTTGTAATCTTGTTTCCGGCAACATCGGTATAAACACCATCTTTTACATCAATACCTGTAGTTGTATTTTTGGTAGTCAGATCTCCACCAAATTTTCCTTTGGCAACTGCAAGTACGGCAGCATACTGACCATCGAGACCTTTTTTACCATATACATTATCAACATATTTGATTTCGTAATCTCTACCTTCTTTTAAGGTTTTGGTTGTATCACTATAAATCAGAGAAGTTTTTGCATAAGTCTGTTCAGTACCATCATATTTGAAAGATGGAGATTTTACTACAAATCCGTCTCCGTCAACAAATTTGAACTCTGCCTTATCCCCTTTAAGCATTTCACCACTAATCTGGAATGTTAATGTTTTTGTTCCGGTAAAGTTTTTATTCTTTGGTGTTAAAGTTACTGTACCTTCACCTACTTTTACATTTTCTCCATAGGTTAAGATGAAGTTGCTTTCAACATCAATTTTCTTTCCGTCTAAAGTAAGGTCGATCTTATCTGGTGCAATTTCAAGAGTGTATCCTTTGTATTCCTGAGTACCGATTACGCCCTTTAATTTAGATGCATCGGCAGACTGAATAGTATACGTAATGCTTGCTGTTCCTTCATAACCAGAATTCTTCTTAGCAGAAACTGTTAAAGTTGCAGTACCAGCATTTACATTGTTTGTATATTTAACATCAAATTTATTTTTATCAATAATATGTCCACCAATTACAACGTCAAAATCAGGTTTAACTGCCTGACCATTGTATGTAAAAGAAGTCTCTTTCAGTTTGATGTACTCTGATTTTAAAGTTGCATTGGAAATCTTTGAATTTACTGTAAGAATCTTACTATTGGCTGCAGTAGCAAAATTGCTATTACCTTTTACTTTAACAGTTGCATCAACAGATTTTCCATCAGCTCCCCATGCGTAAGTTACTGTATAATCTTTTCCCTCTGTTAAAGTTAAGATTTTATTTGTTCCAGGAACTTTAGCTGTTACAACAACTCCCATTGCTGCTTTATAATCTTCTGGTTTTGCACCATTGATCTTTTCAACATATTCACTTGCTTTTACATCTGTAACTGGTGTTTTGCTAATTGTAAAAGTATAGTTTTTAATACTGTTTGCATAACTGTCTTTTCCAATTAAGAACATATTTGCAGTACCAGCATTTATATTATTTGCATATGTAATCTCATAATCAGTGGCTTTTAATGGTGTATGATTAGTATCTACTGTTGGAACGCCAATTTCATCAGTTGTGAATGTAACAGGCTCTCCAGTATAGTATTTTATAATGCTGTTAAAGTTATAAGTATCTTTTTTGCCCGCTGTACCAAGTACTTTTGTTTCTGTTTTTTTAGGAGTGTTTGCAAAAATATCGTAGAATTCAGCAGTATTAATATCTGTTGCAAAAATAGATAATTCTGCGGTAGTTTCACCTGTAAGTTTACTCTTTGATGTAGTTGCCTTAGGTGTAATTGTTACGGTATATTTTCCTGCTTCAACTGCATTATTTGGAATAGCAATATCTACATAGGCAAACAGAGATAATTCTTTTTTGCTGTCTTTGTCATAAAAATGAACATCTCCTGCTTTGAGAGTTGCTGTACCTTTTGTTTTCTGTACTGGGTCAATTGTAACTGTAACTGTGCTTAAGTCACGTGCTACAATTTCCGGAACATTTGTAGACTGAACCATTGCATTAATATCAGAACCATCAATTGTGTAGTTTTTATTTCCATTTTCCGGAGTGGCAAGTTTTATCTTTCCATATCTTGTGACATTTACATAACCATTTTTATCAACGTCAAGATAATCGGATAAGTCAATTGTTTCTGTAGCCTTATCAACTAAGGTAATGTCTTCTTTTTTTATTTTCACATCACCATTAGGATATCCATCAAATTTATAGGATGTATTCTTTAATGTAGCAACCATTTCCTTTGCAATATCATTTGCAGTCTTCAATGATTTAGCTGTAATTTCATAAGTAGCTGTAATAGAACCCTTATATGCAGGTGACTTAGGTGTTAATGTAACTGTAATCTTTTTACCAGTTACGTTAACAAAATCAGTGTTTTCATCATAACCGATGGTATACTGGTCATAAGTAGCTAATTCTCCTGGTAATGCTACGCCAGGAACCTTTGAATTAAAATTGATTGTGTTTTCTGGATTCTGAATACTGCCATCATACACAACATCGTTAGCTGTTGCTTCAACAATATCTGCTGTGTTTTTCGCATTTACAGTAATAGCATCTGAAGTATAACTCCATACAACCTTGTTATCCTTTACAGCGTATACATATAATGCAACTTTTTTCCCAACCATATCAGGAGTAATTGTTTTTTGGCAATTCTGTGATGTTCCGCATGGAAGATTTTTAATGGGGCTTTTACCTACAACTTCATCATCAATTTTCCAATCCACATTTAATGTAACAGAACTTGAATCAAGAACTTTATTATCTGTTACTGTAACAGATGTAGTTAACAGCTTATTATCCCATACAACTGCATTATCTTTTATATCCTGTCCATCATACTTCATAGGTGTTAAAGTCACGCTATATTCATTTCCTGTAGAAGCCTCAGCAGATGCAACTTCTGTAGTATCATCTGCAACAGGTGCTGTTTCTTCATCAGCAGTAAATGCCTCAGTAGCCGGAGTTTCAGTCTCAACAGAAACATCGCTGCCATCACTGAACTCAGCAGCCCATACCGGCACATTAGAAGTAGCAAGCATTGCAACAACAAGTGACATACTTAATGTCTTTTTTGCCATGCCCTTCTTTGTGTTTTTAATCTTTGTCATGATTATAGTTCCCCTTTGGGTAGTGGATAGGTTAATTTTTGATTAAAAAGCACATTCTCTGATTAGAAATTCATGCACAACCCTGAAAAAATAGTTATTTATAACTGCCTTTTTTACGTATTAGAGCGGTATTTTTGTAGTTATATGCTCTTTTACAGCTGACGAAATTAAAAAAAGAACAAATTAAACAAATCGACTCTGCACTTTTCAGATTTTTAATAATTTTTATAGTTCCTTTCGTGGAAACAAGGTAATAATTATGCTATATTGATAACAGAAATAAATCAACGGGAGGTGCTGGATACGGCGGAAAAAAATAAGATCAAACCGGATACCATACTGAAGAACTTCTGGAGAGACAACAGACATTTTGCGGATCTGTTCAATGCAGTATTTTTTAACGGGGAACAGGTGCTGAAGCCGCAGGATCTTACAGAAGCAGATACGGATGTTTCCTCCATGCTGAAATTTAATGGTCATGCGGAAACAGTACAGAAGATCCTGGATGTTGTAAAGAAGACGGCATATGGTGTGGACTTTGTTCTCTGGGGACTGGAAAATCAGGCAAAGATCCACTATGCGATGCCGCTGCGCCATATGGTCGGAGATGCATTTTCTTACATGAAAGAATATGATGAGATTGCAGCAGTAAATAAGAAAAATGGGGATTTCCATTCAGCGGATGAATTCCTATCAGGTTTTAAGAAGACCGATCGGCTGCATCCGGTAATTAGTCTATGTGTATACTATGGAGAAAGTGAATGGGATGGTCCGTTTTCCCTGAAGGATATGCTGGAGATCCCCGAAAAGATAGAACCACTGGTATCTGATTACCGTATGAATCTGATCCAGGTAAGATCAAGTGGGGAACTGTGTTTCAGTGATCCGGATGTAAACATGGTGTTTGATATGAGCCGCCTGATCTATGCCAGGGATTATGCGAAGATCAAAGAAGTCTACAGTGACCATGATATCCCGGCAGATCTGGGCGTTGTGATAGGTGCTATTACAGAATCACAGAAGCTGATCGATCATGCTTTGGAATTGGAGCAGAGAGGAGGGCAGATCAATATGTGTAATGCATTGGAAGAGTTAAGACAGGAAGGTATTGAAGAAGGCCGATTAGAAGGTCGACAGGAGGGCCGACGGGAAGGCAGATGGGAAGGTATCCTTGAAGGCATTCGTGCGACTGTAAGGACCTGCAGGAATTTTAATATCAGTGAGACAGATACAGTCAGAAACATCATGAATGAATTTTCCCTGTCGCAGGAAGAGGCTGTCAATTATGTAAAAAAATACTGGTAAACAAAAAGAAAGACTCCGGTCGTAATGACGGGAGCCTTCTTTTTATGAATTTCAATTTGATAAAATTTCTATCTTACACTGATGTTCTTTTGTCTCTCTGTCATAGCTGATCCCAACACCCAGGATCTTTCCTGTATAGTTTCTGTTTTCCCCTAATTTCCCCCGGAAGCGGAGAATATAATCTTTATCCCTGATTTGTTGTATTGCCTTTTCAGGAGAACTATCCACTTTTAATTCAAGAATGATGCAGGGTTCTGAAACATTCCATGGATAAAAAATAAAATCAACATAGCCCTTTCACGCCTTATCTTCACGTTCAATACGGTACTTATTTCGTGCTGACAGATACACCAGATTGACAATGGCAGAGAGCTCTATTTCGTTGTTGTATGAAAGAATTGGAGATTCCGTATTGTGAGCATACTGAAGGATATCTGCCATCTTTTGCGTATCTCCTGATAATGTAGCCTCGAGCATCTGGTCAGAAATCTGAATATAGTAAAAAATTTCATCATAAGGTCCGGAACTGGTCCAGTAATTGGAAATCTGATTAAACCGCAAGGCCATTACAACAGATCTTGGGTTATATAAACGTTTACCGGAAACTGTAAAATATCCGTCATACCATTCACGCAGACTTTCACGTGATACCTGCGGATCTTTACACAAATACAGGTACTTTTTGTAAAGATCATCAACTTCTTCATCAGTGAAACCAAAGTATTCTCCAAAAATTTCCATGGAGGTCATCTTAAACTCCATAAACATGTTCAACTCAGAACCACTGGAATATTTAGAAATAGGCAGGATACCGGTCATATATGACATAGCAACGTATGCATGGTCTTTCAGCAGATTACTCAGAAAAAGAAGAAACCTTTTTTTATCATTTTCTGTAACAAAATCTCTGTGGAAAATATTATCCCATTCATCCATTACAAATATAAACTGCTGGCCATCATAATCAATAAAAATCTGATCTAATATATCCCAGAGAGAATCTTCTATATCGATTTCTGAATTAGGAAACGCTTTTGTAAGGTCCTTTTTCAGTTTCTTTTCAATTCTGGAAATATACATGGAATAGGAAGTGCATTCATTAGGCATCTTGCTGAAGTCAATATAAATTACATCGTACTGATTGATATGGCGTTGATAAGAATCTGATCCGGAAATCTTTAACAGGTCAAAAGTCTCATGAGAATCTATACCTTTTTCGAAAAAAGCTCCGATCATATTTGCCATTACAGTTTTTCCAAATCTTCGTGGTCTGGTAATACAGACATGTTTATTTCCCTGTTCAACAAATGGGAACAGTTCTTCCAGCAGCTGTGATTTATCTACAAAGTAAGGACTGCTGACTTCACTTTTGTATAAAAAATAAGGTGCAGCACTGTTCAAATAAAATCCCATACCTGACCTCCCTCGAAAGAATATGTCTATATCTGTATGTTTCATTGATTCGTAAAGTTTTTATTGATAGGCATATTGTAACATTTTTATGGCCTACTGGCTATTAAAAGATTTCGACAATCAATATCAGATAAATTGATAGTGGTATCTTTTAAATGGCGTACTTTTTAAATTTCCAGTTTTGTAACAGATAACCTTAAAATCTCCTACTATAAAAGGTGATTATAGTTACGGCAGTGCGTATGGTCCAGTCAAACGGCTTTCTTCTCGGGACAAATACCTGGATAAAACAGGCCGGGATGTTCTGTTGAATGCATGCATTCCAACTACCATGTTCCTTTTGGTACATTCTTAAATGTTACTGTAACCTCTTTGAGGTTAAGCTTCTTGTGATCACTTGGAACCTGTATAGTTTTTGCCATCTTTTACGGATACATCTGCGTTAGACTGGTTGAATTTGTCGATACTTCACTTGAATGTCAGGTTTGCATTTAATACGAAAAAAAGCTTCCAATCATATCAGAAAAGATGAGATTGAAAGCTTTTTTTCACATTATGTAATAAACTTGCTACTTGTTGAGTACAGTTTCATACAGGATTATGAAGGTATCGTTTAGAACTTTAGACTATAAGAGTCATTCCCATAGATTTTGCAATCTCTTCCAGCTTATCTGCAGCAAAACCGGTATATTTTTTTATCTTGTCAATCGGTTCCTTATCTTCAAGCATCATTTTTGCAAGGGACAGATTTTTCTGTTCTACACCTTGTTCCATGCCCTTTACAATGCCCTGTTTAACAAGTGCTTTTCCAAGATTACACATATCCTGCACCTCGCTTTCAAATTCTTCTGTCATGGCAATGCCGAAATCATCCTGAAGACGGGCTTTCTTCGTTTCCATCCAGTGTCCCAGTATGGTCAGGCTGATCCTGATGTACTGCGCGGCTGGAAACTTCGATGTTGCCCTTTAAGCAGTTTTCACAGATAAACTTGATGCTGTATTGGGAAAATTCTTTTGTACAGGATTTGAGGATCCAGGCAACAACTGCCTTATAGGTTAATAGTTTCTTGGCACATTCGTCATATCTTGCACGTTCTGCGGCAAGGTCTATCGTCTGTGCCAGATCTGTCTGATGTATTATGGATGTCACCTCCCTGTCACATATTTGGTATCTATATTTTAGCAGAGCGGCAGTTTATTTGCCAGAGAAACTTTTCGACAATTTTTTGCTCTGATAAATACAAAATAGCTATATAATGTATTTTATAAAGTGGACACAATAAGTAAAAAAATCGCCTATGCTTTGGAATCAGAACAGACGGGAGGACAGATCAATATGTGTAATGCATTGGAAGAATTAAGACAGGAAGTCGCCATAAGAAAGCACTATAATAATATGAATCCAGTGGTTTTTATTTAGCGGACAAATTTGATGCAATACAGGAACAAACGGAAAGAAAGTTGGTGAAAATGTAATGATTTTATGCAAAAAATAACACTTTATTGGTGCTTTTTGGTATATAAAAGCATAAATTATTTTTTTTCTTACGATAAAATAATCTTTTTTGTCCGTTAAATACAGACCAGTTATCCATATTAATAAAAATAACTCCTGCCATATAAAACAGGAGCTATTTTATATAAGACTGCAATTGTGGGAATTCTTTACAATTATCTCTTATGTAGTTTCTTTTAAAGGCAGCAAATGCAGATTCCCGACGGAGCAGTGCCTTTAGTTTTCGCTGTATATATCTGGAATCAGGATTTTTTCTATATGCTTCAAGATTATCATATAGAAGGTTCATTTCCTTTGTAAGTTCATTGTAGCGCATTGCACTTTTATATGTCCGCATACCAGTGTTGAGAAGATTGAAGGATTCGTAAATGAGCAGAGCAGTTCTTACTGCCATGGAATTATGCTCATCTTTGGCTGAAATTTCAGTTTTTCCATCTTTTAATTTAAACGTCATCATAAGCTCTGGATCATTTTTACAACAGTCTATAATTCCGTCATCATACTTTTTCTGATTTTTTATTCCATTGCAGTGACTGCATGACCAAAACAAATTATTCCAGTCAAATTTTCGTTCAGGGTATTTTCCGTTTTTATGAGGCAAAAGGTGTTCTACCTGAGGATCCTGAAGATTTTTCAGTTCGCAAATGTAGCACTTATCGTGAAAATCTTTTCTCAACCGGGATACAACATCTGGCTGTTCATAGCTTCCGGAAACTTTTTTTGCTTCTGATTCCAAAGAGGCAGGAGCGGGAAAAGAACGTTCTATTTTTACCATCAGATATCCTCCCGTTGTGCCAGTTCTTCTTTTAACTGCTGATATTCTGTGGTGATGTCAAGAGCCAGGTAATCAGGGATTTCATCCAAAAACATTTCCAACTCTGCAATTTTTTCAAAGTCATCATCAGTAAGCTTCGGCTTCTGAACAAGGGTTTTATATTGCTGAAATTTATTTTTTAATGTATCTGATAAGGTATCAACCTGGAAATAACCTTTTACAATTCCATCGTATGGTACATCTGACAAGCCATTTTCAACAACGATATGATTCTCAAGATCGTAAATTACCACATTGTCCAGGCTGTTAAGCACGAACGGAGAATGGGTTGAAACGATAAACTGAATATTTGGAAACAGGCAGGTTAGGATATGCATGATCTGTTTCTGCAGTTCAAGATGAAGATGTGTTTCGATCTCATCTATAAGTACAATTCCGGGAAGGTCAAATTCAAAAATACGTCCTTTTTTCTTGACCATACGAATCATGAGATCCAGAACAATATCCATGATGGCTGAAAATCCACTGGACATACAGTTGAAATCATAAGGTTCTTTTCCACTCTGGCAGATCATAAAGGAAAACGTATCTTCATTAAAATCTAATTTCAACGTAGTATCCTCAAATATTTGTTGCAAAAGCTTTTCAAACTGGATAAACCAATTATTTATAGAATCTGCTTTCGTGTTATTTGATTTTGCTCTTGCCAATGCTTCTGTCACTTTTAAATCTGCAAGATATTTAACAAACAAGTTTCTGGGAGCATCGTTTAGATCATAGGCATCATTTAGAGAAACTTTTTCTATATGTTCAGGTACTTCAGCCTGAAAGTTTCTGTCACATTTATAGTAAGCTAATAAAAAACTTCCATCGGCATATAGTTCTTTTAAATTTATGTCTGTCTCATTATTAAATGACAGTTTAACAGATGGATTCAGCATATTGAAATATGTTGAAAGACGTTTTGCTGAATCCAAAGTATAAGGATCCATCTCTTTTGTTTTTTCTAAATTTAAATCTGATACTTGGAATTTCATTTTCAGATAAGCGGCAATGGCATCTAATACACTTGTTTTACCACTTCCGTTTTTGCCGGTAAAAATCAGGTGTCGGGAAATAGTATCAGATAAATTGATAGTGATATCTTTTAAATGGCGTACTTTTTTAATTTCCAGTTTTGTAACAAATAATTTTTCCATATTTCTTTTTCTCCTGGAGCATTACAGATTAACATGAGTTCATTATAACAAATAACAGGAAGAGTTACTAGAAAAAACTATTGACAAATTAAGACAAGCGCTGAATAGATTTTGATAATGTGTGGTACAATTCATTTAATTATCTTCGCAGCAACTGTAGATATACATACAGGGGATGGCAGTATAATTACGCAAATGGATTATTTCACTTTAGCTGTTTCAAGATTGGACCATGGGCTGAATACTTTCTTGTTATCAATGGATGTTCTGTTGAATGTATGCATTCCAACTATCCTAACACACAGGGATTACCAGTTGCAAATAAAATTTTTAATTGAACTTATTTAAGTAATATGCTATAAATAAGTTTGAGGTGATGAATACGGAATAATTTTCGATGGTCAGACCCCAATGTGGTCAACTTAAGCCCAGAACATTGATATTTCAATATTTCTGGGCTTATATTTTACACTTTTTTACCAAAATATCTTGACATATCCCCCTAAATATGTGGTTTATAGATTAAGCAATATTACGTTACCGGCGAAATATTTATCTATCCAATATTTAGGAGGTATGTCATATGGATCGAACCAACATCTGCAAAAATATTATCCAATCCATTAAAGATTATATCATGGATCCTGTTAAACTGGAACCCCATCGGGCAGAAAAACATTTTGTAAGAAAGAGAAAACTTACTCTGTTACATGTCATTATTTATCTTCTGTATTCTTCTAAGGCTTCCATGTTCCAGAATCTTTCCCGCATCCGGGATGATCTTTCTGCTCTTTCATTCCCTGACGTTTCCAAACAGGCTCTTTCCAAAGCACGACAATTTATTAATCCCTCTCTTTTCAAGGAACTCTATTATCTTTCAGTTGACCTGTTTTACAAGCAGATCCCTTCCAGGAAACTCTGGAATGGTTATCATCTCTTTGCTGTAGATGGTTCCAGAATCGAACTTCCCAATTCACAGTCAACATTCGATTTTTTCGGTGAGATGTCCAGTTTTCCTGACCCTGACAGACGCTATACCATGGCACTGGCTTCTATTATTTATGATGTCCTTGATGATTATATTGTCCATGCTTCTATACATAAATTCCTATCCTCTGAACGTGCAGCTGCACTGGAACATCTCAAAGTACTGGAAGATATGGGGATCCATACGGATAGCATTATTATTTTTGACAGAGGCTATTATTCTGAAGATATGTTCCGTTACTGTGTCGAACATGGCTATTTCTGTGTCCTGAGACTCAAGGAATGTCTCAATCTTTCAAAAAATGCAGCGGTGATACCATCTCTGTCCTTCCAGGCAGTAAAAAAGAAGGGACTTCCGATCTTTCTATACGGGTCATAGAAGTAGTGCTGGATGATGGAGGCAGGGAATACCTTGCCACAAACCTGTTTGATCCTGCCATTACAAAAGATATGTTTAAGGAACTTTATTTTCAGCGCTGGCCGGTGGAATTAAAATACAAAGAATTAAAGAGCCGTTTTGCTATGGAAGAGTTTTCCGGTGCTACTGCAACTTCTATCGTTCAGAAATTTTATACCAATATGCTTCTTTCAAATCTTGTTTCCCTTATCAAGAATGACGCAGATGAAGAAATAGACATCACTTCCAAAAGTTCCAATAAATTTCGTTATCAGGCTAATCGCGCATTTATCATCGGACGGATCAAGATCATCTTTCCAAAGATCCTCTGTGATCTGTCTGAACTCTCAGTTATTGAGAAGCTGTACAAAGAAGCTGTCCGGTGCCGTTCACAGATCCTTCCCGGAAGATCATTTCCAAGAAAAAAATTAAAGTCAAAAGGACGTTCACATTTTAGAAATAAGAAATCTGCCTTGTAAATAAAAACACTGTCACATTTAAGCTTTATTTAAGTGCGCCTTTTTGGTGAATTTTCTAACTGGTTGAGGATTAATCCTGCATTTTTGCGGTAAACCATAGTATATAATTAGGATAAAATCTGACGATTTTCCTTAAGTTGACGGTAAATTGACCACATTGCGGTCAGACCCCTCCAGCAACAGTGTGGCTTTTAGGAGATGGTCAGACTCTTAGGGAGGGATTCTAAACAATTCGGCAGAAAACTACTGAATTGCCAAAAAGAACTAATGCCAAAAACAGAACAGCCTAGTCAATGCTAAACTAAGAAATTAACAACCTTCAAGAATTAGCAACGCATTTTAAAATTTTCCTCATAAAATCAGTATCCGTATATTCATCAGATGTATCTTTGGGGTTTCCCTCATAGTTTAATAATTCTAAATTTTTTAGTTCCATTTCTTTTTGCTGGCTTGCTAAATATTTATTTTCAATCCAGTTTCCTATAACTATCTCACAATTACTCTCAGATTCAATAACAATATTGTTTTCATTATCATGGTTAATGATTTTTTCATTAATTATATTATCAATGGTTTGAATAATTTTCTCATTGCTCTTATAAAACCAAATACAAGAGACTTTGCCTATCTTATATTTAGTATTTTTTATTGTAAAAATACGATAAAGATATGCTCCATTCAGTAGCTCAGTAATTGTAGTTAGAAGATTATTTATCTTTTCTAAAAGACTGTTAGTATGAGAAATTTCAAACTCAGAGTCTATGATTGCAGTTCTGAATTTAAAAAGAGTTTTTTTAATACTCTGTATTTTATCAACATTACTTCTTGAAAGATTATTATGCATATTATTTATAACACTTTCATAATTATTAATATTTTTTAAATAATACTCATAATCAAACATCATATAAATTCCTCCAGAAAATATTTGTAATGAATCACAATACAGTAATAGTTTGAGAAGAACAGAAAAACTATTGCTGTATAAATACAGTTCTCCCCCTTAGATGCTGGTTTGTTATTATATTCCCTCATCTAGGGGAAAGTACTGTATTTGGCTTATTTAAAAGCCTAGCAATAGTTTTTCTTATTTATATATTTCTTTACCCAAAGGATTACTTAACAGTAGCCTTTTTCAAGTTTGACCATGGGCTGAAGACTTTCTTTCCGTCTTCGGATGTTCTGTTGAATGCATGCATTCCAACTACCCATGTTCCCTTTGGTACGTTCTTGAATGTTGCTGTTACTGTACCTTCTTTGAGGTTCAGTTTCTTGTGAGCGCCATAGTTGTATGGACGTGTCTCACCGTTTTCTTTCTTGGAGCCAGTTCCCAGTACTACATCGTAACCAGTTGCGTTTGCAGCTGCTTTGTATGTTACTTTGATAGTAGATCCGCTTACTTTAACGTTTGTGATAACTGGAGCGTCCGGTGTGATTGCGGATACAACGAATGGATATGCGTTAGACCAGTCGCTGAATACCTTCTTACCGTTCTCGTCACGTTTCCAAGCGTGGCAGTATGCGTAGTAGGTTCCCTGCTGTACATATTTGAATGTAGTAGAAGTCTGAACCTGATTCTTGTTTACGGAATCGTAGTCTTTGTTTGTGATGCAGTCGCGGTCTGTAGAGATTACATAGTCGTAACCTGCAGCACCTTCGGAATCACCGGAAAGGATAGCAGTTGCTTTGTTGCCAACAACTTTAACGCTGCTAATCATTGGAGCAGCTGGTTTCTGATCCTGTGTTGCTGCATCTACAGTCTTAGAACCAGTGTAGTTCTTACTGTCTTTCTTAGCTGTTACAGTAACTTTACTGTCTTTCTTTTCTACAGTATATTCAGATGTTTCAATATCAACACGTCCACATTTAACAGTAACCTTGTCACCGTCTACAGTTACATTTGCGTTTGCAAGATTGAATTTATCAATTCCCCAATTTTTAGAAACAGTTCCGTCTGTTCTGTAGCCGTTCTTTCCTACAACTTTTACTGTTAAGGATTTAGTAGTAGTAACTTTTGTACGATCATCATTAGCACCATACTCAAGTTCATAATCTGTTCCTTCTACAAGAGTTTTTCCACCAACATTTACAACAACAACTGGTTTAACAGGAAGTCCTCCGGCATATACACCGTTAGCTACTGAAATATTAGAATCTTTAATAGTTAATGTTCCAATTTCAAATCTTTCAGCGTAGATAACATTTTCAATTTTATTACCTTCAGCGTCTGTATATACACCATTAGTTACACCTGTAGTACTATCTGTATAATTTCCGCCATATGTGCCTTTAGCAATTGCAAGAACAACACCATACTGTTTTTTGTCAGAAGAATCTTTTTTACCGTATGTATTATCTACATATTTGATTTCATAATCTGTTCCCTCTGTTAAAGTACCAACAGATTCCCAGTTGCTATTATCATATTTTTTAACTTTTGTATTAGCAGTATCAAATACAGTCTTTGCAGGTGTATAAGCGGTACCATCATATGTATGAGAAAGATTGTCTATTTTTAAACCATTTGCATCATAGAATTTGAAGTCACCGTTTTCAAGCATCTGGCCTGTAATCTTGAATGTGATAGTTTTTGTTCCGGTAAAGTTTCCGTTCTTTGGTGTCAAGGTAATAGTACCTTCACCCATTGCAACATTCTCACCATATGTTACTGTAAAGTTATCTTTTACATTGATTGCAACATTATTTAATGTAGCTGCAGTAACTGGCGGCTGGATGCTGTATCCGGTGTATGTCTGGCTTCCTACAGATGCAACAAGTTTGGAAGCATCGGCAGCTTCTATGGTAAATGTAATGCTAGCATCTGTTTTAGATGTAAATGTACCATCTGTACCAGTAATAACCATTGTTGCTGTACCAGCATTAACGTTATTTGTCAGAGATTTAATCTTATATTCTGTTGGGTTGATAACTCTGCCATCTACAACTACATCAAAATCAGGTTTAATTGCAGCACCTGTATAAGTATAAGCTGTCTTTTTGAGTTTGATATTTTCTGATTTTAAAGTTGTTTTTGTGATAGTAGAAGAATAGATTGCATCTTCACCATCTTTTACAATGAAGTTTGTATTTTTCAGATACTTATGACCATTTTTAGTAGTCGTTTTCAATACAACTTTTACTTTACCGTCTACTTCTCCAGTTGTTGTATCGGTATCATCGCTAGTTGTAAATTTATATTTTTCAACTACATAATCTGTACCTTCAGTCAAAGCAAATTCTTTTCCGTTGGCATTTTTTGCCTTAACAACAAGACCCATTGCATCTTTATAATCGGAAGGTGTTGTAGTGTCTTTTTTCTCTACATATTTGCTTACAGTAACAGTTTTTGTATCTACAACGGCTGGATTGATTGTGAAAGTATAAGTTTTTGTACTTCCAACATAGCTACCAAGACCTACAATTGTTACGGTTCCGACACCGGCATCAATGTTTTTACCAAATTCAATCTTATAATCAACATCTTTTACAAGATTATGTGTTCCAGTAGTTGCTCCATTAACATCTGTGATGCTAACAGTACCTAACTTACTTAAATCTTTAGTAATCTGCTCGCCAGTATATTCTTCAGCCTGCTCTGCATAAGACTGACCGCTAAATTTTGCTGTTGAAAGAGAACTTGCTGCAACAGATAATTTTGCTGTTGTAGATCCCTCAACGTTTGTATTATTTGTAGCTGGAGAAACTGTTACATCATGAACTCCCTGTGTTGTTGCAGTAGATGTAATCACTACATCACCTGCTAATTTTAATACTTCACCAGTTGTTTTATCTGTATATGTTGCAACTGAAGGTGCAACTGTTACAATTGCTCCATTCTGATAAGCCTGTTCCGGAATAGAAACATTTACAGTGCTTAAATCACGTTTTGTAATAGAAAAGCTATTAGTTGGCTTAAGTGTAAGATCACCACTAATAGTGTAATTTTTATATTTACTTTCATCTGGTGTTGCAATTGGGAATGTTAAATCAGCATCTCCAGCTTTTCCAGTATTAAACTGAGTGCCGGCTTTGATATAATTTGCTCCACTAATATAAATTACATCTTCCCCTTTAATATAAGAAGAAAGGTCAACACCGGATTTTTTATCTACAATTTTTACATCAGTATTTTTAAGTACAATATTATTTCCTGTATATGGCTTGGATGTAGTTACGAATGTTGCCTCTAAATAATTGGAAACATTCGCTGCTGTTAAATCTAAAGGAGAAATAGTATAATTAATTACAACGCTACCAGCATAACCAGCTTTTGTTGTGGTAAGATATACATTGACACCTTTAGTTGTAACATTTACAGTATCACCTTCTGTACTTCCGATAACAAAGTCAGAGGCAGTAAAAATAACATTATTATTAGCATCTTTGATATTTGCAAGGTTAGCAAAGTCAATATCATCTACGGTTGGAACAATAGCTTTCCCTGTATATATCTTTTTGAAAGAAGATTTCAAACTAAGTTTTGTATTGTCATCTTTCATATTGATAACATCACTCAGCTGTTTTGGCTGTACTTTAAAAGAATCAGATGTCCAACTCCATACTACACTATTATCTTTCTTTGCATATACAAAAAGTGTAATATCTTTTCCGCTCTGGGCGGCATCTGGTGTATATTCTACTGTTCCATTTGAAAATGGAGCTTCAGTAGTAATCTGCCCATCATTGTCTTTCCATACATAGTAATAATCTACATTATCAGTATTATCATCTTTTTTCGTTACAGTTACAGTAGTAGAAACTTTATTGCCCCATACAATGCCACCATTTGTAACACCTGTAAAATCTGTAGCTGTAATATCAAATCCTGTACCGTTTGTTGTAGCTTTTGCAGCTGTAGTATCAGTAGTATCTTCTACAACTGGAGCAGCATCATCAGAGAATGTTTCAGCAGCCGGAGCTTCAGTCTCAACAGCAGTATCTGTACCATCACTGAACTCAGCAGCCCATACCGGCACATTAGAAGTAGCAAGCATTGCAACAACAAGTGACATACTTAATGTCTTTTTTGCCATGCCCTTCTTTGTGTTTTTAATCTTTGTCATGATTATAGTTCCCCTTTCCTTAATATAACTATTTCTTTTTGGGTAAAGATTCCTAGACATAATCTGTCTGTTATGGTTAATAATAGTGCTTTCACCACTTTTTGTCAAGGGTAATGCTCAAGAATTTTACGATTTTTTTAAATTTCATACACTTCAAAAGCATTTATTTTCCTTGATTTTTCATGCTAAAAATCTATAATTTGTTACAAATGTGGTGAGTTGTTCGTTCTAATCACAAGATGATGTATCAACCCCTGTATGGTCAAATGGCAGAGAACCCTCTATAATTCTCTGCCATTTTCTCATTTTATAACTGTTGTTCTTTTTTTATTCTTTCAACCTGCTCAATCGGCATCTGTGTATCTGCAGCGATTTCTTCCAATGTACTTTTGCCTCTTTTCAGCATACAGATTACTATTTTTTCTTTCGTCTCTGTTTTCACTTCTTCTTTCACTTCCGCTTTCACTTCTTCTTTCACGTCTTGCCTTATTTCATTTATCAGCTTATCTGTTTTCAGCTCTAATACTTCTCCGCCCATGGCTCGGTCAACTCCCTTCTTTGTTTTTTCTGAATCTGAGAAAATGTAGTCTGCAATTTTTATGATTACTTCCACAAGGTAACGATGCAGTGCTTCTTTTCCGTTTTCAAGCAGACTTTCTTCCAGTCTTCTGGATATTGTCACATATTCATCCAGCAATTTCTGAAGTTTTTCTGGATCTTTCTCTATATCTTCTCTGCTTTTTTCATATCTTATCACATAAAATGGCAGGAGAAAGAGCAGTTTCTGCATCTCCGGTACTCTGTTTTGTATTTTCTATTGTAACAGATGCCTTCTCATTTTTCCAGTCAAATCTATGTTTTCAAGAACTTTTTGTTCCTTTGTATTATATGTCTGTACGCAAAAGTTTTCCCGCACAAATGAATTAATGTATTATGTCACTACTGTAGCAAAAAGCCCCTGCAATACAGTCCTGATAACTGTGGTATGCTCCCCGTCAAGAGGACAATAAAAAATA
>OGPX01001235.1_pt1 | contig 17763 bp, 10 predicted proteins | sample 1553101 | NCBI WGS metagenome assembly OGPX01 (sample SAMEA2579964, study PRJEB22360) | human gut metagenome | biome: human gut; feature: human-associated habitat; material: faeces | place: Denmark | collected 2008/2010
CCGAGGTCGGCTCCGCAACGGCCAGATCAGCTATAACGACCCGTCGTCCTACCGCCGCACAACGGTCAGCGACGGACTCACGGTGCGCTACGACGCCGCGAAATATTCCGTCTCGTCGATCACCTCGTACCAGTACTCCGACGACGAGATGACGCTCGACCAGGACTTCACGCCCGAACCCTGGTTCACGCTCCGGCAGGCCCGGCGCGAACACGCCCTGACCGAGGACATCGTTTTCCGTTCGCACGACGGACGGCGCTACGGCTGGCTGCTGGGCGCCTTCGGTTTCTACCGCCACGGCGTGATGGAAGCCCCGGTGCACTTCAAACGCACGGGCATCGAGGAGCTGATCGTCAAGAACGCCAACGAGCATCTGGGCGCGATCTGGAACGAGGAATACTCGATCTCCGCGGATGAACTGCCGCTCTACTCCGATTTCCGTATGCCCGTGTACGGAGGCGCCGTTTACCACGAGTCGAACCTGCGGCTGGGCCGCTGGCGGCTCACGGCCGGCATCCGTTTCGACGTGGAACACACGTCGCTGGCCTACCACAGCCGGACCGACATGGATTATTTCGTCAGCAAGGAGGGCGGCGCGCCCGCGCCGAAACGCATCTCGATCGACGAGGGGAACCGCATCGCCCACACCTACTGCGAAGTGCTGCCGAAGGTCTCGCTGCTCTACGCTTTCGACGAAGTGCGCAACCTCTATATTTCGGTAGCCAAGGGCTACAAGGCCGGGGGATTCAACACGCAGATGTTCTCCGACATCTTGAGCGAAAAGCTCAAATGGCGGATGGCCGGTTCGCAGTACGACGAAGCGGACCTGATGTCCTACGAGCCGGAATACAGCTGGAACTACGAACTGGGCGGCCACTTCTCGTGCATGGACGGCGCCGTGCGGGGCGATTTCGCGGTATTTTACATTGATGTCCGCGACCAACAGCTCACGATCTTCCCGGAGGGACAGAGCACGGGCCGGATGATGACCAACGCGGGCCGCACGCGCAGCGTCGGAGCCGAAGCGGCCCTGCAATTCGCGCCGTGGCGGTCGCTGGAGATCAACACGGCCTACGGATACACCGACGCCCGTTTCGTGCGTTACGACAACGGCATCGAGGATTTCAAGGACAACCGCATCCCTTACGCCCCGCAGCACACCCTCTCGGCCCAGGCGGCATGGACCCTGCCCACGGGCGTCAAGTGGCTCGGCGACGTGGTCCTGCAAGCGGGAGTCCGCTGCGCGGGGCGCATCTGGTGGAACGAGGAGAACACACTTTCGCAGCCCTTTTATGCGTTAGCAGACGCCTCCGTGCGGTTCGAGCACAAGCACTATTCGCTCGACATCTGGGGCCGCAACCTCGGGGGAGCGCGTTACGACGTCTTCTATTTCAAGTCGATCGGCAACGAGTTCGTCCAGCGCGGACGCCCCCGCACCTTCGGCATCACTCTGAATATAAACATCTAACAATACCAACACATGAAAAAAATCCTCTTCCTCCTCTTCGCCGCCGCAGCTTTCGCTGCCTGCAACGACGACGGCGAACCCAAAGTCCGTTACGCCACAACCAATGACGGCATCGAAAACGGATACCTGCAAGGTGCCAACCTGCATTTTTACGGCACCTCGACCGTGACCGACGCCAAAGGCGAAACGTTTACGGACCCGGAAGCCTGGTTCGAATTCGCAGGCGGTCCGGAGAGTTTCTCCCTCTACATGCACAAAACGCGCTTCGCGGCCAACATGCCGGGCGTGGAAATGCGGCTCCAAACGGTCACCTACACCCCGAAGGGCGACAAGTCGCTCAACTTTGTCAGGGAGGAGATCATTCCCTCCGCCCTCAAAGAGAACAATGAAGGCGGAGGATCGAGCTACCAGCCCGTCGAACGCTATAAAATCACCAATCTCACAGGCGCAATCGACGGCGTTGACTGCCGGGTCAGCTTCACCTGCGCCGGCGTTTTTCAGGTAATATACGAAGGACGACTGATTATCAAAGAATAAATATCCACGAACCATGAAACCCGAATACAAACCTTTCGTAGATGAATTGATCGAACTCTGCATCAGGGAGGACATCGGCGACGGCGACCACACGTCGCTCTCGTGCATCCCGGCCGACGAACACGGACGCATGCGCCTGCTGTGCAAGCAGGAGGGCACGATCGCCGGGATCGAAATCGCGCAACTCGTTCTGCAACGCCTCGATCCGGAAATGAAATTCGAACAGATCCTGCACGACGGCGACCGTGTCGCGCCCGGCGACGTGGCCTTTTACGTCTCGGGACGCCTGCGCTCGCTGCTTCAGGCCGAGCGCATCCTGCTGAACATCATGCAGCGCATGAGCGGCGTGGCGACCCAGACCACCGTTTACGTCAAGCGGCTGGAGGGACTTCGTACCAAGGTCCTCGACACGCGCAAGACCACGCCCGGCATGCGCGTGCTGGACAAGATGGCCGTGAAGATCGGCGGCGGCGAGAACCACCGCATGGGCCTCTTCGACATGATCCTGCTGAAGGACAACCACATCGACTTCGCCGGCGGCATCCGCCCCGCGATCGAAGGTGTGCGCCGATACCTCGCGGCCAAAGGCAAGACGATCCCCATCGAGTGCGAGGTCCGCACGCTGGAAGACATCGACGAGGTGTTCGCGGCGGGCGGCGTCGACCGCATCATGTTCGACAACTTCACCCCCGAAATGACCCGCCGGGCGGTCGAGAAGGTCGCCGGACGCTGCGAAACCGAATCGAGCGGCGGCATCACGCTCGACACGCTGCGCGACTATGCCGAGTGCGGCGTCGCCTTCATCTCGGTGGGCGCGCTGACGCACCAGATCAAGTCGCTCGACATGTCGCTGAAAGCCTGCGAATAGAGGATGAAACGCCTGCTCCATACGCCGCTGGCGCTGCTCGTGTGGCGCATCGCACTGCTCTACGCGGCGCTGATGCTCTGCCGCGCGGCGTTCTGGGTCTACAACGCCGCCCTGCTCGGTCCGCCGGTGTGGAGTGAACTGGGGCAGCTCGTGGCCGGGTCGCTGAAATTCGACACCGTATCGGTCGTCTATGCCGACGGCGTGTTCATCCTGCTGTCGCTCCTGCCCCTGCACCTGCGCGAACGGCGCTGGTACCGGGGCATGCTGTTCTGGTATTACGTGATCGTCAACGCCGTGCTGATCGCAGCCGCGAATCTCGCCGACACGGTCTATTTCCGCTACACGCAGAAGCGTTTCACGGCCGACGAAATTTTCTTCGCCGACAACGACAACTCGTTGCAGCTGGCCGGAAAGTTCATGGCCGAAAACTGGTATCTCGTGCTGCTGTGGGCGGGACTCGTGGCGTTGCTGGCGTGGGGTTACCGCCGCCGGACGCGCGAGGAGAGCCTTTTGAGACGCGGCTGGGCCTACTATGCCGGCGGCACGGTCGTCTTCGCCCTCGCGGCGGGGCTGAGCGTCGCCGGGATGCGCGGCGGCATGACCCGCATGACCCGTCCGATCACGCTGTCGAATGCCATGCTCTACACGGCGGACAGCGGCAAAGCCAATCTGATTTTAAGCAACCCGTTCTGCATCCTGCGCACTATCGGCAACGCGGGAAGCGTCAAATACAGGAAATATTTCACCCCGGAGGAATTGCCGCAGCGCTTCACGCCCGTGCACCGGCCCGCCGACAGCACGGCGGTCGATCTCACGGGCCGCAACGTGATGATTTTCATCATGGAGAGCATGTCGGCCGAGCACTCCGCGTTCCTCCATCCGGAACTCTACGCCGACCTCCCGGAAAAAGGTTTCACGCCGTTCCTCGATTCGCTGATGCGCAATGGACTGACATTCAAACGGATGTACGCTAACGGCTCGCGTTCGATCCAGGCCATGCCTTCGGTACTGGGAAGCATCCCCTCGTTCCGCACGCCGTTCGTACTGATGCCCCAATCGTTGGGCGAGAGCCGCCAGCTGCCCGCCATGCTGGCGGACAAAGGCTATGCGACGGCCTTCTTCTGCGGCTCACAACGCGGCTCGATTGGCTTCGGGGCCTATGCCCGTTCGGCAGGCGTCGAGCGGCTCGTAAGCCGCGAGGACTACGAGGCGAAGCACGGAACAAGGGATTTCGACGGCTACTGGGGCATCTGGGACGAAGAGTTCCTGCAATTCACGGGCGAGGAGCTGACGGCGATGCCCGAACCTTTCTTCGCCGCGCTGTTCACCCTCTCGTCGCACCACCCGTTCGTCGTACCCGAAAAGTACGCCGCGACGCTGCCCGAGGGCTACACCCGGATTCACAAGGGCGTCGCCTACGACGACCGGGCGTTCCGCCTCTTCTTCCAGCGTTTCGGCGGCGAGGAGTGGTTCCGCCGCACGATCTTCGTCTTCGTGGCCGACCACGTGTCGTCGGAGAAATTCGCGGAGGAGACGCGCTCCTACCCGGGCAACATGCACATCATCGGCTTCATCTACACCCCCGACGGCGCCCTGCGGGGCGAGGTCGGCGAGATCACGCAGCAACTGGACATCATGCCCACCCTGCTGGGACTCACGGGCAACCGGGAGCCTTATTTCGCATTCGGGCGCGACGTGCTGAACGAACCGCAGCGGCCCCGCTGGTCGGTCAGCTACGACGGACGGTTCCGCGCGCTGACCGGAGAAGGCGCAATCGTGCTCGACGATTCGGACATGAATGTGCAGGAATGCCCGGCCACCCCGGCCGCCGACAGTCTGGCACAGAATTTCCGGGCGCTGGTCCAGCAGTATTACACCCATATCGAGAAAAAGAATTACACGGCAAATGATTGATTTCAAACCCGTGCGCCTCGGGGACCGGGCGGTCATCGAGCGTTATACCATGCCCTCGGGCATCTGCAACTGCGACCTCGCCTTCGCCAACATGTACTGCTGGCAGGCGGTGTTCCACAGCGCGTGGGCCGAGATCGGCGGATTCCTGGTGATCCGCTTCCAGATCGACGGCGGCGAGCGCATCGGTTACATGCAGCCCGTCGGCGAGGGCGACTTCGGCCCGATCCTCCCCCTCCTGCGCGAAGACGCCCACGCCCACGGACAGCGGCTGCGGATCATCGGCCTGACGGACGAAGGCCGCGACACGATCCGCCGGATCGTTCCCTGCCATTTCGCGTTCGAGTCGGACCGCGCGCTGGAAGATTACGTCTACAACGCCGACGACCTGCGCAACCTTGCCGGACGCCGCTATCAGCCCAAGCGCAACCACATCAACCGCTTCACGGCCGAATATCCCGACTACCGCTACGAAGAGCTGACGCCCGACCGCTTCGGGGAGTGCATGGCCCTCGAGCGCGAATGGCGCAAGGCCCACGAAGGCCACACCTCGGAGCTGTGCGCCGAGCAGCGGGCCATGCAGCGGGCCTTCGAGCATTTCGGGGAACTGGGACTGATCGGCGGCTGCATCTACGTCGGCGACCGGCTGGCGGCCTTCACCTACGGCTCGGCGGTCAACGACCACACCTTCGACACCCATGTAGAGAAGGCCGACACGGAGTTCGACGGCGCTTTCACGATCATCAACAAACTCTTCGCGCAGCACCTCCCCGAACGTTTCACGCTGATCAACCGCGAGGAGGACCTCGGGCTGGACGGACTGCGGCAGGCCAAACTCTCCTACCACCCGGCGTTCCTCCAGCACAAATTCGCGGCGATCTGCATGCACCCCGACGAAGTGGCCTGCAAAGAGCTTTGGATGAAGGCCTTCGGCGACGACGAGCAGTTCGCCGACTCGTTCATCATGCGCTATTACTCCCGCCGCCGGATGCTGACGGCCGAGGCCGAAGGCCGCATGGCGGCGATGCTCCACCTCCTGCCGTTCCGGACGGAGCTGGGCCGCACGACCTATATTTATGGCGTAGCGACGGACCCGGCGTTCCGGGGACGCGGACTGGCTTCGCAGCTGATGCGCGAAGCGATGCGGCTCATCGCGGAGCGCGGCGACGATGCGGCGCTCCTCATCCCGACGCCCGGCAAGGAGTGGCTCCGGGAATTTTACGGACGCTTCGGGTTCGCTGGCGACGTTCCGGCGAGGTTCGTTTCCGCAGCCCGCTTCGACTTCGGCACGGGCGACGCGGCCGCCGACCGGGCGATGGTCTGGCGGCGCGACTCCTCGGTTCCGCTCCCCGAACAGCTCACCGCCTCCTGGCATTCATAGCCTCCGGAACTCACCTCCGCGAGCGTCTTTTCGGCCTGCGCCGGAATCCGTCCGCCACACTGCCGCTCCCGGCGCAGACAGCCCGCCCCGAGCGGCCGGGACCGGTTCCGACAACACCTCCGGTTCCGCCCGCCACTCTTCTCCGCCATGCCGTTTTCCGAACTGCCGTCGCCGAAAAACAGACGCCCGACAGTCTCGCTTCACAACCATTCCACAAATCAAGGGCAACGAAAAAGAAATGAAAGGGAAATGGCAAATCTACCAAACGAAACACGACTAAAAATTAAAATTTTTTATTTGCAAAAAAAATCATCCGATTTTGTTTTTTAATAAAATAAGTTTAATTTTGAAATGTATTCGAAACACAATCGAAACACAAACAAGTTATATTTGAAAAGTTTTTCAGACAGAAGCGACACGGTAAACAGATGGTTACCATATATATAACGGAAGATGCGAAGGCCGGCAGGGCCGCAAACGGAGACTTCGGGACGGAGTCCCCGACCGGGTCTTTCCGGGCCTTCGAGGTGTCCAAACAACCGGATTTACAAAACGCGGACAAATAAAAAAATTATAATCGAAGAACTTAAAATGAAAAACGTATTAAAGTATCTGTTACTGGCACTCATCGCCGTCTCGCAACTCTTCGCCTGCGGCGGCAGCGATGACGAAAAGACCCCCGCGGATAATTTCGACGTGCAATTCACGGTTCCGGGGTCGGTAGACGTCACCGAAGGCGGCGAGTGCACTTTCGCCGTAAGTGGGGGGGGGGAATCGCCCCTGACCACAGACACATTCATTCTTGAGTCGGACGCAGGCATCTCCTACGTCTGCCCCATCGTCAACACCACTTCCGACAGTTTCACCGTACGCCTGGCCGACGGGTGTGAAACGGGTTACTACAAAGTCTTCGTCAAAAGAGACGCGCGCAAAAAATCGTTCGGAAGAATCTACATCAACATCGTCGAAGACATAGATTTCAAACCGGATGCAGGCACCACGGTCTACGGGATCGTGTCGTCGGCCGGCGTCGGCGTGGAGAACGTCGTGGTCTCCGACGGCGCGGAGGTGACCGTCACGAACGAAAAGGGCATCTACCAGCTCAAATCGGCCAAAAAGTGGGGATATGTCTTCATCTCCGTCCCGAGCGGCTACGAAGTTCCGTCCGTCGGGGTGCTCCCGCAGTTCCACCGCGCGCTCAAAAACAGCGCCGACGTCGTCGAACGGGCCGACTTCAAGCTCGAAAAGGTCGACGGACAGGACTCCTACAAGATCTTCATGCTGGGCGACATGCACCTCGCCAACCGAACGGGCGACCTGGGACAGTTCGCCCAGTTCACCTCCGACCTTACGGACTACATGACCCGCCACAAGGGCGAGAAGATGTATGCGCTCACCCTCGGGGACATGACCTGGGACCTCTACTGGTATTCGAACAGCTACTATTTCCCCCAGTACCTGAACACCATCAACAGCCAGATCAAGAATCTGCAGATCTTCCACACCATGGGCAACCATGACAACGACTTCCAGACCAGGTCGGACTACGATGCGGCGGTCAAATATGTGGATCAGATCTGCCCGACCTACTATTCGTTCAACATCGGCAAGGTCCATTACGTCGTCATGGACGACATCGATTGCAGCAGCTACGACGGAACCGAATCCCGCAACTATGTCAAGAGCCTCTCCGCCGAGCAGCTGGACTGGCTGGCGAAAGACCTGTCGCACGTGGCCAAGACGACCCCCGTCGTCGTTGCCATGCATGCGCAGGTGTTCTATCCGACCACATCGGGATTCAAGATCGACCACGATCAGGTCAACACCCTGCGGCTTTTCGACATCCTCGACGGATATACCGTCCGCTTCGTGACGGGGCATACCCACAAACTTTTCAACGTGACGCCCGACGCTCCGATCGTGGACGGGCATAACTTCCGGGAGTATAACTCCGGCTCGGTATGCGCTTCGTGGTGGTGGTCCGGCAACCTCACGCCCGGAATCCACATCGGAACCGACGGAACTCCGGGCGGCTACGGCATCTGGGATGTCACGGGAACCGATTTCCAATGTCTCTACAAATCGACCGGATGGCCCGAAGAGTACCAGTTCCGCAGCTACGACCTGAACAACGTGCATTTTTCGATGGCCGACGTTCCGCTGATGCCTTCCGACATCTCCGCTTCGGTCAAGAACGCCTATATGCAATATGTCAACGCCTATCCGCAGAACAACGACAACGAGGTGCTGATCAACATCTGGAACTGGAATTCGGACTGGACGTTGAGCGTCGTCGACGAAAACCGCAAGACGCTGCCCTACACCGAAGTCTGGGCCTACGACCCGCTCCATATCGCGGCGCTCTCGGTCAAGCGGTTCAACAACGCGGGACTCAAGTCGACCCCGTCGTTCATCACCGACAAGTTCACGCACTTCTTCAAGGTGAAGGCGGACGATGCGGACACCGACCTTGTGATCACCGTCAAGGACGAATTCGGAAACGAGTGGACCGAAAACATGCAGCGGCCGAAAGCATTCTCCACGGATGCCTACCGACGCAAGTGATTTTCGCTACATACCCAACCACAATCATCATTTACTAACCAACAAACACAGATCTTATGAGAGTATTAAGACCACTGGTTCTATCTCTTCTTCTGGTATTGGGAGGGGGAATAACAGCCCTTTCGGCCCAGAACAGGGAGGTGTCGGGAAAAGTCCTCGACGCCAATCAACAGCCGCTCGTGGGTGTAGCCGTTCTGGTCGATGGTACGACCAAAGGCGTCACAACCTCTGAAAACGGCACCTTCAAAATCCAGGTTCCGTCGGGAGAAGCCGTTCTCCAGGTCACCTGCCTGGGTTACCTGCCCCAGAAAGTGACGGTTCCCTCAAGCCGGAACAGCATCACGATCTACCTGCAAGAGGACGCCATCATGCTCGATGCAACCGTCGTAATCGGCTACGGTACGCAGAAAAAAGTCAACCTGACCGGCGCCGTTGCGACCGTAGGGAGCAAGGAGCTCGAAAACCGCGTCACCCATTCGCTGGGCAGCATGTTGCAGGGTTCCGTAGCGGGTCTCAACATCACCACCTCCTCGGGTAAACCCGGCAGCACGCCGGCGATCAACATCCGCGGCGTCAACTCGATCAACTCGGCCGACCCGCTCGTGCTGATCGACGGCGTGGTGGGCGACCTGAACCGCGTCAACCCCAACGACGTGGAGTCGATCTCGGTCATCAAGGACGCTTCGGCGGCAGCCGTCTACGGCGCCCGCGCAGCCTTCGGCGTCATCCTGGTCACCACCAAGAACGGCTCGGCCCAGGACGGCAAGGCGACGGTGCGTTACAGCGGCCGTTTCGGCTGGGAGGAGGCCACGACCTCGACCGACTACGAGAACCGCGGTTACTGGTCGGTCTATACGGTCAACAAGTTCTGGCAGGCCGACTCCGGAACGAACTATGTCAAATACAACGATCACGACATGCAGCAGCTGCTGGCGCGCGTGAACGACAGGACCGAGCATCCCGACCGTCCGTGGGTCGTCGAAGAGATCCGCAACGGCCGCAAACAGTGGGTCTACTACGGCAACTACGACTGGTGGGACATGCTCTTCCAGCAGCGTCGGCCCGTGCAGCAGCACAACATCTCGCTCAGCGGCGGCACGAAGGACATCAAATACCTCGTCTCGGGCGCCTATGACCGCCAGGAAGGTATTCAGCGCGCACATCCCGACGTGTATAACAAGTACAACCTGCGTGCGAAACTCGATTTTCGGATCAACCGGTGGGCAACGCTCTCGAACAACACGTCGTTCTTCTCGTCGAATTACAAGTCTCTGGGAGACGGCAGCGTAGACAACACCATCGCTTACAGCGCCCGCCACGCACTGGCCAACTTCCCCATGAAGAACCCCGACGGATCGTGGCTTTACAGCACGCCGTATCTCGATTACAAGATCGCCAACGGACGCCACATCCTGCTCAACGAGGGCACGCACCGCAACGTCGACCGCTCGAACGACTTCTCGAACACGACACGCCTGGTCATCACGCCGTTCAAGACGTTGAGCATCACGGGTGACTTCACCTACCGCCTCTACCAGAACCGCAATACGAGCCGCAGTTCCGCAATGAACTACCGCGAATACCCCGACGGGCCGCTGCTCGCCTACGACACGGGCGCCGGCATGAACCAGCTCGACGAAGTGGTTCAGACGCGCAACTACTATTCGGCCAACGTCTACGCCAACTACGACGAAACGTTCGGCGAGGCGCACCACGTGTCGGCAACCGCCGGATTCAACTACGAAACGTGGTCCAGCAAGAACGTCTCGGTGGCAGGCATCAACCTCTCCTCCATAAACCTCGACGACCTGAATCTGGCAACGGGCTCTCCCACGGAGGGCGCTTACGGCGGCGGCCAGAACGAATACGCCCTGGCAGGCTTCTTCGCCCGTATCAACTACGACTACAAAGGGCGCTACCTCTTCGAGGTGAGCGGACGCTATGACGGATCGTCGCGTTTCGCACCGGGCAACCGCTGGGGCCTGTTCCCCTCGGCATCGGCCGGATGGCGCATCTCCGAGGAGCCGTTCTTCGGCAACGCCAAAGACCTGGTGGACAACCTCAAGCTGCGCGCTTCGTTCGGCAGCCTGGGCAACCAGAACGTGTCGTCCTACTACACCTACATGCGCCTGATCACGAACAAGGATTTCAGCAACTACACCTTCGACGGCAGCATAAAGGGCAAGTACTCCTCGCTGGGCGCCCCCGTAGCCTCCGACCTGACCTGGGAAACCGCCCAGCAGTGGGACCTGGGTCTGGATCTCACCATGCTGAACAACCGGCTCAACTTCACCGGCGACGTCTACATCCGCGACACGAAGGACATGCTGACCGACGGAATGGCGCTGCCCGGCGTATACGGGGCCGATTCGCCCAGCATGAACTCCGCCGAACTGCGCACGAAGGGTTATGAGCTCTCCGTCAGCTGGCGCGACCAGTTCAAACTCGCCGGCAAACCGTTCGAATACAGCGTCGGTTTCAACCTCAGCGACTACAAGAGCGTCATCACCAAATACGACAACAACCCGAACAAGTCATTGACCAACCTGACAAAGGGAGATTATTACGTCGGCATGGAGATCGGCGAAATCTGGGGCTTCAAGACCGACGGGTTCTTCAAGACCACCGAAGAGGCGCAGGCCTATGCCAAAGAGGTCGACCTGAGTTACAGCACGGACCGTCTGACCGGCGGCTGGCAGGCCGGCGACCTGAAGTTCGTCGACCTCGACGGCAACGGCGTCTGGGGAGTCGGCAACGACACCGTCGACAAGCCGGGCGACCGGACGATCCTGGGCAACTCGCTCCCGACGCTCTCCTACGGCATCAACGCCTCGATCCGCTGGATGGGCTTCGACGCTTCGGTCTTCTTCCAGGGAACCGGCAACCACTACTGGTATCCCCACGGAGAAATGATGCCTTTCTGGGGCTGCTATTCCTATCCCTACCTCTCCTACCTCCCGACGGATTTCCTCGGCAAGGTATGGGCGGAGGACAATCCCAACTCCTATTTCCCGCGCGCAAGAGCCTATTCTTCATCGGGAGGTTATCTGAGCAAGGTCAACGACCGTTACCTGCAAAATATCCGCTACCTGCGCCTGAAAAACCTGACCGTCGGCTACACGATCCCCGCGACCCTCACCAAGAAGGCCGGCATCGACCAGATCCGCATCTATTTCTCGGGCGAGAACCTCTGCTACTGGTCGCCGCTCAAAAAGAACTCCAAGTACGTCGATCCCGAAGCGGCTATCAACCGTTCCGGCGTGAACAACAACGCCTACTATCCGTGGGCCAAGACGTTCATGTTCGGCATCGACATCACCTTCTAATAATTTCAAAATCCGAATACCATGAAGCGATTAATCATACTGGCAGCAACGCTGATTGCAGGATTATCGGCCTGCGACTCCCTGCTGGACAAAGAACCGTTGGATCGGGTGACGCAGTTCGACTATTTCAAGACGAGAAGCGACCTGGAACTCTTCTCCAACCCCTTTTACGACAACCTGCTGGACAAGACGCCCTACGATGAGCAGAACGACCTGCTCGTTCAGATGACCCTCTCCGATGTTCTCTACGGAGGCGACAAGCGCACCGTTCCGAACACCGGCGGCGGCTGGTCGTGGGGCAACCTGCGCCGCATAAACACCCTGCTGGAATATGTCGATCAATGCGAGGACAAGAAGGCCGTGACCGAATATACGGCCCTGGCCAAATTCTTCCGCGCCGCCTTCTATTTCGACAAGGTGAAACGCTTCGGCGACGTACCCTGGTACGAGGTGCAGCTCGGCTCGGCCGACGAAGCGCTCTACAAACCGCGCGATTCACGCGAACTGATCATGACCAATATGATCAAGGATATCGACGAAGCCATCAACAGCGGCGGTCTTACGGAGGATATATCGACCTACCGCGTCAACAAATGGGCGGCGCTGGCGCTGAAAGCGCGGTTCTGCCTCTTCGAGGGAACCTACCGCAAATACCACGGCATCAACCTCGAAGGACATGACTACACCTATTATCTGGAGGAAGCCGCCAAGGCCGCCAAAACGATCATCGACGAAGGTCCCTACAAGCTCTACTCCACCAAAACTCCGGACAAGGACTACATGATGCTCTTCGCACAGGAGAATGCCAGCACCGAAGAGTATATCCTCGCCATCCGGAACAGCTACGAGGCCCAGGTCTACCACAATGCGACGGCCTACACGCTGCTGCCGACACAGGGCCGCCCGGGCTACACCCGCAAATTCATCAACATGTACCTGAAGAAGGACGGCACGGCATTCACCGACCAGGAGGGGTGGCAGACGCTGCCTTTCACCGAGGAGGTGAAGGACCGCGACCCGCGCCTGGCGCAGTCGATCCGCACCCCGGGTTACAAACGCATCGGCGCCAAGCGGGTGCAGGGTCCCGATCTCGGCGTCACGATCACCGGCTACCAACCCATCAAATTCGTTCAGGACACGACGGCCTCGGGAGGACAGATCGACCGCAACGACCGTTCGACCTGCGACATGCCGGTTTTCCGCTATGCCGAAGTGCTGCTCAACTATGCCGAAGCCAAGGCCGAACTGGGAACGCTCACGCAGAACGATCTGGCGATCACCGTCAACGAAATCCGAAGCCGGGTGGGAATGCGGGGCCTCGACATGAACGAAGCCAACAAAAATATCGACTGGTATCTTGAGTCCAAAGAGTACGGCTATCCCAACGTGACCGGCGCCAACAAGGGCGTCATTCTGGAAATCCGCCGCGAACGGGCCGTCGAGCTGATCCAGGAGGGTTTCCGCCTTCAGGATCTGTATCGCTGGAAAGCCGGCTATTGCATCGACCAGGCCATTTCCGGCATGTATTTCCCGGGCCCCGGCGAATACAAGCTTGCGGGCAAAGAAACGGCCGATCTGATTCTCTATGCGGCAGGAAGCACCAAACCCCAGGGCGGCGAAGGAGTTTCGGTATACGAACTCGGTTCGGACATCATCCTCTCCGAGGGGAACAAAGGCTATGTCTTCTATCACAAAACCGTAGAGAATCTGCGCACTCCGTTCAACGAGGAACGCGATTACCTCTACCCGATTCCCAGCGGCGAGCGTTCGCTCAACCCGAACCTCACGCAGAATCCGGGATGGAGTGACGGACTCGATTTTTAAGTCGGAAATAACCTAAAAAACAAGATTATGAGATTTGTAAAATATATGACAGCCCCGATCCTCATGGCGGCCCTATGTTCCTTCTGGGGCTGCGACAAGGATGAGGACCACCTTTCCGAAGCTGTTCTGGCGAGCGCCAACACCTTGAATTTCGAAGCGGAAAGAGCGGCGGAAAAGATCATCACCATCTATGCCGACGCCGACTGGGTGACGGAAGTCCCCGACTGGGTGACGGTCACGCCCAACTCGGGAACCGGCGTCATGGACGTGACGGTTTCGGTGACCGACAACATGCGCGACGGCGCGGAGGACAACCCCCGCAAGGCCACCCTCGTCTTCAAGGGACGGACTCTTGCAAGCCGCGCACAGGTGCTCATCACGCAGAACGGAGACAAATACCGCGATGTGAAGGAGTACACGGCAGGTGAACTCGCCGCCCTGGCGGACGAAACGGTCATTTCCGTACCGTCGGCGATCGTCGTGGCCGTGACGACCAAAGGCTTCGTCATCAGCGACGACAAAAACACGGACAATATCTTCGTCTCGGACGCCACGACGGTTGCCGTCGGCGACAAGATTTCGCTCTTGGGCACCAAGTCATCCGACTCGCAGAAACTCGCTACGGTAATCGACTGCGACGAGGTGACGGTTCTGTCCGGCGGAGCGGTGAACTACCCCGAACCGGAGGACATCAGCGCAAAGATCGACGACTACACCTCCTCCAAACGGGGCTACGTCACCGTCAAGGGCGTTTTCAACGGCAGCACCCTCACCGTTTCGGAGGACGCCAAGTACTCGGTCAGCGTCGTGGACGCCCCGTCGAGTCTGGGCCTTTCCTCCCTGACCGGCCATATCGTAACCGTCACGGGCTACTACGCCGGTTTGGCCGAGCCTGTACAGCGCATCATGGCCACCGATGTCGAGGACAACGGCCTGAACGAGATCGTCTATTTCCTGGAGAACTGCGAATGGCTCGAACTGTGGTCCGTAGAAAGCGGTGACGGCCAAACGGTCGAGACGGATAACCTCGATGCAAAAGCGACAGCGCTTACCTCCATAACTGTCGATGGAGTGACTGCATTCGACGCTGTCGAAAAACTCGGTTACAAGTTTATCTACGACAAGAACGACAACAAACGCATCTACCTCCAGCAGAACTACCTCAAATTCGGCAAGACCGGCAATCACGCAGGTATCATTCTTCCTCCGATAGACGGGGTTCCCGAAGCAAAGGACAATGTGACACTCTCGTTCGACTGGTGCGGAATGCGCCAGGGGTCCGGCAAGATCGACCCCGTCAATCTGATCGTCATCTTCGAGAACGGCAGCGACAAAGTGCAGATCGACATACCCGAACTGGGATGGGAGGATGGTCACAAGCTCGAATGGGTTCGCGCCGAAGTCAGCCTGAAGGGCATTACGGTCAACAAGGATACGAAGATCACCATTACGCAGACGCAGTGGGAAGTCGGAACAGCCAACCGCTGGTTCCTCGACAATATCAAAATATCCGAACCGATCAAACTCTGATAACAGGAACCTTATAAAACGAAATCAGCCGTTGACCCGTGAGTCAACGGCTGATTTTTTTCAGCGGAGGCGCAAAAAAAACCGAAGTTTTCGCTCCGTTCCGCCGGCTACCGGCCCGCTCGCCGGAGGAAACACTCGATCGTGTTCTCCATCAGGCAGCAGATCGTCATAGGCCCGACGCCGCCCGGCACGGGCGTGATCACCGAGGCCTTGGGTTCGATGGCCGCAAAATCGACATCGCCGCACAGTTTGCCCGTCTCCGGGTCGCGGTTCACCCCCACGTCGATCACCACGGCGCCCGGCGACACCATCTCCGCCGTGACGAACTTCGGCCGACCGATGGCCACCACCAGAATCTCCGCCCCGCGCGTCACTTCGGCGAGGTTGCGCGTACGACTGTGGGCCATCGTCACCGTAGCGTTCGCGTCCAAGAGCAGTTTCGACACGGGAAGTCCCACGATATTGCTGCGGCCGATCACCACGGCGCGCTTGCCGGCGATCTCCACGCCTGCGGCCCGCAGCATCTTGAGAATGCCTTTCGGGGTGCAGGGGAGCGTGCAGGGCTGTTTCTGCCACAGCGCCGCAACGTTCAGGGGATGGAAGCCGTCGACATCCTTCTGTTTGTCGATGGCGGCGATCACCTTGTCCTCGTCGATATGTTTCGGAAGGGGCAGCTGGACCAGAATGCCGTCCACCTCGTCGTCGAGGTTCAGGGCCGTGATGATGTCCAGCAGTTCGGCCTCGGAAACGGACTCGGGCTTTCGGATCGTGGTATTGCGGATGCCCACCTCGGCCGAAGCCTTGGCCTTGCCCGTCACATAGCTCACGCTGCCGGGGTCCTCGCCCACGAGGATGACAACCAGATGGGGCACACGGCCGTATTTCGCGGGGAAGGTCTTCACCTCGTCCGCCATTTCAAGTTTCAGTTTCGCTGAAAGTTCTTTTCCGCTGATTATTTTTGCCATATATCGCTCGTATTATCTTTCCAAATCGTCGAAAGCCCGGTGGCCGATGTCGGTGCGGTGGAACAGATTGTCGCAGTCGATGCGGGCCACGTCGGCCAGCGCATTCCTCCGCGCTTCGGCCAGGTCCCTGCCCTTGCCCACCACGAACAGCACGCGGCCTCCGTTGGTGAGAATCCGCCCGCCGTCGGCCCGGGTTCCCATGTGATAAACAGCCCCTTCGACGCGGTCCAGGCCCTTGATCTCGTGTCCTTTTTCGTAGTCGCCCGGATAGCCCTTCGAGGCCAGCACGATGCCCAGCGCGGCGAAATCGTGCCACTCCAGCTGCGTATCGCGTCCCTCGGCCACGGCACAGAAGATGTCGACGATGTCGCTCTTCAGGCGCGGCAGCACCACCTCGGTCTCGGGATCGCCGAAACGGGCGTTGAACTCGATGACCTCGATACCCCGCGCAGTCTTCATCAGTCCGCCGTAGAGCACGCCCTCGAAGGGACACCCCTCGGCGATCATCGCGTCGGCCACGGGCTGCATGATCTTCTCCAGGGCATAGCGTTCGTCCTCCGCCGTCACGAACGGCAGGGGCGAATAGGCGCCCATACCGCCCGTATTGGGACCCTCATCGCCGTCGTAGGCGCGCTTGTGGTCCTGCGCCAGCGCCATCGGCCACACCTTGTGTCCCGAAACGAAGCACATGAACGAAAACTCGGGACCTTCGAGGTAATCCTCGACGACCACCTTGCCCTCGCCGAACTTATCGTCGAGCAACATATCCCGCAACGCCGCTTCGGCCTCGCCCATCGTCCGGGCGATCACCACGCCTTTTCCGGCGGCCAGTCCGTCGTATTTCAGCACTGCGGGCAGAGGACGCCCCTGCACATAGGCCAGCGCCCCGGCATAGTCGGTGAATGCGCGGAATCCGGCTGTCGGGATGGCATATTTAGCCATCAGCCGTTTGGCGAACTCCTTCGACGACTCGATGCGCGCCGCAGCCTTCGTCGGACCAAAGATGCGCAGCCCCGCGGCCCTGAAGCAGTCGACGACACCCGCCGCCAGCGCCACTTCGGGACCCACGACCGTGAGGCCGATGCCCCGCTCCGCGGCAAAGTCACGCAGGCGTTCCACCTCGGTTTCACGAATGGCCACGCACTCGGCCTGCCGGGCGATGCCCGCATTCCCGGGTGCGCAGTAAATTTTTTCAACCTGCGGCGAACGCGACAGCGCGTCGACAATGGCGTGTTCGCGGCCTCCGCCGCCGATAACCAGTACCTTCATAAACAAAATTCCTTTTTATCGCAGAATAAACTCCGCAGATTCCGGCACTTTTTTCCGCAAAAAGTGCCACAAAAACTCTCCGACGATACCTCCGCCTGCCCGCAACGGTCTAACGCTGG
>OGPX01001263.1_pt1 | contig 17495 bp, 20 predicted proteins | sample 1553101 | NCBI WGS metagenome assembly OGPX01 (sample SAMEA2579964, study PRJEB22360) | human gut metagenome | biome: human gut; feature: human-associated habitat; material: faeces | place: Denmark | collected 2008/2010
AGATAAACCGTGCAGCCATAAACGACGCTGTGATAAACGCAAAGCTCAACAAGGCAGAGAACGTGAAGTTCATCTGTGCGGACAGCGGCGAATTTCTTGAAGAATTTACCGAGGAAAAGCTTCGGGCGGACGTTGTTATAATGGACCCCGCAAGAGCAGGTGCTGACAGGAGATTTCTCTCCAATCTGGTGAAGATCGCTCCCAAGCGCATTGTATATGTTTCCTGCAATCCGGAAACCCAGTCAAGAGACGTGTTCTTCCTTATCAAGAACGGTTATAAGATAAAGAAGCTTTCTCCTGTGGATATGTTTCCTTTTACTTCGCACGTTGAGACGGTTTGTCTGCTGGTGAAAGGCGAAAAATAAGAACATCACTGAAACAAAGATAGTTTTCGGTGAGCTTTATTCAAGGCTCTGCGATGCTTGGGTCAACACGTCGGATCTGACGCAAGATAATATTTTATTTTGCGTGGTATGACATAGTATAAGTTCAGAGAGTGATACAATATATAAAAAGGAAGGAGCCGAAAAATGCAGGACAGACCAATGCTTGAGCTTGAGGAATATATCCGTCAGGGTGAACCCGGACAGGCGGACAGATCTGCCGCATGGAAAACGGCTATCGGTTTGCAGGACGTTGACGGGCTGAAAACCTCCGATTATTTGCTGGAAACCGCCAAGGAGCATATTGAGGGAAAAATAGATATAAAATCGGCTCAGAAGCGTATAGAAAGCTACTATGAGGAGCGCTCGGACCGCAGGAACATCGAAGCTGACACCAAGGAAGCCGACATAGTTTCCGCCAGAATTGCCGAACTTTTATCTGAAAAGACCTTTCAGTTCTCCCCTGCTGAACTTGCCTCCATACACAGGCGGCTTTTCAGCGGAGTTTTTAAGCACGCAGGTCAGTTCAGGACTTACAATATAACAAAAAAAGAATGGGTTCTGAACGGCAATACCGTTTTTTACGCTTCATATGACAGCATAAAGGACACTCTTGACTATGATTTCGGTCAGGAAAAAGCCTTTTCATATGAGGGGCTGGCTCCTGCTCAGGCTATAACGCATATTGCAAAATTCACAGCAGGCATCTGGCAGATACACCCGTTCTGTGAGGGCAACACCCGCACCACGGCTGTTTTTATCCTTAAATATCTGCGCACCTTCGGCTTCTCTGTCAGCAATGACGTTTTTGCCGAAAATTCATGGTATTTCAGGAATGCACTTGTAAGGGCAAATTACAATGACTTCAAAAGCAATATAAGTGCAACGGTGAAATATCTGGAGCTTTTCTTTGAAAATCTTCTGCTCGGATATCATAATGAACTGAAAAACAGATATCTTCACGTTGATTATAAACCTGACAAAAGTACAGAAGAATTTCAAAGTGTCAATAGCAATATTTCAAAGTGTCAAAATGACACTTTGAATGATACTTTGAACTGTTCATTTGAAGAAATGGCAATACTTGCCATTATAAAAAAAGACCCCTATGCCACTCAGAAGCAGATGGCACAGGAAACAGGAAAGTCGGAAAGTACCGTTAAACGCCGAACTGCCGAGCTGCAAAGCAAGGGTATTATCCGCCGTGAAAACGGCAAACGAAACGGCAAATGGGAAATCGTGACGCCATTACAAAAATAAATCCAAAGGATCGGACATGACCATGAGCCACAATAAAGAAGAAAATTTCAATATACGCCCCCTGACCACCGATGATGCAGAGCAGTACAACGCTCTGCTTCGATATGCCTTTCAGGTAACGGAGCAGGAGCTGGAGGAAACTGGCTGGAAGGACGATGAGATAAAGCAGTCAAAATTCCCCGTGCTGCAAAGGGCAGACGTGCTGGGCTGCTTTAATGAGGACGACCTTGTTGCCCAGTTTGCGGTATATCCGCTGGATATGAACATCTACGGCACAGAGTATTCCGTGGGGTTTGTCACCAGCGTATGCACCTACCCCGAATACACGGGTCACGGCATCATGAAGCGGCTTATGATACAAAGCCTCACACGAATGAGGGAAAAGCACCGCTCCTTTGCGCTTTTGTACCCCTATTCTATCCCACTTTACCGCCGCCTTGGGTGGGAGATAATCTCCAACAAGATGACATATGTGGTGAAGGACACCCAGATCCCCCGCAAAAACAAGGAGCCGGGCTATGTCCGCCGTGTGGAATGGGACAATCCCGAATTTATGGCGCTCCACACCCGCTTTGCCGAGAAAACCCACGGCTGCCTTTTCCGCAATGACCTTGCCTGGGAGGAATACTGGCGCTGGGATCATGACGACACTGCCGTTGCGGTATATTACTCCGATGATGATATCCCATACGGCTACATGGTATATCTCATCAACTCGGACATCATGCACATCAAGGAAATGATATATCTTAACCGTGAGGCTCAGCTGGGGCTGTGGGAATACATATATGCTCACGATTCCATGATAGATGAAGTTCACGGCAACAACTACTACAGCGAGCCTATCGCCTTTGAGCTGGAGGACAGCGACATCAAGGAGACTATCCGTCCCTATGCCATGGGCAGGATAATCGACATCGAACAGTTTTTCGGGCATTACAGCTGCTGCACCCACAAGCCTGCGGTATGCTTTGAATTTGTGGTAACGGACGAGCTGCTCCCATGGAACAACGGCAGCTTCAGGGTAATGTTCGAGAACGGAAAGTGCCGCATCACCGATGAAGTGCCGCAGTACAGCATGAAGATGACCATAGGCACGCTTACCACCATGCTTATGGGCTACAAGACTGCCGAAAAGCTGTACGGCATGAACAGGATAAGCTCCGCTCCCGAGGCGGTGAAGAGGCTTGATGACACGCTTCTCCACAGTATGCCGTACATTTCCGATTACATCTGATGAGGAACTGCAATGAAAGAAAAGCTTTTAAAAGTGTTTGACAAAGCAGCGGACAAAACTGCTGCCCGGAAGCCGACTTCCATAAATGTATTTTTCAGCCACGACAGCTATTACTATAATCTTATCCCCTTAACGCGCAGTGAAAAAGCTGCAGTTGCAGCAAGGGACAATGATTTTCAGCTTGACGGCTTCCTTATCTTCCCTCTATCCGCTGTGGAGGATATAAGAAGCAAGGGCAGAAAATACAATGAAATAATGCGTGCTGAGGGAGTATGCAATGACCTTGCCATTCCCGATATCGACATTTCATCAATGAAAAAAGTGTGCAGGCATTTTGAAAAAAGCGGCAAGTGCATTTCCGTTGAGACTGACGATGATTATTACATCGGCAAGGTGACGCAGGTCTCGGGAAAGCACATTTTATTTGAATGGTTTGACGCCCGTGGCGAATGGTACGAGCCTGTGCGGATAAAAATTTCGGATATCAGGCTGATAACATATATGTCAAGATATGTTCAGGTATTCTCAGAACACATTGAAAAAAGGTGATAATATGCAAGCGACCAACTGCGAGAGCTGTGTCAATTATGTTTATGACGAGGATTACGAGTGCTACACCTGCCTTGTAAATCTGGACGAGGACGAAATGTACCGCTTTGTCAACGGCACAAATTATGCCTGTCCCTATTATCGTCCGGACGATGAATACGGCGTTGTAAAGCATCAGATGTGATATGGAGTGATGTGCCATCAGATACGGTAAAATATGCAGGGGAAAATTTATCTCCCGCCCCAACCGCTTTATTGCAAGGGTCAATATTGACGGAGAGGTTCAGACCGTTCATGTGAAGAACACGGGGCGGTGCAAGGAGCTGCTTACGGACGGTGCGGAGGTAATTCTTGAATGCTCCGACAATCCTGCACGCAAGACAAAGTATGACCTTATAGCCGTTTACAAGAACGGTATGCTCATAAATATGGACAGCCAAAGCCCCAACAAGGCGGTGGGCGAATTTATCCCACGGCTTTTTGAAAATGTGACCCTTATCCGCCCCGAGACAGTTTTCGGCAGCTCTCGGATTGACTTTTACATTGAGGCGGAGGGACGGAAAATTTTCATGGAGGTCAAGGGCTGCACGCTGGAAAATGAGGGCGTGTGCAAATTTCCCGATGCTCCCACGGAGCGTGGAGTGAAGCATCTGCATGAGCTGATAAAGGCGTGTGAAAGCGGGTATGAGGCGTATATTTTCTTTGTTATCCAGATGGAAAAGGCAGAATATTTCACGCCCAACAGAGAAACTCACCCCGAATTTGCGGACGCACTGAAAACGGCTTCGGAAAAGGGCGTTAAGATACTTGCATACACCTGCAAGGTCTCACCCGAGGAAATGGTCATTGATAAGCCCTGCAAAGTAATACTATAACAGGAGTTTTTATGGAAAATCTTACAAATATAAGCGTTATAAAGGATATTTTCGAGCGCCACGGCTTTACTTTTTCTAAAGCGCTGGGTCAGAACTTTATCGTCAATCCCTCCGTGTGCCCAAAAATTGCCGAGATGGGCAACGCAAAGGCAGGCTTCGGAGTTATCGAGATAGGCACGGGCGTTGGCGTTCTCACTCACGAACTGGCTAAGCGTGCGGACAAGGTGGTAGCCGTTGAGATAGACAGCCGACTTATCCCCATACTGGACGAAACTCTGTCGGAGCATAACAACGTGAAGATCATCAATGCGGACGTTATGCAGACTGACCTGAAAAAAGTGATAGAAGAAAATTTCAGTGGTCTTGACGTGGCTGTGTGCGCAAATCTCCCCTATTACATCACCTCGTCTATTATAATGTATCTGCTGGAAAGCCGACTGCCTATAAAATCTATCACCGTAATGGTGCAGAAGGAAGCAGGCACAAGGCTTTGCGCAAAAATGGGCAGCAGAGAATGCGGCGCTGTAACGGCGGCGGTAAACTATTACGCCAAGCCCTCGCTGCTGTTCAACGTTTCCAGGGGCAGCTTTATGCCTGCGCCAAACGTTGATTCCTGCGTTATAAGGCTTGATATACTGGACACTCCCCCTGTGGAAGTATCTGACGAGAAATATTTCTTTAAGGTAGTCCGTGGAAGCTTCTCCCAGAGGAGAAAGAACCTTGCAAACTCCCTTTCCTCGGCAATGGGAATGGAAAAGGCGACGGTCATAAACGCCATAAGGGAAGCGGGACTGAGTGAAAATATCCGCCCCGAACAGCTGTCGCTTCAGCAGTTTGCGGACGTATCCAACAGGCTTATGAAGATAGAAAGGGTGTAATTATGCTGCAAATGACAAAGGGCTGCTACGTGCCTCTTGCAGATAAGCTCTGCGAGCAGTACAGCGAAAAGGACGGCTGCTTTACCGCAAACATAAACGGGGGCAAAATAGAAAAGCTGATGCGTGAATACATCTCCATGCAGAAGGACAAGGTGTTCTTTATACTGGAGATCCCCGCAAGTGAAGCCGATGAAAAAAAGCTCCGCCAAAATTCCTCCGACCCTATGCACAAGGACGTTTATTACATGGATTTTCTTACAGCAAAGGAAGCAAATGAGCTGCTGGACTGCTACGGCGACCTGCTTATAAACGACGGTCTGAGCTGCTGCGGCTTCGGCTGCCCTGGCGATAAAGCGGGGGATTCTTCCTCTGCCATGACGATAAGTCGGAGATAATGAAAAATAAGTATAACGAGATCACCGTGTGGACAACAGAACCGCAAAAATATCACAAGCTGATGAAAAAATATGCACCTCAGGTCGAAAGCTGCAAAACTGCGTGGGAAACATTTTCCGACACCACAGCAGGCGAGTGCATAAGCATAGAGCTGGACGGAATAAGCGTATATGACCTGCCTGAAAGGCTCAAGAGCATGGGGCTGTATCTGGCAGAACAGGAGGAAGAATAAAAATGAATATGAAAAGAACATTAGCTACCATCACTGCGGCTGTTATGCTGTTATCCTTTTCGCCTGCTGTTTACGGTGAAGAGCTTATAAGCTTCTCTGTGGAGAAAGAGACCGCTCCTGTGGCAAATCCCCACAAGGGCTGGGTGCAGTATGTGTATTCCGACTGGGACATCACAAGCCCTGAGATAGGCATAAAAAGCAATCCCACATGGAAATTTACAAACGTTGTTTATACCCGATTCCCGTGGAGCGATATCGAGACATCAAAGGGTGTATATGACTGGTCAAAGGTGGAGAAATGGGCTGAATTCTGCGCCGAAAACGGCAAGACCTTTGCTTTCGGCATTATCCCCTGCGATTCGGGCGCTGACTGCAAAGACGGATATGTGCCACAATATGTTTATGACGAGGGCTGCGAATATGTCATTGCAAAGACATCAAGCTTTTACAGCGAGGACGGCGTTCAGCGTGTGCCTGTGTGGTCGGACGAAATATACATCTCGGCAGTGGAGCGTCTGGCGCAGGCGGTGGCTGAGAAATATGACGGCGACCATCGAATTGAGTTCATAGACATACGCAGCCTTGGCAACTGGGGCGAATGGCACACCTATGGGCTTGAGGGAAGCGAGATGCCCTCGGTTGATGTACAGAAGCAGTACATCAAAATATGGGCAGACGCATTTGACCACACTTTGCTTGCGCTGAATGTCAACGATGAACGTTACAGCGAAACAGCGGAATATGCCGTTTCACTGGGTATGACACTGAGACGTGACGGGCTTGTGGGCATAGAGGGCTGCGAAAAATATCTTGCTCCGGCATATGAAGCAAAGCTTCCCACCATCGGCGAGACCTGCTACGGCTACACATATATGCGTGACAACGGCAAATGGACTGACAATAAGCTCACAAAGGCGGTAAAGGGCGGTCATCTTACATACATGGCTCTTGCGGGCGGAGTATATGACGGATACGAAATGTACAAGGAAAGGACAACCGCTGTAACCACGCTCCAGAACGAACTGGGCTACAATTTTGTTGTAAAAAGCGCTTCTGTGGCATATGATAACGGTAAGGCTGTTATCACGCTGAAAATAAAGAATGAGGGGCTTGATACCCAGCATTTCGATATGCGGCTGAAAATTGCGGCAACGGATAAAAAGGGCAGGAATGCCCGTGAGATATGCGGCAAAAGCTTTTTGATCAAAAGCGGCAGCTTTGAGGCAGGAAAAACAAAGGTCTATACCTTTACAACCGATGCCGATAAGATCCCCGAGGGAGCGTATCTGGCGGCGGGGCTTTCCGATGAAAGCGGCTGCACTGTGCGCTTCGGCAACAAGCACACCTCCTCAAACGGCTATCTTATTCTGGGAAAAGCAAGGTAAATTTGAAGAGTTATCACAAAGACAATAAATGAACGATATAAAAATATTTTAAAATTTATTGTCATAACAAATCAATAAATTTACAGAACATTAGGCGACAAAGCAAAAATGTGTCAAAAAATTGGGTTATAATCATTATGGAAAGTAGTCAGCGGATATCGCTGCTTAATATAAAAGTTCAGCAGAAAAAGCAGAACTGAAAGGAGCTTTTCGGAATGTATAACCCACTGAAAATGATCGTTGATCTGAATGCGCAGATCCTGCCCGATATGGGCTGCGGCCCCGAAAGCTGCTCTGAAGCGGCTCAGATACTTGTAAAACTCGGCGAGCAGGGCGTAACTCACGTTGTCGCCGCACCTCGCTTTAACAGATATGATGAATCTGTCCCCCACTTTATTACAAGGCGTGGGGAAGCTATGGCAAAGTTCAGCGCTTATCTTTCTCAGAACAGAATGAGCCACGTTCCCCAGCTTGTAATGGGGGCGCTGGTAAGCTTTACCGACAATATGGCTGATGAGCCTGAGTTGGAGAGCCTTTGCATAAGCGACACAAATTATATGCTGGTGGAGCTGCCCTCCGTTCCCGCTACGGAGGAGCTTATCGGCAGCTTCAAAAAGCTTGCATGCGGCGGAAGAGTTCGTCCGCTGCTTGCACACATTGAAAAATATGCGGCTTATGCCGATGAAGAAGCCCTGGCGGAGCTTTTCTCCTCCGCTTCGGGGCAGATAAACTGCGACTCCGTTTTCAGCACCGCAGGCATAAGGTATGCGGCCCGCCTTATCAAGGGCGGAAGCATATGCGGTCTTGGCAGCGGAAGATGCAGCCTTGATGATCCTCCGAGATACTCGGAAGCACGCAAGAAGCTTTCACGAAAGCTGGGTGCGGCGCTTTTCAACGAATCCGTAAGCAGGTCCGAGGCAGTGCTTAGCAACGGGGACATCATAAAACCTTGATAATCCGTCAGAAAGGAAATATGTCATGGAAAAATTTGCACGGGTCTCGTCTGTCAACAGGGAGGCTAAATGTCCCGAAAAGATAATCGAGCTGGCTGAGGACAATTACAGCGCATATATAAACGAGGCGGCTGAGATGATACTCTCATCGGGAAAGCCCATTGTTCTGCTCTCCGGCCCCTCAGGCTCGGGCAAGACCACAGCGGCACTGCGCATAGAAGCCCGTCTCAGGGAGCTTGGCAGGACTGCCCACACTCTTTCCATGGATAACTATTTTCTGCCCATATCCGATGAAAACAGGCATGAGCTTCCCCGTGACGATGAGGGGAACATTGACCTTGAATCGCCAATGAGGCTGGATATCCCGCTTTTTACGGAGCATCTGAAAAAAATAGCCGCCTGCGAGGAATTTGAAATGCCCCGCTTTAATTTTGCGGCTCAGTCAAGAAGAGAGCCTGTTCCGTTTTTGAGAAAGCATGGGGAGATAATCATAATCGAGGGCATTCACGCCCTTAACCCCGATGTTACGGGCAATGACGAGGACTTTGCGCTGCATATGTATATATCTGTCCGCACCTATCTTAAAGCGGCTGACGGCAGCCTTATGCACCCTGCGCAGATCCGTCTTATGAGGCGGCTCTGCCGTGACAGTCTTTTCAGAAAGCGAAGCTATGCGGATATATTCCGTATGTTCGGCAGCGTTTCCCGTGGCGAAAAGCTGTACATCACGCCATACAAAAAGCGTTCGGATTATGACATTGACACATTTATGGCATATGAAGCCTCGGTCTATAAAAATTTTCTGTATGACAATATTCTTGCTCAGGCGCATGGCGAGCTGGCTGATTTCCCCTGCTGCGCTCAGATCTTACAGTTTCTGGGTGAGCTGAACGCCATTGACCCCAAATATGTGCCGTCTGCTTCGATGATACGTGAGTTTATCGGGGGAAGTGAGCTGAAATACTGATTGCTTGCCTTGTGCAATTTCACAATATTTTTGTTAGAATTTTCAGCAAAATAAACAGTTGATTTATTTGCTGATATGTTATATACTAAGAGTGTAACAAGTTACACGTTAATATGCTCTTAGCAGTAAGTCTCCCACAATAAGGGAAGCACCGAACCTAAGAGCTTTTTTATTACATAAATATGGAGATGTCAAAATGAAAGTCGCAATAATGATAGACGGAGGATTTTATCGTCAGCGTGCATATAAGCTGTTTGGCGAGGTAAGCGGAAAGCAGCGTGCGGACGAACTGGAAAAATACTGCCGCAAGCATTTGAATGACAAACGGGAAAATCGTGAATTATATAGAATATTTTATTATGACTGTCCGCCTATCAGCAAGAAATTATATCACCCGCTGCTGAAAAAACAGGTGGATTTCAGCAAAACACCTTTATATGGCTGGATGAACGAATTTTTAAGCGAATTGAAGCATAAACGCAAATTCTGCCTGCGTCTGGGTACGCTTGCCGAGGAGCAGGCTCAATACAATCTTCGCCCCGAAATAACCAAAAAGCTTTTAAGCGGAAGCAAACAGCTTAGCGAACTCACCGAAAACGATTTTGCATTATCGCTGTCCCAAAAGGGTGTGGATATGAAGATAGGCATTGACATCGCTTCTCTTGCTTATAAAAAACAGGTTGACCAAATAATTCTTATATCAGGCGACAGTGATTTTGTGCCCGCAGCTAAGCTGGCAAGACGGGAAGGCATAGATTTTATTCTTGACCCTATGCGTGCATCAATAAAAGATGATTTATTTGAACATATTGACGGCATGAGAACAAAATCCCCCAATCCTGCACAATCTGTGAAAAATGACAGTGAACCGCAAATATGATACATACCATTTGACTTTTGCAAAAAAAAGGCATATAATATATAAGTACAAACAAGACTAAAACGGTCTTGATTTATATGTATGGGAAAGGATGTTTCAAATGAGCGAATGTACGCATAACTGCTCCTCCTGCGGCTCGGAATGTGCCGAGAGAAAATCGCCCCAGAGCTTTATCGAAAAGCTGGGCGAGGGCAGCAGCGTTAAAAAGGTAATAGGCATCGTAAGCGGAAAGGGCGGCGTGGGAAAGTCGCTGGTAACAGGTCTTATGGCTTCCGCTTTTGCAAAGAAGGGTCTGCACACCGCCGTGCTGGACGCTGATATCACAGGCCCCTCTATCCCCAAGATGTTCGGCATTACCGAGAGGGCTACAGGTACCGACAAGGGACTTATCCCTGTACGCAGCAAGGGCGGCGTTGATGTAATGAGCATCAACCTGCTGCTGGAAAACCCCTCCGATCCTGTTATCTGGAGAGGCCCTGTTATTGCAGGTGTTGTAAAGCAGTTCTGGAACGAGGTAATCTGGAACGATGTTGACTATATGTTCGTTGATATGCCTCCGGGAACAGGTGATGTTCCTCTGACAGTTTTCCAGTCCATTCCTGTTGACGGCGTTATCATAGTAACATCTCCTCAGGATCTGGTAAAGATGATCGTGGGCAAGGCTGTGGGCATGGCACACCTCATGAACATTCCCATTCTGGGCATTGTAGAGAACATGAGCTATGTTGAATGTCCCGACTGCGGAAAGAAGATCAATCTGTACGGCGAGAGCCACACTGCGGAAGCTGCTGCGGAATATGGTCTGAAGGTGCTGGGCAGTCTGCCTGTTGACCCTGCCATAGCGCAGAGCTGCGACAGCGGAAATATTGAGGCAGTTGAAGACAAGTGGCTTTCCGAGGCTGTAAAGGCTGTTGAGGAAGCACCTGCAAAGCCTAAGGCATAAAAAATTATCCGTCTCTCTATGAGGGGCGGATTTTTCATTTTTCCGCTTCACCCCCAAAACAAAAGGAGCTGCTGCAACCTGTGCAACAGCCTCTTTTTTATCCGTCAGAACTTACTTCTTGAAGGACTTGATGCCCTTGGGAGCCTTGGGCTGATATGTAAATACCAGGCAAGCAGTGTTAGCGGATTTTACTGCGCTCTTTTCAGCAGCCTTTGCAGCGATCTTGAGAAGTGTCTTTTTCATAATTTTTTCCTCCTGTAAAATAAAATTGTGTCCTCAGCAAGCCTGTATCAGGAAAACTTTCTGAGATTGACCGTCATCAATGCGGCAACCGCCGCAAATGAACATGATAAAGGGAAGAATACAGCGTCATACCCAAAGATGAAAGCCGCCGCACCTATCAGCAGATACGCAGCTGCGAGTATAACTGCCTTTTTGCGGTAAATGACCTTTTCCTCATCGGTAAGTGGGTTATTTTCGCTTTCTGAGGGAGAAAAGACTGCTATGACCGCAAACGCAGCCGCATCAATGACCGCCAGAACAGGTCTCAGCGCTCCTATATCCGCTCTGCACACCATTGCCACCGCCAGATACAATATGAGCGATACCGCCATACATCTCATAGGAGTTTTGCAGTGATATCCGCCCGCATATTGTCGCAGGGACAGGTAAACGATCGAGAACACCGCACCTATAAAAAGCGTATCCGTCACAATGGCAGTCAGCAGGATAACAGAGTAAAAGACGACCCTCAGCAGAAACAGCTCCATGCCGTAAGCGTAGATATCCCGCTCTGACTCGGATATGAGCTTTTCGCTGAGAAGCTTGTCTGCAAGCCTGTTTGAGAGTCTTTCGAGCATCTTTTCCCCCTCCCTTCCGCTTATCTTGTTATAATTATATCCATAATTTTCCTTTTGCGCAACAGCGAAAAAGCACTACTTTTGTCGAAAAAAGTCGGTTAATGCAATATTATGTCACATTCAATAAAAATATCTTTTTTGTACAAATAATATATGATTTTATTGTATATATTTAAGGTACATATTCAGACCCTATCTGGGTATTTCAGAGAATATTGTGTTCATCTGCGGAAAAATCAGAAAAATTGCTCGGAAACTATTGCAAAAAATAAAAAAATAGAGTATAATAAAAATACAGAAGCGGTGTCTAACCGCATAATAAGCTTGGAGGTATAATATAATGTCAAGATTAGTTTCCGCTAAGGACATGCTCATCAAAGCACGTGACGGCAAGTATGCTGTTGCTCAGATCAACATCAACAACCTTGAATGGACAAAGGCTGTACTTCAGACTGTTCAGGAACTCAAGGCTCCTGTTATCCTCGGTGTTTCCGAAGGCGCTGGTAAATATATGTGCGGTTTCAAGACCGTAGAGGCTATGGTAAGCGCTATGATGGACAGCCTGGACATCACTGTTCCTGTTGCTCTTCACCTCGACCACGGTACCTTTGAGGGAGCAAAGGCTTGCATCAACGCAGGCTTCTCTTCCATCATGTTCGATGGTTCTCACTATCCTATCGCTGAGAACATTGAAAAGACCACTGCTCTTGTTCACACCTGCGACGTTCTCGGTCTCTCCCTCGAGGCTGAGGTCGGTTCCATCGGCGGCGAAGAAGACGGCGTAGTTGGTATGGGCGAGTGCGCTGATCCCGACGAGTGCAAGGCTGTTGCAGACCTTGGCGTAACAATGCTCGCAGCAGGTATCGGCAATATCCACGGCAAGTATCCCGCAAACTGGCCCGGCCTCCGTTTCGACGTTCTCGAAGCAATCAAGGCTAAGACCGGCGATATGCCTCTCGTACTTCACGGCGGCACAGGTATCCCCGACGATATGATCCAGAAGGCAATTTCTCTCGGCGTTGCAAAGATCAACGTTAACACCGAGTGCCAGCTGGTATTCCAGGAAGCTACCAGAAAGTACATCGAAGAGGGCAAGGACCTTCAGGGCAAGGGCTTCGACCCCAGAAAGCTTCTCAACCCCGGTTTCGAAGCTATCAAGGCAAAGGTTGCCGAGAAGATCACTACTTTCGGCTCCGTTGGCAAAGCTTAATCGGATCTCAGCATAAAAATTACGGCGTATCTCGTTTGAGATACGCCGATTTTTTATTTTCCAAACGCACATTGCACCGCAAGGATAAAGAATATAAGCTTGTCTGCAGCAGGGTCGAAAAGCCCTGCGTGCAAACAAGCCCGATCAGTCCCCCGCTGTTGAGCGAAACGGTATAAACGGTCATGCAGAAAGCCATCATCTTTCCACATAAAATAAAAAGCCGCCTGACATTTTGTGCTGTACTTCGTTTTGGAACACAGCATGCCTGTCAGGCGGCTTATATTATAATATCACATTTTCACGTCAGATGTCATAAACATCTGATACTAATTCTTACTTATAGATTTCTTCCTTGTCAATAAGCGCAAAGCCGCCGTCGCTGAGAGCCTTGGCAGCAGCGTCATTGTCCGATACACGGATAACGAAATCCGCATTTCCCGCAGACTGACCTGTTACAGCGTAAAGGTACTTGATGTTTACATCAGCCTTTCTCAGCACCTCCATAGCGCTGTAAAGTGCGCCGGGCTTGTCGGAAACGGAGAACGCAAGTACCTCTGTGATGTTTGCGGTAAAGGAATTGTCCTTGAGGATCGTCAGAGCCTTTTCGGGAGAGTTTACGATAAGGCGGATAATACCGAAATCAGCAGTGTCAGCAACGGTAAGAGCCTTTACGTCAACGCCCTCTCTGCCGAGAAGTGCCATAACATCGGCAAGTCTGCCTGTCTTGTTTTCAACGAAAACGGAAATCTGTTCAACAAACATAGTCAGCGCTCCTTTATGAAATTACTTTGTAAACTTGTTCTTGATAGCACGCTTGTCGTTAACTCTTACTGCCTTGCCTGTGGAGCGCGCAAGTGTCTTAGGCTCCACAAGCTTAACGCTTACGCCTACGCCGATAGCGGAGTCGATAGCAGCCTTGACCTTCTTCTTGTAAGCCTCAAGGGTCTTGATCTCGTCGCCGAACATATCCTCTCTCATCTCGACCTGAACTTCAAGAGTATCAAGGTTATTGACACGGTCAACCTCCAGGAAGTAGTTGGTAGCCTTGCTGTCAACGCTGAGAAGAGCGGACTCAATCTGTGAGGGGAATACGTTAACGCCTCTGATGATGAGCATATCGTCGGTTCTGCCCTGAGGCTTCAGCATTCTTACGAGGGTTCTGCCGCACTCGCACTTGTCGTAAACGAGAGTAGCGATATCTCTTGTTCTGTAGCGGATAAGAGGAAGTGCTTCCTTGGTGATGCAGGTGAATACCAGTTCGCCCTGCTGACCTGCGGGAAGAACTTCAAGTGTATCGGGATCGATGATCTCGGGGATAAAGTGATCCTCGCAGATGTGCATACCGCACTGGCATTCGCACTCGCAGGAAACGGAGGGACCCATTATCTCGGAAAGTCCATAGATGTCGTAAGCCTTGATGCCAAGACCTGCCTCTATCTCCTTTCTCATCTCCTCAGTCCAAGGCTCTGCGCCGAAAACGCCTGCCTTGAGCTTGAACTCGTCCTTGCTGATGTTGTTTTCCTTCATAAGCTCGATAAGGCTGATAGCATATGAAGGTGTCATGCAGATGATAGAGGAACCGAAATCCTTGAACAACTGGAGCTGTCTCATGCTGTTTCCTGCGGAAGCGGGAATAGCGGTAGCACCCAGCTTCTCAGCACCGTAGTGGAGACCAAGACCGCCTGTGAAAAGGCCGTAGCCGTAGGAAATGTGAATGAAATCGTCCTTTGTTCCGCCAACGGATACCAGCGCTCTTGCTGCGCACTCAGCCCACATATCAATATCATGTGCTGTGTAGCCAACGACCGTCTGCTTGCCTGTTGTGCCTGAGCTTGCGTGGATACGTACAATGTCCTTCATGGGGGAAGCGAACATTCCGTAAGGATAGTTGTCTCTCAGGTCCTGCTTGACGGTAAAGGGAAGCTTCTGAAGGTCTGCGATACTCTTGATGTCCTCGGGCTTAACGCCTGCTTCGTCCATTTTCTTGCGGTAGGGTGCTACGTTTTCATAAACACGTCTTACAGTTCTGGAAAGACGGTAGGACTGGAGAGCCTCCAGCTCGCTTCTGGGAGCACATTCGATCTCGGGCTTATAGTAGTTCATGGGATTTTCCTCTTTTCATAGAAATATTTATAACTTACGCATTTCTGCCCAGTCCAAAGGCCTTTTTGTTGACTTCAAGCACCTTGGCGGGAACGCACTGTTCAAGTGCGTCGTTCCATACCTTGTCGCCGAAGTCCAGAATGTGGGAGATAACTCCCATAAGAACAACGTTTACAGCACGGCTTGTTCCTGCCTGCTCGGCAAGGCTGAGAGCGTCAACTGCGATAACGTCCTCACCAAGCGATTTGAGCGTGTCAACGATATTTGCGGGATACTGTGCCGCACCTGTGATAACAGGCATAGGCTCGATCTCCTGAGTGTTCATGACCAGCTTGCCGCCCTTTTTCAGGAAGGACACCCATCTTGCGGCTTCAAGAGCCTCAAAGGAAACGATAATGTCTGCCTGACCCTTTTCGATAACGGGAGAATATACCTTCTCGCCAAACTTAATGTATGTAACAACGGAACCGCCTCTCTGAGACATTCCGTGAACCTCGCTGACCTTTACGTCATAGCCCTGTGACAGCAGCACATTTCCCAGAATACGGCTTGCAAGCAGCGTACCCTGTCCGCCGACGCCTACCAGCATTATAGATTTAGTTTCCAATTTATTTCATTCCTTTCAGCGGATTTTATTCTTCAATAGCGTCAAACTTGCACATCTGAGTACACAGACCGCAGCCAACGCAAAGGGTGTTGTCTATCTTAGCCTTGCCTGTGGACATGGAAATGGCAGGGCAGCCGATCCTCATGCAGGCCTTGCAGGAGCGGCACTTGTCGGGATCCACCTTAACAGGAGGCTTGTGCTTAACGGTTTTCAGCAGGGCACAGGGACGGCGGGTAATGATAACAGAGGGAGCGTCCGCAGCCAGCTCTTCCTTGATAACAGCCTCGGTCTCGGCAAGGTTTGCGGGGTCAACAACTCTTACTCTGTCGATTCCCACAGCATGGCAGACAGCCTCGATGCTTACAGCGGAAGCAGGGTCGCCCTTGATGTTGAAGCCGTTGGCAGGGTTGTTCTGATGACCGGTCATGCCTGTGATGGAGTTATCCAGAACGATAACAGTGGAATTGCTTGCGTTGTACGCAATATTTATAAGACCTGTGATACCCGAATGGATAAAGGTGGAGTCGCCGATCACTGCAACAGCCTTGTGCTCATATTCACCCTTGCGGGCAATGTTGAAGCCGTGGAGACCGCTGACGGAAGCGCCCATGCAGATAGTGGTATCCATAGCGCAGAGAGGAGCGGCAGCGCCAAGAGTGTAGCAGCCGATATCGCCGCTGACCATAACGCCAAGCTTTTTCAGGGTGTAGAACACACCTCTGTGAGGACATCCTGCGCACATTACAGGAGGACGGACGGGAACATTCTCGGGGTATGTAACAAACTCGTCCTTTTCGCCCAGGATCTTGTCCTTGAGATAGCTCTGGGAATATTCGCCCAGATATGTAAACTCAGCCTTGCCGATGGGGTCAAGACCTATCTTGCGGCAGTGAGTCTCGATAATGTCGTCCAGCTCTTCGATAACGTAAAGCTTCTTTACCTTTGCGGCAAAGTCCTTGATAAGCTTTACAGGCAGAGGATTGATAAGTCCAAGCTTCAGGTAGCTTGCCTTGTCGCCCAGAGCTTCCTTTGCGTATTCATATGCAATGCCAGAGGTGATAACGCCTATCTCATCACTGTTCATCTCAACGGTGTTGAAAGGGCAGTCCTCAGCATATTCGGTGAGCTTTTTCAGTCTCTCCTCAACAACAACATGGCGCTTGATGGCATTTGCGGGCATCATAACGTACTTGCCGATATTCTTCTCATACTTGCCGATGTCGTGAGGAACTCTCTCGCACTCCTCAACAACGCTCTGGGAGTGGGAAACTCTTGTGGAAAGGCGCAGGATAACGGGAGTATCGAACTTTTCCGAAAGCTCATACGCCATCTTTGTAAATTCCTTGCACTCGCCCGAGTCGGAAGGCTCCACCATAGCCACCTTTGAAGCAATGGCATAATGACGGCTGTCCTGCTCGTTCTGGCTGGAGTGCATTCCGGGGTCGTCGGCAACGCCGATAACAAGTCCGCCGTTCACGCCCGAATAAGCCACGGTAAAGAGAGGATCGGCAGCCACGTTGAGACCAACGTGCTTCATTGCGCAGAATGAACGTGCGCCGCCGATGCTGGCACCAATGGCAGTTTCGCAGGCAACCTTCTCGTTGGGCGCCCACTCGGAGTGGAAATCATCATATTTAGCAGCAAACTCGGTAATTTCGGTGCTGGGTGTGCCCGGGTAGGAGGAAACAACGTCAACCCCTGCCTCGTACAGACCTCTGGCAACCGCCTGATTGCCAAGCATTAACTTTGACATATATAAAACCATCCTTTCAGAATT